>Ga0209979_1002996_pt1 | contig 15354 bp, 18 predicted proteins | sample AnhtaG_FD_183114 | JGI IMG/M metagenome (GOLD analysis project Ga0209979, IMG submission 183114) | Deep subsurface microbial communities from Anholt, Denmark to uncover new lineages of life (NeLLi) - Anholt_01485 metaG (SPAdes) (version 2) | ecosystem: Environmental > Aquatic > Marine > Oceanic...
TATTCGCATTAGCAATAACTGATTGCCACAATGAAATACTCCGCTCTTGAGAAACACGCCTTCTTTTCGAGATCCATGAGGCGTCTTGATTAAAAAGCTCTTGTAACAAAAACCTTGCTGCGAGATTATCAGATTCATCTTCCAGATGATGTAGCGTTTCTTATAGCGAGAACACTGATTTAGAAGCTGTATGAGGTCTGTCAAGTAGATTTTTAACGTTAAGATCATTACTTAGCATTGTCTCAACATATTTACGACCAATTTCCCTGCCATGAAACAAAACCAAAATATCGTTCGGTGGCTGTCTACTATCCAATTCCTTTTGCACCTCACTCAAAATGGTTTGTATTTCTTCTTTTTCGCTCTTTAGTGATCTGATTTCAAACTCGCCACATTCTATCTCTGGAGTCGGAATGGGTTTCTTCTTGGGCATCCTCTCTGGCATTCGATTCTCGTCTACGTTTATCAATTTCCATGCTGCATCAAGAATCGATGACCCACAGCGCCAGCTTACTAAGAGAGGGTATGCCTTGGAATCACGATAAATATTTTTGAAATTTTTCACTCCTCCGGGATTGGCGAATCTCCCTGTTTGATAGATACTTTGGTCATCGTCGCAATAGACCATCAGAGACTTGGCTTTCGTTGCAAGTAAACGGATTAATTCATGATCTGCTCGGTTCAAATCCTGGTATTCATCTACTAGAAGATGGTCAATATCACCAGAGACTTCTGAAAGAATGTCTTCATGCTCTTGCAAAAGCTTCACTGCAAGCGCAACGACATCGAACCAATCTACACTTCTGTAATACCTTAGAAGAGAGCTGTAGCATTCGTCAAATTGTTCTTGAGTAGCATACCACCTATTGGAGGGAAGTTTAGCAATTACATCAAGATCTGGAACAAACGCCTTGGAAGCTTTGAAGCGAGCAAGATACTTATTTTGGGAGCGCCCAATTACGGCTTTTCGACTTTTAAGTTCCGGACGGACATCTGCAATCAAAAGTGCCTCTTGTAATCTTCCTATTACCCGGAACATGGATGGAAGATTCAATTTGTTGGAATGCTGATGTAACAATCGTTTTGCCAAGGAGTGCAATGTGCCGATACGTAGCTTAAGGGCTTCAACCTTTTCGAACTGTTGAATAACTTTTTTTTTCATCTGATCCGCAGCGTAATTTGTGAAGGTAACAGCGACAATACGGAACTGGTCACATCCTTCCTCTTGGCAAAGACTAATAAATCTCTCTGCTAGAGCCGTAGTTTTTCCTGTACCAGGACCAGCAACTACTATGGCGGGCCCGGTGCGATGTTGAACAATCGCATAACGCTCCTTTTTTGCTATTTCTTTTACCTGCTCTGAAGTCATATCATTCAACATAATCTATGATCAGTAATTTCATCTATCTCGTTTATATCAAAACTATTTCGGATATGAACCCTATTTTGGTAATATATCGAACGATCTTAAAATATACTTCCTTAAACTCTTTTATTATAATTAATTAGCCGATCTTTTTCAAGACATCAAATTAATCCATCTAAAACCTAATCATAGTGTCAACTTAATTGTGTCTGGGAACATATTTCCTTCCGTAACTTTGCAGATATGGACTGCAGATTCTTTTCTATCGCTTCTTTAAAAGCTCGTATTTTTATTTTCATATATTTTTAATTTAGGTTATGAAAAATAAGATTCAGGATTAACGCACTTCTGTAATCAATTTAATAACACTATTGACTAGAACTTAAATTAAATCTTATTATTTTTAACTCTATCTAAATCCTTCCAACAAAACCTTAAAATCTAACAAATTTTTACTCAATCTTTTTAAACCTTTCCATTGATAGCTTCTTAGACAACCGAAACATTTATATATAAGTTAGTATTTACCACTTTTGAGGAAAACGGCAACTTTAAACCGAAAGGTGGTGAAATTAAGTGAAGGATGTCTACACTATAATCGAGGGCAAAAACAGAGATCCAAAGAAAAACATTTGGATCAGAATCGGTATTGCCTTTGAGAACAGGGACGGCTCCTTGAATGTAAAGCTAAATGCTTTGCCTATCAATGGGACCTTGCAGATCAGGGATAGGAAAGCAGGAAATAAAAGAGAATAATTCCTGTCCAAAGCCAAAGCTTTACATTGCCACCGCTTGCCAGGCAGGCTGGCTTCCGCTGGCCTGTCTTGTTTTAAATAAAGCATAAATAAGCAAATAAATGCTTAACAGGTTTAATTAGAGAGACTTATGCAAAAAAGTGATATTCAAAGCCTTAAGAAAAAGGCAAATATTAAATCAGGAGGAGATAAAAGCCAGAAAAATGGAAAAATATGAGAATAAATATCAAAACAAGGAATCAAAAAAAGAAAGTAGAGAATATTATGCACCTTCCAATTTAGATAGATATCGCCAGAATCAAAACAACCATACTGCATTTTATAACCAATTGAACAATAACAATAATCTCAACGACTTGCTGGATAAGATACTCAAACAGAGCGCCCAGAATCTGAGAGACCAGACGGAGTTATTAGAAGCCTTGATTGAAGAGCGGGTAAAGCTCAGTGGTCGCATTATGAAAGACCTGGGGCATGAGCGAATGAGGCTTCATGAGCTCATCAGCGAAACACAATGCTTGGGAACATATTCATCCTTTAGCCCCAGCCCCACCAGAGCCAATCTTGAGCGGCAGCTGCTGGAGCTGGAGAAGCAGAGACTATTAGAAGAGGTCAATGCCTTTAAAGAGATATCTAAGATGCAGCAACAACTTCAGTATCTAAAAGGAAAATACGAAGAGGAAAAGCAGAGGAATAGTCTCATTAACGATAATAAAGGAGAAGATGAATGAATCATTAAAGATATTAAGAAAGCTGCAGCCTGTGTTAGGAGAGAGAGCCAAAAGACTATGGCATATCTACCAGGCATCAGATTTTAAGAAAAGAAGAGAGTTGGAGCAGGCTATCAATATCCTGGCGGCAAGATATCTAAAGGTTTTTGATAATCGGATATATTTAGAGCCGATTCCCAAGGATCAATGCCCGGGAGATTACTATCTGAGTGAGGTTACCTATTTAGGCAAGGAGCAGTATCCCTTTTATCTTCGAGAAGAGGACCTAAGCATGCACTGCGGTCTATTTGGTGTTACTGGCTGCGGAAAAACCAATGCTGCCTATATCTTAGTTTCAGAGCTGTTAAAAAAAGAGAAGCCCTTTCTCATCTTGGACTGGAAGAGGAACTTCAGAAAACTGCTGTCAAGAGATGATCTTAGGGATAAGCTATTAATCTTCACCCTGGGAGGAGAAAAAAACAACTTTTACTTCAATCCTTTAATCCCGCCCAAAAATGTTGATCCCAGAGTCTGGCTCAACTTATTGACGGAGATTATCTGCCATGCTTACTTCTGCGGAGAGGGGGTAATGCATATTTTGAGAAATACCATTGACCAAGCTTATCGCGATTTTGGCGTATATGTGGGCCAGAAAAATTATCCTACCTTTAAAGATATCCAAAAATACATGGACAAAATGTTTATGAGAAAAGGAAGGAAGATGTTGTGGATGGATACCAGCGATAGAGTAACTGGCTCCATGATCTTTGCCGGTGGTTTAGGAAACATCGTTAATGTCAAGATTGACAATCAGATACCGTTGGAAGAGCTGTTGAACAGGCATGTTGTTTTGGAATTGGATAATCTAATCAATGCTGATAAAGTTTTTATCATCGAGACCCTGTTATTATGGACCTATCAATATAAGCTGCAAAACGGGAATAAAGAAAAATTAGATAGTCTGATTGTAATTGAGGAAGCGCATAATATTCTAAGGAAGAGCGAGCTCAAAAGAGAATCTATTATAGAGCTTATGTTTCGGCAGCTAAGGGAACTCGGCATAGGCATTGTGTATATTACCCAAAACATATCAAAAATACCGATTACTGCTTTGCAAAATACCTTCACCATTATCAGCTTCAATCAGAGGCATAAATTGGAATTAGATACCGTGGCTAAGATCATGTTGCTGAACAAGGAGGATAAAGAGTTATTGGGAAAACTCCGTATAGGTGAAGCGGTGATTAAAGGAAGATATGAAAATCCTTTTACCACAAAATTTCCCCTGTTTTTGATTAAAAAGGAGAATATTCCAGATAAGGCGGTTAGAGAGCTAATGCAGAGAAACTATGAGAAATTGGGCTTAAATAATGCCCGGATTGAGAATTCAGGCAAAAATAGCTTATCTAGCTCAGAGCATATACTATCCCCTCTGGAGAAGATTATGTTAATTGATATCCATAAAAAGCCCTTTTATGGAATGATAAAGAGATACCGAAAATTAAGCTTGAATGATTTTGAGGGGAATAAGACAAAGGACGAATTGATAAAGAGAGGACTGGTCAAACCGGTAAAGGTTAATCGGTTAAAATTGCTGGAATTAACCGAGCAGGGAATAAATATACTATCCCAGTTAGGAAATAAAATAAACAAGTCAAAAAAGAGGGAGAGCCTGGAGCATAGATACTGGGTACATCGAATAGGAAACTATTTTCAGAATAAGGGATTCCAGGTGGAAAAGGAAAAAGATAATATAGACCTGGTGGCTAACCAGGGTGATATAAAAATAGCCATTGAAGTAGAGACTGGAGAATCTGACTTTTTAGCTAACATAAGAAACTGCCTAAATAAGGATTTTGACAAGATAATATCAGCAGCTACTAATAAGGAGGCAGAGATAAAGATAAGGCAGAAATTAGAAGAGACTGGCATTATAAAAGAGGAAAAGATAGCTCTTTGCCATGTAAAGCAGTTTTTCATAGAACCGAAAGGCTTATAAGTTCCAAAGGCTTAATAATTGAAAATGTACCAAATTGTTATCGATGAAGTATTAAGAAGGGAACTACAGGAGCTTACAAAACTAATAAAAGAGGTCAACGAGAAGCTGAATGTACTATTATTAAAACCCCGCCATGAGTTCATCATGCCCAGAAATTTATGGGAAAGGGAATTTTTAGAAACCTGATCAGCTGATTATACGAGAGTACTTCAAGGCATATCTATTCTCAAATATCAAACCAGACAGTCCTACCTGAAATATAGCCTCCCTTTATTGGTCTGACCAATTATCGCCTCCCGAAGCTTCCCTGATGCAGTCACTAAGCGTGATAGAAATTCTCTCGGTGAAGCAAAGAAAGTTTGACTAAGCCATAAAGAACTTCTAACCCAAGCCTCGGTAGCTTTATTTAAGTAAAGCCGCCGGGGCTTTTTTGTCTTTTAAGGAGGTTTAATAATGAGAGTCAATTACATCTTCAAATTAAAGCTCCTATCAGATCAGTTGATAGAGGTTGAGGCGGAGATAGAGCCTGCAGAACTGGTGGTGCTAATGAGACACTTGGCGAACAAACTCTGTGAACCAGGTAACCTGTATTTAGGCCATGGTTATGAGAGATCTTTCACTGTTAAAGATGAGGAAAAGATAACCAGGGATGATTTTATTACCATACTAAGCAGAACCGACCACAAGAGCATTGCCAATGTTATCGACGATAGGCATACCATGGCTGATCTTCAGCTCATAGAAGAGCTTCATATAAACTCCACCACCAGAAAGTCAGAGGTCATAGCTAGGCTCTGCCAGGATGAGGACATACTCTTTGAGCATTTTCGGAACGTTCTGCTGCAAGCATTTACCTTCCCCTTCTCCAGGGTAAGTGATGCTTCTCAATTAGAAGTGAACGGCTTTCAGCTGGTCTTCAGAGAGAGCCAGGTTTATGGCCTGCTGCCCGGCACCAGCCAGATAGAGTTCTGGAAGCTTATTTCTAACGGATATCACAGCTATGGCTCAGAGAGGGTATTGCATCTTGATATAAAAGATGTTGATTCCCAACTGATAAACAAAATGGAACACTTTGTTCATGGAAAGTCTGATAGAAGCTATGACCTGAATCCTGATCCAACGGAGCTTATATCAAATGCCCCTCGTAAAGATTCTCTCCGCTACCGTATAGATATGTATCATCTGCAGCAGGATTTTGGCCTTCGCAGAGGGAGTAAAAAAGCCACCTTTATCGAAGGCTTGAAAAGAAGGAAAAATCTGGCTGTTGTGAAGCAGATGATGGGTAAGCAGTTGATGATCTCCATTGGGCGTCAACCATCTCTGGGCCAGCCCTTGAATAAAGAGACCTTTGAGCAAATAGCCCTCCACTTAAGACTAATGCATATCAATGGCAGTCAGCTGATATGTAAAGTGATAGATAAGGAATCAGAGGAGACCCTCCATGCTATCTGGCATGAGGAGAGAATAGAAATTTATCCCACCATTATTGAGTTAGGAGGTGAAAAGAAATGAAATACAAAATAGTCAGGGTTAAACCTGGGATGAGATTAGACCCCAGGTTTTATCTTTTGGATGTTTCAGGCAGCATACCAGTCAAAAAGATAAAAGATGGATATTATCAGGTGCTCATTGACAGCTGGAGGGATAATGGGCTGATGTTTACCCAGAGAATAACCAGGGATCTCCATTCCCTTATCCCTGAGTATTACCGAGATGCTGAGGGCTACAATTCCAAGGAACTAAAAGGTATCTACAGAGTGACTGATATAGAGTACCGGGTGGTTATGGAAGAGAGTCTCTTCTTGATAGAGGAGCAGCAGAAAGCCATAAGACGAGCCTTTTATCAATTTGCCAAGAGAGTGGGCTTAAGATTCAGCAGCATATCTGTTGATTTTACCTGCACCGATGGCTGCCTGTTAGAGGGCAGAGTAACAATAAAAAGGAGGTGATTATCAATGATCAGCAAACTGGTAGAAGGTTGGGAGAAGATCGAGCCAATATTGATGGCCAATGTAGCCTTAAAAAAGCCCTTTCTGTTATTAGGAAGACACGGCACCTCCAAGACCACCTGTGCTAAGAAGATAAGCTCCATTCATGGTGAGGATGGCTATCGATTCTATGATGCCACCAAAGATGATCTGGTCTCCATTGCTGGCATCCCTATTCCGCAGAAGCTGGCTGAAGGGAAGCTGGAGTTCAGCAGGCATGATCGGACCATATGGGGTGCTAAAACAATAGTTGTCGATGAACTATCCAGAGCGAATAAGGAAAGCCAGAACTTATGGCTGGAGATCTTAAATGAGCGCACTTGCTTTGGAATAAAGCTGAGCTATGAGGTCTTTATTGCTACCATGAATCCAGAGACCTATGCCAGCACCTTTAAGGTCGATGCCGCTCTGCTGGATAGGTTCTATGCGGTGATCCCGGTTCCTGAACTGCAGAAAGGAACTCCAGCTGAGAGCATTGCCCGGGTATTAAAGATCAATATGGCAGCTGCCCACAGGGATCAGGATAGAGAAGCTTTACAAGAGGCTGTTCATAAGATATTACAAGCTCATGATGAATTAAGCTCTAACAGAGATGTTGTTGATGGAGTCATTGACTATGTCAGCAACCTATTGGAAATCCTCCTGTCCCAGGACGATACCTATATCAGCCCCAGGAAATTCATCCAATTGGCAGAGGAGATACTAGCTATTGGCAGCTACTACAAAGCAGCTGGTGAAGACAACTCTTTAGAAAAAGGAGCGGAAACTGCTCTGATTTACACCCTTTCCATACCGTTGAAGATTAAGCCGGAGACGCTGATGCAGATTCATGGCAATGTTAAGCCATTGCTTAGGAAATACAGCCTTTCTGAACTGGATAAGCTCCATCTTGAGATGGGAAAGCTGCATACTAATGAGGAGGTCTGGGAATATGTCAAGGACCATCTTCCCAGAATAAAAGAGCACCTTCCCTATGATGAACAGGAAAAGATACTGAGTGAATTAGTGGAAGCTAAGATTGACTTGCTGGCTTTGAAAAATGCATTGGATTTAATCGGTGGTCATGAGGAGTTAAAGAGGAAGGTGGAAGGAGAGATACTGATAATGATGGATGAAAATGCTGCTTTGGTCATCAGGGAATTGGAGAAGTATCGTATAGCTCAGGAGAAAGATTTAGAGCTGAAGGAAAAAGCACAGAAGTTTATATACTCATTAGGGCTGCCGGTAATACCAAAGGAGATTGCTGACTTTTTGAGCAGCTTTAACCCGGATGGCAAAGAACAATTAATTGATTTTATCAAAAGGACAGAATGGAGGTGATTATGATGGATATGAATGGAAAGCTCATCGATGTTTGTAAGTTACTAAGTATATCCATGTTGGAGATTTCAAAATTTGTTCAGCTGAGCGACAAGGTAGAGGTGGCTTGCTGGGGATATGACTTGATGAAAAAGGAGAACTTCATCTATCTTAATCCCAAGATGTTGAGAATGCCGGCTGAGATGGTGGCCCTGATATTGAAGCATGAGATACTGCACTATGCCGGATATAAAGGGCTGCCATTTCTCAAGGATAGGGAGCTGGAGAATGTGGTGCTGGATATCTGCATTAACAAGATCCTCTATGTGGCTGCTGGAAAGAGGATGGCTTTGCTCTGCCGCAGGCTCTATCCTGAGAAATCAAAGGAGTCAGTTCTGGTTCTGGCCAGGGCGGATATCTCCTCTGAAAAAGTGATAAAGGATGATGCCCTGCGCTTATTATGGCAAGAGGTCTGGCAGAATAAGGAGATTCCTAACCCTACTTCGCTCTATTTCAGGTTGATTCAATATGAAAGGGAATTAGCTGGAGCTGGCATAACAATAGGGGTCTGGAAAAAAGGAGCTGGTGATGCCAGGGGTAATCCCTTCCGCGGAGAGGATAGCCCGGAGATAATATTTCGGAAAGAGCCCGTTGACAACAAAACAGAGGATAAATTTAACCATCTGGAAAAGGGAATTCTTGATGAAATAGGAAGGGATATCCCTTATTCCAGTAGAGAAACCTTCAGCAATCAAATGAGCAGCTTGTTTAGCCAACATTTTGTGCAGAAAAAGGCTTTTTCCATAGCAGAGGTCAGGAACTTTATCAAAAGATTGCAGATCATTCAGCAGTTAGATGAAGCTTCCCATAAGATATCTTCAGCCTTGAATGCTAACATCAGAAGGGACCTCTATCCCTACAACCTGAGCAGACGAAGCATTATCTACGCTGCCTGTGGCATTAACAATTTCCTGCCGGTTTATTTCAATAAGGTTCCCGAGGGGAGAAAAGCTAATATTGCCATCTATATTGACACCTCACCTTCCATGGATGATTACAAGGAATATGAGGTCTATCTGGTTGACTCCTTGCAGGAGGATTTTCCTACCAGGATATTTCTATTTGCCGGGGAGGTTGAGGAGGTAAGTACCAATGAGTTCGCTGAGGGAAATTATGAATCTGGCTATTCTACCTCTTTTGATGCTGTGATTGAACATCTGCTAAAATCTGAATTTGAATGCGGCATGGTATTTACTGATGGCTATTCATCTATCTACCCGGAAAATAAAGAGAAATTTAAGAAAAGCACCAAGAGGCTCTTTACTGTTTACTTCAATTACCATTGCTCTTCTGATCTTGATGAGATATCAGAGCAGGTAATAAATATTGAAGTAGATTAAAGGTAGGTAATTGAAAAAGACCTGGGTATGTCTATAAAAGGCCCCATTTTTAATCCAATTAATACTAATATCACCATTTCTCCCTTAATTCTTCAATTGCTCTAATACCGCTTTTCTGGATATAATGCTGTGCCGTATCGATCCTTCCCCAGCCTAAAACGGTCATCAGTGTCCCCGCTGAAACTCCCTTGTAAGCCAGCATAGTAGCAAAGGTTGCCCTTAAGCTGTGAGGATAGACTTTGTTTTTGATATCGGTCCTGGAGGCAATTTCCCTGACCTTGCGGAAGATGGTGGATCGATGCATTTTAATATCATCATAGAGGGTAAAATAATTTCTTAAGACTGCCCTAAGCCGCTCATCAATAATGGGAATGATTCTGGCTCCATTCTTGGACTTTGGCTTCCAGCTACCTCGGCATTCAGGGCAAGAGCATGGCATCTGGGATGGTATCTGAATGATGTTGTTCTGCCATTTAATCCAGCCGGCCTTAAAATGGGAGAACTCTGAAACTCGCATCCCGGTATAGATCAGCCCAATGATGATGAGTTTTTCTAGTTTATTGCTACAGGCTCCTATCAATTTTTCGATATCCTCTTCCTCTAAGGCATCCTCTCGGCAGTTCCTTTTAATTTTCTCTAACATAGCCTTTTTAATGATGTGCAACTTTATAAATCTTTTGTTTCTCCGGGCAACCAAAAGCTATAACTAATACGCCAAATAGGGCACTTTTGAAGCAGTCATGCAACTCTATTACTCTATATGTTGCCATAATCAAAACCTTTAAGCTTTGATTACAAGCTTTATCTCAGGTTAGATATTTCGTAGTGATATTTAGCCATAGCCTGATTATCCTCTTCTCTTCTTATTTTCTATTATTATTTCTATATAATATCTATCTATCTTATTCTTATAAGGAGTAAATATTTCCATTACTGGGTAAGTATTTCAGTTTCAGGGTAGGTATTTCAGCTATGGCAGTTTGTGTATAACCTTTAGGTCTTGACAATCTCAAGAGGGTAGTATTTAAAGAATGGCTGCCCATATTTCATAATGAAATAAATATCTTTAATCTCTAGACCAGGGAATAGACAACAGTCCTTCTCTTCTCAGTCTGATTAATGACCTTTTCTGTAATGGCTCCATCTTCCACTAATTCATTGAGCGCCTTTCTCACCGTGTCATATCCTATTCCTCTGCCTGTTAGCTCCTTATATCGTCTCTTTATGGCTTCAGGATTTTGCAAAGGTCTTTCTCTTGAAATGAGAGGAATGTATCTAATAATTTCTCTGTTCTCCTTTCTCCCTACCTTCCTACCGGACATTATTGATCCTCTCTAATCCATATCTTCCGCATAACAATTTAATGAGCTTGATAACATTACCATAGCTGATGGCAAGATTTGACTGCATTGCTAAGGGCTTGGTTTTGTCTATTTTAACGATTAATTTCAAATCGGCTAATTTATTCACTCTTCTCCAGATGGTTATCTTACTCGCATTAGAGGTTCTACATCTCCTTACGAGCTCATCCAGAATGAAACAAGTTGGCTTTGGATAGTAGAACAGCTTTAATATTTTGGCGTCAAGGTCATCTAATTCATATATTAATGACTGCCAATCAATCTCCTTTTTCTTCTGTTCCTGATGTGTTTTGATAAGCTTATTTATTTCAGGCAATTTCTCTCAGCTATAAGAATTCCATCATAGTATTTAACTTTTTCCATTTTAGCTCCCATAGAAAAACTTATATAGGAGTATCACTTTCTAAAAAAGAAGACGTAATAATAGAGGTGCAGGAAATTGTGGCTGTCTGATTGGCTGATCAATCACTCCCGGGTTTTTGAGAAGCATGTGGCTTCGGTAAAGAGGTCTTTTAGGGCTGTTAAAGGCGAACATAAAAGGCTGGATAAAAATGTAGGTGTCTGTTTTGATGATATGAACCAAATGAAAAAGCAATGGGCTTCTTATAAAAAGATTAGCGATGCCCTTCCTAAGAAAGTATTAAATAGGCTGCTTACAACATCTGATAAAAATAGAGCGAAAATTCATTCGCTGGAAAAGCTTATCGTTGATTTGCAAAAGGAAATAACTTCTATCTCGGTTTTGGTTAAACAATATGGCTTCAGTGAAGCCAAAGTGAACCCTGGGCTGGATTCAGTGAAGCTAAAACAGTTGGCTGGTTCTTATAAGAAAAAGTTTGTTGAATTTGAAAGTGCTAAGTTAAGTGATCTGACTGATTTGGAGAGGAAGGCTTTTATCTTAATTTCTCAGTTGCAGCGGGAATTAAATGGCGATTGGGTGCCGGTTTCTGATTTAAATAAGGAACTGTATCCTGATAATATCGAGCAGAAAATGAGGACCTCAGTTTCCAATGCCTTGGGTAGGCTTGATGAGTTTTCCTTAATTGAGAGACTTAGAAAGGGAAAGAGATACTATATAAGGATTAATAGAAAAGGATTCCAGCTAATTAGCGACAAAGCCAGTGATGCCTTAGCAAGACAGTATAAAATCAGATGACCTTTTGGATTCGGTGAACCCACAATGAACCTTTCCATGAATTCAGTGAAAGCAACTGAAGCTAATATGTTCTTCTAAATCTTCATCATGGATAATCAAAAGATAACACCCTGAGATCAGTCTCTTTAATTTTTTCCCAAATAGCACATCCTCCAGCATTATTATATAATCCAAGCTCTATATATTTCCCCCCTTTTCCCCTTAAAATCAAATCCCTATGGACGATATCTAAAAAAATAATTTGACAGGTCAAATCATTAAATCATATCTCCCATTTCTTCTCAGAATCTATTGATATTTCAATAATTCTCTTAATATCAATCTTCTAACCAATAGATTCTTCAAATCGACTCGAACATTACACAATCTTTCCTTCTATATTATATTACCTTCAGCGACCATAGGTCCGCGTGGGGCTAATCTTAGTTAGCTCCTCGCTTAATATTCCCAATAAATTTTCATAAAATTTATTCCCATACCCTTTTAAATCTCTCCTGATAAGATTTATTCTAAATCTTAGCCTCTTATCTAAATTAAAATCCTCTGGCTACATATAAATGTTAGCCCAAGCCGATATTATGATAAAATCAATCTCAGCGGAGCTTCACAAATCACTTTCATATTATAAAAATAATAAATCCAATAATTATTTCCGCCTAACCGAACAATTATTTATATCATAGCAATTATACCCTTATACTAATTCTCTCATAACTCTAAAATAATTTCATTATTTTTGCTCATTATAGCGACCTTCAATTATAAATGCTTAGCTTAGTCACTAATTTGGGGCGAAGCCTCTTCTATATTTATGGTGGTGTCGCCTTAAAAAAAGTATATGCAATGGAAACTCACCGGTCTTTCTATCCTATATTCCTATATATTTGAGTTTCCCAGTCTAAGGCAGTTTCTCTAATTACTTCAAACTGCTTTACAAATTTATTTTCTCCCTACAGACCATCATTTTCAATGAATGGCCCAGTTTCCATTAAGTCAGTGCTCAACTTATTGAGTATCTCAATCAGTTTATACATTTCATTATTGAGCTTTTGCAGCATAGCTGAAACTCTACGACCTATCCCTAAAGCTGCAAGACTATTATTCTAATAAATCTCCAATACGATGTTCCTGAACTTGTCATCCACTACCTGGCCGCATTTTCTACACCTAATTGGATACGATGTATCTAATTTCTCATCATTGTCAAACTTAACAATCTCGCCATGCTCGTTTATGTAAACAGTGGAAATTCTTAATATATCCTGGCTGAACTCATCAAAGCCGCATCTCTTACATCTATAATGAACCTTTTCACCTTTGGTGATCCTTCTCTTCACCTTGTCAATATGCATACAGCTCACAAAGCCATTCTCCTTAAAATAGCTGCAGCTACAAAGCCGTACCTCATTTTTTATATGCCTAACAATATAATAGCTTTGAGGATTTTGTCTGCTATTAACCTTATATATTCCATTTTTCAATTGATATACATTCATTTTGACCTCCTGATAAAAAAAGAAAAAGGAGATATTAAGGTAATATCTCCTCCTCTTCATATTCTTGGAAAGCTTTCTCTTTCTCTCTCCTCTCTAGCTCCCTTTGAACAGGTTTAAGTGCCTCATTGTAATCAAAAAATTCTACAGGATCTCTGCACCTTTTCATTTCCTTAAAATCTTGCTGCCATTTCTTTGCCAACAAAATAGCTGCTGAAATTTCTTTATCAAATCTTTCCTGGCAAATCTTTAAAAGGTCCTCTGCTACTTTATCTATACAATCTTGCGCTCCGTAATAAGACTTGATTTTTGTCTTACATAGAGGGCATATCCAGATAGCTTCGTAATTACCGAACTCCATTTTATCTCACCTTCTTTTTTATCTCTGCATTCTTTATCAAGTCAAAGCCACAAAACTTACAGTATGGTGTCAATTCATCATGAGTTAATCCACATACCTTTCTACACTTAGGGCAATCAATTATATAATCTGGTTCTTTCTTATTTAACAACTCTAATTCTGTATTTCGGTATTCTTTCATTTCAATTACTCCCTTCTGTATGTAGCCTCTCTACTTCAACTATACTGTCCCAGTTATCCAGGCCTATCTCTAGCTTCTTAGCAAACAGTAATACTTCTTCTACCTTAGCTCCCCTTGGCATAACTTTCACTGCGTTTTTCAGACACGCCAGCCTTACAATCCTTTTATTTCTCTCTTCCATGGTTTCCATTCTTACCACCTCCTTATCTTAATCTACCCAAAATGGGTATATTTTCAGTTAATGGAATTTATAAGAGGTTCTGGCTGCTTGCAGGCAGGTTCTCCTATCTAAGAATAGAAAAGCCTAAATGGTTAGCTGGGAACGTTATTTAGTTTCCAGTGCCTTTTACGCTTTTCTATTTAATTGAAAGCGGGAGATGGAAAGAACCGAAGGGATTCTTCCGGAAATAAATTATTTAAGTGGGATAATAGCTAATTAAGAAAGAATGATTGCCTGTTCTATGATTCTCCTCCATAAGGTTTAATAGTTAATCTATTAAGTTCAGAAATTAATTAAGCCTATCTCAATGAAATTTAATATAGTTATACAATTCTTCAGACGTCTGAAGTATTAGATTTGGTAGTGTACAATATGAGACTTTTGAAAAATGAGTCTTGGAGAAGCTCATGACAAATCTTCTGACTTCTCCAGTGATTCTCGTGGCTATAATGAAAGATATCTCAGAATCTTGATAATTTTATCTTTATCTTGTATAAAAGAGGGTATTCTCATTTCAGACTCGGAATTAGGATACTTTAACCGTATAATCAGTGATAACAGCGATTACCTTCATTTTCTCATCATATTTTCGGCTTTGGAGAGGATCTACTTCATATACTTTTTTTATCATCTCAGCCCATCCTTTACGAGGGTACTTTTTGAAAATCTTCACTATTTTCTGAGCTCTGGCTTCATACTTACTTTCATCTAGACCCCCTCGCTACTGATAACCTAATAAGGCGCTACTTGAACACAAGCTAAATTATAGACAATAATTAACTAAACTTTCAATAGAAGGCTTTAAAATCTCCTTTACACCAGTCTGGCTATGATGTAGCCAATGCCGAGCAGGAGCTGTGTAATTAGGATAACAAAAACGTTGTTGCCCAGAGCGGGCAGCAGCTTAGCTTCCTCCCCGTAATTCAGCGCCCCTCTGATGGCTTTTACTCCCACGGGCAGAGTTAACAGTGCTATCAGGGCAAAGGTGGGCATAAGCCTGGCGGCGACGCCGCAAATTATCCATATATATACAAGGATGGTTAAAGCTGCGTAAACTTTGCTGGC
>Ga0209979_1002997_pt1 | contig 15354 bp, 13 predicted proteins | sample AnhtaG_FD_183114 | JGI IMG/M metagenome (GOLD analysis project Ga0209979, IMG submission 183114) | Deep subsurface microbial communities from Anholt, Denmark to uncover new lineages of life (NeLLi) - Anholt_01485 metaG (SPAdes) (version 2) | ecosystem: Environmental > Aquatic > Marine > Oceanic...
TGGAGACGGCCAGGGCACAGGTCCTCACGAGCACAGGGCGACCGCTGAGCTGGCGGCTGCGGGCCCTCGTCCTGCGCCAGCTCCTCCCCCATCAGCGACGCCTGCGCTTGCTGGCCTCGGCGCTGCGCCTGTACCAGCGCTCCGGCCTCCAGGCTCTGCTGCGACGCTCGAAGGTGCTGCGCTTGCTTCCCGGCGGCCTGGCCGACCTGGAGAACGCCATACCGACGGTCCCATCCCACTTCTTCGAGGGAAAGGGTATACTCGCCGAGCCCGCCGGCAACCCACCGCGTACCGTGGGCCTTCTGACCGGCTGCGTCATGCCCGTGCTCTACCCACACACCCATGAGGCCACCGTGCGGGTGCTGGCTCGCAACGGCTGCCGGGTGGTGGCGCCGCCGGGCCAGGTCTGCTGCGGCGCTCTCCATCTGCACGCGGGCGACCGCGAGATCGCTCGGCGCTTGGCGCGCCGCAACATCGACGCCTTCCTCGAGGCGGGCGTCGATGCCATCATCACCAACTCGGCCGGCTGCGGCGCCGCCATGAAGGAGTATGGAGAGCTCCTCGCCGACGACCCGGAGTATGCGGAGAAGGCGCGACGCTTCGCAGGCATGGTGCGCGACATCACCGAGTATGTGGTGGACCTGCCCTTCAAGGACGGTCTGGGCCCCCTGCCCCAGCGGGTCACCTATCAGGACCCCTGCCACCTGGCCCACGCCCAGGGCATCACGCAACCGCCCAGGGACATCCTCACCGCCATCCCCGAGCTGGAGCTGGTGGAGATGGACGGGGCCGACCGCTGTTGCGGGAGTGGTGGTATCTACAGCGTGGTGCAGCGGGAGATGTCCGCGCAACTGCTGGAGAGCAAGATGTGGGCGGTGGCGGCCACAGGGGCAGGCGTCATTGCCACGGCCAACCCCGGCTGCGCTATGCAGCTCGAGGCGGGCTTGCGCCGCCACGGGCTGGAAGGAAGGGTGGTGTACGTGGTGGAACTGCTGGACGAGGCCTACCAGGCCGCCGAGGAGCGACAGGCCCCATGAGCCCCATCCACATCCGGGCGAGCCGGAGCGAGGTCGCGCCGGTGGTCCTGCTCGTGGGCGACCCCGGCCGGGCGACCCGCGCCGCCCAGCGCATGGAGGAGGCGGCCTGCTACAACGAATTCCGGGGGCTGCTGGGCTACACCGGGCGCCATCGCGGGGTGGCTGTCTCGGTGCAAACTACCGGCATGGGCTGCCCCTCCGCGGCCATCGTCTGCGAGGAGCTGGCCGTGCTGGGGGCTCGCGTGGTCATCCGCCTCGGGACGTGCGGGGCGACGAAGGCGGAGATCAAGCCGACCGACCTCATCATCGCCACCTCCGCCTGCCCGCTCGACGGCACGACGCGCCAGTACCTGAGTGGCGACCCCTTCGCCCCCACGGCCTCCTTCCGGGTGGTGCAGGAGCTGGTGAGAACCGCTGAGACGCTCGGCGTCACCTATCACGTGGGGCCTATCGCCACCGAGGATGCCCTGTACGCCCTGGGGGAAGGTTGGGCGGCGAGGTGGGCTGACCGGGGCATCCTGGCGCAGGAGATGGAGGCCAGCGCCATCTTCACCATCGCCGCCTTGCGGGGGATGGAGGCGGGCTGCGCCCTGGTCGCCTCCAACTTCGCCGACCAGCACGAGCGCCTGCCCGACGAGGAGCTCCTGCCAGCCATCGACAGGATGATCGAGGTGGGGCTGGAGGCGGCGGTAGCGCTCACCCGCTCAATATAGGGGCGGACCCAAGGCTCGGCGCGCTAGTACCTAGAATCGCTATGTTACGATCTGGGTGACGGTCGAACGGAGGGGGAGTAGAGAGGGAGGGGTGCAGTAGAGGCTCGGCTAGCGGGCCGTCTCAAATGCTAGGACTGAACGACTGCAACAAGGAAAGGAGAGACACCCCTGCCATGACTCGCCCCATCGGCACCCTAACCATCCTCCTGCTCCTCGCAGCGGCCGCTGTTCTCGGCGCGTGTGGGGGCGGAGGTGAGGAGCGAGCGCCTTCTGCGGTAGACCCCGCCGACTTCCAGACGAAGGTGGATAACCCCTTTTGGCCGCTGGTTTCTGTAGGGACGACAGTGTTTGAGGGGGAGGAGCGTGACGCGGAGACAGGGGAGGTTGTTGGGATTCGCGTGGAGTCAAAGGTGCTTCCCGAAACTGAAGTGGTGGTGGGCGTAGAGGTTACTGTGGTGGAGGTGAAGGAATACGAAGACGGCGAACTCATCGAGGTGACTCTTGATTACTTCGCCCAACATCGCGACGGCACTGTCTATTACTTTGGCGAATTGGTGGACGAATACGAGGAAGGGCGGGTTGTGGGCCACACCGGGCAGTGGCTTGCCGGCGAAGGGGAGAATCAGCCCGGCGTGTTTATGCCCGCCCAGCCTGCGATGGGCCAGACCTTCGAGCAGGAGCAGGCACCCGGAGTAGCAGAAGATAGGTCAACCGTGATTGGCCTGAACGAGGCTGTCACTACACCGGCTGGGTCGTTTGCCGGGTGCCTCAAGACCGAGGACGTCAACCCCCTCGACGACACTACTGAGAGCAAGTTCTACTGCCCTGATATTGGACTCGTTCGCGAGGAATTTCCGGGAGGACATCTCGATCTCGTTAGCTTCGACAATTCAGCAGGCTAGAGGCACCTTCCACGGGATAGTCACGCTACCACCCATTGGACGGGCATCCCGCCAGGCGTAGCTTTGTATGCCGGTGCAGGCGGGCTCAGGTTAAGCTGGGCCCGAAAACAGGGCTGAAGCCCTGTCCCTACCCCTCCGACAGCTTGTCTACGACCCGCTCCATCTGCTCCGGGAGCGGACTCTTCGTGTCCACGATAAGCCGCTGGGCCCGCGGTAGCTCCGTCGGCGGCTCGTAGCGGGCCTTCTGGGCCTCGTAGACCTCCAGGCGGCCGTCCGAGACCGCCTTTGGCTCGTCCAGGCGGCGGGCCAGGCGCCGGCGGATGAGCCGCTCGCCAGCGCGACATTCGAGCGCCAGGAATCGGGCGCCGGTCTGCGCCGCCAGCTGGGCAGCCTCCGCCCGTTGCTCCCGGCGGAGGTAGGTGGCATCCAGCAGAACCGGGCGCCCCCGTTCAAGGTGAGGCTGCGCCTCCTCCAGCATACGCCGGTAGGTCCGCTCTGTGAGCTCGGGGGAGTAGATGCCCGCGTCAATCGGCTCCTCGTGCGGTTCGGTCGGCTCGATGCCCAGCAGCCGCTTGCGGCTCACATCCGACGAGTAGAGGGCCGCGCCCACTCGTCCCGCCAGGGCGTTGGCCAGGTAGCTCTTGCCGGTGCCCGAAGGTCCCACGGTGATCATCAGGGCCCCGGGGATGCTTTGCGTGGCATAGGCATGGGCCAGGCGAAAGAAGGAGCGAGCCCGGCGGCGGGCCGCGGCCTTCTGGCGGTCGGGCACCTCCGGCTCGTCGAGCTGGAAGCCGTCCACCTTGCCCCGCACGTAGGCCCGGTAGCAGCGGTAGAAGTTGAGGACCAGGGGAAGGGTGGGATCGGCGGCCTGTGCCAGGTAGAGCCCCACCAGTTCATCGGCGAGGTCGCGGCGGCCGCGGGAGTCCAGGTCCATGGCCAGGAAGGCCAGGTCCGCCGCCACGTCGGAGTAGCGGAAGCGCTCGTTGAACTCGATGCAGTCGAAGATGCACACGTCATCCTCGAAGCAGATGGCCTCGGCACGAAGGTCGCCGTGGCAGTCGCGGACGCGGCCCTCGCCCACGCGCTGGGCGAAGAGATCGGCCTCCCGCTGGCTGAAGTCGTCCACGTATGCGCGGATCTCCTCGAACTGTCGGCGGGCGATCGTCCGGCCGATGTAGGGCTCGGTCTGCTCGAAGTTTTCCCGCCAGTTGCCCAGCACCGTGTCCAGCCCGCCGAAGGCAGCGATCTCGTCGCTGGCCTCGGCCGCAGCGTGGAACTCGGCGATGCGGGCGGCCAGGCTAGCCAGCATCTCGCCGGTGACGGCGTCGCGCCGCAGGAGGTGCGGCATCATCCTCTCATCGGGCAGGCGGCGCATCTTCACGGCGTAGTCCACCACGGCACCCGCTGCGTCTACCTGCACCACCCCCGCCACGAAGGACACCGGCACCACATCCAGGTACATGCGATGGCAGAGGCGACGGTTCAGCCGCACCTCCTGCTGGCAGAAGTGGCGACGCTTCTCCAGGGTGGTGAAATCCAGGAACCCCAGGTCCACGGGCTTCTTCACCTTGTACACGAAGTCGCCGGCCAGGAAGACGTAGGAGATGTGCGTCTGGATGAGCTTCACCTTGCCCGCGGGGTGCGGGTAGGCCTCGGGAGAGAGCATGGCCTCGATGTAATCGGGCAGTGCCGTCCTCATGGTTCCCTGTTACCCCGCACGATCCTGCCGGAGCCGAGCCCTCCCCTCGACGACGAAGAGCAGGCCCGCCAACACGAAGGGCAGCGGCAACACAGCCGCGGCGAGCGCACCCCGCCCCCGTCGCACGCGCTTGCGCCTACTTCGCGACGTCCGTCGCCGAGAGGAAGCCGTAAGGCTCATAAGGGCCCAGACAGTAGAACTCGAAGATGCCGTAGCCGGTCTGCTGGCCCAGGGTGAACTCGCACATCGTCTCCGAATGGTCGCCGGCCCGATTGCGAAGCTCCGGGTCGTTGAGGTCCCAGCGCTCCCCATCGACGACCAGCGGGCCATGGTAGTGGCCGTGACGCCAGTCGGTGAAACTGACGTAACCCACGCCGGACATGTGCATCATGGCCAGCGGGCGCATGCCTATCTCCAGGCGATTGCCCCTGCCCTCGGCCAGGAAGACCCGGCCGCCGTTGAACAGGCGCGTCCCCGGCTTCAGCCTCAGCTCGTGGCCCAGGATGGTCAGCTCCTGGGGCTCCCGGGCGGCGGCGTAGGGATAGACCCGTTGCGCTGACTGGTGCCAGGGGCGGCCGTCGGCCTCCTCACTGATGGTGTACATGATAGAGAAGTCCGGGAACTGCATGGGCGCCCACTGCCAGAAGAAGTTGCGCAGCCCGCGGGCAGTCAGCGCGCTGGGCGGCTCTGGGTCGCCGACGGGCCGGATGCCCCAGGACCGGTCCCGGGTCCCCCACCAGCCCTCCGGCTCCACGGCGAAGTCCTCGCCGGCCACGCTCAACTGGCCCGACCAGCGGCCGCACTGGCTGAGCCGTGTGTAGTCGAAGATGGCACGGCCTCCGGCCCGTCGGAGGAAGCGGGGCTCCTCCACCGGCGGTGTTACCCCCTCAAAGGTAAGGTCATAGGCCAGGCCCCACTGGTTGGGCTCGCAGGCGATGCGCAGCCTCCGCAGCCCCTCTATCACCTCCACCCGAAGAGGGCCCACCCGGGCCTCCATGCGGTCTCCGTCCAGCTCACGGGAGGCGCGGACGATGTGCTGGACGCCCTTGTGCACCGCCGATGTGAAGGCATCCATGACCCCCAGGTTGGGATACGCACCCAGGGCCAGCACCAGAAAGACCTCGCCCTCGCTGTCGTGGCAGGAGAAGTAGTAGCGGTCGTAGAAGTTGCGGTCGCTGGTGGCCACACGGTCGAAGGTGTCGGGAGTCTGGTGGATAAGGTAATCATCTGCCGCGGTCAGCACCTCGGCTACCTCCCTGTGCTCTGCCCCTACCCCTCGCCCGGTCGGGCCTCATACTACCACGAAAGGGTGGCCCCGGTTGACACGCACCGGACAGCGCCTATCATCCACTCGCGCTGCGAAAGGAGCCTCAGGGAGTGAAAGGCTGCGAGGGGGAGTCCTCTTCGGTTTGAGGCCTCATTAGGGGTGCCAGGAGGGCAGCCACCAACCGTCGGATGGAGGTCTTCGTGGCCGACGGTAGGCCCAGACAGGTCTCTACCACCAGCCCATCGTGGACGGCCAAGGTCAGGGCCGCAGCCGTGGCCGGCTCCACATCCCCGGCGATGACTCCTTCGTCGCGGGCCCGCTGGAAGGCGCTGGCCAGCAGGTCCTTCCAGCCGCCGTAGGCCGCGTTGAGCCGGCGGCGCACCTGCGCGCTTCGCAGGGCCTGAGACCAGAACTCCAGGAGCAGGGGAGGCCAGTGAGGGCCGCGATCCTCATAGGAGAGGAGCCCCTCCACCGTCTCCATCAACACGACCGCCGCTGGCTGATCGGCCCCCGCGCTCGCCTCCAGCCGGGCGGTGCGCTCCTCCGTCCAGGCGTCCAGCAGCTCCAGCAGGACCTCTTCCTTGGTGGAGAAGTGGAAGTAGTAAGCACCCTTGGAGTAGCCCGCGGCGGCGGCGAGGTCGTCAACGGTGGCCCGCTCATAACCGCTGGTGGCGAAGATGCGCTGGGCAGCCTCTACAAGCTTGCTCCGGGTCTGCTCCCGCTGTAGCTGCCTGGCTGCTATCCCCTGTGCCATAGCATCTCACCGAATGATTATCGACCTCGCAGGCCGCTGGGCGCAGCAGCACCCTCGCCTCCATGCCCTCCGGACATCGAAGCGCTCGAGGGTGACCGCCCTTCACCAAAACGGGGACCAAATGCCTGGGCCATGCGGCTCCGGTTCCGCCACGCTGCCGGGCCGCAACGATAACCCACCCCGCAGCGCCAGCATACCAGACGAACCCTCAACCGTCAGCAGGAAAAGCCTAACTTTGTCTCAAAGAGCTGTTACGTATTGCCGGAAGGGGCGTTTATGCATTGGTGACTCCCAGAACTCCTCGAAGTGGCATGGAAGGCTCGCGGCAAGGAACGTCGCCACAACTCAATAAGGGGCACCGAGAAAGGCAAACCCTTCGAAAGAAGGGGGCGCAAAGCCACGGGCCTATCGCTCGAGAGAACCCCGCAGCGAGTTAGGGCCGCCGGGCCGCCGAAAGCCTCGATGGGCGATCCGCTTACCGCTTCGCCCAGCAACCCCGGCCAGTAAAAGGGTTTGCCGCCATCGGTCGCTTCCAAGGCGGCATTTTTCATGCCCGAAATCTGCCTGCACAGTCGGGGGAGGCGAAATATGCGGGACCGAGACCAGATGATCCTTCAGCACCTGCCGCTCGTGGCCTTCGTGGTGGGGCGCATGTCCACCGACCATGGCAGGCCCCTGGGCCTGGAGCGGGAAGACGCCATGGGCTACGGCACCGAGGGGCTCATTCAGGCGGTGGACTCCTTCGACCCCGAGCGTGGCACCAGCTTCGCCAGCTTCGCCGTACGCCGCATCCGCGGCTCCATCCTTGACGCCATCCGCCGGGCCGACCCCCTGCCCCGCTCTCTGCGCAAGAGCACACGGGGGCTGGAGCAGGCCTCCCAGGAACTGGCCGTCCAACTGGGCCGTTGGCCCACCGCCAAGGAGGTCGCCCTGAAAATGGGCCTCCAGCCGTCCCAGGTGCACCAGATCATGAAGCACTCCACCGCTAGGGTGGTGTCCCTGGAGCATATTCTCCAGGATCGGGAGAACGAGGCAAGCTACCTCCTGGACCCCCTGGACGACGACGAGCAGGGCGACCCCGCCCAGGCTGCGGAGCGCCAGGCCTCTCTGGAGTTGTTGGGGCGGGCCATCGCCGGGCTCCCTCCTCGCGACCGGGCCATACTTCAGCTTCGCTATAACGAATCCATGCCCTTCCACCAGATCGGTGAGATCATGGGCCTGTCGGAGTCACGAGTGTGCCAGCTCCACAAGCGGGTCATCGCCACCCTGCGCCGAGAGCTCACCTCGGTCCTGGAGGAGGCGGCCTAGGGGCGGGGCCAGGGCCGACCGGTACGCCGGAGTGCGGGCTATGCCGATAATGGAAGGGTGGGGCTGGGGCTCTACCGCTGTAACTCCGGGGCAGTTCTCTGTGCAGCGCGACTTCAGTGAGAGCGGGGGCCTTGGGCGATGACTGGCGGCGGTCAGGGGAGCGTCTCCCGTCAGTCTGCCGATCCCACCGGCGGCGGCCTTTTAGTGCTGCCCGTGAAGCCTTCTGAGCAGGACTCCTCCGGCTACGTCAATCACATCGACCGCACCCCTGACAATCTGACCCGCCTCGCTACCCTCTACATCCTGCTGGTGTTCCTCTCGGGGTTGGCCGCGGTGGCCTACTTCGGCCCAGGGATCTCGGCGATCTCCCGCAGTGACCTGGCGGGCCTCATCGTTCTGGGCTTCCTGGCCACATTGTTCGAGCGCTTCGGCGTGCACGTCTATGGCAACACAACCGTCTCCGTGGGCATGGTGACGATCTTCGCTATCGCCCTCCTCTACGGCCCCGCCGGGGCGGCCGTGGTCTCTCCCCTGGTAGCTTTCGCCGCTGAGGTGTTCGGGCCCAGCCAGTGGTACCGGCGGGTTTTCGACATGGGAACCTATACCCTGGCCAGCGTGGCCGCCGCCCTGATCTTCCGGGCTCTGCTGGGCGCAGACCCGCCCGTGGACGGTTGGCTCGTCCCAGCCGCCCTGGTAGCAGCCCTCGCCAACTACGGAATCAATGCCTACCTGGTGGCTTTCGCCGTGAGCCTCACCACCGACCAGGGGTGGTGGAGCGTGTGGAAGGAGAAGTTCCAGTGGCTCTTCCCCCACTACCTGGTGTTCGGTCTCTTGGGGCTGGCTCTGGCAGTGGCCTACCGGGTGCTGGGCGTGGCCGGCGTGCTGGCCTTCGTGGTGCCGCCCCTCATGATGCGGCTGGCCATCCGCCAGTACATCGGGAAGACTGCCCAGCATGTAGACGAACTGAAGAGAACCAACCTGGAGCTAGAGACGGTCAACCGCGAGGTACTTCAGATGTCCGACGAGCTCCGGGAGACCTACGACGGCACCCTGGTGGCGCTGGTATCGGCCCTCGATGCCCGCGACCGGGAGACCAAGGGCCACTCCACCCGGGTCACCCGCTACATGATGGACATGGCCCGGCGACTAGGGGTGCAGGAGGGAAGTCAGGAGTGGGTAGACATGCAGCGGGGCGCCCTGCTCCATGACGTGGGCAAGATCGGCGTGCGCGACTCCATCCTCCACAAGCCGGCACGCCTTACCGACGAAGAGTGGGAGGAGATGAGGCGCCACCCGGTCATCGGCTTCGAGATGTTGAAAGACATCGCCTTTCTGTCAGGGGCGGCCGCGGTGGTGAAATTCCACCATGAGCACTTCAACGGCCGGGGCTACCCCGAAGGCCTTTCCGGCCACCAGATTCCCCTGGGGGCCCGCATCTTCGCCGTGGCCGATGCCTTGGATGCCATGACCTCCGACCGCCCCTACCGCAAGGCCATGCCCTGGGAGGCGGCCCGCGAGGAGATCATCCGCCATATCGGCACCCAGTTTGACCCGGCCGTGGTGGAGGCATTCCTGGTGACCTATGAGGACTGGCTGCAGGAAGGGCAGGAGGAACGGCTTCCCCAGAGAGCCGCCGCCTAGCATCGGGACAACAAAGGGCGCTTCGATGGACGAAGCGCCCGACAGAGGGATCCGGGTCGAACACCCCAGCATGTCCGACCCTGGCGAGCCGGCACTGAAAGGAAAAGGCATCGCCGGGGGCCGTCCCGCCTCCGGAGAAAGCCAGGAAGATTGGGGATGCGGCGAAGGGCAGCGGGCCCTTCGCCGCTAAGCTTCTACCACCAACCCCAGCGGATACCCAAGATGATGGGCACCTGGTAAGCTGCGGTCACCGCCGCTACCAGTAGAGCCGCCAGGGCTATTCCCGCAAGTCTCCGCATAATTCCCCTCCCTCTAGGCCAGGGGAGACCTTACTGTTCTGAGACGCGTCCCCTCTGCCTGCGCTCCGCATATACATACCGACTCGTCAGTATGTTTTAGCCCCTGGCCTTCCCTTCTGTCAAGCTCCCCTAAGGGAAATTCCCTACCCAGGGGTGGTTTGTGTTTCGGATAGGGCCTTCTCGCTAAAGTTCCCGCCAACGCGGACGAATATCTTCTCGGGAGCGCCCATGGATGCCCTGCAGGCAACAAACCGCCCTCAGCGTGTGTCGGCTCGGCCGCGATTGCTCCGGGCGGCCTTCGGCTGCCTGGCCTTGAAGGGCTACGCCGACACCTCCGTCGAGGATATCTGCCTGGCGGCGGGATGCTCCAAGGGTGCGTTCTACTTCCATTTCCCCTCCAGGGAGGCGCTGTTGGTGGCGCTGGTGGAGGAGCAACTGGTGATGTCGCCTGAGGCCAGTGGACGTCCTGAAGAGGCGAGTACGCGCCGTGTGCTGCTGGAAACCTGGATCCAGGCCGTCCGCTATCGCCCCCTGCGCCGGCTCCTGGCCCAGCGCTTCCGGAGCTGGTGGGTCGGCAGCGGTAGGAGCAGGAGGAAGCCTACGGTAGCCCTGGCCTCCGCGCTGCGCACTGGGCTCGTAGTTCAGCAGGTAATTCGCCCGGGGACCATGGAAGGGGTCAGCGAACCCACCCTGGTCCGTCTGGGCGTGGAAGCTCCGGCAGCCTAGCCCCGCGGGGGCCGCTCTCGGAGCCGGCATGATACAGAGGAAAGGAGCGCTAGGCCCATGAGTAGACGAACAGCATGGCTTCGGACAGGGTTGCTGGCAGCGGTAGCCCTGGCCGCCCTGGCCCTGGCAGCCTGTGGAGGCGCAGAGGAACCACAGGCCAGAGAAGAGCTGGCGCCCGTCCAGGAGCTGAAGGTGAACCTGCCGGGCGAGCCCGACAGCATCGACCCCCAGCGGGCTTCCATGCTGCATCTCTCCGTGGTGCGGCAGCTCTTCCGGCCGCTGCTCTGGTTCGATGAGAACCTGGAGGTGACCCCAGGAGTGGCCCGCGAAGTGCCCACGGTTGGAAACGACGGCATCTCCGAGGACGGCCTGGTCTACACGTTCCGGCTACGCGACGACGCTACCTGGAGCGACGGCCAGCCCCTCACCGCGGCCGACTTCGAGTACGCCATAAAGAGGCTCTTCGACCCGGCCCTGGCCTCGCCCTACGCGCCCTTCTACTTCGATATCGAGGGCAGCCTTGAGCTGTACACCTCCGAGGAGACAGACCCCGACGCACTGGCGGCCCTGCAGGACGCCATTGGCGTGGAGGCGGTGGACGACACCACCCTGGTCATCCAACTGCGACAGCCCAAACCCTCTTTCCCGGAGCTGGCGGCCCTCTGGCCCGTCTCACCCGTCCGCCAGGATGTCATCGAGCGCTACGCTGACCGCTGGACCGAGGCGGGCAACCTGATCGGCAACGGCCCCTTCGTCCTCAGCGAGTGGGTCCACGGCGATCACATGACACTGGAGGCCAACCCCCACTGGTACGGCCAGACGCCTTACCTGGAGCGCATCGTGGTGCGCATGATCGAGGACAACAACGCTGCCCTGGCGGCCTACCGAAACAACGAGCTGGACATAGTCAATCCGCCTGTACCCGCCTATCGGGCCATCCTAGGCGATTCCGCCTACGCTGAGGAGGTTCACCGCTTCCCGGACCTCTCCACATTCGCCCTGGTCCTCAACTTGCGCGGTGCGCCCTTCGACGACCCCCAGGTACGCAAGGCCTTCGCCATGGCCATCGATAGGGAGTCTTTCGTGGAGAAGGTACGTAGCGGCGTGGGCAAGCCCGCCTACACCTGGGTGCCCCCGGGCATGCCCGCCCACCAGTCGGCGCTGGGCCACGACTACGCCTTCGACGCTGCAGGGGCTCGCCAGGCCCTGGCCCAGGCCGGCTACGACGGCAGCGACGGCTTCCCTGAGGTCAGCTTCACCTTCGCCGACACGCCCAACGCCCGCCTGCTGGGCGAGTTCGTACAGGCGCAGATCAAGGAGCACCTGGGTATTGACATTAACCTGGAGCCCATGGAGCCTCGCGCCTTCCAGGGGCAGGTGATAGCCGGCGAATTCCAGATGAGCCTGCTGGGATGGCGCGCCGATTATCCGGACGCCGAGAACTGGCTGCCCGATGTCTTCGGCACCGAGGGCGGCGCCAACTTCAGCGGCTACAGCAATCCGGACTTCGACGTCTCCCTGGCAAAGGCCCTGAGCGAGCTGGACCCCCAGGAACGCCTCCTCACCTGGCAGGAAGCCGAGCGCATCGTCGTGGAGGACCAGCCCTTCATCTTCCTGGCCTTCGACGAGCGACTGCGCCTGGTGAAGCCCTGGGTGAAGGACCTCATCGTCACCGGACTGGACGGCGACATCGAGGGAGACCTGTTCTTCGTCGAGGCGAAGATCCTGGCCCACTAGGCCATGCAGGCGACCAAGGGGCCCCATGGGCGACCGTCCTCCAGCCGACGGCGCCGCTAGTGGGGCCCCTTTTCTATCTGGAAGGAGCACCCCTGAAGCATGAGCGCATATGTGGCCCGGCGCCTCCTCTGGCTCATCCCGGTGCTCCTGGGGGTGGCCGTGGTCACCTTCGCCCTGATGCACGCGGTGCCCGGGGGGCCCTGGGACCGGGAGAAACCCCTGCCCCCGGAGGTCGTGGCTAACCTCAACCAGCGCTACGGCCTGGATCAGCCTCTCTGGCGCCAGTTCGCCGACTACCTGGGGGGACTCTTCCGGGGCGACCTGGGCGTCTCCTACATTCAACAGGACCGCCCGGTAGCCAGCATCATCGCTGACGGCCTCCAAACCTCCGCCACCCTGGGAATGCTGGCCCTGGCCGCAGCGGTGGTCGTCGGCGTCGGTCTGGGGGTGGCCGCGGCCGTGCACAAGGACGGCCCGCTCGACTTCCTGAGCGTTCTGCTGGCAACGCTGGGGGCCAGTGCGCCCAGCTTCGTGCTGGGCATCCTGCTGGTGGTTCTGTTCTCGGTGCAGCTCCACTGGCTGCCCACAGGCGGTTGGGGCAGTCCCCGGCAGGCGGTGATGCCGGTCATCGCCCTGAGCGCCCTCCCTGCCGCCTTCATCGCCCGCGTCACCCGGGCCAGCATGCTCGAGGTGCTGCGACAGGACTACATCATGGCGGCCCGCTCCAGGGGCCTGCGTGAGTGGGTGCTGCTGTACCGCCACGCCCTCAGGAATGCCCTCATTCCCGTGTTGACGGTGCTGGGACCGGTGGCGGCCGCGCTGGTGACGGGCTCATTCATCGTGGAGACCCTGTTCTCCATCCCGGGCACGGGCCGCCTATTTGTGGACGGGGTGTTCGCCCGCGACTACGGGCTCATCATGGGCGCCACTCTCTTCTACACCGCGGTGGTGGTAGTGGCCAATCTGGCCGTCGACGTCCTGTACGCCGTGGTCGACCCCCGCATCCGCTACGCCTAGAGCGAGGTGCCAGCGAGGCTCGATATGACGTCCGTTCTCTCCCGGCAAGCACCGGCCCTGGCGCTCCACCGGTCGCCGGGGCTGGGAGCGCTGCGGCGGCTGGCTCGCAACCGCCCGGCCCTGGCCGGAGGAGTCGTCGTGCTGATTCTGGGGGCGATAGCCCTTCTCGCTCCCCTCATCGCTCCCTACGACTATGCCCGCCAGGATTACGATGTTATCCTGCGGGGACCCTCAGCCAGTCACTGGTTCGGCACCGATGCCCTGGGCCGCGACGTGCTCAGCCGGGCCATCTTCGGTGCTCGCACCTCCCTTACAGTAGGCGTGGTAGCGCAGGCTATCGTGGTCGGCCTGGGCCTGGCGGTGGGAGTGCTGGCGAGCGTGGGCGGTCGGGCCGTGGATAACCTGCTTATGCGTCTTACCGACGTGGCCTACGCCTTCCCCGACTTGCTGCTCATCATCCTTCTGCGGGCCATCTTCGGCGGCAGTCTCCTGATGATCATGCTGGCCATCGCCCTGGTCAACTGGACCACAGTGGCACGGCTGGTACGCGGGCAGATGCTCTCGCTGCGACAGCAGGACTTCGCCCTGGCCGCCCGCTCCCTGGGGGCCAGCGAGCCACGGGTGGTCCTGCGTCATCTGCTGCCCAACGCCCTGGGCCCGATCATCGTGGTGGCGACCTTCGGCGTTCCCCGGGCCATCTTCGCCGAGGCCGCCCTCAGTTTCATCGGCATCGGCGTGGTCCCGCCCATGCCAAGCTGGGGCTCCATGGTGCAGGACGGCTATCAGGCCATTTTCGCCTTCCCTCATCTGGTCCTGTTCCCCACCCTGGCCATCGCTCTGGTGATGATGGCCTTCACCTTTCTGGGCGACGGCCTGCGCGACGCCCTGGACCCCCGACAGACCTAGGATCGGGGCGCTCCAAGGCGTGGCGAGAGCGACCGCCCGGCGGGCCTCGGGCCGACCGAGCGGCAACAAACGGGCACAATTAGACGAGTGAGGGCTAGGCCGCGGACACCCAGAGGCGACGACGCCTGTCTCGCTCCTGTTTCGCGGCGTGCTCGTCGCAGCCCTGGAGGATCATGCCGAGTTCGTCGTCGCCCACCCGAGCGACGACATCGCTGGGCCGCTTGGCGCCCTCGATGCAGCCGGCCGCGCGCCGAAGGACCTCGTCTCCGGCGGCCTGGCCATGCTCACGCTTGACCGTGCTCAGGTTGTTGACGTCCACCAGCACCACCGAGAACGCGTCGCTGTAGCGGACAGAGAAGTAGCGCTCTTCATCTAGGCGCCGCTGGGAGGGGGAGGCTCTAGATTCGCTCACGTTGACACCTCTGCCAGACCCTGTATCATAAAGTCGGATTCTCAGCGGATGTGCAGGGAGCGCAGCGGAGATGCAGATCGACTGGGAGAAGACCCTTGACGACATTCTTGCCGACAAGGTCTCCTGTCCCCGCTGTGGCGTCCTGACCCCCCTCATCGTAGCCGGCTACTCTCGGTCCTCCGGCCTCGCTGAGTACGCCCCTCGTTGTCAGCAATGCGGCCGCAAGGAGGACTGCGACGCCCGCAAGCTGGTAGTGGTTTGCGACAGTTGCGCCCGGGAGCTTCGCTTACGCGCACAGCAGGTGGACCAGGAGAGCATGATGACCATGCTCATGAACGACTGCTGCAAGGACTTGGAGGACTGCCTGGATTACCTCGCGGACTACTGGCAAGAGGACCTTGATATCGACCCGGCCGACGCGGAGCGACGCCTGGAGGAGGTGGCCCCGGACGTCTTCGAGGAGGAGGACACCTGGCGCCGCCGCCTCGAGGATGAGTACCTCTCATATCACCGTTGGTTCCGGGAGCGGGGCGTTCGTATCCCCAACCCCGGCTGGCGCGCCGAGTACGTGGAGGAGATCGTCGCCCTGGGCTACACTACGTTGTTGGGCGAGTAGACGAAAACCCGTAAGTCTTGCGAGCGGGGCCCTTCCGCCGGGAGGGCCCTCATGCTGTGGGGGAAGGGATGACGACAGAACGGCCCATACGGGTGTTCCTGCTGTTCGATAGTCGGGGCGGCCTCACCGAGCGACTCGCCCAGGCCGTCGCCGAGGGCGTGCGCAGCGTTGCCGGTGCCGAGCTGGTCTATCGCCGTGTCGATGAGGCCGACATCTCCGAGCTGTCCCGTGCCGATGCCCTCATCCTGGGCTCGCCTAACTGGAGCGGCATGACCGGCAAGCTAAAGGACTGGATGGACCACAGCGGTGACTTGTGGGAG
>Ga0209979_1002998_pt1 | contig 15354 bp, 11 predicted proteins | sample AnhtaG_FD_183114 | JGI IMG/M metagenome (GOLD analysis project Ga0209979, IMG submission 183114) | Deep subsurface microbial communities from Anholt, Denmark to uncover new lineages of life (NeLLi) - Anholt_01485 metaG (SPAdes) (version 2) | ecosystem: Environmental > Aquatic > Marine > Oceanic...
TACCGATGCTGATTATGCTAGTCTTGTTCCAGCGCCAGCTGGTGAGAGGTCTCACCGCTGGTGCCATCAAAGGCTAGCAGGGAGGGATAGCCATGAAGAAAGCTCTGATCTTCTTGATGCTGCTCATTGTTGCAGCAAGCGTGGCCGCCTGTGGTGGCGAGGAGGAAGGAGAGCCAGTAGACGGGGCGACACCAGCTGCGGGTCCGGTAGAGATCAGCATCTGGCACTCCGAGGTTGCCAGCAACCTAGACGCCATCCAGCGACTGGCACGCCGCTTCAACTCCGAGCAGGACGAGGTCGAGGTCAAGACGGCCTTTCAGGGAAACGATACGGAAACGATGCTCAAGCTCACGGCCACTCTGGGCTCGAAGGATGTGCCGGCCCTCATCTATCTGGCTGAGGTCGACGCCCAGAAACTCATCGACAGCGGTGCCGTAAGGCCGGTGCAGGAGTTCATCGACCGTGAGGACTACGACCTTTCCGACTTCGATGAGAAGTCCATACAGTACTACGTGGTGGACGGCCAGCTCTACGGGATGCCCTTCGGCATTGCCGTCCCTTTGCTGTACTATGACAAGCTGGATTTCCGCGAGGTGGGGCTCGATCCGGAGCAGCCACCCAAGGATCTAGAGGAGCTGCAAGAGATGTCCCAGAAGCTGGTAAAGCGGGACAGCCACGGCAACATCCTCCGCGCCGGCATCGCTCGTGACATCATGGCCTGGTACCTTGAAGTGGCTCTGGCCGAGCACGGCGACCTCTACGCGAACAACGGCAACGGCCGCGAGGGACGAGCTACCGAGGTCGTCTTCGACGGTGCAGCAGGGCAGGCCTTCTTCCGTTCGTGGCACGAAATGATTAAGGAAGGGTCAGCGATCAACATTGGTCGCAACCCAACCCAGGCCGACGCCCTCTTGGCGATGGGAGTCGGCCGGGCCACTATGAGCTTGAGCAGCTCGGCAGCCCTGCGCTCGGTGTTGGACGTTCTGGAGCGCGGGGAGATGGATATCGAGCCAGCGGTGGGTGCTGTGCCGGGCATCCCTGGCGGGACAGGCTTCCCGGGGGTGTACGGCCGCAGCCTGTGGATCCTGAAGGGACGGCCCGAGGCGGAGCAAGAGGCAGCCTGGAAGTTCATCAGGTGGCTCTTGGAGCCCGAACAGCAGGCCGAATGGTTCGCCGGCAGCGGCTACCTGCCAGTGCGAGTCTCTGCCTACGACCTGCCAGCGGCCCAGGGCGCCATGGCCGAGTATCCGGGCTTTCGCGTCGCCGTCGATCTCTTCCTTGGGGCGCCGTCGACGCAAGCCTCCCTCGGCCCGCTCCTCGGCCCCATGAGGGACGTGCGAGAGGTTGTCGACACCGCTATCGAGGAGATGGTGGTTGGCTCCAAAGACCCCATCGAGGCCATTCAGGACGCGGCGGACGAAGCCAACGACATCATAGAGGACTACAACCGCCGCCTGGGCGAGTAACGAGCCACCAGCCCGTGAACGCCGCTGCACCCACCCGCCGCGACCGCGCCCTCGCTCGCGGCTTCGCTCGTCGCTTCGGCCGAGAGCCCCAGGGTCTGGCTGTGGCGCCGGGGCGGGTGAACCTCATCGGCGAGCACACCGACTACAACGAGGGCTTCGTGTTGCCCGTGGCCATCGACCGCACCGTGCTCGCTGCCTTCTCTCCCCGCTCCGACCGGCAGGTGCGGATGTACTCCCTGGAGTTCGACGAAGAGGATAGCTTCTCTCTGGACGATATCAAGCGCCTGAAAGGGGATGTCTGGGGCAACTACGTGCGGGGCGTGGCCGCTGTGCTCCAGGGGGCGGGATATCGCCTGACAGGCCTGGACATGGCCATCCAGGGGGACGTGTCTATCGGTGCCGGCCTGGGCTCCTCGGCGGCGCTGGAGGTGGCTGTCCTGGGGGCTTTCCAGCAGGCCGCCGCACTGTCCATAGACCCGCGAGACCAGGCCCTGCTGGCCCAGCGAGCGGAGAACGAATTCGTGGGGGTCGGTTGCGGCATCATGGACCAGATGGCGGCGGTCATGGGCCGTCGCGATCACGCTCTCCTCATCGACTGCCGCAGCTTGGAGACGGAAGCCGTGCCCCTGAACCTGGCCGCTCACGGCCTGAAGATCGTGGTGGCTCACACGGGGGTGAGGCGGGCGCTGAGCGATTCCGCCTATAACCAGCGACGGCAGGAGTGCTCTCGAGCCGTTCAGGTGATGGCGAACGTCATTGTCGCCGGACCGGTGGGGGCGCTACGTGACATAACCTCCAAGGACCTGGCTGATCATGAAGGTAGGCTGCCAGAGCCGTTGGCTCGACGGGCCAGGCACGTGGTAAGCGAGAACGAGCGGGTGCTGAAGGGCGTGGATGGCCTGCGGCGGGGTGACCTGCTCGCCTTCGGCCAGCTTCTCTACGTCTCTCACCAGAGCCTTGCCCTGGATTACGAGGTCAGCTCGCCCGAGCTGGACCTGATGGTAGAACTGGCCCGTGACGTGGAGGGCGTGGTGGGGGCGCGCATGACCGGCGCCGGCTTCGGCGGCTGCACCGTGAACCTGGTGCGCCAGGAGGCCATTGACAACTTCCGAAGGCAAGTGATCGAGGTCTATCGCGGCCGCACGGGCCTGCCCGCCGAGATGCATGTGTGCGAGGCCGTCGATGGCCTGCGAATCATTGCAGGAGCGGATGCCCCAGCAAGTCGTAGTCCGCAAGACTAAGTATGGCCTGCTGATAGCGAATCGCTGGCTGGAGGTGCGCTGTCGCCTCGACCAGGGCAGCCTCGCCTTCAGGGTTCGTTCCTCTGGCCGCACGGTCATCCGTCGTGCCTATGCTGCCGTGGAACTGGTGGGCGGCGATGTCGTCAGCACCCAGGATGGTGGCTTCCGAGAAGACTACGATGTCCAGCCGCTCACCGACGTGCACGGCCAGGGCATCACCGTCCGCCTGTCCACCCTTCCCACCGAGGATCGCCCCGGGCTCCGCCTGTTTCTGACCCTGTACGAAGGCCAGCCCTTCGCCGTCATGCAGATGGAGCTGGTCAACGGCTCCGCGCAGCCCATAGGCGTGGAAACCTTTCGGGTGCTGACCACGCCGACTGCTGGTCGCGGTCGCCTCGGCCTGGGCCGCTCGTGCCGCCGCTGGCGGTTCTACAAGCACGGCTGGCAGTCCTGGAGCCCCACGCTTAGTCTGAGCTGCGCCCAGGATGATCCGCCGGCTCCCCCGCCGATTGTCGGGCCGTCCTCGGCTACTCCCCAGAAGGGATGCTTCACCAGCGAGCTCGTGGGCCTAGTGGGCGACCCGACGACCGGTGCCTCACTCCTGGCCGGCTTCATCACCACCGCCGACCAGCAGTCCCAGGTTCGCCTGGAGTTGCCTCGCGGCAAGCAGGCGTCCGGCAGCCTGTCTGCCATGTCCTATGCCGATGGCATCACCGTCGCGCCCGGGCAGTGCCTGCTGTCGGAGAAGCTGCTGGTCGACGTGACGGAGCCGCCCCTGGGTGCCCTGGCTCGCTACGGCGATGCCCTGGGCCGCCAGATGGGCGCCCTGGGCTGGCAGCACGTGCCCAGCGGCTGGTGCTCCTGGTACTACTACTTCGGCGGCGTGAGCGAACAGGCGGTGCTTGAGAATCTGGAGTTCCTGAGCGCTCATCGTGATGAGCTGCCCCTGGAGTACATCCAGGTTGACGATGGCTACGAGGCGGACATAGGCGACTGGACGACCACCAACGACAAGTTCCCTCACGGCCTGGCTTGGCTGGCTGAGCGTATTCACCACAAAGGGTTCAAGGCTGGCCTGTGGCTGGCTCCCTTCCTGGCCGCCTCCACCTCCGCTCTCTACCGCGAGCACCCTGAGTGGATGGTGCGCGACGGCGATGGCCGGCCGGTGGTGGCCATCCAAAACTGGGGCAAGGAGTGCTATGCCCTCGACTGTACCCATCCCGGCGCTCAGGCCTGGCTGGGCCGTCTAGCCAAGACCCTGGTGGGCGAATATCGCTTCGACTATCTGAAGCTGGACTTCATCTACGCCGGTGCTGTGGAGGGCGTGCGCTATGACCGCCAAGCCACCCGCGCCCAGGCCTACCGGCGGGGCCTGGAAGCCATCCGCCAGAATGCCAGCGATGCCTTCATCCTGGGCTGCGGTGCTCCCCTCGGCCCCTCCGTTGGCCTGGTCAACGCCCAGCGCATCGGGCCGGATGTGGCGCCCTACTGGCATCTGCCCAGCGGGCTGGTTCCGCCGACAGTGACCGTTGTCAATCGGCAACCCGTCGAGTCGCTGCCCGCCTGCGAAAACGCCATCCGTAACGTCCTCACTCGCTTCTGGACCCACGGCCGTCTCTGGCTCAACGACCCCGACTGCCTGCTCGTTCGGGACAGCGAGACTGCCCTCTCCCTCGATGAAACACGCTCGCTGGCCACCGCTATCGCCCTTAGCGGCGGGATGGTCATCCTCAGCGACGCCATGCCGAAGCTGCCGCCCGAGCGGCAGCAGATCGCCAGCCTGCTCCTGCCACCCTACGGCCAGTCGGCGGTCCCCCTGGACCTTTTCGAGCGCTCGCTTCCCCGCTTTCTCCGACTCGCCATCGAGCGCCCATTCCAGCGGTGGTGGCTTCTGGGTGTGTTCCAGTGGGAGGATGAGCCCAGCGGGATGACGGTCCCTCTGCCCGCCGAGGCCGTCCACGTCTTCGATTTGTGGGAGGGCCGCTACTTCGGGGTGCACCAGCATGAGATTCGCTTCTCGGTCATGCCGCCCCACTCGGCCAAGCTCCTCTCCCTGCGACCGGTTACCAACGACCCCCAGATAGTATCGACCACATTCCATTTCAGCCAGGGTGCCGTGGAGATCGAGGACGCTCGCTTTGACGCCGCTCGGCGGGCTCTGACAGTGCGACTGACTCCCCCCGCCAGGAGGCAGGGCGAGGTCATCATCCACGTGCCGCCCCCCTATCAGGCGCAAGGTCTGGAGAGCGATGCACCCGCAGCCAGCATGGATCGCCGCCCCGACGGCCTGCTATCGGTGCGCCTGACTCTTCCTCAGCCGGCGCTGTTCACCGTCTTCTTCGAGAGCTAAACCTGCACCGCCACCATCGGGGGATGTCGGCAACAGCAGCCGCGGTCGATTTGGCTTAAGGGTGCGCGACCAGTATCGTTGAGCGGGACTGAGAGTATGGAGCGCTCAAGTGCTGCGCCGGTTCGGGCAGTGCCCTTCTTCTACGGCTGGTGGGTGGTCATCGCCGCGGCCGCCATCATACTCATCGCCAGTGCCGCGCCGCTATACCTTTTCAGCACCCTAATCGATCCCCTGGAGGAAGAGTTTGGCTGGTCGCGAGCGGCTATCGGCGCCGGCCCCTCCATCGCCGCGGTCATGGCAGGGCTGACTATGCCCGTCGCCGGCTATCTGGTGGACCGTGTCGGTGCGCGCCGTCTGCTGGTGGCAGGCGTGACGCTAGTGGGTGTTGGCTTTCTGGCCATGAGCCAGATTCAGGCGCTGTGGCAGTTCTACATCTCCGCGTCGATTATCGCCGTCGGCATGAGCCTGGGCGGCCTGCCCGTGTGCACAGTGGCCATCGCTCACTGGTTCGTGAAGAGGCGGGGTCGCGCTCTGGGCATCGTGAGCGCCGGCGAGGGGGCAAGCGGGATCATGGTGCTGGTGACGGCCTTGCTGATAGCTGTCTTCGAGTGGCGCACTGGCCTAATGATCCTGGGCATTGGCCAGTTGGCCATCTGCATTCCTCTGGCCTTGACGGTGCGCAACCGGCCGGACGAGGTGGGCCTTCTACCCGATGGTGAGCCTCCTGCATTAGGCGAGGCCTCGGCAGGCCTGCCGCCGGAAGCGGCGGACGGAACAAGTCGAGGCAGCGGCATGGGACAGCCGGAGGGGCTCACCATAGGTCAGGCGCTGCGTACGCGCTCTTTCTGGCTGCTGGCCTTCGCCCAGGTTCTAGCCTGGGTGGGCAGCTTCGCCATCGTGATCCACGTGATAGCTTACCTTGATGAATCGGGGGGCTTCACAGAGGAAGGGGCTGCCGTCATCGCGATGGGCATTCCCTTCGGGAGCCTGGTAGGCCGGCTGGGCTTTGGCTGGCTGGCCGACTACCTGGGCAAGCGCCGGCTGCTGGCGGCGGCTTGGGTCCTGCAGGGCCTGGGCATCCTTATCTTCGCTGGTATTCACAGCCCTTGGCAGGCCGTCATATTCCTGATCGTGTTCACCCCTGGCTGGGGCGGTGCCGCTCCCCTATTGCCCGCTCTCCTGACGGAATACTTCGGGCTGCGGGCCTTTGGTGGCATTCAGGGGGTGCTCATGGCGACGGCTATGTTGGGGGCCATTGTTGGGCCGATCTTCGCTGGTGCAGTCTACGACGTGGTGGACACCTATCGGCCTGCTTTTCTTGTACTGGCGCTGACCGCTTTCACTGCTGCCGCGCTGGTCCAGATGATGGGCAGACGGCCCGCGTGGGGAACAGAGACGGCTGACGTGCCCGCAGCCTAGAGGTGAGGCCGGACCCTTTTCGACGCGCTCAGGCCAACTACCTCCTGCGCCAGGACGATGCGGGAAAAGAAGTCAAGCCGTCCCTTCTGGTGCGGCTCTCCCAGCGCTTGTTCGGGCCGTGACGCCGATTGCCTCTTCTCTTCGTTGCCGCGCTCGCTGCCGTACCTTCCAGAAACGGGTGTGGGCTACCGAAACCTTATCCGTCTCTGGACGCTTGACAGGCTAGGCTATCTGGGTTAGCAGCGCCCCGTCGGACTAGTCGGCTACCTCCTCCGGGCGCACCTCCCGCCCCTCCCGCGCCGAGCGGTGGGCGGCCAGGGAGAATTGAAGGATCTCTCGCGCCTCGCTGCCGCTGAGGGAACACTGGCGCCCCTCCCTGATAGCGGCCAGAAAGTCTCGACCGGCGTGGACAAAGCTCACACCCCAGTCAGACTCCACCGTGTGGAACGATCTTGTCTCGCCGTCCCGATAGAGCACCAGCGGCGGCCCTTCCAGCATCATCCCCGAACAGCGGTTGATCCAGATCACGCCCTTGGTCCCGGTGATCTCCACCCACTCGTCGTTGGCATAGTACTTAGAGCGCACCATCAACTCCGGCGAGGCCACCGTCTCCCAGGAGCCGTAGCGCATGCCCTGGCGGTGCTTCCAGACGATCATGGCTGGGACATCGGCCATCAGGCCCTGCCCCACCTCCCGCCACTCGATCCAGGCGAAGACCTTCTCCACCGGCCCGAGGAAGTACATCACTATGGAGAAAATGTGGTAGCCGTGGTCGAAGATGGCCGGCCCGCCGCCGCACTCGGCCTCAGTGAAATGCCAGCGCCAGGCCTCAGGAGGGACACGCCAGCCGAACTGCGGCGAGCCGTCGATGACCTTCACCCGGATGGACAGAGGCTCGCCGATGGCCCCGTCGTCCAGCAGCTCCTTCGCCTTGACGTAGGGGGGATAGTAGCGGAAGTTCTCGCAGACCCGAAACAGCTTGCCCGAGCGCTCGGCGGCGGCGATCATAGCGTCGGTCTCGCTGAGGTTGACAGCCGGCGGCTTCTGAAGGGAGACGTGCTTGCCTGCCTCCAGGGCAGCGATGGTCATCTCGGCGTGGAGATGGTGCGGCGTGAGGATTTCCACCGCATCCAGGGCCTCGTCACGGAGAAGCTCGCGGTAGTCGCTGAGCCACTTCTGCGCTCCCCACTCCTGCGCTCGCTGGCGGGCCACCTCCTCCTGGCTATCGCAGACAGCGTAGATCTCCGCCTCGGGGTTGTCCCGATAGATGAGAGCGTGCAGGTCGGCGATTCGTCCTACCCCAATGAATCCCACCCGTAGCTTGTCCATGACGCCTCCCTAACGGAGCACGGCCCCTCGGTCCGCTGGGCCCACCCGCTGCGCATAGAGGGCGAGGAAACCGTCGGCGAAAGGCGATTCCCGCCGTCGCCAGCGCCGTCGCCGCTTCGCCAGCGTGTCCGCCTTGACCAGCAGGTCGAGCCTGCGCTGGGGGATGTCGATCTCGATGAGATCGTCCTCCTGCACCAGGGCAATGGGCCCGCCCTCGTAGGCCTCAGGCGCTACATGGCCGATGCAGGGGCCGCGCGTCGCTCCCGAGAAGCGGCCGTCGGTGACCATAGCCACGCTCTCAGCCAGGCCCATGCCCACGATCAGGGCGGCTGGAATAGACAGCTCCCTCATGCCCGGCCCACCCCTGGGCCCCTCGTTGCGAACAACCAGGACGTCGCCGGCCTGCACCTTCTGAGCCATCAACTTGTCGCACAGCTCCTCCTCGCTTTCGAAGACGCGAGCCGGGCCACGGTGCCGCATCATCTGCGGCTCGACGCCGCTTTGCTTGACCACCGCCCCTGCCGGCGCCAGCGAGCCGTGAAGGATGGCAATGCCGCCTTCTGGAGCCAGGGGCTCCTCCAGTGGCCGCAGGACGTCTGGATGGCTGTCGCTGACGCCCGCCGCGATCTGGCCGATGGTCTGGCCGCTCACGCTGGGCAGGTCGCCATCCAACAGGGGTGCCAGCCGATGCAGCACCGCCGGCACGCCGCCCGCCTCGTGCAGGTCGACTACGGTCAGAGGCGAGGCCGGCTTGAACTTTCCCAGCAAGGGAACCTGCCGCCCGATCTCATCGAAGGTCCGGAGGTGAAGCTTCACGTCCAGTTCCTCCGCCAGCGCCAGCAGGTGCAGTACGGCATTGGTGGAGCCACCGATGGCCTGTAACACCCTTACCGCGTTGGCCAGAGCGCCCTTGCTGACGATCTGGCTGAACCGCAAATCCTCCTGCCACAGCTCCACGATGCGGCGGCCGCTGGCGCTAGCGAGTCCGAGGCGTTCAGGTGCTACAGCGGGCAGGGTCCCACAGCCAGGCAGGGACAGGCCCATGGCCTCCACCAGGCAGGTCATCGTATTGGCCGTCCCCATGAAGGCGCAAGCGCCGGGCCCGCCGCAGACATTGCATTCCAGCGAGTAGAACTCCTCCTCGCTTATCTTGCCAACTTGCCGCTGGCCCATCCCCTCCTTCACATCGCTCGGAACGACCGCTCGCCCTTCCTTGTACCAGGGAAGCATAGGGCCACCGGTGAGGAAGATGGTCGGCAGGTCGACTCGCGCGGCCGCCATCAGCATAGCAGGGACGATCTTGTCACAGGTGCCCAACATGACTACGGCATCGAAGCGGTGAGCCTCGATCATCAGCTCGATGGAGGCGGCGATGACGTCCCTCAGGGGCAGGACGTAGCGCATGCCGGGGCCCTGGGCGATGCCATCGCAGGGGGCGACGGTGTTGAACTCGACCGGCATGCCGCCCGCCTCCCGCACGCCCTCCTTCACCGCCGTCGCCAGGTCGCGCAGGTGGTGATGGCCGGGCGTCGTCTCGCTCCAGGAGTTGGCAATAGCGATGGTGGGCCTGGCGAAGTCTCCGTCACCGAAGCCCATGGCCCGATAGAGGGCACGCGGATAGGCACCCGTGAGGCCCTCCAGAAGGCCTCTGCTGCCGCCCTTCTTGCCTCCGCCCCTCAGCTCAGTCTCTCCTCCCTGCGCTCGCGCTCGTAGGCCTCTCGCCGCTCTTTGAGGTAGGCGGGGACGGGCACGTCCCACCAGCCAGTCACCAGGCCGCCGGAGTAAGGATACTCGCGGTTCACCATCACCTCGATCAGGCTGGGCCGACCCGACTGGAAGGCACGGGTCAAGGCCGGGCCCACCTCTTCTCCCGCCTGGATGCGCTCGCTGTGGCAACCGAAGGCGGCGGCGATATCGGCGAAGTGGGGGCTGTAGGGCTCGCCCTCGCGCAGGAACTCGGTGGCCAGCACCCGCTCCGGCCCTAGGGTGGAGATCTGGAGGTCACGGATGGACTGCCAGCCGATGTTATTGAGAACGGCGATGACCACCGGCACCTTGTACTGAACGGCGGTGGCCAGCTCTTGCATGGTCATCATGAAGTCGCCGTCGCCTACCACGCCCACCACCTGGCGGTCGGGCGCCGCCAGCTTAGCGCCGATGGCGGCGGGCAAGGTGAATCCCATGGTGGAAAAACCAGCGGCGGTAACGTTGCTGCGCGGCTGGTAGAAGGCAAACTCCTGCAAGACCTGGGCCTGGGGATGGCCGGCGGAGGTGACGACGATAGCATCCCGTTTCAGGAAGGCGCGCAGCTCGCGGATGAAGCGAGAAATGGTGACCGGCACTCGCTCGGAATCGCGGAAGGGGCTCAGTTCCCGTAGCCAATCCTCCTTGAGCCGCTGGATCTCCTCGAAGTAGGGACTGCCCCCATACTCCCGCTTGGGGGCGCGCGCCCGTACTTCTTCCACCAGTTGCTGCAGGAAGACGCGGGCATCGCCCACCAGCCCGACGGCAGCCGGATAGTTCTTCCCTATCTCGCCGGGATCGATGTCCACGTGGATGAGCTGAGTGGGTGGGATGGCGAAGCTGATGCCCTGGCGGAAGGAGGAGGTAGTCTGGTCGGCGAAACGGCAACCCACCGCCAGGAGAACATCGGCCGAGCGGGCCAGATAGTTGCCACAGGTCGTGCCCTTGGAGCCAGCATGCCAGCCGTACAGGGGGTGATCCTCCGGGAAGCTGCTCTTGCCAGCGAAGGTGGTGATGACGACCGCTCCCAGGTGCTCGGCCAAGGCTTGCAACGGCTCCGACGCGTCGGCAGCGAGAACGCCGCCGCCGGCCAGGATCAGCGGCCGCTTGGCGGCCAGCAGCAGGTCGACGGCCCGCCGCACATCTGCCGGGTCGGCGCCCGTCGGGCGAGGCAGATCCGTCATCGTCAAGGTTGGCTCAACCTCAGCCGCCTCCGCCTGGACATCCATAGGCAGCGAGACGACCACCGGACCGCGGCGGCCGGTCAGCATCTCGCCGAAGGCCCGGTTCATCACGTGGGGAAGCTGCTCCACCCGGGTGACCTGCCAGTAACGCTTGGTAACCGGCTCGAAGATGCGAGCCAGATCGGCCCAGTGCTGCCGCTCCACCTCTTGGAGGACGCCACGGCCGAACATGTAGGTGTGTACATCGCCGCAGAGGACGAGGGCCGGCGTGGAGTCGACGAAGGCGGTGGCCAGGCCGACCACCGTGTTGGCCGCCCCCGGGCCGATGGAGGTGAACACCGCCAGGGGCTGCCCGCTCACTCGATAGAAGGCGTCGGCTAGGTGGACGGCGCTCTGCTCGTGGCGAACCTGAATGACCCCTATTTGCCCCTCGCGTGATTTGAAGGCGTCCAAAAGGCCCAGGCAGCCGTGGCCCGGGATACCCACCAGATAGGGAACACCCCTACCAACAAGATGCTCGGCGACGATCTCTCCGCCCGTCAGGAGCATGGTGCTACGTCTCCTCTCGGATGTGCCCAGAATAATGCCTGCCGGTTGCGCTGGCAAGCTAACATTAGATCGGGAGCGGCCTGGCTGAGAAGCTGGGCGCCGTCCGTTAGCGGTTGAGCCCCTCAGCTACTCGCTTTGCTTCCTCCAGCGGCACGTGGCCGGTGACAACGGTGAGGCCGAAATCTTCCCTTACGACGACCTCAATCGGGGCATCCGTCTCCTTCACCCAGGCAGGGGGGAAGATGAAGACCGCTGGCCGTCCGGCTATCGTCCCCCCAGTCAGCCAGTCCTCGCTGTACACCGAGTACCACGCGGGCTCCCCGGAGAGCCGCCAGATGCCGAGGTCGATGAGCCCTGGCTTTCGGCTGAACTGCGCCTCCACAAGATCGATGGCTCCACCACAGGTCGTGCCGCGCTTCGTGAAGAGCGAGTACCCTTCAGGAAGGTAGGACGGAAAGATGTCCAGCGATGTGTCAGGCGGAATCTCCACTCCATCGGCGTCTGGGTCTTGCAGGCCATAGTTGCCGCAAAGGCAGCCGTCCTTCCTATTGTCGCCACGAAAGCCGTCGTAAAGCCGGATCCCATTCAGAATGCCGGTGAACGTGCCCTTCCCCTGGGGGATGTGGATATCTTCCCGATCGATCCTTTCGGCGATTTGCTTGGCCTCTTCGAGGGTGCCCGTGATCGTTACGACGCTGAGGCCGAACTCTTCCGCAACGATGACCATGGTGCCTCTGAAGTCGTCGGGCCGAGTCGGGGCGACGAAGATGGCCGGCCGTCCGGCGATGCTGCCCGCCGTTACCCGTTCGGTGGGAGCGTCTACCGGCCACTCGTGCGGCCCGTCAGCCACGACGACAAAGGCGTCGTCGAAGACGTAGCCGAGAGCGGTGATATCGTCCTTGCAGACGCGGATGTCCAACAGCTTATATTCCGCCGGGAAAGTGAGTTGGGGCAGCTCTTCATCCCTAATGCTGAAGATGACGGGACCGAAGTAGGGACCCTCCAGACTCTTGCTTGCGCAGAGGCTGCGCCCTTCAGCCGCCCAGCTGGCCCAGGACCAGAGCTTGATGCCGCCCAGTTCGCCCTCGAAGCGGGGCTTGGCCCAGTCCTCCGCGACCGGGCGGTTGTATTCATCCGCGGTCAGGGTGGCTGAGGGAGATAGTTCCGGAGTCGGAGTCTGCTGGGCACCACCGCCACCACAGGCGGCCGCCAGCAGCACCAGTGAAACCAATAGCGCCGAGGGTATTGCGTCTGCCCCTTGCATCTTCCACCCCCCGTCCGCACACACCCTTGCCAACCCGAAGAGGGCTGCTCGCGCTCGTTAAAAGCGCCCTAGTTATTATACGCCCAGCGGCCGTGCTCTCAAAGCATGTGTACCGTGTCAAAGAGCGCGCTGGCCTCGGCCGAAGCAGAGGACGCTCACGCTATGGGGCGGCAGCTCCAGCCGCAGCGGATCGTCGCCCGTGGGCACCGGCCTCTGCTCGATGGCCAGTCGACGTGGATGGTCGAAGTCGTTGTGGGCGAAGGGGCTGTCGGCGGCAAGGATGCGCAGACGCCCGCCCGATGGCGCCTGAGCAGAGCCCTCCACGGCGATGCTCACTTCCAGGGGCTGATCCAGATAGCGGTTGACGAGGAAGATGGCTAGTTCTCTTCCATCCTCGGAGGCCGTGGCGGAGGCGTCCAGGTAGGGGATGCCGCTCAGGCGGTCGTTGATCAGGGCCCGGACGCTGTCCGGCACGTCGCGCCAGCCGGGGCTGTCGAAAGTCTCGCCGTCCACATCGCTCTCCAGGCAAACCGGTCGCGTCTCCTCGGCGTAGAGACGGTTCACCAGATAGCCCGCTGTGAGGAATAGCGACGACTCGTTCGTCTGGATGAGGCCTAGCATGTTCACCAGTTGGGCGATCATCGCGATTTCCAGTCGCGGCGCCCGCTCGTGGATGCGATGGAAGGTGCCAGCAAAGAACAGCCCCGCTCGCAGGTCGTAGTTGGTCGCGTAGCAATCGTCCCAGTCGCACCACAGGTTCCACTCGTCGAAGGACAGCCGCACCGGCGAGCCGGGCCCCAGGACTGCATCGATGGCCTCCAGGACGTCGTCCACGTTGCGGATGAGAGCATAGGGAGCAGCCACGACAGCCCAGTAGTCAGATTCATCGTTCCTCAGCTTGCGTGTGCCGGGGATGGGCGGATAGAAAGAGTGAGCCGATACGTAGTCCATGGTGGGGCCGGCCGCTTTCAGCATCCCCTCGGTGAAGCCGGCGAACATCTTGGGCGCTCCCACGGCCAGAAGCTTCACTTTCGGGTCGACCTTGCGAATAGCCTCGGCGTACCGCAGGAAGTGCCTGCCGTACTCCTCGCCGCTGCAACGTCCCGTCTCCCAGGGGCCGTATACCTCGTTGCCGATGCCCACCAGGGTCACTTTCTTGGGGCTCTCCGGCCGCTTGTTGCAGTAGGCCAGCCAGTCCGCGGCCTCCTCGGGCGTGCCAGTGCCGTGATTCAGGTTGAGGTAGGGGTCGGAGCCTAGCTCGGCGCAAAGAGTGAGGTACTCGTCAGTGCCGAAGGCGTTGGTTTCCGGCGGCCCGACCAGAGGGGCCAAGTGTGGCCGGTTGAGGCCGCGCAGGGCGCGAGTCCAGAACTGTTCGGCGTAGCGCGGCCGCCTGCCGGGGGGGCCGACGCCGTCCCGCCAATGATACTCGTCGGAGAAGCACCCCCCGGGGTAACGCATGATGGGAATCCGTAGGCCGTGCATCGCCTCGATGACATCTCTCCGAAAGCCTCGCCTATCGGCCAAGGGTGAGCCCGGCTCGGATACGCCGCCGTAGATGCACCGGCCCATGTGCTCGATGAACTGGCCGTAGATGTAGCGGTGGATGCGGCCCCGCTCTCGATCTGCCCTGACTCGGACCGATGCTCGCTTCATGTATACGCTCCCGCACTACGCTTCAAGCCGATGATGGGAACGAACAGACCACAGGATTCAGCCATCCCGCCCGCCTTGCGGCTACGATATCCTTGACAGGTCATCGCCGCCGGCGCCTGTCCACATGATTGGCCATTCGGCCTCGGCTGTCAAACCGAGCGACCAGAGGCGTGCCCCATCCACGGTAGCCCCTTGCGGATGTCAGCCGCTGGCAGCACAACCCCAGGCCGCTTAGGAGCATCTCTACCAGTCGGCGCCACCTGGCACTCCATTGTTGTCGCCCCTCTCCCACAATATAATGGCGCGCAGGGTCAGGAAGGATGAACGTTTCTCCTAACGCCCAGCGGGGCGAGCGGCTGCTGGCCGACATACGCTCGCTGTGCGCTATTCAGCGGCCTTCAGCGTCGGCGGGTGAGCGAGAGGCTGCCGAGTGGGTGGCGTCACGGCTAAGGGAGATCGGGCTTGAGGCAGCGGTCGAGGAGTTCCGCTTCTATCCGGCTTACTGGACCGCCTGGGGTATCCATGTAAGCTTGGCCGCCCTGGCGGGCATTGCCTCGCTCTTGTCACGCAGGCTGGCCTGACCATCGGCCGTCGTATCCTCTCTTCTAGCTATCTCCTTCTGGGGCGATCTGACCACCGGCTTCCACTGGTTGCGCGGCCTTCTTCCCGCCCAGCCAGGATACAACGTGCTGGCGCGGCTGCCCAACCCCAGGGCAAAGCGGGTCTTGGTGGTTTCCGCCCACCACGACGCGCCTCATTCGGGTGCCACCTTCCATCCGGGCATCGCCCGCTGGCTGGTGCAACGCTTCGGTCCGGCCAAGAAGCAGCCGCCGCTCCTCCCGCAGGCTCTGGGCAATCTGGGTGTAGCCTGCGCTATAGCGGATCTGTCAGTGAGACCGTGCCTGAGAAACCGATCAACGACCTTGCCCCTGGGAGCGAGAGTAGACCAATTGCCCGCCTACGAAGGTCATCGCCACCTCCAGGCTCTCGTCCAAGGCCACTAGGTCGGCGTCGAAGCCGGGAGCGACTCGCCCCTTGCGCCTGTCCAGCCCCAGAACGGTCGCTGCGTTGAGAGAAGCCATCCGCGAGGCCTCTTGGAGGGAAACCAAGCCCAGCTCCACCAGGTTCCGCACCATCTGATCCATGGTAGCGGCGC
>Ga0209979_1003000_pt1 | contig 15345 bp, 15 predicted proteins | sample AnhtaG_FD_183114 | JGI IMG/M metagenome (GOLD analysis project Ga0209979, IMG submission 183114) | Deep subsurface microbial communities from Anholt, Denmark to uncover new lineages of life (NeLLi) - Anholt_01485 metaG (SPAdes) (version 2) | ecosystem: Environmental > Aquatic > Marine > Oceanic...
TGTGTTTTTTTTAATTAAAATGAAATTTAATTATTATCATAATGCTATTTAATCCTTATATAGATTTAGATATTTTTTAAGTGAATAATTATCAATTTTTCTTCAAACAATTTTTTTTTTTTTTTTGTAAACATTGAAGCGAGCATACCTCATGTCTTCATATCTAAGATTGAATTATAAATATTTTAGATTATTCGGTAATATTTTGAATTGTGTGTTTATTTTTAAGTCATAAGTTATTCATTTAATTTAGAATATATCTAAAAAGAGATTTGTAGTGAAAGAATATGCCACAAGATATACTAAAAGCGTTTAAACCTCGATTAATCAAAGAAGACGATTTATATGGCGAACCTGAAGGATACAGACTAAACCTTTTAAGGCCAAATGTATACCAATTTTACTCGAGAACCGCAGGATGTCACATTTTTCTGATAATTGGTGATGATCTAAATGTTTTAATTGATACAGGGCTTATTACTAAATTTAATAGCTTTAACTATTTGCTCACCACAGAAATTGGTTTAAAAATAGAAGACATAGGTTTGGTTATCAATACACACGAACATTTCGATCACATAAGCGCTAATGCTTATTTTCATTGTCCCATTGCTGCGCATCGATGGGCTGCGGTTAAAATACAACACAGCGATGAATTAATAACTAAAGGGAAGAAATGGGGCATCGATTTAACCGATATGAAAATTAATTTGTGGTTGGAAGATAGAAACATTATCGATTTAGGAAACACAATGTTGAAGGTGATCGAAACACCGGGGCATACTTCAGGTTGTATCTGTCTTTACGAGCCTTATAAAAATTATCTTTTTTCTGGGGATATGTTGTTTAAAGGTTCTTTATCTAATATTTACGAATCAGGCTCGATTTCTGAGTACATTGATTCGTTGGAACTATTGGACACTTTAAAGATAAATACCTTCTATCCAAGCCATGGACATTCAGTAATCGGATCTGAATTAGTAGCTCAAGAGATTAAAAACAACATAGAAAATGCAAATAATGCATTACATACATTTGTTAATCGAATTAAGAGTAAATCTCTTGGTAAAGCAAGACCTCCACCCTCACTTTACAATCGAGAAAAAGAAGATCTATAATATTTTTTAGAGAGGACTGAGCCTAACTTCCACTTTTTCTCCACAATATTGACAGTTCTTCAATTTTTTATTAAAAATTTCATCACATGATTTACATGTTTGTAGATTGTTCTTTATTATCTTTTTAACAACTAGAACAAACGAATCTTCAACATTTTCTCCAGTCTTCGAGGAAGTACTGGTGATCTCTGTACACCAGTCATATTTTTTAAAATATTCTGCAGCATCGTCTTTAGAAACTTCTCTGTCACTTTTTAAATCGATCTTAGTTGCTATTACTTGCTTTACTATATTAAAATTCGCGTTCTTATCAATAATTTCGACCCAGTTATCGATATCTTTTAGAGTTTCTTTCCTAGTAGTGTCAAACAGAATGAACGCTGCTGATGCACCGTGAGCATACGCAGGAAATAATGTGCGATACTTTTCTTCTCCCGCAAAATCCCATATGTGTAACTCTAAGGAAATATCATTATGAGCCCCTTTTATTGTCATATTTTTTCTTTTAAAGTCGACTCCAATTGTTGCTTTCATATCTTCTTTGAATATGTTATCGCAAAAACGAGCTATCAAGGAAGATTTACCAACGTCTTTCGCTCCAGCAATTATGATTTTATATTTCAACAATTTAACCACTCCTTTCTTAAACCTATGTAAAAGTAATAGGAAGATATTATTAAAAGATTTTTGTCTGTGATTTTAATTCATAATTTTAAATTACGATTTTTAACTTACATTTCATAAAAAATGAATTTAAAATATAGAAAGAGTTTATTAAAATAGGAGATTTTTAATAATAATAGATTTTTAGAACAAAATAAATTTGAAAGGATACTTACGATGAGTGATATAATAATCAAAAACGGCTTAGTTTACGACCCTTTAAACAAGCTCGACGGCGAGAAGAAAGATATCTTTATTAAAGACGGCGTTATCGTTGATAAGGTAAACGGGGATGCCAAAGTTATCAATGCTGCAGGCATGATAATTATGCCTGGAGGCGTAGATATTCATTCTCACATCGCTGGAGCGAAGGTAAACACGGGACGATCGCTTAGACCCGATGATAAGCCCCCAGAATATAACGATAAGAAATCCAAAGTAAGGCGTTCTGGAACCGGATTTAGCGTCCCTAGTACGTGGTCTACAGGTTATAGATATGCTAAAATGGGATATACAACCGTGTGTGAGCCTGCAATGCCTATGTTGGAAGCTAGACATACCCACGAAGAGTTTTTAGACATCCCGATTATCGATAAGCTCGCCATGCCAATTTTTGGAAATAACTGGTATGTTTTGAACTTTATAAGAAACAACGAAATCGAAAAGTTAGCAGCCTATGTAAATTGGATTTTAAAAGCTACCAAAGGGTATGCAATTAAAATCGTTAATCCTGGAGGCGTAGAAAACTGGGCTTGGGGTAAAAATTGCGACAATCTAGACACGCCCGTTTTATATTGGGATGTTACTCCCAGACAAATTGTCGAAAGTTTAGCAAAAGCTAATGAATTACTAAATTTACCGCACTCCATTCACGTCCATTGTAACAACTTAGGACACCCGGGAAATTATAAGCACTCAATTGAAACATTCAAAATTTGTGAAAAAATTAAACCAGCAGGCGACAGGGATAGTTCATTCCATGTTACTCACTGCCAATTTAACGCATATGCGGGCACCAACTGGGGAGATATCAACTCTGGAGCAGCAGATATCGCTGATTATGTTAACTCACACAAACACATGACTTTAGATAGTGGTCAAGTTGTTTTCACGAAATACGCAACCACAACAATGACAGGAGACGGCCCGTGGGAGTTCGCACTACATCATTTAGGAGGTATGTCTGCGTGGGGCTCCAAACCCGGAATTAAATGGGTTAACGGTCAAGTAGAGGCCGAATCCGGATCTGGAGTAGTACCTTACTTCTTCTCACCAAAGATTGGTGTTAACGCCATCCAGTGGGCAATTGCTCTTGAATTAATGCTCTTGATTAAGAATCCTTGGCAGCTCAGCCACACAACTGACCATCCCAACGGTGCGCCCTTTACAACTTACCCTATAGTATTTAAATGGTTAATGGATAGAAAATCTCGAAAAGACATGTTAGAAAATGTTGTTTCCAAGAAAGCCAGTACGGCAACATCGCTTCCTGATTTAGACAGAGAATATACGTTAAACGAGTTATGCGTTGTAACAAGAGCAGGAAACGCCAAGACCTTAGGATTGAAAGATAGAGGTCATCTTGGTGTCGGAGCGTTAGGCGACGTAGCGGTCTATAAGTTAGATCCAAAGACGATGGATGGGAAAGCAATCGAGAAAGCGTTTTCAAGTGCTGCTTACACCATAAAAGACGGCAAGATCGTGGTGAAAGACGGTAAAATAACAGCCACAACTATGGGAACCTTACTCCGAGCAGAGGGCCAAGTTAAAGACCATGTTCACGAGGAAATGATGCAAGAAGTAAAAGCACGCTGGCGCGACCATTACAGTATAAACTTTAATAATTACGCGGTTCAAGACGTATACGCCCCTAAAGAAAAGATTTTTACCGGGAAATAAAGCTTTTTTATCTCTTACTTTTTCTAAAAATATTTTTGACTCGATATGAGAGTTCGATAAAAAAAAAGATTAGAATTAATTAATGTCTTCATTTTTTCTTCTTATCAATTAATAATTCTCCATTTGTTCCTATATTTTCGGGGGCATTTTCGCGGATGATTATTGATACATGAGAAAAATCTTCAGGGTATCCATAAATTTCTTTGAATATAGCGGTAAATTGCTTTACAAGCTTCCGTTTAGTTTCTTTATCGCGAGGAGGCCCCTCAATTGTGATTACGGGCATTATTTATCATCTCTTTATTAAAATTATTTTTTGTATTGTGTAAATAAGGATATTTTGAAATATATTTATAATAGTTAAAGCAATATTGAATACTAGAAATGTACGAAAAGAAAAAGACAAGAAGTAATATCTGGGTAATTCCGTTAATTGCTGGAGTTTTGGTAATACTCGCAATTTTGACCCCAACAGCTTATTTCAGTTATATGGGTGTAACTTGGAATTGGTGGATGTGGAATCTTACGACAATGGGTGTAGTTGGGTATGATTCCGTTAGCTTATTCATTTCTGATGTGGATTTTATTATACCTTCGATAGTTACAACTGTCGTTGCATTATTTAGTGCGGTTAATTTATTGATACTTTTTAGTTCAACAAGAAAGAGAAACTTAGATACAAAAAATTTTGGATTAAAGTCAATCATTAGCGCTGTTTTATCGATTGGCGTTACAATATATTACATGATTGCTATGGACATCGCATTTTATGGTGGATTATCGGTGGAGGGTACCACATTTCCAGCAGGGTTTCATTTTTGGGAAGCTTTTAACCCCGGTTTTGGTATTATTTCACTTATTATAAGTGCAGCTTTATCGTTCATAGGAGTCGGGGTATTTCAATACTATTCAAAACGAAAAGAGGATATTGTTCCACTTAGAATGGAAACCGGTAAGGATTATATCCCCATATCAAAAACAACGATGGGAAGCCTAAAATATTGCCCCGAATGTGGATTTCAAAATCTACTAACTGATGCGAGCTTTTGCACTAATTGTGGTTTTAAATTTTAATATTTTATGTATAAACTTAATAAAAATATCAAAAAAAGTTAAAAAATGTTTAAAGAATGTTTCATCTTCTTTTTATAATTATAACTACAACCACTATAACGCCTACAGCAACCACAACGCTTACTCCAATTATTAATGGCATGGGAAGTCCTGGTGCGGGAGTAGTACATGCGGAGAGATGGTGTACATTAGTCCATAATACATTTTGTACTGCATCGATTACTCCATCTGTCTGAAAGTGATCTTCGGACATACGACTTAGTACATAATCACTGGTGTAATTAATCTCAGCGTCATAAGTCCATGAATTTCCTGGATGTCCTCCATATGCAGATATTAAGATATTGTTTCCAAATCTCGACATACTAAAGTTATCTAAAAATCCTGCCTCATTCTGTATTGAAGTCATTAGACCTTGTACCCTTTGCTCGTCAGCAAGATAACGAATTAATATATTGTTCGATGCTTTTAAATTTATTCCATATAAATCATCTAAACTTTGAGTGTTTAAGAATACACTAACCGCAGAACCACCATCCTCTCTCCTATCAGCAGTGACATAATCACCTACATAAGTTACATTAAAAGTTACGGTCATAGTAATGGTTTGATCAATAGTAAATTGATTATCGGTGTATTTAGTTGCTTTATATTCCAAATCGTCTCCATTACAAACTCCCCATGTTACCGCTACCGCAGAGTTTATTATACCCATGGTTAAAAGGAATCCTATTAAGATAAAAAAAGTCATTTTACTTTTTTTCATGTTAAGACACTACACTTGAAGTTTTAAAATTTTATTTGTTGTTAAATAACAAATCATACTCCACCTATTTATTTTTTTCTTATAAAAACCCTAGACATTTTCAGTCGGCTCCCTATTATATTCCCGCATCCAGCTTAATGAGGAATATTAGGTAGATATTAACAAATCGTACTAAAATTTATATTAGAAAGTCTCCTTTTTAAGCAACAAAGGTATAATATATATTTAGTGTATATATCTAATAATTTCAATAAAAATCTTATGTGATGAAAGGGTTAAGGAAAAGAAGAGTTTTTAAATCTTCTCTAGAGGAACTGTTAAAGGACATCATGGATAATGTTGAAGGTGTAAAGGCAGCTCAACTTACGGCAGACACAGGTCAACCTCTCGCCTCAATTCTACCAGCAACTGCGGATGATATGCGCTTTGCGGCAATGACAGCAGCACTATGTTCGTTAAGCGAACGAGCAATCGGAGAAATGGGATTAGGAGAGTTTGAGCAATCGTATATTCAAGCTGAAAAAGGATATCTTTTAGTGCTACACGCTGGAGAAGATCAGGTTTTAACCGTTTCTACTACTAAAGATGTTAAACTTGCCCCAATTCTTTACAAACATTATAAAAATCTCGAAGAGCAAGATGAAATAGTAAATAATACCGCAAATCTTTAAACTTACGTAGTAAAAGAGATTTTTATTTATTAGAATTAAAAAATTAGTTATTTTACTTTTTTATCTTCGATATCGAGCCCCAATTCTTTTAACCGATCTCGAATTAAGTCGCTTATATCATAAAGCTTCTTTTCTCTTATCTTAGCTCTCGTTTCAATAATTAAATTAATGAGGTTTTTTATGAGGATATCTTTCTCATCAGCGTCAATCGTTGAAAAAGGTAGCGTTTTTGATTTTAAAAAAGGAAATATTCCAAAAATTTCCTCAATAAACTCAATATAATTAAAGAATTGGTCCTTGAATGATTGATTAATTTTTAACCCTTCTTGTAATAAGGCTTTGTTTATTTCTCTAAATAGTGTTAGAAGTTCAGCCAAAGCTACGGGAGTGTCGAAATCATCGTCCATGGCTTCAATAATTTTATCCTTAGATTCAGTAATTTTATTTTTCAAAACACCAAGCTGTTTAGACGGTTCTTCGCTAAACTCGGCATCGTTAACTTTCTTGATCGTATTAATTAATCTATTGTAAGTCTTTTTTGCTGGTTCCATACTGTCCGGAGTGTAATTATTTGAACTTCTGTAATGACTCGATATCAGATACCAGCGGATAACCATCGGATCGTAATCTTTGATAATGTCAGCAACGGTAAAAAAATTATTAAGGCTTTTTGACATTTTTTCGTTGTTTACGTTGACATAACCATTATGTAAAAAATATTTAGCAAATAATTTACCTGAATATGATTCCGATTGGGCAATCTCGTTTCTATGATGAGGAAATTTAAGATCCTGCCCTCCGCCATGGATATCAATCGTTTCTCCTAGGAAATGTAAGATCATAACTGAACATTCGATGTGCCATCCAGGACGCCCCTTACCCCAAGGACTTTCCCAAAACGGCTCACCTTCTTTCATTTTTTTCCATAAAGCAAAATCGCGTTTATCGAGCTTATCTTCGCCGAAAGCCGTGTCTTGATCGACCATGTAATCCTCTTCTTCGCTTTCAGTATTGTGTTCCTTTATTCTTTGAAGTATTGTAGTATATTTGGGGAACGACTTAACTGAAAAATATACCGAGCCATTTCGTTCATAAGCGTGACCTTTAGAAATTAATTCTTGAGCGAATTTGATAATAAGATCAATTACTTCTGTTGCTCGGGGATTTTGAGTGTCTTTTTCAACATTCAACAATTTCATTATTTCCTCGTATTCGGCGATATGGCGTTCACTTAGTACCCTATAATCTTCATTGTTTTCTTGTGAGCTCTTGATAATTTTATCGTCTATATCAGTGTAATTTTTTACTATGTTTACCTCGTATCCTTTATATTTTAAAAACCTATGAATTAAATCAAAAGCGACGGCAGACTTTGCATGACCTAGATGTGGACTCCCATAAACTGTAACTCCACAAACATACATCTTGATTTTTCCGGACTCTATAGGAACAAATTCTTCCTTTTGGAATGTTAGACTGTTGTATACTTTCATGATTGTTGATACACCCAAATTAATTAATTTAGAAGATGGTTTAAGAGCCAGCGGTGGGATTTGCACCCACGATGCTGAAAGCAACGGCTCTGCAGGCCGCCTCCTTAACTACTCGGATACGCTGGCTAGTTCAATAGTTAAATTGTATAAGATTCAATTATTTATTTAATTTGATTTTTTGATTGAATAAAGATCACTATCAAATTCTAAAAAAGTAGAATATGCTAAAAATTTGATGTTAATGGAATAAAAATGCTTGTTCTATTCTATAAATCGATGTTATCCAATTCTAAAATTTTATTGGAATTTTAGGAAAAACATTTTCCACAACACTCATGGTTTGAAGTTAAACCACAGTTATCGAAATTGAAATCAAAATTGAGGACAAAATCGTTCGTCACATCGGTTATAATATCCATGTAGACTTCTGTTACGTTAGGATCTTTTCTAAAATGATGGTTTACAATCCTGTCTAGATCTGCGAGTTTATCACTTACTACTAGGATACTAAGATTCGATGTGCCACTTAATCTGAAAGCGTTTAACATGTGAGGACAACTTTTTACTAAATTAACTGTTTCATCTGGTTTTAACGTCTGAATTTCAACCCTTGCTAACAGTAAGTCCATAGTTTTCACATTGATACCAGCTTGAAATTTTAAAACTCCTGCTTTTTCTAGTTTGCGAATTCTCATTCCAATTGTAGGCTGGCTTCGATTCACTTTCTTTGCGATCTCAGTATGAGTGAGCATTGGCTCTCTTTGTATTATTTCGATTATGTTTTTGTCTATTTCATCGATTTTAAAAACTTTACTTTCCATAAGAATTGGTGAAAAAATTTTATTTTATCTATATTCATTAATAACGATATGCCGATATATAAATATTGCGGTGATCTTATATTTAAATATTAACACTTAATAATTAATTAAAAATACGTTTAAATGCGATTATAACAAATAATCCTAAAATACAGCTGATTAGAATTTATGAGTGAACTTAAAAAAGATATCGTCGAGTTTTTGAAGGTATTAGCCGATCAAACTCGATTAGAGATACTAGATTTACTATATCATGAGAAGAAGACCTCTTCTGAAATTCAATCAGCTCTGAAAAAATCTCAATCTACAATCTCTCAGCACTTAAAGGTTTTAACTAATATGAACCTCATTATTTTTGATAGAATTAACAATATTAAATATTATAAAATCAAAAATAAAGAAGTTTTTAAACTCCTAATTGATATAAAGTCATTCGTTGCGGAAATTAATAAAGAGAAACTTCAAGTTATGAGTAATGAAGATATTTTAGACACCCTTTTTTAAGGTTTATTTGATATGGTATAGGATTTTAAATATGCAAAGAAACGATTCTAAGATTACTAAGAAAATAGTTATAATGGGTTTAGATAATAGTGGTAAATCATCTATAGTGTTATGCTTGAAAGGAGTGAAAAATCTTACGTCATTTAGCGCTATAAAACCAACAAGAGGATTTGAAATCAACAAATTTAATACTATGGGCTCAGACTTTAATATCTGGGATTTTGGGGGACAAGAAAAATTTAGAGAAGATTATGTTAAGGACTTTAAAAATCACATTAAAGGGACGAGCAAACTTATTTATGTGTTAGATATTCAAGATCGAGATCGATACGATCTATCCTTACAGTATTTAGCTAAAATTATTGCGCTATTACAAAAAAATAAATTAAATCCGGATTTTTCTTTATTCCTACATAAATTTGATCCTGACATAGAGCTAATAACCCAAGATATAAACGAAGAACTAATCCAGACTTTGATAAAACAGATCAAAAATATTATTCCACAGAGCTTTCCGCATCAAATTTATAAAACATCTATATATACCGTATTTCAAAAATCGATTATATAAAAATAAATAAGAAAAAAGTGAACTTATATTGTTTCCTCAAGAATCAGAGAAATCAGTACTTTGGCGGGATTTTATAGAGTATTTCATCCTTATCATAGGGGTATTGCTTACATTTTTGCTAAGCACCTATAGTTATTTACTTTTTCATTCGGTTGGTGAGGTTATTAGCATCGTAATTTCGGGTGGAATTTTTTTTATTGGCTGGAACTCTCGAAAATACATGAATAGTTCCTTCTTTTTAATAGTTGGAACTTCCTTCTTATTTATAAGCGTAATCGATTTACTCCACACATTATCCTATTCAGGAATGAACATCTTTCTTGATTACGATGCGAATTTACCAACGCAATTATGGATAGTAGCAAGATATTGGCAATCATTTTCTTATCTTTTTGCTTCACTTGCTATTAATAAAAAAGTTAAAGCAAGTTATTTGATGGGTAGCAGTTTAATTATTATTTCAATTCTTTTTTTTACTATATTTGCGGGAATATTTCCAACCTGTTTTATCGTAGGTTTAGGGATAACACCTTTTAAAATTATAAGTGAATACATAATTGATTTAATCTTTTTAGTTTCAATATTAATTTTATATAAGTTTAGGAACGAATTTAATAGGAAGATCTTTTCATTAATCATTATTTCCATTAGCATAACGATCGTTTCAGAGCTTGCATTCACATTCTATGTGAGCGTATTTGACTTCTCAAATCTTATCGGTCATATTTTAAAAATATTAGCATTTTTCTTCATATACAAGGCAGTAATTGAAATAGGCTTAACGAATCCATTTGGATTGTTACTTAGAAAATTAAAGTTAAGCGACGAATCATTAAGACAAAAAGCAGAAGATTTAGAACACACATATTCAGATTTTACCCAAGTTTTTAACGCTTCTCTTCCGCTGAGAGTTATTAGTAAAGACTGTGAAATTATACGGGTAAATCAGACATATACTGATCTTTTTCACATATCTGAAAAGCAAGTATTAGGGAAGAAATGTTACGATCCTACTTTATCGCCACTTGGGCATCTTTGTGATACTGATTTGTGCTCAATGAAACAAATCGAAAAAGGTAAAGAGTATTATGAATACGAGTTAAACACTAAATTGGACGAGGGTACTGAAATCGTAAATATTGTGCAGTCTGTCCCTTACAGAAATACTAAGGGGGGGTTCGTAGGAATAATTCAAAATTTCACAAATATAACTAAACGCAGTAAGCTTGAAGTGGCGATGAAAAAATCGGAAGAAAAATATAGAAAGTTAGTTGAAGATTCCCTGGAAGGTATATGGGTAATTGACGATGAAACTAATACCACTTTTGTTAATCAAAGCATGGCAAAAATGTTTGGCTATGAGATTGATGAGATGATTGGAGTTAATCTTTATGAATTTACGGACGAGGATGGAAAAAAAATAGCAGAGTCAAATTTTGAAAGACGTAGACAGGGGATAGAGGAAGATCACGAGTTTGAGTTTATTCACAAATCAGGTAAAAAGGTATTTACCACTCTAAGATCATCTCCAATTTTTGATGAAGCTGGAAATTTTGAAGGTGCGATGGCTTTTGTGACTGATGTTACTGAACAAAAAATTGCACAAGAAAAGATTGCTGATATGGCTCGGTTTCCATTAGAGAACCCTAATCCTATCCTAAGATTAAGTAATAAATATGTCATCTTAGCTAATAAGACTGGCCAAACTTTATTCAGAATAGGGGAAGGTAGTAGAATCCCAGATGTCCTTATAAAACCTGTTAACGAAGCATTTTTTATGGATAAGAATATAGAAATGGAATTAAAAATTAAAGATCGAATCTATAACCTCTTCATTGTGCCTATTAAAGGAAAAGAATATGCGAATATATATGGCTTGGATATAACCGCTCGGAAAGAAGCCGAAGATAATTTGAACCGTTTTGTTTCTACGGTTTCTCACGAATTAAGAACACCAGTTAGCGTATTAACAATGTCGATTGAATTTTTAGAAAACCATACTGATAAAATTACTCCAGAAATCGAGGAAAAATTGAGAGAAGGAATATCGAGAAATATCTACCTTCTGAAAGACTTAATCGAAGATATTTTAACGCTTTCGAGATTAGATGAAGGGAAAGCCAAAATGGAATGGAACGAATATCAACCAGCTCTAGTCCTTACGGATGTCTTAACACTAATGGAATTAATTGGAAACGAGAAAAATATAACTTTTAGAGCAGATGTTAGCGAAGACATCAAATTATATGGGGACAGTAAGAAGGTTGACCAAATATTTCTAATATTTATTGACAATGCTATAAAGTATTCTAAAGAGAAGAATATTATCGAAATTAAAGCAATTGATCACTACAAAGGGCAATATAATCCTAATGCCGAGGATGGAGTTTTATTCCAATTTGAAGATAATGGAATTGGTATTTCTGAAAATGATATTTCGTTTATATTTCAGAGATTTTTTAGGTCGGACCAGGTAAGCGATATCCCCGGTACTGGTCTGGGATTACCTATTGCAAAAGAATTGATCGAACTTCATAATGGTGAAGTGTATGTTGAAAGCGAATATGGAAAAGGAGCAACTTTTTATGTTTTTTTTCCGAGAATTGAAAAAGAAATATATACTCAATAATCCCTAATTCTAATGTAAAAGAAAAGTAAAAAAAAATTCAGTTAGATTCGATTTGAAACCTATTATACTTGTAGTTGAAGATAATGTTGATTTGTTGTATAACTTAAATTTATTACTAGAATCTAACAATTACAAACCTATCACTGCGAAAAATGGAAAAGAAGCTATAGAAATTCTCTCTACCCTTGGAGAAATCCCAGATATTATTATAAGTGACATTATGATGCCCAAAATGGATGGGTACGAATTTTTTAAAGTAATCTCAAACGAGCCGCGTTGGAATAGAATTCCATTTCTATTTCTTTCAGCGCGCAGTACTCCTAAGGATATAAGATTTGGTAAGCTACTTGGTGTGGACGACTATTTAACTAAGCCGTTTGACGAGAAAGATTTACTCGCAATATTATCAGGTAGAATTGCTCGTAATAAAAGAATAAACGTATTAAACAACAAAATTGATGAATCCTTTTCAACTGCGAAATTAAAAATTAAAGATCCTATTGAAGATCAACGAGAATTTTTTATCTGTTTATTTTTAGCATTTTGGGACGATAAATTCGGCCCAGAATTAAATCGATATTTCCCTGAGGAAAAAACTTTTCCAATTCCCTTAGATGACATAGTAAATCAATTGTTTACGGTAGCGACTTCAATTTATGGTCACGATAAGATTACAAAGGCAGAGGGTGTTTTGTTAGACATAAAAAATCTAAAAAGTCGTGGTTATCTCTTTTTTGATTCTTATCCTGACAAAAAAGAAAGATTTGGAGAAAAACAATATATGATTGCGGTTATCGCACCGTCAATTAACTATTTTCACACGTTAGAAATAAAAGAGATTTTTATTGATCTATCTGAAAAAATTAAAAACAAAACTAATTGGAACATTGAAGAATATTGGAAGAAAATTTACGATATAATGTTATTAGATACAATAAAAATCGAATAAATTTTAATCCTACTTAAAAACGAAATAATTCAGTTGAGAGATATTTTTCCCCACCATCCGGTAGTAAAGCTACGAGGTTATCTCCTTCTTCGAAATCTTTTGAGGCCTCGTAAATAGTTGCCCACGCACAGGCTCCCGCAGAGATACCAACGAATATACCTTCTAATTTAGCTAATTTTCTTGCTGTTGCGACAGCATCCTCGTAGGCTACAGTAATAATTTTATCGTATATTTCGGTGTTTAGCACTTCTGGTACAAATCCCGCACCTATACCTTGAATTTTATGTGGTCCTGGTTCTCCTCCTGATAAAACCGCAGACTCTTTAGGTTCCACCGCATAAACTCTGAACCTTGCTCCTACTCTATCTTTTAATATTTCTCCTACACCAGTTATAGTTCCTCCCGTTCCAATTCCAGCAACAAATCCATCGACTTGACCATCTAAGTCGTTAAATATTTCTTTAGCCGTTGTTCTCCTGTGTATATCGGGATTAGCTAAATTCCTAAATTGTTGAGGGATGTACACCTTTCCTCTCTCCTTTGCGATTTCTTCTGCTTTCGTTATAGAACCTTTCATACCTCCCTCTTTTGGTGTGAGAATAACTTCAGCACCATACGCAAGAAGAATTTGCCTTCTTTCGATAGACACACTTTCAGGCATCGTAAGGATTAATTTATAGCCTTTTGCAGCACAAATAATTGCAAGACCAATCCCTGTGTTTCCCGACGTGGGCTCAACGATAATAGTGTCGCTATCAATTATACCTTCTTCTTCAGCTTTAAGGATCATGTTCAAGCCAATTCTGTCCTTAACGCTACCACCAGGGTTAAAAGATTCTAACTTAACAAATATATTAGGTTTAACATCTTTAGTAATACGATTAAGTTTTACTAAGGGAGTCTTTCCTATTGTTTCTATAATACTATTATAATAATTAGCCATAATTTTCACTTTTTTATTCATTAAAAAAAACTTTTAGCCTAAATTCCTTCACCGTATTCGCCGTAAAATATTTCTAATTCGTCCTTACCCGGTTTTTTGATGTTTGGGAACTGGCTTTCGATCTCTTTAAGTCGTTTATCTAACATTTCAATAGCAATTGAAATAGGGTCTGGGAGATCTCCGTGTCGTAGATCTATCTTATCTATTTTATCTCCTTTCTTAGATACAACTTTTGCAGGAACCCCAACTACGACGCAATTTGGAGGTACATCGTGCACTACAACAGAATTAGCGCCTACTCTTACGTTATCACCGATTTTGATGGGTCCTAAAATTTTGGCTCCAGTACCAACAACTATATTATCTCCTAAAGTGGGATGCCTCTTAGTTTGCTCTAAATTAGTACCCCCTAAGACTACCCCGGCGTAAAGCGTCACGTTATTGCCAACTTCCGCGGTTTCACCAATTACAACTCCCGCTCCGTGATCTATAAAAAATTCGGAACCAATTTCAGCTCCTGGATGTATATCTATTGCTGTTAACTCTCTAGCAATATCCGATATATATCTTGGAATAAATGGAACGTTCAATTTCCAAAAAAAGTGAGCAATACGATACAACAATACAGCTTTTATTCCGGGATAACTAGTTAAAACTTCAATCAAAGTATGTGCGGCAGGATCTTTATTAAACGCTGCGCTTACGTCAGATACAAAGAAATCTAATATTCCTTGCAGATATTTTTGAATGAATTCAAGATCGGTATCTTCTGTTTTAAATTCTAGTTTCAAAAGGCATTCTGTGCATTGTCCATGGTTATGCTTAGATTTTGGACCTAACTTCTTACCACACGACAAACAATTTACAAAATCTTCCATAGATTCTTAACACGCTCCTATACTATTTTGGAAACTTCTCTATTATAATTAATTTTGAAAATCTGTTATTATGTAATAATTAATGTATGAATAAATTTTTAGTGGTATTAAGATATAAGATTCTTTCTATGATTTATAACAATCTCCCATTACTGATATCGTTGGAAAATTATACTATATATATAAATAAAAGTTTCTTTACTTGTTTAATTAGGACTAACACGAAGGTTAGGAAAAAAAAAATTAGCTTTAACTAAGGACGTAGGAACATGATTTCTGACGACAACAAACAAGGCAACACCAAAACTCAATTTCAAATATTCATGGAAATTGTTAACGATCTGGTTGTTGTTATTAATCAAAATA
>Ga0209979_1003001_pt1 | contig 15342 bp, 9 predicted proteins | sample AnhtaG_FD_183114 | JGI IMG/M metagenome (GOLD analysis project Ga0209979, IMG submission 183114) | Deep subsurface microbial communities from Anholt, Denmark to uncover new lineages of life (NeLLi) - Anholt_01485 metaG (SPAdes) (version 2) | ecosystem: Environmental > Aquatic > Marine > Oceanic >...
AATCCAATTGTAATAATACGTGGTATGTTTTCTTAAATCTTTTGTAATAATCATTATAAGTCTTGAGCGGTTCCATATTTTTTAAATCAGCTCTATCTAATCCGGTAAAATTTTTCCTCAGGTTATTTTCAAGTTCGAGTTTGCATCTATCAAGCTCTTCATGTTTCTTGGGATTGCATACATTTTTCATTACCAGTATACCCATTAATGCTTCTGGATAAACCTTTTTAACTTCATCCGATATAATTAACAATTCTAAACCCCCTACATGAAAAAATTGTTATTAATTGCTTAAATTAATATTTTTCTTCAATTATTAATTAAAATAGTGACAACACATCCTATTAAGAAACTTCTCAGATCCTATTGGTTTTCCGTTAAAAGCTCCTCAAAGCTATAATAAATTCCATAGGTAACGCCAGAGAAAATTCCAGATTTATATTTAATAAAATTAGTTAATTGTTTCTATTCCTGTTTCGCTAACTTTTAACCATCCTACATTATTTTTTAATATATCAAGGAATTGATCACTTCTATTTATGTTATCCTGTTGTAGAATCAAATAATTAATAAGATCAATTGTTCTAATAATTAAAACATTCATCTTGCGAGCATGTTTTACTTGTTCCTCAGTAATAGATGTATCAAATCTTTCTTTACATCCGCTAATTGCCATCTCATTGTTTATGATTAAAATGCCTTTTTTGTTTATTCCATAACCTGATCGTTCTCGATGAGAATCAACTTGATTAATATGTTCTCTCTTAATTCCTTTTTTTGTTCCCTTTACCTCACAAAAAACAATTGGATTGGTATCCTTACCTAATATTTTGAAATCTTCCTTAAATTTATCCTTAGAATCAATATTAAAATTAAAAAAATCAACAAAAATATCAATTATTATCTTGCGTAATAATTCTCCAGAAGTAGTGAGAATTGCTTTATATTTACTATATTTTTCTAATTTTCTGTTGATTTGCAATTCTTCTTCAGCCAATTCATTTAACTTATTTTTAAGTTCCTCCTCTTCCTTAAATGATAATTCACTAAACCATTTTGGGTAAGCAATTTCTCTTTTTTGTCTATAATCATTAATTGCTAAGCTAATTATTTTTACAAGGTTAATTACATCTTTTGTATTAAAATTCACAATTTGTACAGGTAGAAAATATAATTTTAAATATGCTTCAAATCCAAATACACTAGTTCCTGATGTAATTAAAATATTAAAGCCATCTTTTTTATTTGATAATTTAAAAATTGTTTTACCTATACCATATTGTTTTACAAATGCTCTAAATTCATCAGTTTTGGAGGATAAATAAGGAACCCCATCAATATTTTTTCTTTCGTTTACTCCAATAGTATTTAAAATTTGTTTGCAAAGATCAGTATTATACACATTTTTCCTATACCGTTCACTTCCCACTTCATCAATAATTTCACTAACTAAAAAACAAACCCACCCACCTGATTCGATTAAGTTATATATTTCATGTGCTCTCTTTAAAAGCATATTTTTAGAAATACTGACCTCAACATTTATAAAACCATTAAACATTTTGTGAGAAGAAAAAGTTTCAAAAATTCCCTGAGGAATGATAACCCCATTAGCGTTATTTAGAGGTTCAAAACTATTAAAATCTATAAACTTTATTATAAGCCCGTTTTCACAAATTTCTTTTTTTGAAAAATTTTGGATATTCAATTTATCAAAAGCATATGCATAAATTACATGTTCATTATTCATTTTTTACCAACTCTCTTACTTTCATATTTTTTAATCAAAATCAACTTGTAATAATTTGTAAATTATTATATTAACTTTATACTTTTCTCATTCAACAAAAGTGCTATCTTAAGTTAGAATAAGATTATAAAGAAAGGAAATATACTCTATAAAAAGATGTAGGTCGAGCTAACATTAAAAATTTAAATAATTTTTAGTCTATTTCTAATCATAGAATCTATTCTATTCCTGATATAATCCTCCATAATTTGTTTTCTACTTCTATAATCAAGTGGAAACCATGAATTACTCTCATAAACTGGTATTGTTAATTTGATTGTTTCCTCTTGATCATAATCAAATTCATTAGCAAAAAAAGTTATATCGCAAAACCCTTTTTTATCTTTTGGTTGAAATTCTAATACTAAACCAAATGGTGGAGTTGAAAGTTCTGAAACAATGCGATGGCAAAAAGACCTTTCTTCAATATTACCTATTGCAATAATACCTAAACGCTTTAAGATTTCTCCCCTTAAAATATAAAGATAAAATCCGAACCCTTTTTTTGAAATTCCTTTTTTCTCTTTTGATAATACAAATTCACGCAATTCTTCATGAGCACCGGATAAATTAGGATTATTAATTGAAAAAAACATTGCCATAATTTGCTTTATGCTTCTTAAAGGATATACTTTATTTAAAGTAATTGTTGCCCAGGAATTGTTAATATATTTTTTATTATTAGTTTCCCCATATCCTTTAAGTATAAAATCTACAAAAGCATCTCCATACCATGCACCAGTATTATTATTACATCTTTCACAAAGTGTATATGCTCCAATACCTCTTTGAAGTTGTTTACCTTTTAATCTAGAGGAAATTTCCCAGGGAAAACCTTCGCTATCCTGTTCTAATATTTTTCTACCACAATACACAAAAGCCTTATTAGAATTAAAGGCTTTCCTTGGGGGAACATGCTCATAGGTTAGAGGACCTATTTTGCCACATATACGGCACTTGCCCTCTTTACTTTTTTCCCACATTTAACTAAATACCTACTTAAAAAGTCTAATCCTAACATCTATTTTTATAATTATACCAAATAAGTTACTTAATTACTGAGCATTAACAACGCATCCTATTTTTTCTGTGGTTTAGCTTCCCCTTTTACAAGGTTTTCCCTTGGGACGTCAATCTACAGTAATACCTAAAGCCTCAACCATCTGTTAAAGAAACTCCTCAGGCCCCATAGGTATTTCGCTAAAAGTTACCGAATTATTGACTTTACCCACCTTCCCTATTTATCTAATTTAAAAGTAAAATATTAATTATCTAAGAAAATGGGATGTGTCTATTTATTCAGGAAAGAGTTACCTTTACCAACTTTGTTATATTGCAAGACTTGACCCCTTATACCTATATTGCTGTCTAGTTTCTTTAAAATATTTAAAATAAAATACGGTGTCAAAAGGAGAGTTTGTGGGTTGACTTTTAACACAGTATCTATTTATTCAGGAAAGTGTTATATTTACTAAATTTGTTATATTGCAAGACCCTGGTATCCTTCTTTTATTTCTATTTATTTCCTTTGTTTACCCTTTTTATCTCATTTTTCACAACAATGTTAGGAACCGAAAGAAAAGGTTTTCTCCAATGTTTCATATATCTTTGCGTAAATATATTCAATTCTTTAGGAAGATACTTTTCAATAATAAGTATAAATGTCCATAATACCAAGGGAACAACAACACTGACTAAAGTTCTCATTCCCTCTGGGTTCCTAATTGGTTCGAATAAGACTGCTTTACCGTCAAATTTTATACGTTTTTCAAATGATCCAGCATGAGCAATGTTTGAAAAATAAGAATAGAAATAATAATACTCTGATTCAAGTTGAAGCTGTTTGATCATATCATTAATTGAATTTGGACCAAATGGTTTATACCATGCCACATCATGTTTCTTTTTCTTAAGTTTATCAAAATATTGATTAATCAAATTATTATTCTTATTAGTCAAAATGGTTGTTATATCTGCATCTTCTTTTCTTGCTTCTTTCTCCATTTCTGAATCATTCAGTTTAGGTAATATTGAGTGCTGTTTCATATAATATTCGTATTCTGAAGTACCCCGTATAAATTGACGTGCAAAAGCACGTCTTTGTCGAAGGTACCAAACATAAAATTGTCGACCACGTCTCTCTGTATCTGATTCAAGAATCCATTTAATATATATGTACGTCTCTAACATTGATCTTGCTGAGATGGCAGCCGACAAAACTGCTCCCTTAGATAATTGGATTTCTACTGCATCAAGTACGTTTACTAAATGACCAAAGAAATGCCCTGTAACCACTAAATCAGAAAGTGAACCACCATACTGACCACACTTATCAAGCAAATCAATCCCATAGTCAACTAACTCGTGAAGCAATTGAGTCATTGGAGAAAAATTATCAACAACAAATTGTTCGATTTTACTTCGATCAAAAATAAGTTTTTTTGATGATTTTGTCAATATTCCATCCTCCTAAAAAATATATTAGCTAGTTTAAATAGGGAACACATCCCATTTTTTTCAATGGTTTAGCTTTCCATTTTACGAGGTCTTCCTTGAGGACGTTTATCTGTATGTGCCAAGGGACAACCATTCGCCATTTTTGGTTAATCACTTTTTTCTAAATTTAATGAACATCCTTGAAATCCACTATCTTTAACATATTCAAATCTTTCAAAGATCTGAATTGATACTTTTTCTTGTAAATGTTCTCTTTGTTTTTGTTCATCTCCGATCTTTTGTAACCACTCAGGAGGTTCTTTAATAAAACTATTCATTAATTCGGGATTTTCAGAAAAACTTTGTATATTAAAATAGAATATACCCTTCCTTAAATTCTCACTTTCTCCTTCATCTAAAGGTGAATATTGAATAAGTTCGCCCAATTTTATTTTATTTAAAACAAGCATTTGTTTATTTATTCTATCTTGAAAAATTTCAAAAACGGGTATATATTTTTCTTTGAATATATACCAACCTTCAAATCCTTTTATATCCAGGCGCGAGCAGTTTTTGTACCATTTAAAAATAAAATTATGCGAATCCTTAAAAAAATCAAATAAATCTAAATTTATTGCAAAAATAATAATATTCGATAAATCATTGAATTTATTTAGAATTTTATCAATGTCTTTTCCTTTTATCTCCTTGCAATTATTTGCAATCTTTTCAATGATGTCCGAATCTTCACCGGAGGCTAAATTTCTTCCGTAATCAATTCCCCAATCAAGATAGTGAGTATACCATTCATCGAAAAAGACAGCTTTATCATCAACCATATTTACACCAACACGCTTTAACTTCCCATTATATTTTTCTTTTATTCTATTTTCATATAATTCATAATGTTTAAAAATATCTCTTAAAACTATCGCTTCATTAAATCCTTTTATTACATCTTCTTTAAACTTATTAACCTTATCTAAACTAATATTCCGCACTCTGTGAATTTCTTCAATCTTTTTTTGTGCTTTTTCTTTAAGTATCTTTAAGAAATAAATCAATTTATTATCAAATAATTCATTAATATTTTCAACATCAAAACCTAGAATAGATAAGGTCTTTTTTCGATCTTTTATTTTATTAGCAGTTTCAACAAGCTCATCAATAGAGTGCTCTAAATCGCTTATACGATAAATATTCAATTTGGGTAAACGATATTTCTCAAGTTGCTCATATTTTCCTTCACCATTTATTTTTATATTTTTTAAAACACGAGCTAAAAGTAATAAAAAATATTCCTTGTAATAAATTTCAGATCCATGATGGTCTTCCCAGAAATCAAATTTTCTATCTAAAAGATATTTTCCAAAATATAAACTTATTACTTGATCAAAGTTATTAGGGATAATATCATGACCTACCCATGAAGCATCGGCATCAACGGGTTGTTTATATTCCCAAAGACATTTTATAAAATCATATTTCTGTTTAAATGAACAATAAGCGCCAATAGCAAAAACAATTTCCAAGAGATTATTATATTTAAATTCTGTAGTTATGGAATTAATAATGTCTTCTTCTTTTTCTTTACACTCCTTTTTCTGTTTCTGATCAAAATTCTGAAAAAAATTATTATGAAGAATTTCTTTTATCTCATTAAATCTTTTTAACCATTCAGATAATTTATCTTCATTGTCTAAATCACTTACGGAACCTTCTAATTCTTTTTTCTTATTTTCTATGAATTCGCTTTTATTCAATTCAATAAACTTTTTTCTATCAGGTGAAATAAAATAATATATATATTGTTCTATTTTATTTATAAGGCCATGAGATATATTAAGACCATCCACTAGAGATGAAACTAATCCTTTAAAAAGCGAAGTTTGATTTTCTGAGATAATATATTTAACTGAAGAGAAAAAATTCTTATCAAATAACTTTAAATAAGCCAAGTTAAAACTACCTTCTTTTTTGATATTATTATGAAAAACTATTCTAATATACCAATTAATTGATGAAGCATACATTGAATTATCTTGATATTTGATAGCAATCTTTGTTATATCGAAAAGCTTTTCGAGTATTTGATTTACAAATAAACCATTATTTGGGGTACGAGAAAAATCATCGAGTAACCAGTGTAAATTGTATGCAGCATGTATACTAATTTCATTGTTTTTTGCTTCAATAGCAGCTTCATGTATTCTTAAAATTTGATTTACTGCTGTTGAGAAAGAAATAAGGTGTTTTTCAGGATAAAATGCCAATCTAAGTTCTGCTTCTTTTTTATTTTTCTTATAAAGTTCAAAAAATTCTTGAGACAAAAGTAGCCGCTCAAATTTGTCAGGATCGTCTTTTTGAATAGAAAGAAATTTTTTTATAATATCCGCAATTCTGCTCAAACCTTCAATAACATCCTTGTTTTTTCTAAACTTTGTCTCAAAAACTAAAATATCTCCAATCCCTTCAAGTGTTTCAATAAATTTTATTTGTTTTAATGCATATTTTTTGTTACTTAAAGAATTTTTCTGTATCATTAAAAAGTTCCTTTAATATGAATTTCGTATCTCTCATATAACGCATTACTCTTGGAATAAATGCAAAGGTAAAAAATAATACTATAAATAAGAAAAGAAAAAATGTTATCCATGCAAGGTTTTTCCACAACACAGATGAAGGGCTTTCCTTGACAAAAAATATAAGAGAAATTGCAACAATAATATTTAATACCAAAAGTTTTGGTAGCAAAGTAACTGTGCAGCTTTGAAAAAATTTTTTTGAAATAATTTCTGATTGATATCTTTCTGAGATCTTTGAAACAATTTCCAAGCTAAGAGGAATCGCAATGGCAATAATTACAGCTTCAATTGCGGCTATATTTGATAAAAACGTAGGATCAGGATTAAATGTTTTAAGAAAAAAGTAAATATTACTAATAAATTCTATGATTTCTTCGCAATTCATAACTTTCTCCAACAATCCATTATTTTTTAGTATTTCTGCGATAGTTTTTCATTTTTAGTATTATTAACTAAAGTGGATTTGAAAACTAACTGTGTTGTTGTAGTTTCTCTTAAAATAATCTCACTTATTTCAGCAGAATTTAAAGAAGCTGAGATTATTTTTTGTACATTATAATCATTTTTTATCTTTATCTCCTAAAAATGTAGCTATTAGGAAAATTTGTTACTCTTTTCCCAAATTGTTAGATATTTCTCGCAAACTTTCAAGGCTGGATTCTAAATTCTCAATGATATCTTCAACCAGAACATCGGGATCGGGAAGATTGTCTAAATCTGTTAAACTTTTATCTTTCAACCAGAATATATCCAGACTTGTTTTGTCTCTTGACATTATTTCATTATAGGTAAATTTTTTAAATCGTTCCGTTTCTTTTCTCCCATGTCTATTTTCAGGATGATAGCATTCAATAAAATCTTGTAAATCCCCAAACTTCATCTTGTTTTCCTTTAAAGTGAAATGTATGTTGGTACGCAAGTCATATACCCAAACTTCTTCGGTCCAAGGATTTTTACTTGCAGGGTGATTGTCAAAGAAAATTACATTTGCTTTCACGCCTGGTTTATAAAATATTCCTGTAGGAAGTCTTAAAATTGTATGTAAATCAGTTGTTTCAAGCATTTTTTTTCTGACAGTTTCTCCGGCACCACCTTCAAACAATACATTATCAGGAACTACAACTGCTGCTTTACCATCGCTTTTTAACAAAGTTCTTACATGCTGAACAAAATTCAATTGCTTGTTTGAAGTTGTGGTCCAGAAATCCTGCCTGTTGTAAACAAGGTCTTCTTTTTCCTGTCTGCCTTCTTCGTTAGTAAAGGTCATACTGCTTTTTTTGCCAAAAGGCGGATTTGTAAAAATATAATCAAATCGCTCTCCAGGATCAGCAATTAAGGCATCGTTTCTGGTAATAGGTGGTTCACTATTCATATCACCAATATTATGTAGAAATAAATTCATTAAACAAAGCCGGTATGTATTTGAAACCAATTCCCAACCTCTGAAAGTATTAAATTTTAAAAATTCTTTTTGTTCCTGATTTAGCTGATAATTATTAGGATTAGAAATATAATCATATGCTGCGAGAAAAAATCCGCCTGTTCCACAAGCGGGATCAGCTATTGTCTTAATTGGTTCGGGTTTCATACATTCTACCATCGCTTTTATGAGTACACGCGGAGTAAAATATTGTCCGGCACCACTTTTAAGGTCCTCTGCGTTTTTCTCCAACAATCCTTCGTAAATAGTACCTTTAACATCTACGCCCAGCATCGCCCAGTTTTCAGAATTTATCATCTGTATAATTCGATAAAGCTTTGCCGGATCTTGTATCTTATTCTGCGCCTTAACAAATATCTGGCCTATTAATCCTGATTCTTTTCCAAGTTCTTTCAATAAACTTACATAGTGTGTTTCAAGTTCCGCACCTTTTTTATCAATAAGAGTTTGCCAGTTATATTCTTCCGGTATTTTTAAATCCCTGTTATACGGCGGATTTGAATATTCATCTGACATTTTTAAAAATATCAGATAGGTTAATTGCTCCAGGTAATCACCATAAGTGACACCATCATCACGAAGTATAGTACTGAAACTCCATACACGGGATATTATTGTATCTGTATTCATCTCTTTTTCCTCTTTTTATTATTAGGTTCAAACTTTTCTTTTTCCTGTTTTATCCTTTCTAATAACTTTTCAGCGGGTTCATCATTTGGATCTTGTTTTACTAATTTTCCTTCAAATGCTTTTTTTAAAATACTCTGACGCAGATATTTTATCTTTTCTGAACCCTCTTTGATTGTTTCTTCAAGCTTATTGCAAACAGAAAGACGGGATTCGATTTCGTTAATGATTTGTTGTTGTTCTTGTAGTGAGAATAATGAAACCTTAAAGCCCTCTAATGTATCCTTTGATATTGCATTAAATGTAGTTCCTGTACTTTTTTCTATTAAATTGAAAACAAAGTACCTTAGATAATAAAACAAATAAAAAATTTTTATTTCTTCTTTTGCTCTTATAGCAGCAAGACCTCTTCCAATGCATGATTTTTCTTTACAAAAGTTGGTAGGGCCTACTGGTGCGCGAACTGATATAAGAATATCATTTGATTCAGCGATTTTTTTAGGTTCTGAACAATATTTTTCAGGAGTAGGATATAAATCACCGAATTCTTTTTTGCCTTGATAAAACGGCAATCCAACCCTATTAGTATTATATGTTGATGAAGGGGGAGACTGCCCCAAAATAATATCAGCAATGTCTATTAATGATACTTCTTCAAATGAAAGCTCTATGTTATTTTGTTCTCGCCACTTTTCCGTTAATTTCCCTTCAAATGCAGCTTTGAGAACTGCCTGGCGATAGATTTTTAGCTGTTCCTGTGTTTTTTTTAAATCTTCGATTGCCTTATCTAAATCTGAAAATAATTCTTCGATTTTTTCTACAATACGATTTTGCTCATGCATTGGAGCAATAGGAAAATCAATTTTAGCAAAATTTTTTCTCGATATTCTTTTTCTTGTAGTTCCACTTTTTGATTTATCAATCTCAATTCTTATTATTGGTGAGTTTATTAAAAAAAGAAGATATTTTATATTAACATATTTATTTTCTGGTCTTATAACACAAATATCAACTGCTGTTATATGTTTTTGACTATTATTTAGTGGGAAAATGCAAGCTCTCCCTAAAGGTTCTGGTAACCTTGCAACTAAAATATCTTGTTTTTTAAGGTATGTACATCCTAACTCAACTGATTTTTCTTTTGTTAGATATCGATTTGATCTATCCCTGAATATCCCATCCCCAATATCTGCTAACTGTATTAGCCTTACTTTACCTTTTGGGTCCTGATCTTTTGATTCAATCCAATCCCCATCTACAAAAATACCTTCATTAGAAATAAGGTCATTAATTTTTGCATATGTCCAATTATTTGGAAGTAAATTCATTTATGCTACTAACACCTCGTTTAATTCATTTATTATCTTATCATAATCTTCACCAAACACTTGATAGAATTTACCTATTCCGCCAAGTGCATCAAAGGGAGTAAAATTAAAATTATCCTGAGTTATTTTCATAGAAGTCATTATATGGTCTTTTATCATTCTAAGCCACTCCATCTGGTCTTCGGTAAATTGTATATGTCCTGCATTTTTTCTGAATACCCATTCTTTGAAATTTCGGTTAATAATTTCGGAAAACGGGGCCAACTCTTTATCTATTTTAAGTTCATATCTAACGAGTGAAACAATATCAGTCAGCATTCTTTTTTTGCTTACTCCCTTTACTTTATTATTGCCAAGTTGATAATAAGCTCCCCACAATCTTTCTGCTGTTAAAGAATATGGAGGTGATTTTAAAACTGAATAAAGGTCGGTTATCATCTTGAAGGTAATTTCTTTTATTCTTTGAGGTTGGCTGTAAAAAATCTTAAGAGCGGTGATTTCATCTTTGTTCTTTTTAAGAAATTCCTGAAAAGTTTCTATGGTATTTTGCGCCTGGTTTTGTGTCTGTTTATCCCAATCGGCATTTATAACGGTATCAATATTGATTGTATCTATTATTTGTTCATGTTTCTTCCTAACATTTTCAATGTATTCTCTAATACCTGGATTATTAAAAATATCGCAGGCTTTATCTAAAAATTCTTTTTGAGTTTCTTCAATTTGTTCTTTAGTTAGTATTTCTTTTTCTTCTAATTTATATTTTTCTCTTGCTTTGGTTTGAATAAAATCCCGATCATTTGCATTAAGTAAAGCTTTCACTACTTCTTTTATAGATGTGCCTGAAGTAATCTCTTTAAATTTTTCTTTTTCATTTTCAGATACTGCTCGATCTATTCTGGTTAATCTATTTGCGGTTGATATTAAAATATCTTCTTCCCTGCTACCCATTGCGATGTTCATCATCAGGTCTTTTAAAGGAATTGAGGGTTTCCGTTCAAGTGGTCGGCTATCCGTTTTTAATGATTTACATACTCCAACTGCATCTACTATCACATAATGAGTTTTATTTTCGGAAGCAGAAGGTGTCACTTTTTTTAAATCATCTTTTGGAAGCGTCCTGGTACCCCTTCCTTTCATCTGTTCAAAATAATTCTTTGATTTTACGTCACGCATAAATATTATACATTCTATCGGTTTTACATCCGTACCGGTAGCTATCATATCGACAGTAACAGATATTCTTGGGTAATAATCATTACGGAATGAAGCAAGGATAGATTTCGGATCTTCAAGGGATTTATAGGTAATCTTCTTGCAAAATTCGTTACTTTCAGCAAATTCTTCCCTTACAATTTGAATAATATCGTCTGCATGACTGTCAGATTTGGCAAAAATCAAGGTCTTTGGAACTTCTTTCCTGTTGGGAAATATTTCGGTTAAAAGCCTGTTTTTAAAAGTCTTGATGATATTTCTTATTTGACTGGGATTAACTACGCTTCTATCCAAATCATTTCCAAAATATTGAAACTCTTCGTCTAATTGCTCCCAGCGTTCTTCTCTGGTCAGTTTATTTCGAATATCAATAAATTCTTTTGCTTTTATTTTGCTTCCTTGTTGAGTAATCTCCGTTTCAATGACATAAGTGTCATATCCCACGTTCACTCCATCTACTACTGCCTGCTCATGAGAATATTCACTGACTACATTTTCATGAAAGAAAGCAAAAGTCCTTTTATCGGGGGTAGCAGTAAGTCCTATATGAAAAGCATCAAAATACTCAATCACTTGCCGCCATAGGTTATATATCGAACGATGACATTCATCTATTACAATAAAATCAAAAAACTCGGGTGGATATTTTTCATTATAGACCACTTCTCGTGGTGGTCCAACCATTTTAATTTCATTTAAAGAAGTTTCTTCCGCGCTCTCATCAAGTTCTTGATCCTTTAAGATTGAAAACATCCTTTGAATGGTACTGATGCAAACCTGACTGTCTTTTGAAATGTATCTTGAATTCAAACGCTGGATATTGTACAGTTCAGCAAAATTTCTGGAATCATCAACCGGTGAATAACCGATAAATTCCTGCTCAGCCTGTTCACCTAAATTTTTTGTATCAACAAGAAATAAAATTCTTTTTGCGTTGGCAAATTTAAGTAATCTATACATGGAAGTAATAGCAGTATAGGTCTTTCCGCTTCCTGTCGCCATTTGAACAAGCGCTCTCGGCCGATTTTCAAAAAATGATTTATCAAGATTTTTTATTGCTGTTATCTGACATTCCCTTAATCCTTTGGTATCTAATTCGGGAATTTTGGCGAGTTTGTTTCTTAAAGTATCATCCTGTTTAAGCCATTCCTGCAAAGTTTGTGGTTTTTGGAAATTAAATATTAATCTTGAACGATGTATATTGTCATTAGAATCTGTGAACCTGGTAAGTTCTCCTGTGCTCTCATACCTAAATCGAAGAGGTTTACTATTTAAGAACCATTTTAAGTGGCTTTCCGCATATTTTGAAGTTTGATCTTCATGAAAAGTTAATCTAACTCCTTCTTCCGGTTTTTTCGCCTCAATTACACCAACTGGTTTTTTATCTATAAAAAGTATATAATCAGCCGGACCAGAATCTGTTGGGTATTCCCTTACTGCTATACCTAACCCAGCGGAAAGATTTAATTGATTTTTATTTTGGATTATCCATCCGGTTTGGATTAAATCTTTGTCTATTTGCTGTCTAGCCTTAACTTCATGAGTTATATAACTATCAGACATTTTCACTTCCTATAAATTTATTCATTAATCTATTTATATTGTAAAGGATTTATTATTTTTATCAATATTTTTATTGTAAAACATGCCCCAAGGAAAAGTTTTCTGTCACACTTCAAGAATATATATTTACCTTATTAAATTTCCACCAACGGTCAAGTAAATTAGTCTTTCCAATTTTTCTACATCCTAATATTAATACGACAAAAGGTTTATAAAATCCTTCTTTTTTTCCTCTTTCTTCGGCTGTAATAATCAAAAGTTAAGACAAGGTTGTACTATCCAGAATTTTCTTTCCTTTGTCAGTTAGTATATATCTGCCTGTTTTAGGTGCTCCTTCAAAAATAATAAGATTCAAGCCTTTTAGAATTGATAAGTCTCTTTCTGCTGTAGCTGTAGATATATTAAACAGCCTCTCCACATCAGACCGTCTAATACTCTTATATGTATTTAAATATGCTATTTCTTTTCTCAATCGATCTTTTACTCCCTCATTTACTCCCTCATGATGTAATATCTCGTCAAATTTTTTACTGAATGTTTCAGGAATAACAACAGGTTCTTTAATTTTTGCTCTTTTAAAAGTAACCGTAAAGAAATTATCAAATTCAAATTTAATCGGTGGTAAGCCGGCTTCAGAGATGAGGTTCTTCATCTTATTAATACCGGTCCCCATCTTTTCGATATATCCTGCTCGATGTAGTAAATTAGCAATATTTGGATTCCTTAAGACACTCTTTTTACCAAAGTCTTCCGGTTTTAATCCCTTCGCCAGTCCACCGAAATTAGTGATTTCAATCCGGTCATCAAACATCTCAACCATTATATTAGTGCCTTTTTCAAAATAATCTCGGTGAGCGGTAGCATTTATAATTGCCTCTCGCAGGGCTTCATAAGGGATCTCAGGTATTTCTTTTCTTCTCGGTTCACCGGTCATTTCATATCTTAGAGGAATATATTGCTTGAGAAATATCATTGCTCTATCTATATTGGAGATTAAATCTTCATTAAAATCACGCCTATCTAATACATCTATTTTTTCTGTTCCTTTGTAGAGGGCACAGGTTATGGCAGTATGAAAATAGATATCCTGCAAGTTCTTGGAAAAGAAGAGAATACCGGTATTGTTAAAGATAACTTTACCTTCCTTTCTTTCAGCTACCCCCAGGTTAGTTAATACGGTGGGAGCATCCAGGACTTTTGAGATACCGGCGAATCTTAAGAAGTGTTCAAGTTTTTTAGGGTCAAAGTGGGTATTATAATCAAATCTTGAATTTATAAGCTCATCAAAGCGGATTTTGCCTTCTGCTTTACAGAATTCAATAATCTCGTTTCGGTTAAGCTTTTGGGAATTCGGACCTACTCTAAGATAAAAACCAGAAGAACATCTGTAGGGTTTGTCTTCACCTTCTCTTATATTAATAATAAGAATATTTTCATATTCTTCTAATATAATTTTAATGAGGGGCTGGCAGTTGTTGGCAATATCCTGAACTTGAGATTTGAATTTATTGGTTATTTTGACACCCTTTATCTCTTTATTGTCAGTTATGCCAAGAAATATTCTGCCTCCTGAGGAATTAGCAAAAGCAACGAGTTCCTTATCTATACTAGTCATAGATTCTTTGAATTCAATTCTATAGCCTTCGCCTTCTTCAATTATTAATTGTAGTTCGTCTTTATTCATATTTACTATCACCTATTTTATTTTTTATTATATCTTTTTTTCATTCCGGCAATCTCTTCCTCTATTTCCCGGCAGAGGCTTTTGGGGGCAAGGACCTCGGCAGAGAAGATGATAGAGCCATCGGATAGTTTTCTTATCTTCTGAGTGGGGTGTTAGTGTGACTACCGTATGGCAACAATTAGGTAAATAATTGAAAAAAAATGAAAAATTGATTTTTTTAATTATTTTTGAATACTTATTAAGAATTCGACAAAGATTGTGGGAAATCCTGCTTTTTGAGTGAAAAAGTTGCAAGAATATTACAATCTATTAATCTGCCGGTCAACTAAATATGTAACGTGTAATTTGTGATATGTGATTAAGATAGAAATTAGGGTAATAAAAGGGATAGGTTATATAATAAAAAACTCGCCTTACTTCAAGTAAGGCGAGTTTAGGAGGTATTAAAATGAAAAAGCTATCTGTTTTATTGCTTAATAGCTTTTAAACAAAAAAAATTATATCACATTATAAATTAATGTCAAATTTTTTACAGTACAGCACGCCGTGCTGCTACAATGATTATAAAATTTGGCGGAGGGGGTGGGATTTGAACCCACGGATACTTTCGTATCGCCGGTTTTCAAGACCGGTGCATTCGGCCGCTCTGCCACCCCTCCACTAATTATCTATTTTTT
>Ga0209979_1003002_pt1 | contig 15338 bp, 16 predicted proteins | sample AnhtaG_FD_183114 | JGI IMG/M metagenome (GOLD analysis project Ga0209979, IMG submission 183114) | Deep subsurface microbial communities from Anholt, Denmark to uncover new lineages of life (NeLLi) - Anholt_01485 metaG (SPAdes) (version 2) | ecosystem: Environmental > Aquatic > Marine > Oceanic...
AAAGAATAATCTTGCATTACGGAATCACCGACCTGTTAGCTCTACTTCCTGAAAATCGATACAAAAGGAACGATTAAATGAAGCTATTAATCAGCCAAAGCTCCTTTCACCCGCAAAACAGCTACTTTAAGATTCAGAGATTTCTTGACAAACTCATAATTCAGATTTATATTATTTTTATAAAAGCTAGGGAACTTAAAAAAATTAAGGAATTGGTATCCTTTCCATAAGAGCGGATAAGGCTGTTATAAAGAAGCCCTAACCGGACAAGCAAAAAGGGAAACACCAAGTTTAGGCGAAGGAGTCTCTGAGAACTTGAAACATTAATTTTTAGGGGGAGAAGGGAGATTATTCTTAATTAAAAGGAGGTGAGTTTCTATGGCGATAATCAGAAGAGACCCCCGGGAAATAGTCCCTCGCTGGTGGAGGAGGGACCCCTGGTGGAGGGAGATTGAAAGATGGTTCGAAGAACCCTCCTTCCGTCGCTTGCCCGCCGGGCGACCCTATGAGATGGCTTGGGCACCCGCCATTGACATGGTGGAAAAGAAAGACAGCTATGTAGTAACCGCAGACCTCCCTGGGGTGAAAAAAGAGGACATAAAGATATCTGTCAAGGATGACATCCTAACCATTCAGGGAGAAAGAAAGGTCGAAGAGGAGGTCAAGGAGGCTAACTACTACTGCTGTGAGCGGAGCTACGGGGCTTTCCATCGCTCCATTGAGCTACCCTCTTTGGTGAAAGAGAAGGAGATAAAGGCTGAGTTCAAGGATGGGCTGCTGCAAATAACCCTCCCCAAGGAGGAAAAGCCAACAGAAAAGGCGACAACCGTAGAGGTCAAATGAACCTAAAAGAACTCTCCCCTTCCCCTTCCAGCAGTTCAAAACTATTTACAAAATCCCCCTTTTATGATAAAAATAATATCGCTTAATACAAAACTCTCTGAGGGGTCGAAAATGGGGGACTAGTCTTTTTAGGATAATTAGGATAATAAGGAACTAACCAATAAAAAGCTGAAACATAGGTGATCTACTATGCCCATATTAGAGGATAAGGTAAAAGAACAAGTGAGGGGTGATCTTAGCAAATTGACCGAGGAGGTGAAGCTTATCTTCTTCACCCAGGAGTTGGAGTGCCAGTTCTGTCAGCAGACACACCAGCTGCTCGAGGAGGTTTCCATCCTTTCCGACAAGGTCAGGCTAATTATCTATAATTTTGTACTCGATAAGGATAAGGCAAAAAAATACGACATCAACAAAATCCCAGCCACCGTAGTCGAAGGAAAGGTAGACTACGGGATACGGTTCTACGGACTTCCAGCGGGCTACGAGTTTCCTACTTTGGTTGAAAGCATCATCGATGTCTCCCGGGGAACAACCGACCTGTCAGCCCAGAGCAAAAAGACCATCGTCACCCTCTCCCAGCCGATCCACATCCAGATCTTCACCACCCCTTCATGACCCTACTGCCCGTCCGCGGTGCGGATGGCTCACAAATTGGCTATAGAATCCGACCAGATCAGGGCTGATATGATAGAAGCGGTAGAGTTCCCTCACCTGGTTCAGAAATACCAGGTATCAGGGGTTCCCAAGGTGCTCATAAACGAAAAGGTTGAATTTATAGGTGCCCTTCCTGAAGAAGCTTTCGTCGCTCAGGTGATGGAAAGCCAGAAGCCACAAAAGGAGGGGAATTAGAACAAACGCCATAATTGGGGGTGCTGTCCCTTACAGGGAGTTAGAACTATTACAGTAAAAGGTCTTCAACATGGAAGGGGTACTAACTTCCGCTGTAAGCTCTAAGTCTAACAATTCCCTTTTTAATTAAGAGGAGGGAAAGGCACATGGTAATCGACCCTGTTTGCGGAATGGAGATCGAAGAGGAAGACGCAGCCGCCAGCCGGATCTACAAGGGGAAGACTTACTACTTCTGCAGCCAGGCATGCCGTGATGAGTTTGACGAGGACCCTGAATCCTACATCAATGAGTATTAAGAAATAGCCAGACCATATAGCGGAACTCGGCATAGAAGAAAAAAGGGGGCCACCCCGGGCGATTGAGCTTTACTAAAAAGCTTCCATTCTCTAAGCCTTTGGGGTACTCCCTGTAAAACAGTTCCCTCTACTGAAAAAAGGGAAAGGGAGTAGTTTTTTATAATGCCGAAAGACCCTGTCTGCGGAATGGAAGTGTTGCCATCTAAGGCGGCTGGTTCCACTAAATATAAAGGGGAGACCTACTACTTCTGCTCCCCTGCCTGTAAAAGAAAATTTGATGCCGACCCCTCTCTTTTTCTCCACCCTGAGCCAGAAGCCCCCCCTGCTAAAGAGAAAAGAAAAGGAGGGGCGACCGCGATGCTCGACCTCCCGGTGCAAGGGATGACCTGTAGCAGCTGCGCCCTCACCATCAATAAGGGGCTCTCCTCCCTCACTGGGGTGGAGGAGGCTGAGGTCAGTTTTGCCGATGAACGAGCAGCCATAAAATACGACCCAGCCACCATCTCCCCCAACCAGCTCATAAAAGCAATAAAAGAGCTCGGCTACCACCCACGAATTGAAAGGGTGGTCCTCCCCATAGAAGGGATGACCTGCGCCACCTGCGCCCAAAAGATAGAAAAAGCTCTCCGAAAGCTGGAAGGGGTGATCAAAGCCAGCGTCAATCTGGCTGCCGAAGAAGCCATGGTGGAGTACTCCCCTCTGGAGGTTAGTCTGAGCGACCTTAAGAGAGCCGTAGCTTCGGCGGGAACTTATAGGGTGGCGGAGGTAAAGGAAGCGCCTCTCCGAGAAGCTTACTACATAAGCTTGAAAAGGAGGTTCATTTTCAGCGCTCTGTTAGCCGGGCTCATATTTATCGGCACTATGCACCGCTATATCCCTCTAATGAATGCTCTCCCCTCGGTTCTGGTCTATTATGCCCTGTTCGCCCTGACCACCCCGGTCCTCTTCTGGGCTGGCTTCCCCTTTCTGCGGGGAGCCTGGGTTGCCCTGAAACACCGCTCTGCCGATATGAACACCCTGGTGGCTGTAGGGACCTCCTCCGCCTACCTTTACAGCGTCATAGCCACCTTTTACCCTGTTCTCTTCACCCGTGGGGGACTGAAGGTCGCCATCTATTACGATACTACCGCCGCCATCATCACCCTCATCTTGTTGGGCAAACTGTTGGAGAGTCGGGCAAAATCCCGCGCCTCACAGGCTATACGGAAACTAATGGACCTTCAGGCAAAGACTGCCCGAGTGAGAAGGGGGAATAAGGAGGTCGACATCCCCATAGAAGAGGTTCAGATAGGGGACCTGGTGGTTGTCCGTCCGGGGGAAAAGGTGCCAGTGGATGGGATTGTCCGGGAAGGCTACTCCACAATAGACGAATCTATGCTCACAGGTGAAAGCCTCCCGGTGGAGAAAAAACCGGGAGAGGAAGTTATCGGCGCCACCCTCAATAAGACCGGCAGCTTCGTATTCGAGGCTGCCAAGGTGGGGAAGGAGACCTTCTTAGCCCAGGTTATAAAACTTGTGCGGGAAGCTCAGGGCTCCAAAGCCCCCATCCAGCGGCTGGCTGATAAAATTGCCGGCATATTTGTCCCTACCGTGATCCTCATCGCCCTCCTCGCCTTCATTCTATGGTATCTTCTGGGACCAACCCCATCCCTTACCTACGCCCTGCTGAACTTCGTCGCTGTCCTCATCATAGCCTGCCCCTGCGCCCTGGGGCTGGCAACCCCAACCGCCATCATGGTGGGCACTGGAAAAGGGGCGGAATACGGAATCCTGATAAAAGGTGGCGAAAGCCTGGAAATAGCCCATAAAATCAACACCATCATCTTTGATAAAACCGGCACCCTGACCCTGGGAAAGCCGATGGTGACCGACATCATCCCCGCCGATACCCTTTCCTCTGCCGAGCTCCTCAAGCTGGCGGCAACCGCCGAGAAAGGCTCTGAGCATCCCATCAGCAGAGCAATAGTCGAGCGGGCGGAAGCTGAGGGAATAGAGCTCGGTGTCTCTGAGGAGTTCCAAGCCATTCCCGGAAAGGGGGTGCGGGTGCAGCTCGAAGGGAAGGAGGTCCTTATAGGGAATCTGAAGCTGATGGAGGAAGAGGGGGTCAATCTCAAAGGTGCCGACCACCAAGCCAGGGAATTAGCCCAGCAGGGCAAAACCCCTATGTTCGTTGCCCTCAACCACCGGATAGAAGGGATCATCGCCATCGCCGACACCCTGAAGGAGAACGCCCCGGCAGTTGCCCGACAGCTCAAAGGAATGGGGCTGGAGGTGGTGATGCTCAGCGGTGATAACCGCCGCACCGCCACCGCCATAGCCAAGCAGGCGGTCATCCAGCAGGTGATAGCCGAGGTTCTGCCGGCGGACAAAGCAAAGGAGGTTCAACGCCTTCAGCAGAAAGGGAAGATAGTGGCTATGGTCGGCGACGGCATCAACGATGCCCCTGCCTTGGCTCAGGCTGATGTAGGGATTGCCCTGGGGAGTGGCACCGATGTGGCTCTGGAGGCTTCCGACATCACCCTTGTAGGGGACAACCTGCAGGGGGTCCCCTCTGCTATTCAGCTCTCCAAGAAGACCATGCGCACCATCAAGCAAAACCTCTTCTGGGCTTTTGCCTATAATGTGGTGGGCATCCCCATCGCCGCTGGCATCCTCTATCCCTGGTGGGGAATTCTCCTCAATCCGATGGTGGCTGCCGCTGCTATGGCTTTCAGCTCGGTCTCCGTGGTCTCCAACTCCCTCCGTCTGAGGAGGTTCCAACCTGGCATCCCTCACGAAAGTTAAAAACATCCATTTTCGTAGGTTAAGCAGATGTCTAAATGTTTATCAATCTTTAAAATGATTGTTCGAGCTATTGCAATGCTGGCCTTTCTTGGAGCTGTTGCTTTGGCGGTATATGCGGTTTTTGTGCAACCCTGGATGATGAGGTGGGGGGCAACCGATGCCGAGGTCCAGATGACTCTGCCAGGCGACGACCTAGTGCCTAATCCTACGACTCAGTCCACACGGGCCATCACGATCCACACTCCCGCAGCCGAGGTCTGGCCCTGGCTGGTGCAAATCGGGCAGGATCGGGGTGGGTTTTACAGCTACACCTTTCTTGAGAACATGGTCGGAGCTGACATCCACAACCTGAATAGGATAATCCCTGAATTTCAGCCCTTAGAAGTGGGAGACTTTGTGCGGTCAGTTCCTCCTGATTATATGAGTGGTCGTTTAGGTGATATGGGAGGGTGGTATGTCGCCGCCCTTGAGCCGAACCGCACACTCGTCTTGAAGGGATGGGGGGCATTCGTCCTTGATCCGGTTGATGAGAAAAGCACACGCTTGATCATCCGGTCGCGATTTGACTTCAGAGGCTTGGTAAGAGTGCCGGAGTACTTGATTTTGCAACCGATTCACTTCATTATGGAGCGGAGGATGATGTTGGGTATTAAGGAACAAGCAGAAGCTGGAGGAGGAATCAAAGTGCCTTCCACTGGAGATTTGCTCTGGTTTTTGTCTATAGTTGTCGCCGGTCTGGGTATCCTCGGAATTCTTTTTTCAAGAAAGTGGCCGTGGACGCTTGCCGTCGCATCAGTAGGAGTTATCATTCTGGAAATAGTGCTCTTCAGGGCACCACCTTTGCCCGTGTTCGGAGCTTTCTTGGTCATGGGCATCCTCGTGGCGTTGCTTTGGGCATACTGGCCTAGCCACCGACGGACACAGGGTGCATCAGGTGAGTGGAAGGTTTCAAGTCAACTTTCTAACTCCTTTAATTTCAATAAATTACAATCTAAGTTGATAAAATTCATTCCCTCTTTGCGCTCCCTGGATAAGCTTCACTTCGGTCCGACTCCCATTTGCTCCTCAAAGTAGCGGGCAATCCGCTTCATCAGGTCAGGGAGGCTCTCATCCCGGAGGCTGAACGCATGGTTGTCCCGGGGGTAGACCATAAGGTCAAAATATTTTCCCGCTTCAATCAACTTTTGCACCATCTGAGCGGTGTCCTGAAAGAGGACATTCACATCCTGCATCCCGTGAATCAGCAGTAGGTTCCCCTTCAGTCCCGCCGCGTGGAAGACAGGAGAGGTCTTCTTATAGACCTCCTCATCCTCCTGAGGTCGCCCCAGCCGCTGAGCGGTATAGCTGTCGAAGTAGTTATGCCAGTCGGTAACCGACTTCCAGGCAACCCCCGTGTGGAAGACCCCCGGATGGTTGCACATAACCATAAGGGTCAGGAACCCACCGTAGCTCCCTCCCCATAAACCTATCCGCTGGGGGTCAACATAGGATAGCTTCTTCAGGTAGTTAGCAGCACTTACCAGCTCGGCAGAGTCCACCACACCCAACAGCTTGTAGTAACCGTAATGGAAATCCTTCCCGTAGCCGACGCTTGCTCGGTTGTCAACATCGACCACAATGTAGTTCATCTCATTTACCATATAAAAGTCGAGCAGGTGATAGCGGCTCCAGAGGTTCTTCGCCCTATTGGCATAGACACAACTTATCACCACAGGATAGCGCTTAGACTGGCTGAAATTCTTGGGCACCAGCATGCGGGCGTGGATGGTTTTACCGTCCTCCTCGTTGGTAAAGGTGAAATACCGGGGCACGCACACCTCCACCTGGGCAAACTCCGAGCGAGGGGAGTGGCTAAGCCGCTGCATCTTTCTCCCCCTCTCACCGTTGGCGAGCAGATAGAGGTCAGGAGGAGTCTGCACCTGGGAGAACGAGACCACCGACCACCTCCCATCCGGGGAGACAAAGGGGCTGTAATCCCCCTTGGTTGAGGTTAGCTGAAGGGGTGTTCCCCCCTTCAGGTTCAGGGAGAAGAGATGCTTCTCCAAGGGGTGAACGGCACTGGAGGTGAAGAAAAGGTTCTCCCCCTTCTCCGGAACCGACAGGGAGAGAACATCCCACTCGCCCTTGGTCAACTGGTTTAGCTCACCACCCTCAGCGGGCATAGCGTAGATGTGACCCCAGCCATCCCTCTCCGAGGTGAGATAAAGGGTGCTGCCATCGGGGCTCCAGAAAACATTGGTTGACCCAACCCAGGGCTCCTGATACTCGTGATAGACCTCCTTTTTCTCAAGAGTCCCGGGGTTAATGAGGTAGATCCTCCAATTTTTGTAATCTTTCCCCATATGATTTACCAGGAGCAATGTCCCGTCGGGCGACCATTTAAACCCCCGAAGGGAAAAGAGCTCTTCCCCGAAGTCAACCCATTGGACAATCCCCCCTTCCCGGGCTACCCTACCTAATCTGGTAATGGGAAAGGGGTCTCCTACATACCACCTCTTTATCTTCCTGGCGGTGGTATATTGGGGGGTATAGTCGGGGACGACAATATCCCGGTGCATGCCGGTGTCTCTGGTGGTAAGAAAGATGGAGGAGCCATCGGGCGTCCAAGAGTACTCCCGGATGCTTACCTGGGGCTGGCTCAAGGTGGTAAGCTGACGGATGGTCCCCTCCCTTCGGTCATAAACCAAGAGGTTTCCCTCTTTAACGAAGGCTATCAGCTCTCCATCGGGGGAGAACTGGGGACGGCTCTCTCCCTCCAGGCTCTGGATGATGCGCTTCGGTGCCTCTCCCCCCTCAACCTTTACCACAAATATATCCCCTCGGTAGGTGAGGACCAGCTCATCCCCCTTGGGCGACCAGTCGAAGTAAGCGACGCCATTGTCCAGAAGCTCGGCATCCCGCCTTTCCTCCTCGGTCCTTTTATCCTCTTGCAATGGTATAGGGGGGAAATCCTTCATTTTGGTAAGGCGGGTGAGCTTCCCTTCTGGTATGCTCACCACCCAAAGGTCCTTAAATCTCTCCCCCTCCTGGTTCCAGAGAAAGGCGACCCGCTGACTCCCCTTGTCCCACTTGACCTGGCTGGGCGCTTCGCCCCATATATTGGGACGGCTGAAAAGCTGCTCCAGGGTAAACTTCCCCTTGAGGGGAGCTTTTACATATTTATCCCCTGCCAGTAAGGGATAAGCCAGCAGGAGAATGAGAATTCCAAAAATAATAAAAGCCCCTCTTCTCATGACAACCTCCTTTTCTGTATGAGTAATTAACTAAACGGTGTTCCAAATACAGAGAAATTATACCAGTAAATAAACCAGCTTCCAAGGAGTAGCTAAGGGTAAACAGCTAAAACCTTGACAGGAAATTTTAACTCTTGTATATAAGGGGTAGAAGAAGAGGAAGCGATAGGCAGTATATTTGTTAAGAAGAAACCATCGGAAGTGGTATAATTAATTATTATATTCAGGGAAAAGGGAGGTTAACTATGGAGAAAGAGCTGGAAGGAAAGATAGCTCTGGTGACTGGGGCTTCACGGGGCATCGGTGAGGCTATTGCCCAGGAGCTGGCAGAGGCGGGGGCGAAGGTAGTGGCCAACTACCAGGTCAACCGGGAAGGGGCGGAGCGGGTGGTGGAGCGCATCCGCCAGCAGGGGGGAGAGGCGCATCCCTTCAAAGCGGATGTCTCCCAGCCCAATGAGGTGAAGGCTATGTTTGAGTTCATCACCTCTCGATTTGAAGGGACCGATATACTGGTGAACAACGCCGGCATCCACCAGCATCTGCCAGTGGAGGAACTCTCTCTGTCCGACTGGGAGCGGGTGGTCTCCACCAACCTCACCTCCCTCTTCCTCACCATTAGAGCCGTCTTACCCTATATGAAAGCCCAGAGGTGGGGACGGATAGTTAACATCTCCTCCCTGTGCGGCTTCGCTGGCACCCGGGTGGAGAGCCACTACGCCGCCAGCAAAGCCGGGGTGGTCGGCTTCACCAAGGCGGTGGCGCTGGAGACCGCCTCCTTTGGCATCACGGTCAACGTCATCTCCCCCGGTTCGATAGAGACCGACATGCTGGCGGTGACCACCGAGGAGCGCCGCCAGCAGCTCATCTCAGAAATACCGGTGGGGAGAATCGGGCAGCCCGAGGATATCGCCTTCGGGGTGCGGTTCCTCGTCTCCCCCAGAGCCTCTTACATCACCGGGCAGACCATCCACCTGAACGGTGGCGAGGGGCTCTATTAAAAGGGGTAAGAAATTATGCCCGAAAATGCCAGACCACCTAAGGATGACCAGCCCCAGAAGCCAGCGGACGAAGAGGAGAAGATAAGCCGGGTCGGGGAAGCAATAGAATGCCAGCACCCGGATTGCAGGAAGCCGGCTCTGAGCCTCTCTTCCTACTGCTGGAAACATACCGAGGATAAAGAGGGATACCAAAGGAAGATTCATGAGTGGTATTTGGAATTTAAATCGATGAAAGGGTTTATACTTTTTGGTGCCGACCTATCCGGTCTTTATCTCGTTGAGACTGATCTATCCATGGCAAGGCTTAGGCGAGCCAACCTATCCGGGGCTTCGCTTGAGGGAGCAAATTTGTCCGGGGCTCGGCTTCATTACGCTAACTTGTCCAATGCTTGGCTTGAGGGAGCTGATATGTCCGATGCTTGGATTGAAGAAGCCAACTTATCTGGCGCTTGGCTTATGGGAGCCAACCTATCCGGGGCAATGCTTGAAGGAGCCAATATGTCAGGAACTGTTCTTGAGTTGGCAGACCTGTCAAATGCACGGCTTGGGTTTGCAGACTTGTCAGAGGCTAAACTTGATGGAGCTAATCTTTCTGGAGCTTTTCTTAATGGAGCCAACCTGTCCGGAGCTTTACTTGTAAAAGCCGACCTTTCCAGAGCTTTGCTTAGGGAAGCAGATCTGTCAGATGCTGAGCTTACTGGAGCAAACCTTTCAGAAGCTTTGCTTATAGAAGCCAAGCTCACCAAAGCCTATCTAAACTGGGCGAAGCTCACTGACGCCTTAGATTTAACCAGAAAAAATTTCAGCAAGGAGCTAACCGAAGAGGAGAAAAAAGATTCAGAGCACTATAAAGAGTCGTATCTGACTGTGAAGAACTACTTTATCCAGAACGGGAGATACGACGATGCCAGTTGGGCTGCCTTCCGGGAGCGGACCCTGGAGAGGATTGGCTGGTATAACAAGACAAAGTTAGTGGAGATAAAGGATTTGCTCAGCTTGTGGAAGTGGAAAAGTGCCTTCAGATGGTTTGGCTCCAAGGTCATGAGCCTACTCAACGGCTACGGCGAGATACCCTGGAGAGTGTTTGCATCCTCGGGGGTAATCGTAATCGGATTTTTCATCATTTACTTCCGCTTTAAATGGATACAAGCCTATCCTGAGGAGGTGCTCCACTGGTGGGACTACCTCTACTTCAGCATCGTGACCTTCACCACCCTGGGGTATGGTGACCTACAACCATTGGCTGTTCCCGGGGCGAGGCTGGTCGCCAGCGGGGAAGCCTTCATCGGGGCGTTTATGATAGCCCTGTTTGTATGGACCCTGGCGAGGAGGTATGTCGCCCGATAAAAATATTTATTTAAAAAGGAGAGCCTTATGAAGAAGAAAGACCTGGAGAAGATGACGGTGCCCAAGCTCCGGGAGGAAGCCCGCAAGTATGAGGAAATTACGGGTGCCAGCGGGATGAAGAAAACCGAGCTGATAGAAGCCCTGTGGGAAGTTCTGGCGAAGCGTGGCGAGGCAGAGGAGGGGAAGGAGGAGGTAGCTCCCACCCTCCAGGAGCGGAAGAGCCAGCTTAAAAAGGAGATACGAGAGTTCAAGAGCCAGCGGGAAAAAGCCCTAAAGGAGAAAGATAGGGCGAATCTCAAGCGCATCCGCCATAAAATTAAAAAGGCGAGGAAAAAGCTCAAGCGTCTGACAGTAGCCGCCTCTACCGGCTGACCTATTATAGGTTGTTACAGGCAAGAGGGAGCTATATCCGAGAGAGGGTTTGAGGAGGAGGCGGAGACTATCCCTTTCATCCCCATGCAAGAGGGAGAGCACCATCAAGGCTAAAAGATTTGGCTTTTTTGAAAAAATATGCTAATATTTAGACTATGTTAGTTGATAAGTAATCCCAACCAAACATCTTCATTAAAGGGGGGGATGGGAGAGAGTCTTGGGGAAAAGGGTGAAGGGAAAATCTGATTCCCGGCTGAAGAGTTCATTTCCACTACCTTAAATTCTACGGAGTAGGGAGAAAATGAAGGATTTAATTGAAGAGATTGCCAAAGTATTGGTCGATCATCCCGACGAGGTAAAGCTAAACGAGGTGACAAGCGGAACCACCTCGGTCTTAGAGCTGAAGGTAGCCAAGGGTGACATGGGGCATGTGATAGGAAAGGGCGGGAGGATAGCGGATGCCATGCGGACCATCCTGCGGGCAGCGGAGAAGAAGGTGCACCGAAAGTATATACTGGACATAATTGAATAACTGGTGCCGAGCTCGCCCACCTGGGAATCCTCATCCATTGATTAAGAGAGGAATCTATTAATCTCTGCCCAGGCAAAGGGGTGAGGTGCTCTTTCTAAAAGGGGAAAGGGACCATTTAGTTGCTGAGGGGTGATATTGTGTCTTTTCTATCAAATCAATAGGAAAAGAGAGAGGACTGATGAGCACCAAAGCAAAGAACTTTTTCCTTGTGGCTGTCCTCTTAGCAGTTTTAATATCCCTATTACTGGTAGGTTATCCCCAACCTAAGAAGAGGGATAACCTCTCTCAAAAGCCAAATCCAATAGACTGGAAGGCTGAGATGAAGATGAAGAGAGTTAACACCTTTGTTTTACCCGCCATGCGGGCTTCGGGGATTGATATGTGGGTGGTGTTGAGCCGGGAGAACAACCCCGACCCCATCGCCGCCGACCTTGGGGCTGGCTCTGTGGTGGGGCGCACTGCCTGTATATTTGTCGATACGGGGGACTCCCTGCGGAAGATATCTATTGCCGCCAGCTACGACATTACCCCAATAAAGGACTCGGACATCTACCATGAGGTCATCTCTTACAAGAGCGAAGGGCTACTGCCTCATCTGAGGGAGTGGGTGACCAGATTCGACCCGAAAAAGATAGGGGTCAACATCTCCCGAGATGAACCTATTGCCGATGGGCTATCGGTAAGCACGCTGGAGTATCTCAAGGAGGTTGTTGGTCCCCAGCTATGGGAGCGGATTGTATCGGCGGAGGATATCGTTTTCTCCCTGCGGGGAAGAAAGCTCCCCGAGGAGATTGAGCTCATCAGAAAGGCGGTCCTGCTGACCGAGGAGATATTGGAATCCACCCTCAGCCCGCAGGTCGTCATTCCCGGCACCACCACCGAAGCCGATGTAGCCGAGTTTATCAGGACGAAGATGAAGGAGCATGGGGTGGAGCCATCATGGGAAGCTGAGCAATGCCCCAGTGTAATTGCCGGGGTGGGACGGGGGCACTCGGGACCCACCGACTTCATCATCCAGCGAGGGTGCCTGGTGCGCATAGACTTTGGCATTAAGATGAAGGGCTATTGCACCGATGTGCAGCGCACCGCCTATGTCCTCAAAGAGGGGGAGAATGAGCCACCAGCGGAGATTATGAAGCTGTGGGAGACGGTGGTCAGAGCCAACGAGGCTGCCGTCCGCCGGATGAAGCCTGGTGTGCTGGGGAACGAGGTGGACACCGTCGCCCGCCAGGTAATCACCCAGGCTGGCTATGAAGAATACCCCCACGCCACCGGTCATCCCATCGGCTTCTCCGTCCACGGGGTAGGACCGATGCTTGGTCCCGACTGGCCCCATCGCTACGGGAAGCTGGTCTTCAAGAGGCTGGAAGAGGGGCAGGTCTTCGCCGTGGAGCCGTCAGCCAGCATCTTCAGCCCGGAGCTCGGCGGGGAGATGGGGATCGGCTTTGAGGAGGATGTGGTGGTTTTAAAAGACAGAGCCGAATACTTGGGTAAACATCAAACCAAGCTGATACTGATTAAGTAGAAAACCTACCTTTGTTACTGCTACTAAAGGGGTAATCTAAAATAACCATTTTAAAATACCAAAGGAGGTAAACCTTGTTTAAAAAAGGGCTTATCTTTATGGTAGTTATGGGTATGGTCCTTTTTACCGCCCTCCCCTCTTTTCCCCAACAGAAGAAGCTCAAGGTATTCATCTCGGTTGATATGGAAGGGCTCTGTGGCGTCATTCACTGGGAGGATGTCAGCCGGACGGGAAAAGACTACAGCATTTTTAGGAAACAGATGTCCTTGGAGGCAGCCGCCGCTATCAGGGGAGCTCGGGCAGCGGGAGCCACCGAGATAGTGGTGCGCGACTCCCACGGAAGCGCCCGCAATATCTTACCGGACCTCCTCCCCAAGGGGGTAAGGCTCATCCGCGACTGGTCGGGCGGACCCCTGGGGATGATGGAGGGTATTGATAAGAGCTTCGATGCGGTCATTTTCGTCGGCTATCACGCCCGGGCGGGAACTGCCGATGCGGTGCTGGAGCACACTTATACCGGTTCCGTCTTCAATCTAAAACTCAACGGTAAGCTGATGCCCGAGGCGGGGCTGAATGCCGCCATAGCGGGCTACTTCAAGGTGCCGGTGGTTATGATTGCCGGCGATGCCGCCGTCGCCAAGCAGGCAAAAGAGCTGCTGGGGGACCTAGAATGTGCGGTGGTCAAGGAAGGCATAGGGAATGCGGCTAAAATGCTCCACCCAGAGGATGCCTGTTCCCTGATAGAGGAAACAGCAAAAAGAGCCCTCCAGAGGCTGGGGGAGTTCAAACCCTATCGCTTTTCTCCCCCCTATACCATGGAAGTCACTTTCAATGATGAGGGCATGGCCTACAGAGCCTCGCTTTTCCCCAAAGCGATGCGTATCGATACCCGAACAGTGAGCTACACCCACAACGACCTTATTGAGGTGCTGAAATTCTGGACCCTCGGCCGCTGAGCAAGCCGAATCCCAAAATTGAGCCTACGATAAGGATAATCTAAAGGGAAAGTTTGCCTGCGGAATGGATACTTATTTTGATGAAGTGAGGGGATAACCTAACTGTTTAGCCAGAAGATAGAGAAGCCGAAGGGGGAGACCCACCACATTGGAGTAGGAGCCCCGAACCCATTCGATAAACAGTGCCCCTTTCCCCTGGACGCCGTAAGCTCCCGCTTTATCCAACGGTTCGCCGGTGGAGATGTACCATTCGACCTCCTGGTCGGTCATTTCGGCAAACTTAACCTCTGTCTCCTCGGCGGCGGTAAGACAACGCTGTGTTCGGGCGCAGTAGAGGGCAACCCCGCTTATCACCCGATGCCCCCTCCCCTGCAGAAGCCTCAGCATGCGAGCGGCATCCTCTTCGGTCTGGGGCTTTCCCAGAGCCTTGTTATCAATCACTACTACGGTATCGGCGGCAATAAGCAGTCCCTCAGTCAGACTCTCCGCTCCCTGCAGGGCTTTCTGCCGCGCCATCCGCTGGACATAAAGCCGGGGAGACTCCCCCATGGAATAGCTCTCGCAGACCTCCACTGGAAGAACCGAAAACTCAATCCCCACCGACCGTAGAAGCTCCACCCTTCGGGGCGAAGTGGAGGCTAAAAATATCTTGCTCATCTCTAAAACCTTTTTGGGGACAAACCCCGTCACCAGCAACTTATCGGCAACACCGATACTTATCTTAAGCTGGGAAATAAGGGAAAATCAACCAAAATCACTATATCATCCTTGATTTCTACCCAATTTATGCTATGATTATTAAAAAGGAGAAGGCGATGGTTAAAAGATGGATACCTTTAATGGTTCTGCTAACCCTGGGGGTAGGGTTTTTGGTATCCTCCGGCTGGGCAAAGTATGAAGACCCTCAGGGCGGTGGAGAAAAAAACCCCGACCTTATCATCTTCTACACTGGCAATGTCTCCGGTCATATAGAGCCTTGCGGGTGAAAGGTCCCCAAAGGGGGATTAGCCCGGAGGGCTAATTATATGAAGGAGGTATCCCAAAGCTTGCCCCAGGTGCCGCAGCTGTTGGTCGATGCGGGTAACTTCAGCTGGCTGCAGAGCCCAATGAACAGGATAAAGACCCGTTACCTAATTCAGGGGATGAACCTTTTGAAGGTAGCGGTCGCCAACCTGGGGTGGAATGAGTTGGGGCGCGACCTCGACTACCTACGGCAGATGGAACAGGAAGCCCAATTCCCCTTTATCAGCGCTAACATCTTTTTATCCAACTCCTCTACCCCTTTGGTCAAACCCTCGATTATAAAGGAGTTCTCCCTAAGACCCCAGGGAGATAACCCCCAGAGAGAGCTCAGGGTCGGCATCCTTGGCTTGTGCGATGATACAGCACGATATAATCTCTCCACCTCTATCTTCCCAAAAGCCGATATCATCCCCCCCCAAAAGGCTGTCGCCCAAGCCCTCAATGACCTCCGGGGAAAGTGCCATCTTGTAATACTCCTTGCTGCCCTTCCTCTGGAAGAAGCCCGACAACTCTGCCGCCAGCACCAGGGAATTGACATCATCCTGGGAGCCTTCGGGGTAATTTATAACTCATCCCCCTT
>Ga0209979_1003003_pt1 | contig 15331 bp, 13 predicted proteins | sample AnhtaG_FD_183114 | JGI IMG/M metagenome (GOLD analysis project Ga0209979, IMG submission 183114) | Deep subsurface microbial communities from Anholt, Denmark to uncover new lineages of life (NeLLi) - Anholt_01485 metaG (SPAdes) (version 2) | ecosystem: Environmental > Aquatic > Marine > Oceanic...
GGGGATCTCCTTCTCCTCCTGGTCCGCCTCCGCGACGGGTGTGCCATCCTTCAGCGGGAACTGCTGGTCGGGGATGGGCGTGCCCGCCTCCTTCTCCAGGTTCGTGAGGAAGAGGCCGATGGTAGAGGCAAGGTCGCCCTCCGCCATGGCCCCCACAGTGATCTCCACGCTCTTCTCAAAGAGCTCCTTGAGCTGCTCGGCGGTCAGCGGTGCGAGGCCCTCCCCTCCTTCCTGGCCCTCCTGAAGACGGAGACGCATGAGCAACTGCACCAACTCCGGCTTGAAGTCGCCGCGGAACTCCACCTGTTGAGGGCTCTCGTACGAGAGCTGCTCGCCCGAACGCAGGGCGTCGAGCTGGCTCTGGGCACCCATGCCGGCCTTGAGCAGCATCAGCTCCAGCATGTCCTCAGAGAGGGTCTCCCAGTCCAGCCCTTCCAGGGCCTCCGCAGGCAGGTTAGGCACCCGGCTCACCAGGTCGTACAGAGCCAGGGTAGCCTCCGCCGAGTCCTCCACCACCGCCGCGGACTGCTGCACCGCCCGTAGCGTGCGCAGCGCCTCCGCCAGCACCTCCGAAAGGGCGGTGGGCCAGACCATCGTGCGAGCTCCGTCCAGGGTGAAGCGCACCAGGTTCTCCAGCAGGGCCATGCGCAGGGGCAGCAGGCGGACGTCGGGCCGCCGCTCCAGCTCCGCCTCCTGAGTGCGAGCATAGGACCTGCGGATGCCCGAGTACTCGCACCTCACCAGAGAGTCGATGCGGGCGTCCTCCACGATGGTGAAGAGGTCAGAGGCGAGCTGCCGGTCATCGAAGAGATCGAAGAAGCGCTCCATATCGGTAAGGGGTGCCCGACGGCGCCTCTGGCCGCTCTCGCGCTGCCGGCGCCGACACTCCCTCTCCACTAGGTGTCGCTTCCTGGGTAGCACGCGCCCCCTCCTCCTGAAGCGAAACAGGAAGCTCCCGAACTCCAGGTGAGCGGCCTGGTGAGTGGAATACACCTTGTAAACGGCGAAGTTCTGCGCCTTGTCCAGGTGCTCTTCGACGAACTCCGGCAGGTACACAGTGGTGCCCTCGGTGCTGGGTCGCTCCTCCGACACCCAGCCGATACCCTTCTCCTTCAAGTCGGTCACGGGATGGATGGAGACGTTCACCCCGGTGAGGGCCTTGCAGTACAGCCGGAGCACCTCTCCCACACGGCTGATCTCTACCCGCGAGGAGAGGGCCTGGAGCACCTCCTCGCCCTTGCCGGACTCCAGGCGGAAGTAAGCCTCCCCACCCTGCTGGCTGGTCTCCAGGATGCGGTGCCCGGCGGCGTGCCAGTCGGCCAGGTCCTTCAGCCGGATGCGACGCAGCACCTCCGGCGCGCTCTTAAGGAACTCCATGGCAGCGCTAGGCGAGCCGACCGCCAGCTCCTCGGCCATGGAGAGCAGGTGGCCGTGGGCCTCCGGCTCGACCCGAGCCAGAGCAGCCGCGCCCTCGGCGAACAGGGCATAAGCCTGCCGACCCACATGGCCCGCCACCTGGGCGGATAGCTCCAGAAAGCGGGCCCGCTGACCGGGCTCCAGCGCCGCCAGCAGGGACGGGCCCCGCTCGAAGTAGACGCGAACGTCCGCCCAGCTCGACTCGGCCACAGCCGAGGCCAGGGTCAGGAAGGGAGCACGGTCCCGCTGCTCCAGGGAGGCCAAGAGGTCGGGCGAAGCCTCCAGGCAGGCAAGGGCCAGCTCATAGGAGCGCTCGGCGATACCCTCGACGAGAGAGACCAGGCGCGCCAGCTCGCCCATACTCAGCACCTGCACCAGTCCGGGGCTGGCCCCGAAGAACACGGAGGTCAGCGAGATGGACTTCCAGTGCCCCCTGTAGAGTCGCTGGCCCAGCGTGGCCCACTCGGTGAGCTGCGTCTCCGAAAGATGGTCCACGCAACAGGGGCTGGCCCGGAAGTAGGCCACTGCCGCCGCCGCTGAGCACTCGGCCAGGTCACGGCCCGCGTGCACCCAACGATGAAAGGCCGCCTGGTCCAGCATGCACAGCACCCGATGACTCACCCGGAAGTATTCCACGGCCGCTTCCCAGGAGCGCAGGGAGTGGTCCGCCAGGGCGACACCCTCCTCCGCCCAGGACCGCACGTCTTGAGGCGGGAGGATGCCCACCAGCTCGCCGGCGGCGCGACGAAACTCCAGGGGGAGCGCGGCAGTATGCCGACCTAGCCGCTCCTCACAGTCCTTCAGGTACTGCTCCAGGCTCGTCATGGTCAGTCGGGGACTCGTGCCGCGGGGTTCAAGAGCCGCTTCGGCTGCGTCCCCTCGGGTGCGCCCGGCGGGTGGACGGGAGGACGGGTAGGGTCATCGAAGTGGCCGAATGCCACCTCCCCCGTCTCCGTTTCCAGCACGGCCCAGGAGAGGCGAAATTTGTTGCGGTGGTCACGGGCCTCCCCGCAGGAGCCCGGGTTAATGGCCAGGGCACGGCCCACCGGGACCGCCATGTGATAGTGGGTATGCCCCAGGATAATGTAGTCTGCGTCGATCTGGGCCAGGCGCCCCAGGGCAGGGCTGTTCGGGTAGATGTACTCGTCGGGCGGGTCGAAGGGACTGCCGTGCACCATCACCAGCCTCCTGCCATCCACCCGTGCCTCTAGATGATAGCTCTGGGAAGTCATATAGTCGAGGTTCTCCTGGCGCACCGTGGGAAGGCTGCGGGCGCGCTCGCCCCAGGGGCCCAGCATGACCCGCTCGTGATTGCCCAGGATGTAGCGGGCCTCCCGCTGCCGCAGCAGCTCCATGACCTCATTGGAAAAGCGAAACTGATATACGGCATCGCCGACGCACAGTAACTCATCGACGGTGCCCATGCGCTCCAGGGCGATGCGCAACGCCTCGTGGTTGCAGTGAATATCCGCAACGATACCGATCTTCACTGCACTACTCGAAAATGGAACTAACTACCTCTTCGATGCTGCGCTGCACCTCGGCGTCGTCTGTGAGGGCCCACACTACCGCCGCCTGGCAGGCCCGCCGTGGCTGGACGCCCTTCTGCATGAGCTGCCCCGCGTAGATGAGCAAGCGGGTGCTTACCCCTTCGGCCAGGCCGTGCTCCTTGAGGTGGCGCACCTTTTCGCCCAGTTTGGCCAGGTCCATGGCCCTAGCCTCGTCCACTCCCGATTCGTGGGCGATGATCTTGGTTTCCTTTTCCCGCGGCGGCTGGTCGAACTCGATGGAGATGAAGCGCTGGCGGGTGCTGTGCTTCAGGTCCTTAAGAGCACTCTGGTAGCCGGGGTTGTACGAGATGACCAGCAGAAAGCCCCCCTTCGCCTCTAGGATCTGCCCTCGCTTCTCGATAGGTAGGATGCGCCGGTGGTCGGTGAGGGGGTGGATGAGCACGGTGGTGTCCTTGCGGGCCTCCACCACCTCATCCAGGTAGCAGATGGCGCCCGCCTTCACCGCCCGGGTCAGGGGTCCGTCGATCCAGCGAGTGGTCTCCCCCTCCAGCAGGTAGCGACCCACCAGGTCGCTGGCAGTGAGGTCCTCGTGGCAGGCCACCGTGACCAGGGGCAGACCGTGGCCCTTGTCGTCGCGGGACCCACGGGTGGCGTCGCGGATGATTGTGAGGGGCCGGCCCAGCTTCCAGGCCATGTACTCGATGAAGCGGGTCTTGCCGCAGCCGGTGGGGCCCTTCAGGAGCACCGGGATCCGCTGCTCGAAGGCCGCAGTAAACAGCTCCACCTCGTCGGAGATGGGAAGATAGTAGGGCTCCTCGACAGAGTAGTACTCCTCGATGGCATACTGGCGGTAGCCCGCCCCTTGCTCCTCAATGCGTTCTTCCACGCTCATCTCACACGCCCTGCCCATTCTCCGGGGCCGAGGCCGCCAGCCGCGCCTTCAGACCGGCCCAGGCCCGCTCTACCTGCTGTCTCAACGCTTCCAAGGAGCCGCCGTTGTCGATGACCACGTCCGCGTGCTGCACCCGCTCCTGGTTGCTGAGCTGGGCGCGGATGCGCGCAGTGGCCTCCTCTGGGGTCAGCCCATTGCGGCGGACGAGCCGCTCGCGGGCGACCTCCTCAGGCACCGTCACCACCCACACCTCGTCCACCAGGGGAGTCCAGTCGGCCTCAATGAGCACAGCCGCCTCCAGCACCGCCACGGCCACGTCCTCACCTCGCAGTTGCGCCAGGCGCTCCGCCATCATGCCGCGCATGGCCGGCCAGACGATGGCCTCCAGACGCCGACGGGCCTGAGGGTCAGCGAATACCCGCGCACCCAGGGCTCTGCGGTCGATCTCCCCGTCGGGGACCACCACCTCAGTTCCGAAGGCCTCCACCACCCGCCGGTAGGCCTCAGTACCCCGCTGGTAGGTTTGGTGGCCCACCTTGTCCGCTTCGATAATGGGCACGCCCTTCTCGGCCAGCATGGCCGAGACCAGCGACTTGCCGCTGGCGATGCCCCCCGTCAGGCCGATGGCGATCATCACCTCTCGAAAACAAGCGCCGGTCTCCCCACCGGCGACAACTCAATTCTATCCGCCGCTAAGGAGGGGGTCAAGAAAGCCCGAGCGGGGCTGAGGGAGCCCCCTGGCCTATGATGGGTAGCCTGAACGTACTGATGGTCCAGGAGGAGCGCAACCCGTTATGAGGCTGGAAGGCAAAGCATCGCTGGTGACGGGGGCTGGCAGCGGCATAGGTCGGGCCGTTGCCCTAGAGTTCGCCCGAGAGGGAGCCCGTGTGATCGTGGCAGAGGTGGATGAGCCCTCGGGCCAGGCCACCACCCGAGAGATCGAGAAGGCCGGGGCCATCGCCCGCTTCGTGCGCACTGATGTCACCAGAGAGTCCGAGGTGGCGGCAGCCGTGCAGGCCACGGTGGATGCCTTCGGCCGGCTGGACATCGTGGTGAACAACGCGGGCATCGTCGCTGCGGCAGCGGTCCTCTACGAGCTAGGTGAGCTGGGGCCCTAGCAGGGCGCGGGGTGCCCTTGGGGAGCGCTGGCCCGCCGGCATTCTGATTGACCGTCTGTTTGTGAAAAAGATCGCGGTTCGGGGGCCTTTCAGATTCGGCTTGGGGCCGTTGTGTTTGATTGATGTCGGCCGGGGCGGCTCACCCCTCGTGGAAAGGCATTGCCGGGCACCCCGTGGGTTGAACGCCTGTCGCAAGAGTGAGGTGGTTCTGCCCACCCGCCCGCCCTCGAAATGTATTTGGAGTCTGGGGGACACCCCCAGACCCCCGGCCCGCTGCGCGGGGGGCGGAATACTCGGACGGGGAAGGCTGAGGGCGGAAACCTTGCGGGCTCCGCCCCTCTGGACTCCCCCTTCAAGAACAGGCTCTTCGGTCCACGGGGCGATTATAGAACATGGGTTCGGAGTGGGTCAAGGGGATGGTGGCTCTGAGAGCCTTGGAGCCCTGGAACCTTGGAACCTAAGGGGACCAAGGGTATGGGATGCGTGACATGGCCTATGAGGCATCAAGAGGGCAAGATACGCAAGTCCAAGGGTGCAATCTTGATGAGCGTCATCAAGCGCGCGTACGCTGACCGGGGGAACCTGGGGGAATGGTCCCCGGTAACGAGGGAGCGTCCAGTTCAGACGTTTCCTGACCTGCCAGTGGCAGGCCTGACGATCGCAACCGGTTGCCCCTGTCCAAGGCGCGCAAGATGGGGTACATTGTGAACAAAATGACATCGCTCAGCGCTAGGGGGAAGCCGAGCCACGTGGCGTACGCCGACGAGAGCCAGTACAACGTCGGGCGCTACCGGGGCGTCGCCCTCGTAACGATGCCCGCTGACCAGGCCGTGACTGTTCAGCAGGAGCTTCAGCGTCTGCTTCGCGAGTCAGACCTGACCGAGTTCAAGTGGAAGCAACTTAATGGTGCCAAGCAGCGCTTTGCTGCCGTCAAGATGCTTCGCTGCGCCGTCCGCGCTGCGGTCGCAGGGACTGCCAGGGTCGACGCCCTGACATGGGATACTTGGGACAGCCGTCACGACCTACGAGGCCGCGATGATATCGCCAACCTTCATCGCATGTACTATCACCTGTTTAGGAATGTGCTGAGGGAGCGTTGGCCCGACGACAGCACGTGGGCGCTGTATCCCGACCGAAACACGGCCATGGAGTGGGTGAGGGTTGCCGAGTTCCTTGGCCGGGCAAGCAGCCGAGTAGAGGTGTCGCGCGATCTGTTCACAACAGACGGACTTGGTTTGGTCCTTAGACGAGACTTCAGGGTTCTTGAGCTCGTGCCCCGGGACTCCCACGAAGAGCCCCTTGTTCAGTTGGCAGACCTGTTTGTGGGCATGGCCGTCTACTCGCGCACCCACTACAGTCGCTACGAGCTGTGGCAGAGGTGCTCTGGACCTCAACGCCCCCTGTTCGAGGAGGAGGGGCCCGCTAGTGGTCGAATCAGCTCAGCCGACCGTGAGAGGTGCCAGGTACTAGCGATGCTTGACGCGTTGTGCAAGAGGCGCCGACTGGGCGTGAGCCTGAGAACCAACCGGGGTCTGAGGACGCCGGGGCCGAAGAACCCGGTGAACTTCTGGTGGTATGAGCCTCAGAGCGAAGCAGACAAGGCACCGGTCAAGCGCAAGCCGTGAAGCGCCCTGTGGCGACCGTACAGGATCCGTGCGCCGGACTTGGGTGTGAGTCTAACCCTAGTTGCGCTCGCTCGAATGACCTCAGAATCGCACCAGCGGCATGTCAAGGACCCCATAGCGCGACCAACGCGTAACTATGGGTGCGTTGTGTCTAGGAGGACAGAGAGCTGACGTTCCTGATAACGTTGTACGTGCGGGAGGGTATTGTCATGGCAAGCGACAGCCGCTTGACGCTGACCGCTAGACGGGAGCAAGACGACAAACAGATTGTCCAGCTGTCGGTAGGACAGTCCGACTCCAGCTACAAGACATTCCTTGCTCCCAACAACGTGGGCCTCTCGACGTCCGGCGATGCCGACATTCAGGGCGCGCCGGTAGCCGGGTACGTCGAATCCTTCATCAGCGAGAAGCTCGCCCAGGACCCGCCAGAGGTTGACGGTGTCCCTGAGAGGCTGCTTGACTACTTCAGAAAGTTTCCCGGCCCACCCAATATCCAGTTCCACGTAGCTGGCTACAAGACCGAGAACGACGAGCGACAGCAGCACGTGTGGGACGTGGCGGTTTCAACGGGCGTGATTGAGCGCCAGAACCCCCCAGGTCGTCAGGGCGCGACTTGGGGCGGTGAGGCTGACATCTTGGCCCGCCTCGTACAGCGCGTCGGCGTGCTGGACAGCGAAGGCAGAGTCGTCGAAGCCTTACCCTATCACAAGGTCCCGTGGCAGTTCTTCACACTTCAAGACGCTATCGACTTCGCTGTGTACGCCGTACGGGTCACGATAGATTCGATACGGTTCCTGCCACGCCCCAAGACAGTAGGCGGTCCCATAGACGTCTTGGTTATCAAGCCGAACGAGGCGTTCTGGGTTCAAAGAAAGCAGCTGCATACCTAGGTGAGCTGGAGCGCTAGGGGCCCAGGTCCTCGTAGGTCCAGAGGACCGGGTCTACGTTTACGCCCATGACGATGACCTCCCAGTGGAGGTGAGGGCCGGTGGCCAGGCCGCTGGAACCTACCGTCCCCACCAGATCGCCCGCGGCGACGCTCTGGCCGAGGGCGACGGTCGCCTGCGCCAGGTGGTGGTAGGCGCTGAAGACGCCCGCGCCGTGGTCGAGGATGACGCTGTTGCCCCGCACGGGCAGCGCCCCCACGAAGGCGACAGTGCCGTCGGTGGTCGCCACCACTGGGCCCTCCGACTGGCCGATGTCGATCCCTAGGGGATGGGCGGGCCCGAAGTAGCTCGTTATGGGCCCGATGGCCGGCCATACCATTCGACGCTGGTGCTCCTCCCGCAGGAGCAAATCACCATATCGCTGAAAGAACTGCTCGATCCCGCTTGCGACTCCCCGCGCCATACGCTCGCGCGCCAAAGGACCATCGAACGCTACGGGCGGAAGCTCCAGGAGCACCGCGGCCATGTGGGCTCGTCCCGCGAGCAGCATGTCGCACTGGAACCCGTCGGGGTCCTCAACCCTCCCGTTACCCTGGCCGTCCTGGGACTCCCGAGGGACAGGCAGAACCGCCTGGGCCTCCTCCAGCACTAGATCCGCGAGACGGCCGCTGAGGGAGCCTTCGAGCTCGCAAAACCACGCTTCGATACCCGTTTGCTGGTCGCGTCCGCCCGCGACGCCTCGGATGGAGACGTAGGCATCGGGCCGAAGTAGGTCGGTACCGCCACGAGGTGTCTCCGCAGCATTCGGGCCGGAGCCGGCTCGGGCGCCCGAATCGACCAGGCTCACCCTGGTGGATGATTGCAGCTGCTTTCTGGCGGCCACCGTCCTCACCCAGCGCACCACCGCCGCCCTCTGCCAGGTCTTGCCCCGCCTCCTCCACTCCTTCCCCTTCCCCCTTCACTGCATCCACACCGACAACGGCTCCGAGTTCAGCCGCACCCTCTCCCTCCTCCTCCGTCGCCTGGGCATCCGCCACATACGTATCCGGCCCCGCTCCCCCCACCTCAACGCCAAGGTCGAGCGGGTACAACGCACCCTCCAGGAGGAGCACTGGCATGGTGTCGGCCCCGCACCGCTGCAGGATTGGCAACAAGGCTTGCAGGACTGCCTGCGGTTCTACAACAGAAGACGCCTGCACAGCGCCCTGGGCTACCAGACGCCCATGGCGTATGCTTTGCAGCGCCTACCCCGGGCCCGGCTCTCTCACGTCTCTCGCAACACCACAGGTACGCGAAAACGATAGCGGTGTTTGGAGGGCGCTCCGCTTCACGGTCTGCGCACCATAGCAACGTCCCAGAGGTGGTGGGCCGCCTGGGACTCGAACCCAGAACCACTCGATTAAAAGTCGAGCACTCTGCCGATTGAGTTAGCGGCCCATGTGATTATAGCCGTCTGCCACAGACGACTTCCAGCCTCACCGAGCTGGCCTACCCGGTTGCGGTCGATCTCGCCACGCCTGAACCCCATGGCGAAAGGAGTAGAATGGCGTTAGCGGGTCGGGTTGGAGCGGACAGGAGGGAGCACGTATGGACACGTCCAGCTACCGGCGGAGACTGGTGGGGCAGCGGATGTCGCGGCGGGACCTGCTGAGAGCAGGAGTCGCGGCAGGCGTGGGGGCAGTCGTTGCCAGCCTGACAGCCTGCGACGGCACGGACGAGGCTTCGCCCCCAGCAGTCCAGGGGACCCCAACACAGGCGGCTTCGAGTCCAGCCGCCCAAGATACGCCCGCCATCGGCTTGCCGAACCCTCTCCTCAAAGGGGAGATATCCCTGGAGGAGGCCATCTCTAGGAGGCGATCCAGGAGGGAATTTGAAGATCATCCCTTGACTCCAGAGGAACTCTCCCAGATCCTCTGGGCCGCCCAGGGCATCACCGACCAAGAGGGCCTCAAGAGAGCTGCCCCTTCGGCAGGGGCGCTCTATCCCCTGGATCTCTATGTGGTGATAGGCAAGCGGGGCGTGGAGGGATTGAGGGAAGGAGCGTACCATTACCTTCCCCACACCCACTCCCTGGAGCTCGTCTCGGGCGGAGACAGTCGCCAAGCATTGGCCCGACATGCCTCAGGACAGATGTTTATTGCTGAGGCTCCAGTGATTGTGGTGGTGACCGCGGAGTATCAGCGGACCACCAACAAATACGGTGAGCGCGGAGTCCGCTACGTCCATATGGAGGCCGGACACATGGGCCAGGACATCTGTCTTCAGGTGCAGGCCCTGGGGCTGGCTACCGTGACCATCGGCGCCTTTCAAGACGAGGAGGTCTCCCAGACGCTAGGCCTGCCTCCCAACCATGAGCCGCTCTACATCATTCCGGTGGGGCATCCCAAGCTGTAGCGAGGGTCGGCCGTTCTCGAGCGACTATCCCGGGGCGCGTCCAGCCCGACCTTGGCCCGGCCTCGACCGTGACCTAAGGCGCAGGCACCTCCAGCCACAGGCGGTTATTCGACTCGTCGCTCTCTACAACAAGGTCCTGCGGGTCGATTTCTGCGACCAAGCGCTGGCCTGCCGGCGCCTCCAGCCCCGTGCGAACATCGATGCTCTGCCCGGGAGCCAGGCCGCCCACGGGTGTGCTCACCGTGGCCAGGGGCAGGTCGTTCTCATCGAAGATCGCGACCTGGATGAGCGAACCCTCATAGGGGCCAGAACCCTGGTTCCGCACAGTCAGAATCAGCATCTCATCGATGACCAGTGGTGGGATGACGATAGTCAGGTCCGGCAGCGTCTTCTCCTCCGGTGCCGCCGCCGTCGGCTCTGGGGCAGCGGTGGGAGATGGGACCACGCCGGCGCTCGGGATACGGATCACCTGCCCGACCGAGATGAGATTGGGATCATCGATATCCGGATTGGCCTCAAGCAGCGCCTCGAGAGTGATCCCGAGCCGCTCAGCGAGCGCAAGCAACGTATCCCCGGGCTCGACCGTGTAGGTCTCGCCAGGCTGGGCGGCTGGAGGAATGGGTGCAACCTGCGCCGGTAGGACTTCGCTGAGCGGGGTCTCTGCTGGCTCCCGCGTGTCGAACGGCTCACATGAGACCATCCCCACTGCGGCGAGCAGCAGAGCAAACGGGAAGCCAAGCCCTACGCACGAGCCTACCTTCCCTCGCCGACACCCTTCAGAAGACCCAGACACCGCAGCCTCCATGCCGCTGCCCCATTATGCGCTCGCATGACACTTCTCGGCAAGCTTGGAGCCCACGGAGCGGAGTGCCGGACGCCACGTCGCACACTGCTCGGCCCGGGCTGTCTAGAAGACCACGGTCCTATCGCTTTGCACCACCCAGTTCACCAGGTCCGCCATCGAGGCGAGTTCCACGCCTTCCATCACCTCCTCGGCCTGGAGGCTTCGCTCGCGCGAACACACCCGGCATGCCTTAGCCCGGAGCCCTTCGCTGATGGCACCTGCCAGCAGCCCCTCACAACTGGGCATGCCGGTGTCGCCCACAGGCATCTCGGGTGGATCCTGCCCCTTCTTGGCGGCGAAGACGCTGTCCTCCAGGAGGAACAGGTTCACCTGATGCCCCTCATGGAGGGCGACGAGCGAGAACCTGAGGGCGGTGTAGACCCGTTGCCTGCCGTAGGGCGGCTCGGCTACCGCGACAGTGATGCTGGCCATGAGTTCTGTTCCTTTCTTCCTGGAGATTCATCCGCAGATCGCCGCGTCCCTATTTCAGCCGATTCCCACGCCCAAACATAACTGCCACTCGTCCTCTTCTCAATGCTTGAAACGGGCCCGTTACCTGCGAATCAGTCCAGCAGGCTCTTTCGGCTATAGTGAAAAGTGTAACAAGTGCCTACGTTCAGGGGGCCGAATGGCCCTATCATACAGGCATTCGTCCGTTAGAATCACGTCTATCTACTTGTGCAGTGGAGCACAAATGAGGTGTACTTAGTGAGCAATCACAATGACCTGGCCGTCTCTGCTCACATTCCCGCTCGCGTAGACGCAGGTGCGAGGCCTGCGCTCGGGAGGTAACCCAGTGACCAAACTCAGCCGAAGGAGCTTCCTCAAACTCTCTGCCGCGGGCGGAGGCGGCGGTGGCCTCCTTCTGTTGGCGGGCCTCTCCCAAGCGCAGGCACGGGGGATAGAGGACTTCCCTCTGCATAAGAAGATTGGTGAAGGCTTCACCATCTGTCCCTACTGCTCCTGTGGGTGCGGCCTCATCATCGCCACCGACGAACACGGCCACGTAATCAACTCCGAAGGCGACCCGGATCACATCGTCAACCGCGGCGCCCTCGACCCCAAGTCCATCGCGGTGCGACAGCTATCTAACAGCCCCCTGCGGCTGAACAAGGTGCTGTATCGTGCCCCCGGCTCGGAGCAGTGGGAGGAGAAGAGCTGGGAGTGGGCGACGGTCGAGATCGCCAAGCGCGTCAAACAGACCCGCGATGAGACCTTCGTCAGCTCGGTCGAGGTGGAGGGCAGCGAGGTGCCGGTTAATCGGACCGAGGGCATCGCCTGGCTGGGCGGCGCAGCCAACAACAGTGAGGACTGCTACCTGGCCTGCAAGCTTGCGCGGGCCCTCGGGGTCGTCTACCTCGAGCACCAGGCCCGTATATGACACTCGGCCACGGTGGCCGGTCTCGGCCCCACGTACGGCCGCGGTGCCATGACCAACGACTGGGTCGACGTCAAGAACTCCGACTGCGTCCTGGTCATCGGCGCTAACCCTGCGGAGAACCACCCCGCCTCTATAGCCTGGATAAACACGGCGCGGGACAGGCAGGGCGCGAAGCTGATCGTGGTTGACCCCCGCTTCACCCGCACCGCCGCCACCTCCGACCTGTATTGCTCCCTTCGTTCCGGCACCGACATCGTCTTCCTGGGCGGGCTCATCAACTACACGCTCCAGAACCGGCTCTACAACGAGGAGTACGTCAAGTACTACACCAACGCCCTCACCCTCATTCACCCGGACTTCAAGGGCCCGGGCGACCTCGACGGCTTCTTCTCTGGCTATGACGACGAAACCAGGACCTATGACACCACGTCGTGGCAGTACCAGACCGAGGAGCAGAACGTCAACGTGGTCAAGCAGGCGGCCAGCCTGGACGACCCCAACTGCGTCTTCGCTCACCTCAGGAAGCACTATGCCCGCTACACGCCCGAGGTGGTGGAGCAGATCTGCGGCACGCCCAAGGACAAGTTCCTTCAAGTCGCCGAACTCTTCTGCGCCACCGGCGTACCGGACAGAACCGGCACTATCTTCTACGCGATGGGCCAGACACAGCATACCGTGGGCACCCAGAACGTGCGCTCCATCGCCATGCTGCAACTCCTGCTGGGCAACATCGGCATGCCTGGCGGTGGCGTCAACGCCCTCCGTGGCGAGTCCAACGTGCAGGGCTCTACTGACATGGCCCTTCTTTACCACGACCTGCCGGGCTACCTGGGCTGCCCCACGGACAAGCATCGCAACCTTGAAGCCTACAGTGCCAAGTTCGCTACCACCAGCTACTGGGCTAACGGTCCAGCCTTCTTCATCAGCCTGATGAAGGCCTGGTTCGGCGACGCAGCGACCAAGGACAACGACTACGCCTACCACTACGTCCCCAAGGTCAGCGGCGACTACTCCTGGATCAGCCTCTTTGAGGCCCTTTATCAGGGCACGATTAAGGGTCTGGTCTGCATGGGCCAGAACCCCGCTGTCTCTGGCCCCAACGCCCGCATGGAGCGCAAGGCCCTGGGCAACCTGGACTGGCTCGTGGTCATGGACCTGTTCGAGACGGAGACGGCCTCGTTCTGGAAGGCCCCGGGCATCGCCCCCGCGGACATCCAGACCGAGGTGTTCCTCCTCCCAGCGGTCGACGCCATCGAGAAGGCCGGCAGCGTCGTCACCAGCGGCCGCCGCATGCAGTGGCGGCCCGGGGTGGCCGGGCCTCCCGGCGAGGCCATGGAGGACATCTGGATCCTCGACCGCCTGGTCAGGGCCCTCAAGGACGTCTACGCCGGTTCGACCGAGGCCAAGGATCGCCCCATCCTGGACCTGGTCTGGGACTACGGTGACCCGCCAGACGTCGAGTTGGTGGCCCGCGAGATCAACGGCTATGCCCTGGAGGACGTGAAGGACGCGTCCGGCGAGGTGCTGGTCAACAAGGGAGAGGCCATCCCGGGCTTCAGCACCATCGCCAAAGCGGCCGACCCCGGCACCACCGCCTGTGGCAACTGGCTGTATAGCGGCTACTTTGCCCCCGCCGACGACGGCAGCGGCGTGACCATGCCCGCGGTGAAGCGCCGGGGCCAGAAGGACCCAGGCGAAATGGGCTTCTACCCTTACTGGGGCTTCACCTGGCCCGCTAACCGGCGCGTCCTCTATAACCGCGCCTCCGCCAGGCCCGACGGCACCCCCTGGGCAGAGAACAAGAAGGTCATCTGGTGGGACGAGGAGGCTGGCAAGTGGACCGGCTACGACGTGCCCGACTTCTCCGCGACCAAGCCGCCAGACGCAGAGGCCGATCCCGCAGGAACCAGCCTTGACGCCCACTCGGGCACCGATCCCTTCATCATGAAGTCCGACGGCAAGGGCTGGCTCTTCGCTCCGAGTGGCCTGAAGGATGGCCCCTTCCCGGAGCACTACGAGCCTCTGGAGTCGCCCGTCCAGAACCCGCTGTCCAGCGTGCAGAACAACCCCGTCATCATGTTATACGACACCGCCGCTGATGAGGAGATCGGCGACCGGGTGGGAACTGCCGAAGATTTCCCCATCATCTGCACCACCTACCGGGTGTGCGAGCACTGGCAGACCGGGTCTATGTCACGCACCCTTCCCTGGCTGGCCGAGGTCCAGCCGGACATGTTCGTCGAGATCAGCAAGGAGCTTGCGGAGGAGAGGGGCATCAAGAACGGCGACGAGGTCATCGTGACGTCGGCGCGCGGGGAGATCCGGGCGGTGGCTCTGGTCACCCCGCGCTGGCGGCCCATGAACGTGAACGGCAAGAAGGTACATCAGCTCGGCATGCTGTGGCACTTCGGCTGGCAGGGGCTGGCCACCGGCGATATCGCCAATGACCTGACGCCCCACGTGGGCGACGCCAACACGCGCATCCCGGAGTACAAGGCGTTCCTGGTGGACGTGAGAAAGGCGTAGACCATTGGGTAGCGTAGCCATCCTCTTTGACGCCTTTAAGTGCACCGGCTGCCGTGGCTGCCAGGTCGCGTGCAAGCAGTGGAATGACCTGGAAGCGGAGATCACCCACAACACCGGCAGCTACCAGAACCCGCCGCGGCTTTCGGCCCAGACCTGGCTGACCATGCGGTTCAACGAGATAGAGCGGAACGGCGACGGGCTTACCTGGGCGTTCGGAAGGTGGGCGTGCATGCACTGCGTGCATCCGGCCTGCGTGTCGGCCTGCCCGGTGGGGGCGCTCTACAAGACGCCCGAGGGTCCGGTGCTCTGGGACAAGGAGCGATGCATCGGCTGTCGCTACTGCATGATAGCCTGCCCCTTCGAGGTCCCGACCTTCGAGTGGGAGAAGGGGCTGTTCGACGGGGCGCGCATCCAAAAGTGCACCTTCTGCGCCGACAGGCTGGGCGCGGGCATCCAGCCGGCCTGCGTGCACACGTGCCCGTCTGGAGCGCTCAAGTTCGGTGACCGCGATGAACTCATCGCCGAGGCCGAGGCCAGGATCCGGAGCCAGCCGGACCGATACCTGCAACACGTGTACGGCAAGGACGAGACCGGAGGCACCTCCCTCCTTTACATCTCCCACGTCCCCTTCGAGGACCTGGGCCTGCCCACGCTGGGCACCACCCCCATACAGGATCGGGCTGAGGACTCCATGTTCGCCACGCCCTGGGCGATCATAGGCCTGGTGGCCGGTCTGT
>Ga0209979_1003005_pt1 | contig 15322 bp, 16 predicted proteins | sample AnhtaG_FD_183114 | JGI IMG/M metagenome (GOLD analysis project Ga0209979, IMG submission 183114) | Deep subsurface microbial communities from Anholt, Denmark to uncover new lineages of life (NeLLi) - Anholt_01485 metaG (SPAdes) (version 2) | ecosystem: Environmental > Aquatic > Marine > Oceanic...
AGTCCTCTACCCGGACGAAGTTCGAGATCTCCCGCACCACATCCAGGCGCTCGATCTGTCCCATCGCCTGTTGCATCGCCTGCTCCTTTGCTGGGTAGGTCATGAGCACGATCTCCGCCATATCGGCGGAGACATCGCTCTCCTTCTGAATCACCGAGGAGATGCTGATCAGGTTGTCGCCCATGACCTTGGAGATCTTGGCCAGCACGCCGGGGCGATCGATGGTGCTCATCCTGAGATAGTACCGGGTCTCGATCTCGGAGATGGGCTTGATCCTCTTTGTGGGGTCAAGCCGCAATGTCGGGGTGATTTTTACCCCGCGGTTGATCCGCTGTGCGACATCGATCACATCGGCGATTACGGCGCTTGAGGTGGGAGAAGGGCCCGCCCCCTGCCCGTAGAACAGCACTCGCCCCACCAGGTCGCCCTCTACCTGAACTGCATTATAGACGCCATCCACCTTGGCCAGGAGGAGGTCTTGGGGAAGGAAAACGGGGTGGACGCGCACCTCAATGGCGCCATCCTGCTCTTTGGCGATGGCGAGGAGCTTTATCTCGTAGCCCAGCTCCTTTGCGTAGCGGAAGTCGCGGGATGAGAGACGGGAAATGCCCTCCCGATAGATGTCATCGGGGCGCACCTCGACATGAAAGGCCAGGGAGGCGAGTATGACGAGCTTGTAAGCTGCGTCTATCCCCTCGATATCGTTTGTCGGGTCGGCTTCGGCGTAGCCAAGCTCCTGCGCCTGCTTCAGCGCCGAGGAGAAATCGAGCCCCTCGGAGGCCATTCTGGTAAGGATGTAGTTAGTGGTACCATTGATAATGGCATAAATAGCCGAGATATCATTGGCTAAAAGGTCCTGCTTGAATGGGGCGATCAGGGGGATGCCCCCGCCCACACTGGCCTCGTAGAGGATGTCAACTCCCTTCTCTTTGGCCAGGGAGAGGAACTCGGGGAAATGCTTTGCCATCACCTCCTTATTGGAAGTGACTACATATTTCCCCCTATTCAGCGCCTCGTTGATAAATTCCATGGCGGGGTGCTCGCCGCCCAGAACCTCGATTACTATATCGATCTCCGGGTCGCCTATGACCTCTGCCGGGTCGGTGGTAAAGAGATCGGGGTCCATCTTCGAAGCGCGGGTCTTGGCGAGGTCTTTCTCCGCTATTTTCCTCAGGCGTAGCGGGCAACCCACCTGTGCATCGAGCGCCGCCGCCCGCCCGGATAGTACCCGGGCCACACCGCCGCCCACCACGCCCAGCCCCAGCAGTCCGATCCCGATGCTCTCCTTTTTACCCAATTGTCATTTCCTCCGCTAACTTATTCAGTCTAAGGCCCACTCATAAAGGTCTTCAAGATTTTTCGTATATTCCGGATTTTCCTGATCGTACTTCGGGTTGCGCTCCACCTTATTCTCCCTCTCCTGCGCAAGCCAGCTAGCAAGTTCGCTGGTCGCTAGCTGTTTTCGTACCTCTTCATCAAGCGCCCGTTCCTCCTTGTCCAGGACTTTGATTATATAGTAGCCATCATTAGTAAAAAAGGGCTCGCTAACGTTACCGATATTGCTGCTAAAGGCGACCTCGTCAAACTCCTGGCTCATTATCCCCCGGGGCAGCCAGCCCAGGTCGCCATCACCATGCTGCTCGGCAAGAGAGGCGAAATCCTCGCCCTCAGACAGGTTCCCCATTACTACCTGTGCCTCCTCCTCGGTGGCTACCGTGATTGCCTGTACATGAACTTGCTCGGCAGATTGGGGAACCTGGCCCACGAAATATTTGCCCAGCTTATCTCGTAATAGGTCCGTCTTAATCACCTCTCGGAATTTCTCATCCGAAAGCCCCATGTTGCTGAGCACCTGCTGGTAGCGATCCTCGAACTCCTCATCGCTAAGTGGTTCTCCATCCTCTTCCAGCAAGAGCCTGATCCCTTGGGTGACCTCATCCTCGGTGACGCTCAGTTCGTCAGCGGGCGCCCCCTCCATTATGAAAGCCTCAACTCCCTGCTTCACCAACTCGTTCATCTCTAGGAATAAAATAGGATCTTCACGCTCGTCACCCGTAGATGGACAAAAGCCAAGCTGGCACAGGCGAAGCGCATCGGCATAGTCAGACCTCCTAAAAACCCTATCCCCCACCGTGGTGACCTGCTCCCCAGCCGGGGCGATGATTGTGGCATAGACTCCATAGCCGATGATTGCCAGGACTAGGGTAATAACTAGCGTGCCCGAGGCGATAATGATCCGTCGCCTGCGCCTCTCCCACTGCCATCGCGCCAGGCGACGCTTGGTGATCTCCCGCTTTGGTGGCGCCTTTACTTTTTTCGCCATTTTTTCGTAATAAAGCGCTCTAGGGGGCTTTGGAAGCTATCGAAGGGGGGTTTAAGGTGGGGAAAGCGTTTATTCCCGTGAGCCCATGCTGCCGGCCTGGTGAATATGGGCTGGGGTAAAGGGGAGTAGCGCGAGATGCCGCGCCCGCTTTACCGCCATCGCTAAAGCCCGCTGGTGCTTGGCACAGGTGCCGGTGCGGCGACGAGGCTCGATCTTTCCCCGATCCGAGATATAGCGACGGAGCATCGCTGGGTCCTTGTAATCGATAGTTTCCACGTGGGCAACACAGAAGGAGCAGACCTTGCGCTTCGGGATAAACCTCCTGCCCCCGCTGCCGCCGGGCCTTCCTCTTCCCTTTGCTTTCGACGACCTTGCAGGTTTTCTTCCAGGCATTTCTTAATTCCCCCTAGTTCCTTTAGAAGGGGAGTTCCTCCGGCTGTATCTCTTCCGCCGCCGCCTCAGCCTCCTCAGCCTCCTCAGCCTCCTCAGGAAGCGGGGCCACTCCAGGGCGATCGAGGAAAATCACCCTATTGGCCACAATCTCAGTGGTGAAACGCTTCTGGCCGTCCTGTCCCTCCCAGGTACGGGTGCTCAGCCTTCCCTCAACATAGGCCCGCCGACCTTTGGCAAGGAACTGATTGCAGGTCTCCGCCAGCTTGCCCCAGGTGACCACAGTAAACCACTCCGTATCCTGCTTTCTCTCCCCTTCAGAGGTGGTGTAGGTCCGCGTGGTAGCGAGACGAAAGGAGGTAACCTGGTTACCGCTGGGGGTAAAACGCATCTCGGGGTCGGTGCCAAGGTTTCCAATAACCATCACCTTATTCAAACTCGCCATCTCTAAACTCCTTTCCCCTAATCACTCAACTTGACTAGCAGGTGGCGCAGGATCTGCTCCGAGATTCCTAGGCTTGCTTCAAGCTCCGCAGTTAGCTTGGGATCCATTCTGAACTGAGTGAGTACATAATTCCCTTCCATAAAATTCCTTATCGGGTAAGCAAGCTTCCTTCTACCCCATTGATTCACCTCGGTGGTGGAACCACCCCGTTCGATGATGAATTGATTTATCTTCTCTATGGTAGCGGCAATTTCCTCATCGGCGACCGATGGACTGATGATTACTACGAGTTCGTAGTCGCGCAATCGATTACCTCCAGACTTTGGCATGGGCTCCATGATTATGACATGGATTATAACATGAAAAGGCTATAGGGACAACTAACCCAGCCCGGGCACCGGGAAACGACGGGAAATCCCGCTAACCGCGTGACGTACCTCCTTATAGGTATGCCGATCACCGAGATTTGCAAGCACCTTAACGATGAGCTGAGCAATGCTCCTCATTTCATCGGGGCCAAAGCCGCGCGTGGTTACTGCAGGGGTGCCCAGTCTAATGCCACTGGTAACTTGGGTAGGGCGACTATCGAAGGGGATAGCATTCCGATTAACCGTGATCCACACGGAGTCCAGGGCTTCCTCCGCTTGCTTGCCGGTCAACCCCATAGGGGAGAGATCGATGAGCAGGAGATGGTTGTCGGTGCCCCCGGAGACGAGGCGCAGCCCCTCCCGCTGAAGCTCGCTCGCCAGGATGCGGGCATTCTCCACTACCGCGCGCTGATAGCTGACGAAATCTGGCTTCATTGCCTCACCGAAGGCCACCGCTTTAGCTGCGATGGCGTGCATCAATGGGCCGCCCTGCATCCCGGGGAAGACTGCCTCATCCGATGGGGAGGCAAACCGCGCTTTGGACAATAGGAAGCCACCGCGCGGTCCCCGGAGCGTCTTATGGGTGGTGGAGGTGACGATGTCAGCATGGGGCACAGGGGTGGGATGCACCCCGGCGGCGATCAGCCCCGCCAGGTGGGCCATGTCCGCCATTAGATGTGCCCCCACAAGGTCGGCGATCTGGCGAAACCGCTGAAAGTCGATAACCCTGGGATAGGCACTGGCGCCCGCCACGATGAGCTTGGGTCGGTGCTCCATGGCGAGCCGCTCGATCTCATCGTAGTCCAATCGCTCTGTCTCCCGGCTCACCCCATAGGTGACGAAGCGATAGAGCCTGCCGGAGAAATTGAACGCGCTGCCGTGGGTAAGGTGCCCGCCGTGGGCTAAGCTCATCGCCAGAACGGTATCCCCGTGGTCGAGCAGGGTGGAATATGCGGCCATGTTAGCCTGGGCGCCGCTGTGGGGCTGGACATTGGCATGCTCGGCCCCAAAAAGCCGCTTCGCCCGCTCCCTCGCCAGCTCCTCCACCAGGTCCACTGCCTGACACCCCCCATAATAGCGGCGCTTCGGGTAGCCCTCGGCGTACTTGTCGGTGAGCACCGAGCCTTGAGCCTCCAGAACCGCACGCGAGGCATAGTTCTCGGCGGCAATGAGCTCGATATTCCGTCGCTGGCGCTCCGCCTCACGGCGAATCGCCTGCCACACCTCCGGATCGCTCTTTTCGACTGCTGTGCCCTGGGTGATAGATTTTCTCTTCATACTTATTGCCCTGCGGTGGGTGCAAAGTGAAAGGCCACGCCATCTTCCGGCGTGGCGTTAGTTTACTTCACCGCCCTTTCCCTGTCAACAACCCTATTTTTCGCCCTAGTGCCCCAGCCGGGCAACCTCGATCAGGGCGATTATTTCGCCCGGTATGAGAGAACGCCTCTCTGTCGAAATCCTACAGTTGACCCGAGCGCGCTACCTCGATGAGAGCGAGAAGACCGCCAGAGACCAGGGAATGCCCCCCGAGGATGATGGGGATGGGTGCCTCCAGTGCCTTTTGGGTGAATTCACGGGCAAAGGGGTTATCGATCTTTTCGTACTGTCCCAGGTCGGAGTAGAAGCGGTCGGCAAGGCTGAGATTAAGCCCAAAGTGGGTGAAGAGCACCCTGGTGTCGATTAAGGCGGCATCGCCCAACTGAGCTAGGGTTTCAAAGAAGCGCTCCGCTCCCACCTGCTCCAGATAGAAGCCTAGGATAGTGCACACCTCACCGCGCCGGTCGCGCTCGTCGGCGTGCAGGCTTCGCTCCTCGGAGAGCATGCGCACGCGGCAGGAGGTCTCCCGCTCCAGTTGGGACCAAACATGGCTGCCTACACGCCCTGCTACTAGAACCTGGGCATCCCCGTCGGTAAAGAGGCGCACCGCCCGCTCCAGTTGAGAGGTATCGAGGTGGAGCCCCTCAAGATATGCTCTGGTGTGGCGACCGCTCCCCGGGTGAAGCTTGAGGATGAAGAGGTCAGTGGGGGTATCCACATCGAACTGATAGCAAGCAGTGTACGGCAGCGAGATCTCGCTTAAATTGGCCTGCCGAACCAGAAGCTGTGCCAGGGGATTATCGGTCATGGGAAGCTGGATGGCCCCGATAGCCTTCCCCGGGGTGAAGGCGACCAGATCGGCAGAGAAGGGATTGTTGGTGATCACCGTATCTTTCGAGGAGGAGAGCTGTTCGCCAAGGGCTCTCAACTTATCGGAGGAGAGGAGGGGGATACTGCCCCCGCCAATATAAAACGGCGTTGCAATATCGTATTTCTCAATAATCTCTTTGAGCCTTTTGCCGAAGTGAAAGGGGCGTCCGCTGGGCTCGATCACCACAGAGGGCTCGAGCTTGCCTCCATTGGTGACCAGGATCACCCCATCGAAGATGCCGGCCTGCTGCGCCCGCTCTATGGTGTCCTGGGCGATGGCACGGTGGCAACCGGCGACCATCTCCGCCACCGGGCTGCCCCCGATACCGCCGAGGAAAAGGATTGCATGTACCTTCGCCACCTGCTTATACCTCCCGCGCCAGCGTCAAGCCCCATACCGAGGTGGCTCCCCCCCTTTTCAGCGCAGTGGCACAAGCATCGAGGGTGGCGCCTGAGGTGCATACATCATCGATGAGGAGGATGCGCCTCCCCGCCAGTTGTTGATCCCGGCAGGTAAAGGCACCGGCCACATTGCTCTGGCGGTCCTCGGCGCTGTTGGTTTTTGTTTGGGGAGGGGTGTTTTTAAGGCGAAGGAGCGCCCCCTCAACTATCGGCAACGAGGCAAGCTTGCTCAATTCCCTGGCCAGTAGGGAGGACTGATTATAGCCCCGTTCCCGGAGGCGGCGAGGGTGAAGGGGCACCGGGATCAAAGTGTCAGCAGGCAACGGGTGCGCGCCTAAATATTCCCCCATTAGCTTAGCGAGTGGTGCCGCGAGCGCCTTCACATTCTGATACTTAAATTGGAGGATCGCCTGGCGCACCACCCCATTGAAGGGGAAAAGGGAGCGGATACCCTCGATCTCAATGGGGTGATTTTCACAGTCATGGCAGAGGGTGCCAAAAGAAAGCGGTTTGCCACACTTGGCGCATAGCGGAGTGGGGAGGTGAGGCAGCGCTGATTGGCATGATGAACAAAGAAAACTCCCCCCGGTCCCACAACCAACGCACCGCGGGGGGAAAAGGAGATCAAGAACCAACGTCTTGAGCTGATTCAACGAGGCAACTAGGTTCACAAGGAGAAGTGAGCCTGCTTTCTTCAATGTCGAGCAAAACGCTCTTTTTTTAGCGCGCCTTCACGGTATGCCCGACGCCGCTGATGATGGGTTCGTTCAAATAAAGGTCGCCGTTCCTGATCTTAATGTTGTAGCCACAATCGGGATTGGTACAAACCCAGGCCTTGTAGTGGATCGGCGCCCCTTGACTGCCAAAGTCTGACAGGGGGACTAAATCTCCAACATTACACTTTAGGCATTTGGGGAAAACATTGTTCTCCAAGAGCCACCTCCCATCCTAATATCAAAGGTAGTATACACTAAAGATAAGGGGTTGGCAAGCCACCCCCAACACTTATTCGGACTGGGGACGCCTCACCAGCTTTATCGATTTTGTCTTGCATGTCGGGACACATACGCCGCACCCTAGGCATATGTCTTGGTTAACGGAGGAGAAGTCGTCAACCTCTATTGCGCCCACCGGGCAGCGCTCGGCACAGGTTTTACACGCTTTGCATGTCTCTTCGTCGACCTGGGCCATGAAGTGGGATGGTATGAATGTTGGCGCGCCCAGCTTGTGGCCGTGGAATATCGCGCAGCAGTCATCGCAACAGTTGCAGATAACTGAGTTTATATCGAGGGTGTGGACCAGGCCGTCCCGGTTGCACTCCCGCAGGAGCTCGACGACCTCGTCATAGCTAAGCTCACGGGCCATGCCGTGCTCCACCGCCCAGCGGCTCAGATCGCCAGTATGGATGCACGTTTCCAGTATATGTTCACAGTGGTTGCCGGGGTCCACCAGCCAGTGAGAGAGACGGCACGGGCACGGGGAGACGCTCCAGTGACCGGCATCCCTGATAACCTCGGCGAGGTTCTCGGAGGTTTGCACGTCATCGGGCAGGGCCAGAGTGCCAGCCCATACCGGTGCGAAGGGAAACCCGAGCTTGCACAGCTTCTCCTCGGACCATTCCTTCAGAACCTGGTGCAATGCTTTCCCCAGCTCTACAGTGAATGGATACTTTATATTGCCCCACAGGCCCGTCTCGGTGAGCCCCGGGGCCGATGCGCCCACCACTTTGTAAGTCGGGTCTTCTTTGCCAGGCTCGATAAACATGGTGCCCTTATCGGCCATGGTGTTTAGCAGCTTCTTCAGCTTCTCTTTCTTGATGCCTGATCTCTCCGCGATCTCGTCGAGCTTTGCCCCGGCAAGATGTACCTGGAGGGCCAATCGGGCCTCCTCCGGGGTGAACTGCAGGCTCAGGACTTTCAGGACCGCGGGGGTCTTCTGTATGCCGACGACGTCCTCTTCATCGATCATGTCTGCCAGCTGTTGGTAAACATCATTCTCTTTCACCATATCACCTCGTTATAATTCGGGGTGGGGCAATCCTCACCCCTTCTCCTATTATACCCCCTTCAGCTCGATCGAGGCGAGGCGATTATAGATGGCGCCCGATGGGGTGAGGGTGCTCCTCATCAGGCTGATCTGGTTCACTTCCATGGAGGGGCCGCCTTCAGATTCAGTGGCCATTACCAGCTTCCCTATGCTATTTCTCTCCCCCGGGGAGGCCCGCTCGCGGAGCCGCCCCAGGGTGAGGTGGGGTGAAAAGGGTCGCTTCTCTATGGCGAAACCGAGTGGCACAAGGGCCTGGTCGATGTCCCGCTGCAAGGCGATCAGGGGATCCACCTCCCCTGTTACTGCTACCCAGATAACCCGGGGACGCTGAAGATTGGGGAATGCACCTAGACCGCCGATCTGTAGCTTAAGCGGGGATAAACCCTGAGACGCCGAGGTGATGGCCTCTATTATCCTGGGTACCTGATCGGTGGCGATGTTTCCCAGAAATTTTAGGGTTAGGTGAATGCCTTGAGGGTTAACCCATTTTACGTAGGGATGTTCAGCAGGTCTTAGCCCATCCTCCAGAGAGGAGAGGCTATCCTTGACCGGGTCGGGCAGCTCGATGGCAATAAAGGCGCGGATCTTTTCCATTACAAACCAAGAAGCCTTCTGGCGTTCCCTCCCAGGATCAAAGCCTCTGTCTCCTCCCCCATGTCCAGGGAAAGGAGCTGCTTCATAACCCGGCTCGGCGGCATCACGGGGTAGTCGCTGCCGAACAGGATTTTCTCCACCCCCACGATCTCGGCGACATGTCTGAAAATCTCCGGCCGGTATAGATAAGGCGATGCTGAGCTATCGAAGAAGACGTTTTTCAGTGCCTCTGCCACCTCGGGCATCAATGCATAGAAGGGAAGCCCACCCCCCCAGTGGGCGCATACTATGGTTATGTCTGGAAATCTGTTGATGAGCTTTTCGAGTACGTCGGGGGTGATTTTCTGCTTTCCCACATATTCGTGTCCCACCGGCTCGGAGGCATGGACTAGCAGGATGAGGCGGTGGCGCTTCGCCACCTCGAAAACAGTGTCCATTACCGCCTCATCACCCCTTTCGAGGCCGTGAAAATCGGGTCTCATCTCCCCAATGCCCCTTATCCCGCCGCGGACGCAGCGCTCGAGCTCGGCGATGGCTGCCTCCTCCGCCTTTGGCGGGAGGGAACAGAAGCCCACCAAACGGTCGGGATAGCGGGATATAGACTCCATGATATGGTCATTGGTCTCCTGGCATAGCTCGAGGCTGCTCCAGTTGGCATTGAGGATGACGGAGCGGTGGATGCCCTCCTCATCCATAATGGCGATGAGGTCATCGCAGGAGGCGATCTTAGCGTTAGGTTTAGCGTAGATTCGGGCAAATAATGGGTCGCGAGCTACGTACTCCTCTCGGTACTCGTTAAACCGTGGGGGGAAGATGTGGGTGTGGAAGTCTACAATCACCCTTAGATTTTAGGGGAGATTTGCCTTAAGGTCAAGAAAAGCTATAGACAAGGTAATTATGTTGCTATATAATAGCCTAACACGGCAAGGGGGTGTCCATTGCTTTCATCGAAGCGAGGCCTCAAGAAGAAACCTGAGCTTGCACCCTCGGCACCGCACTCAGCGGCCGAGGGTGCTTCTTTTAACGAGATGGAGCTCACCCGGTCCATAGAGGAAATGAGGGAAAAGGCGAAAAAACTGCGCCGCCACATCATCACCATGACCGCAAAGGCAGGCAGCGGTCATCCCGGGGGCTCCCTCTCCGCAGTGGAGCTGGTGACCGCCCTATTCTTTCATGAGTTGCGCCACGATCCCCAGAACCCCCGCTGGCCCGATCGTGACCGATTTGTGTTAAGCAAGGGACACGCCGCGCCACTTCTCTATGCCGCCCTGGCGGAGACAGGATACTTCCCTGTTGCCGAGCTCTTGACCCTGAGGCAGCTGGGCAGCCGCATGCAGGGTCATACCGATATGATCACCACTCCTGGTGTGGAGATGTCGGCGGGCGCTCTGGGGCAGGGGTTGTCCTTCGGCATTGGCACCGCCCTCGCCGCTCGCCTCGATGGTCGGGACTATCGGGTGTATGTTCTCCTTGGGGACGGGGAGTGCGACGAGGGGCAGGTATGGGAGGCAGCGATGGCCGCCGCTCACTACAAGCTGGATAACCTGGTGGCTATGATTGACCGCAACTGCCAGCAGATCAATGGCTGGTGCTGCGACGTGATGAATACCGAGCCTTTTCCTGAGAAGTGGCGCTCCTTCGGCTGGCATACCATCGAGGTTGATGGGCACGACCTGGCTCAAATCATCGCCGCCCTTGCCGAGGCGAAAAAGATAGCAGGAAAGCCCACTGCCATCATCGCCCACACCACTAAAGGGAAAGGGGTCAGCTTCATGGAGAATAACCCCGAGTTTCATGGCAAGGCCCCCACACCGGAGGAGGCGGAGCGGGCGCTTAAGGAGCTAGAGTAGAAATGGCTCAAGAGATGTCCGTCAGGGATGCCTACGGGAATACCCTGGTCGAGCTGGGCAGGGAGAATGAGAATATCGTGGTGCTCGATGCCGACCTCTCCCGCTCCACCATGACCCATTTGTTCGCCAAGGAGTTCCCCGACAGGTTCTTCGATTGTGGCATCGCCGAGCAGAACATGATGGGCATTGCCGCCGGGCTTGCCGCCTCGGGGAAGACGGTGTTTGCCAGCACCTTCGCAATTTTTGCCACCGCGCGCTGCTATGACCAAGTTCGGGTGTCCATTGCCCAGTCCCACCAAAATGTGAAGATCGTGGCTACCCACAGCGGTATTACCGTGGGGGAGGATGGCTTCTCCCACCACGCCATCGAAGACCTGGCGCTGATGTGCTCCCTTCCCGGCTTCACCGTCATCGTCCCCGCAGATGCCCTTGAAGCCTCCCAGGTGGTGAGGGCGGCAGCGGCTACCCACGGTCCGTTCTATATCAGGCTCACTCGGCCCAAAATGCCGCTCGTCTGTAGGGATAATTACCGCTTCGTCCTGGGCAAGGCGGTAACCATGAGGGGGGGATCTGATGCCACGGTCATCGCTATCGGCATCATGGTAGACCGGGCGCTTCAGGCTGCTGACACCTTGGCGCGTGATGGCATCGAACTACGCGTGGTCAACATGTCCACCCTTAAGCCCATCGATGAGCAGGCGATTGTGAAGGCAGCCGAGGAGACGGGCGCTATCCTGACCGCTGAGGAGCATCTGCAGCATGGCGGGTTGGGAAGCATGGTGGCTCAGGTGGTCGCCAAACACCATCCGGTGCCCATGTCCTTCCTTACTATAAAGGACATCTATTCCTCCTCAGGTAAGGCTGGGGAGCTCCTGGAGAAGCACGGGCTTACTGCCACGGGCATCGTGGAAGAGGTGCGCTCGCTCGTGAGTAGGAAGATATAAATTCTTATTCTAGCTGCATCCTATTAAAGTCCTCACCATGTATACATAGATCAATCACCTCCCCCTCCAACTATAATATATCTTTCAGCTTGCCCACCAGCAAGTGCCCACTCATCACTGATCAATGTCTCGAACCTTAACCTCTCAGAATAATATTCACTCTTGCCATTAGCGAAGTTAATATTCGCTCCTCTGCTACTTGTACATTCCAGTGAAATCATAATATCTGCATCCTGATCAGAGGTGGCCTTGAGCGGAACTGTAAACTCCTCAACGGTCTCGCGCGCACTGACCCTGATGAACCATACGAATCTTTCATCACTGACGCGGTTAATAGCCTGAGCTTCATACTTTGGCAGTAATTCCAGGTCCTTGTAAGACGTAAGCGAAATACCTGACATTTTGAATATTATGTTCTCCACGTAGGGATACTTCTCGAACGCTGGCTTGGGCATATTATAAATGTCAGCAATATAAAGTTTCAGCATCATACCATGCTCAGTGTCCGCCAACTCTAGAGAAGAGTCTTCTGTCTGCCCGACCCGTGATACCCATAGCGGATGATTGAATATCTCCGTGTATGGCTCCTCAGAGATAGCCCCTACAGGCAAGTAGAGTTCAAGGTCGGGGAGGCCTTTTGAGGATTCAAATATAACCTGGTAATAATATGAATATGTTGGCAAAGATAGAAAAGTACACCAGGAGACTAAAAGTACCAAGAAAATAAGCACCGCGCCGGCTTTGATGCTCCTGATTTTTTTCTTAACAAATGGCGCTCCATACCCGATTAGACATAGGCACCACCCACCTACAATAAAATTGTATATATAGTCAATCGGCATATCACTAAATGTTAATGTGCTTCTAACCAGAAAAGATATTGTTGTTGTGTAGCCAACAAAGAGTAAGAAACCGCTTAGAAGACCTATCAGAAAACCCATTTTCGAGGAGAAAAAATATCCGAAGGTGAATGCCCATAGCGGAAGAAGGCAGAAAAAGAGGCTATTTATTTGAAATGCTAGTAGGGCATTGGCAAAACCAGTGACCAGGGCTATGAGTAATAATATAGGGGGTATTAGCTGCCTCTTCATTCGTGAGTTACCATAATAACAATTGTGGCAATATTAATACTTCCTCTTACTATTGATATATAGTAAAAAGAAAAGCGTTAAGGCCTGACCTGGCCGCTCCCCATGATGACCCACTTGTATGTTGTTAGCTCTCTTAGCCCCATGGGGCCGCGGGCGTGAAACTTCTGGGTGCTGATGCCCACCTCTGCCCCCAGTCCGAACTGCCCCCCATCGGTGAAGCGGGTGCTGGCGTTGACATAGACGCAGGCGGCATCCACCTCCTCAAGGAAGCGGGCGGCCGCAGAATCGTCCTCGGTGATGATGGCCTCGGAGTGCCCCGAGCCGTAGCGTGCGATATGCTCCAGCGCCTCATCCAGAGAGTCCACCACCTTAACCGCCGCAATTAATGCCAGAAATTCCTTTCCCCAATCAGAATCGGAGGCTGGAACAACTGTAAAGTTCGAAAAGAGAATCTTTAGTGCCCGCTCATCGCAGCGCATCTCCACGCCGGCCTTGGCCCACTGCGTGGCGATCATGGGCAGGTAGCGCTCGGCGATTTCGCTATGCACCAGCAGGCAGTCCAGGGCGTTGCACACGGTGGGGCGCTGCACCTTGGCGTTAAAGGCGATAGCCACCGCCTTTTCCAGGTCAGCGGTGCGATCGACATAGGTATGGCAGATGCCCACGCCGCTGGCGAGAACCGGCATGGTGGCATTCTCGGTAACCAGTGCCACCAGTTGCTCGCCGCCGCGCGGGATGATGAGGTCGATGTTTTCACTCATTTTCAGCATACGGCTCACTAACTCCCTCTCTGGGGACTCGATGAACTGGATCGCGTCGCCGGGGACCCCGCCCGCTTGAGCCGCCTCCCTTATAACCCTGGCCAGTGCGCTATTGGAGCGCAGCGCCTCCTTTCCCCCGCGGAGGATGACAGCATTACCCGATTTGAGGCACAGAGAGGATATATCGACGGTGACATTGGGTCGGCTCTCAAAGATGACGCCGATCACCCCCAGCGGGACCCTCCTCCGCTCGATGCGCAGGCCGTTGGGCATGATTCTGGTGTCGAAGTTCTCGCCCACCGGGTCGGGGAGCGAGGCGACGGTGCGCACATCGTCAGCCATCGCCTGAAGGCGGCTGGAGTTTAGCACCAGGCGATCGAGCATCGCCTCATCCATGCCTGTGGCCTTCGCCTCCTCGCAGTCGAGGCGACTGGCATCGAGGATCTCGCTCTCCCGGGAGATGATGCTTTTGGCCATATTGACAAGGGCCTTGTTCTTCACCTCGGTGGGCAGGTGAGCCAGCTTTCGTGCGGCCGCCTTAGCAGCTTTAGCCTTATTTTCGAGCTCCTCGATGGCGGACTGCATTTATTCCCCCTTATAGAACCACCAAATTATTGCGGTGAACTACCTCGTCCCCGTATCCATAGCCGAGAAGGCTCTCGATCCTGTCGGAGCGAGCCCCCTTGATCACGGCAAGCTCACGGGACGAATAGTTCGATATGCCGCAGGCGATTTTTTCTAACCCCCCCCTCTCCTTGCCCCTCTCGCCTTCCTCACTAACAATATCAACCGTATCCCCCCTTTTGAAATCCCCCTCCACCGCTTTAATGCCCGCGGGCAATAGGCTCCTGTTCTGCTCCTTCAGCGCCACCACCGCCCCCTTATCGACCACCAGTCTCCCCTTTGTGGCCAGCCCGGCGAGCATCCAGCGCTTTCTGCTCTCTATCTTGCTGGTCGCCGGCGGGAAGAGGGTACCGATGGACTCGCCCTTTACCAGCCTCAGGAGCAGGTCCTGCTCCCTGCCGTCGGCGATGACCACCGTGGCGCCTGAGGCGGTGGCCAGCCGGGCCGCCTGAATCTTGGTCACCATCCCGCCAATTCCTCGACCCCTGGTGCCGCCAGCCAGGTGCTCGATCCCCTCATCGATTCGATCCACCCTGGGGATAAGCCGGGCGCTCTTGTCCCTAACCGGGTCTGCGGTATAAAGCCCGGCGACATCGCCGAGGAGCACTAAAAGGTCAGCATCCACCAGATTGGTCACCATCCCGGAGAGATTATCGTTATCGCCAAATGCTGTCCCCTCAAGCTCGTCCACTGCCACCACATCGTTCTCATTGACTATAGGCACCACCCCGAGTTCCAGGAGTGCAAGTAGGGTGTTGCGGGCGTTGAGATAGCCCAGGCGGTCGGAGAGGTCCGCCTTGGTCAAGAGGGCCTGGGCCACCGCGATGCCGTGCCCGCCGAAGAGCTGCTCATAGGAGTGTATTAGGGCGTTCTGCCCCACCGCGGCCATCACCTGGCGGGAGGGGACATCCTTTCGTTCCTTGGCGATTCCCAGCTGTTGCCTCCCCGCAGCGATGGCCCCCGAGGATACGATGATCACCTCCTGCCCCTGCTGATGAAGCCGGGCCACCTGCCCCACCAGGGTAGCCATCACTTCAAGGTCGAGGCGCTCGGTGCCTGCGGTGAGCAGATTGGTGCCAAACTTAGCCACAATGCGATGATACTTCTCGCTATTTTTGCCCTTTTCGCTCATGCTTGCTCCAGATTGCACTATTATAGCATATAGCCTGGCCTCAACAAGAAGTGGCTGATCTCGTTCAGATAGACCGGTGACAGGCTACCCCGCAGGTTTCACTGGGCAGGAGCTATAAAGGGGAGTCCCCCGATATAATCAGGGGCGAGGGTCTGGGGATGTCCC
>Ga0209979_1003006_pt1 | contig 15320 bp, 12 predicted proteins | sample AnhtaG_FD_183114 | JGI IMG/M metagenome (GOLD analysis project Ga0209979, IMG submission 183114) | Deep subsurface microbial communities from Anholt, Denmark to uncover new lineages of life (NeLLi) - Anholt_01485 metaG (SPAdes) (version 2) | ecosystem: Environmental > Aquatic > Marine > Oceanic...
ATGGTGCATCGCAAAGAGGGAGGAGCTCCGCCGGAAGTACGTCAATGCCTTGGTGCAACTGGCACGCCTTTGTCAGAAGAGAAAGAACTATCAGGAAGCGGTCATCTTCTACCATCAGGCGCTCCAGCAAGAGCCTTTCGCGGAAAGGATTCACCGGGCTCTCATACTCTGTTACTGCGCGGCTGGGGAGCGTAACATGGCTATCAAGCACTATCTGGGCTACGCTGACTATCTCCTTGAGGAGATGGGAATGTCACCCATGGACGAGACGGTGGAGCTGTACGACCAGATCCTCTACGGCAGGCTGAAAGATCCCCACAGGCACCCAGATTGCGGTTGAGATAGTTCACCCCACGATTGAGGGGGCGTCTGAAGGGACGCCCCGAGGTGCACCCCATTTTTTGGACACGTTTGACCTCTTGGAATTGTGATGTCACGGCCATGGCTGCAGACTCGCAATGTACATGATGGGTGCCTGATACCCGATGGTCGAGTGTCTTCGTCTGTTGTTGTAGTAGTCCATCCTTTCCGCCACGACGGCTTGGAGTTCCTTCAGCGTCCGGGCATCGAGAAGCAGGGAGCGGTTCTCCGTCTTTCCTGAGCCAACGATCTCAGGATCCTGTACGGAGAATCGGCCAATGAAGGACTCCATCTGCGGATTGTCTCTGGCCCCGTTGAGGCCATAGGATACCCTCACGTGGTCCCTCAGCAACAGCTGGGACGTCCAGCCGTAGCTAGTGAACACGGGATCCTGGTCGTGATGAACGATCACCTCTTTCAGGTCCACTCCTTGAGTCTTGAGCGTCTGCCTGGCTCGCTCCCAGGCCTCGAGCGCCAGCCCAGTCACCGCACGCTCCCCCACCGCCCATCCCAGTGCCAGTTTGCTGGCATGATCGACGATGGGGATCAGCTGCGCCTTTCGCCGTCCATCGGCATAGGCCAACTCCGTGAAGTCCGTACAGGCCACTCCAAAGGGCCGGATCGCCTCTCTGGTCGCCACCAGGTTTATCCGCTCGCCGGCAGCGGTGATCACCCGCCGGATGCCGCTGGGTTTGGGCAGCCGTGTGCCCCGGATCAGGGGCAAATCCCACTCCTGATGCAGTCTCTGCACCACTTTGTGGTTGATCCTATACCCGTACGCCTCTCTCAGCTCTGCGGTGGTGCGCCGGTAGCCGTACTCCGGATGTTCCCTGGCGATGGTCTCCAGCGGCTCCCGCAGATGGGCATGCTTCGCGGTGTAGCTCACCCGATGGTTCTGGTGGTAGTACCACGTCGACCGGGGCAACTCCAAGGCTTCCAGAACGGACGAGCGAGCATGCTCGCCCTGCGCCTCCCACGCCAGGGTCACTTTCTGCTCCGTGCTCATCCGTTCCGGCCCAAGAAGTTTTTTAAAAGCGCGATCTCTACCTCCTTCTTGCCCAAGAGTTGCTCAAGCTCAGCGATGCGGCGCTCGTATTCCCGTACCGTCTTGTCCTCGGCGAAGAGATCTGGCCCTCTCTCCAGGAAGCTTTTCTTCCACAAAGCGACGGAATTTGGGTGCACGCCATACTGCCTGGCAATCTGCCCCGGGGTCTTCTCCCCGGTCAGTGCTTCCAGGACCACCTGGAACTTCAGCTTGGGTGAATACCGCTTTCTAGCCATGACCGGTGCCTCCTTTTCCTTCGGATGCTGAGCATCCTCAGGATGCGAACGCACGGCGCAGCCCTGGCCATAGCGTACATCAAATCCCGATGAGGTCAACTCCACAATAGGGTGGTGTCCAAGTTTTGGGGGTCATATCCCCCCCTTTCTTTTCATTCTGGCCACTTTGTGAGTGATCCGGTGAGTGGTTCGGTGAGAGGCGTCCGACATACTTACCGTAGAGGGGGCAGACTGACCTATCTCGGAACGGATCAACACCACGCGGAAAGGAGCAACAGCGATGAGAAAAGAAAGGATCTTTCACGTTTTGGGGAAGGTGTGCAAGAGCCCCCATCTGCGATTGATCTACATCCTAGCCGCATTGGCTGCTCTCATCCTAGCAGGAGGGGCGCCAGAAGGATTTAGCGGCGGCGGCGGTTAGTCAACGATTCGACAGTCTGCCCCTCATGCCCACCAGAGCTATGCTATGTTCCTGTACGCAACCGTGCTTATAGCGCTTTTGATAGCCACCCTCCGAGGTGGGAGCATCAAGCGCCTAGCGCACCTCCCACTGCGCTGGGGATGGCTGGCCATGATTCTGTTCGCTGCTCAAGCTTACCTGATCTTCTGGCCTGAAGCCAAAGCCCAAGGGCCTTTGAGCCCAAGAGCCATGATTCTGGTCTTTTCATACCTTATCCTCATCTTCGTGGCTTGGAGTAACCGCTCGCTTCCGGGTGTGAATTTCATTCTCTTAGGCATCGTCCTCAATTTTCTAGTCATCGTGGCCAACGGCGGCTTTATGCCCGTCACCCCACAGACGCTGATCCGGGGTGGGCACACTCACTTAGTTGCTGCGCTTGAGTCGGGGGCCCGAGTCGCCAGGAGCAAGGACGTGCTGCTCTGGCCTGAGCAGACGAGGCTGTGGTTCTTATCTGACATCTTTGTCATCCCCGAGAGATACCCGTTGGCGGGCTCTTTTAGCCCAGGTGATATCTTCATCGCTCTAGGGGCTTTCGTCCTCCTTCAGAGGGCTCTTCTCATTACTTCAGAAGAGAGGCCGTGGATCGAAAGCCAATAGACAAGAGGGCGTCACCACGCTCAGTTGTCGTGTGTTGTACAGACAGAAACAAAGGAGGCAAGAGATGTCCGAGCAAGCCTTGAACCAGATGGTGGGATGGGCGTTGGTGGATAAGGATTTCCGCCACAAACTCTTGTCGAATCCGGCTGGCACATCAATCAGTTTTGACGTAACCGCAGAGGAGCGCCAAATGCTCTGCGATATTCGGGCTAACTCTGTGGAGCAGCTTGCCATGGAGTTATGTCGGTGGGTCGAGAGTAATGCGGCCGGGAATGGGCATAGACCACTGGATGAGATTTCAAAGACGCGCATCCTTGCGAAGGAGTGAATGCGTTGGAGTGAGCAGCTCAGCCACAGAACCACAGCGGAAATCCACTGAGATGGCTCGCAAGGTACCTGCAGTGTTCTGTGGCATGCGAGGGAAAAAATGCGAGGGCGCGGGCGACATGAGCAGGAGAGTCCGGGTCATAGACAACCGTAAGCGACACGGGAGAAAGGGGCCTGAAAGCGCGACCGAGCAGTTCAGGAGTCAGCGCGGGATTCCTGTCGCGGTAGCCAGCATGCGAGTTCTCAAGGAAAGGCCTAAAGAAGCCAGACGACGCAGCCTGATCAGCCCTGGAAACAGCCGTGGTTGCCATCTTCCCGGTACACGAGACCAGCCACACTCTCGTCGCTGGCGCTGCGTCGACCTGGCTGGGCACACAAGATTTCAGAAGGTTGGAGGAGGCCTATCGCGCTACCCTTGGTGATCTGGAGTTCCCCTTAGAGCGAGGAATGGCTTTCATGGTGGATACCAAGACAAAAAGCCGGAGGGTCGTGTGTAGATTACTCTTAGGGATCTGGACTCATCGGTCTTAGAGGAGCAATCGCTTTGGGAGACCTGGAGCGCTACTTTGCGGCATCCATCTGGACTCTCTTGGGCTTGATGGCCATAATCGTCCTCTTTCTCCTGCGAGGCGTCGTCGTGGCCGGCAAATGGACGCGCAAACAGTTCCTTCGCCAGATGGATATCCTCACCGATCCCAGGAGAAATACCTCCGCCGAGATTGCCAAGGCGATGAGCGCGGAGCGGGCCACCGACTTCTGGGAGATGCTAGCCCGCCGCTTCTACTTTGGCATCGCTTTGACCTCTGTCCTAGGACTCCTTCTCGTTCAATTCTTGCCCCTAACCGCCACACAAAGACTATACGTAGAATGCGTCCTCACGCTGATCACCTTCGGCGCTACATCGATCCTCCTCTGGTATTGGCAAGGGTGGGATGATGACCGGGAGCGAGTATTGCGCAAGAGGCTGCGGCTGGCCTCCGAGAGGGAACAGGCTCGCCAGGGCTTGGTGGTACGTGACCAGAGCACCGGGCTCTATAGCCGGGAGTTCTTCCGGCGGGAGTTGCGACGCGAAGTGGGACGATTCTTCCAACGCTCTCTCCCCATCTCCTGTCTGATCCTGGAACTGGAACGGTTTGACGATTTCAAATCCCGATGGGGAGAAAGTGTAGCCCAGGCAACCCTTAAGCGCATAGGTCAAGCCATCGAGCAAAACGTGCGCCCCTACGACATCGTGGCTCGCTACGGGTCCAATCGGTTCGCCGTAGCCCTCCTTAGGTGTAAAAGGGAAGACGCCAACGGTGTAGGTCAGCGCGTCATCGGCAACGTCACCCATCTGGTTCTCAAGGAGATGAACAGAAGATGTACCGAACAACTGGAGTTCGTTTGGGTCTCATGCACCCTACCAGGGAAAGGCAGGACCCCGGAAGAGGCGATGGCTACGGCAGAGAGGATTCTTGACTTCAAAAAACAAGAACCTCAGCGAGAGCCCTTACCCTGTCGACTTGACACCAAAGAAGGAATATCATAAAGTATTAGAGAGGTTCTCCATGCCTTCGGAAAAGGTCCGGTTAGAAGGGAGTTTTCTCGAAACCTCCACTGCTACCACCTTGCAGGCGCTATTAGGTGGTCTGCTGGAGGTGGCCATCCGTGCTACCGAGGCCAACGAGGGCTCCATAGTCCTCCTCGACCACGACCTGGAACTCCTCACCATGGGCTTGGCCGGAGGGCCCAAAAAGACCATAGTTCGGGCGGCCAGAAGGCATCTGGAGCGTTCCATCTCCGCCTGGGTGGCCGACCATAAAGAGCCCCTCTTATTAGTGGGGCCGGCCAAAGATCCCCGCTTCGCCGGCGTGGAGAGAGATATCAAAGACGCGGTGTGTGTGCCCCTCATCGTAGAGGACCGAGTCATCGGTGTCCTCTCCGTCAGCAACAGAAGGGGCAGCGAGAACTTCGTCCAGCAGGATCTGAAGAAGTTAACCGCCCTGGCGGAGCCCAGTGCCAGGGTGATCACCTCCGCCCTCGCCTACGCGGACGCAGAAGAGCGAGGCTATCTTTGGGAACGGAAGCGCTTGGCCCAGGAGATCCACGATGGGTTGATCCAGGAGTTGACAGCGGTCTTTCTGCAACTAGAGATCTATGAGAGATTGAAAGACAGAGATAGTGAGAAGGCGGAGGAACAGTTAGGGAGAACCAAACAGCAGGTCAAGGCTAGTCTCCAAGGGTTGCGCCGTCTCCTCTTCGACCTCCGCGCCGCCGACGTGGGAGAGGTTAGCCTCAAACACATCCTGGAGCGGTCCGTCAACGAGTTCGAGCGGGCCACAGGGATCGCCACCACTCTCGAAGTCACCGGCCAGGAAAGGGAACTTCCTTCCCAAACGAAGGGCAACCTGATCGCTATCGCAGAGGAATCGCTTGCTAACGCCAAGAAACACTCAGGGGCCAAGCACGTTCTGATGCACCTCAACTATGAGCCAGGGGAGGTAGAGTTGAGCGTAGCCGACGATGGCCGAGGGTTTAGCTCGCAAGAGGCGATACAACGGGCTTGGACGGAGAAGAAGTTTGGACTCATGGGGATGAAGGAGCGAGCCCATATCCTGGGGGGGAACTTAGAGATCGAGAGCGTCCCCGGAGGAGGATCGACTGTCAAGGTTCGTGTGCCGGTGAAGGCATCGGAAGTGACTGATGAGCCATGAAACTATCCGCGTCCTGATCGCCGATGATCATCCTATCGTGCGCGAGGGGCTGCGCACCATCTTAGGCTTCCAAGAGGGGATAGAGGTGGTGGGGGAAGCATCGGATGGCTTGGAGGCCGTTGATCTGGCCCAAAAGCTGCTCCCCGAGGTGGTGCTGATGGATATCCGCATGTCCAAATTGAACGGGGTGGAGGCCACCCGCCGTATCAAAGCCCATAACCCTCAGATAGGGGTCATCGTGCTCACCAACTACGATGATGATAGATACGTTTTCGAAGGGGTTGAAGCCGGGGCCAGCGGCTACCTCCTGAAAGATATAAGTTCCGATGACCTGAGCGAGGCCATCCACCGGGTAGCAAGGGGTGAATCATTGATGGCTCCCTCCGTCCTGCGCAAAGTGCTCGATGAGTTCGCTCACCGGGCGGAGGAGAGGGAACTGCCCCACGAGGGGCTCACACCGCGGGAACTAGAAGTCCTACAAGCATTGGCTCAAGGACTAAAGAACGAGGAGATCGCCAAGGAACTCTTCATCACAGGGAAAACGGTCAAGAGCCACCTGGGAAGTATCTTCAGCAAACTGGAGGTGAACGATCGCAGCCAGGCGATACTCTACGCCATCAAGCACAAATTAGTCGATATAGACTGAAGTCCTAAGACCTAAGTCCTATAAAGGAAGAAGAGAGGTAAGACCGAAGGCTGACTTAAAGATCAGCCTTTTTTGTATGCAAAATCAGCCCCCAGACCGATGAAAATCGACAGAGAATCGTTTATCATTTCAATAGAGGGTTTATGATACGGATTCTCCTAGTTGATGACAAAGCCTCTCTTCGAGAGGAGATGCGAACGCTCCTCGAACTGGAGGAGGGCATCCAAGTAATCGGCGAAGCAGCCAACGGCTGGGAAGCGATAAAAGGGGCACACACCCTTCAGCCCGACCTCATCCTCATGGATAGGGCCATGCCCTCCCTGGACGGCATCGAGGCCACTCGGTTGATCAGGAAAATTCACCCCCAGGCAAGGATCATCTTCCTCGCCGCCGAGGATATCGGGCGCTCTGAAGCCCTGGCCGCGGGAGCAGAGGCCTATTTCCTAAAGGAGGGGAGCCCGGAAGAGTTGATTAGGGCTTTTAGAGAGGGCAGTGGACTCAGAAAAGAAGTGGCCAACGCTCTTTCACCCCTCCGAAGAAGGCTACAAGCGGCCATCGACCTCTCACCCCTCCGAAGAAGGCTGCAAGCAGCCATCGACGTTTCCCTCCTTCGAAGAAGCTTGCAAGCAGCCTTCGATTCCATCCCCTGGCAAAAACCCATCTTGATAGGAGCCCCTTTGGCCCTCCTCTTAGCCGGCTTTGTCATATTGGGAGCAGGACTTCTCGCCCTCATCGGCTTAACCTTGGGAGTCTTCTTCTTCGTTTATGCTCTAAAGTACTATGCCAGCATCGCCCTCATTCTGCTCTTTAACGGCGAAAATGGCCTGGTCAACGGCAACGGGCATGTCGAGGGCCAAGGCTTCCGCAACGGTTTAGGGAATAGTTTGGGCAAGATCTTCGGCAATGGCGTTGAGGACGCTTTCGCCAACGGATACCACCTAAAGCCAGGGGCGCAGCCTTTTGTATCTATCCACCTCCCTCTCTATAACGAGAAGGAGGTGGTAGACAGGCTTCTCACCGCCTCTACCTCCCTCGATTATGAAAACTATGAGGTCATCGTCGCCGACGACTCCACCGACGAGACGACGAAGATCCTGGAACAACGATGGGCTGACCACCCTAGGGTGAAGATAAGCCACCGCCAGGATCGAAGTGGCTTCAAAGGGGGCGCTCTCCAGGTGGCCCTCCAGCGGATGGATCCCCGCGCTGAATTCGTCGTGATCTTCGACGCTGATTTCATCCCGCCCCCCGATGTCATCACCCGTTTCCTGGCTTACTTCTACAGTGGGAATGGGGATGGCCAACGTTACGCTGACGATCGGGTGGCGGTGGTGCAAGGTTATCAATGGCACATGCTCAATGCGGATGAGAATTGGATCACTCGTGGCATCCGTGTCGAATTTAGCGGCTCCTACGTCATCGAACGGCCAGGCCAACAACTCTTAGGCTCCATGAAGATGATCTCTGGCTCGGTCTTCATGATCAGAGCCGATATCCTCCGCAAGCACGGCTGGGGCACGAGCATCACCGAAGACTGGGAACTCACCCTCCGCCTATACCTCGATGGTTACAAAGTTCTCTACACCCCGTTCATCCAGGCCCCTGCCGAGTGCGTATCTGACTTTAGGCAGTTGACCAGACAACGGATGCGCTGGGCGGAAGGACACACCTACAACGTGAAGAAGTACTTCTGGAAGGTTCTACGCTCACCCCATATCTCACTACGAGAGAAGGCGGAGTTCCTCTACTACGCTCCCTACTATCTGCAATCGATCCTCTTCATCCTCGGCACCAGTTGCTGGTTCATCTCCGAGTTGATCCTCCATAGACACATACCCTACTGGACAGCGCTCCTCGGCTGGAGCCTGGTTTTCAGCAACCTCTTCTCCTTGGTGATCATGAACCTCTCGGGGCTCTTCCTGGAACGAGGCGTGAAGCATAACTGGAGCGGCATCTTCTCCTTTTTGGTCCTGAGCAACCTCTTGGTACCCTTCCAGGCCTACGCGGCCTTGAAGGGTCTCCTGGAGAAGGATGAAGGGGGATGGCACAGGACACCCAAATCCGGCCGCATCACCGAGATCCTGGGAAGGCTTCGGTTCGGAAAGAAGCTCAGGAGACTACTGCCCAAGGGCAAGAAGAGTCGCCTCCCCGAAAGGGCTCCAGCACTAGTGAGGCAGATGCCGACAGAAGAGTTGGGGCTTTCCGTGCGGGTTTTCAACCTCCTCAGGGAGGTAGGGATAACCGACGTAGGCGAGGTTCTAGAGCGGTTACGTAGAGGCGACGAGGCTCTGCTAACGATTCGAGGGTTCGGCCCCAAGTCGTTGGAAGAGGTGCAGACCGCTCTCCAAGCCACGCCGATCGATAAGTTGGGTCTGTCAAGACGTGTGGCAAAGGCTCTCAGAAGGGCACGCGTAAGCCGGATCGGGAGATTGCTGGCCCGAATGGAAAAGGGTGAGGAGAGCCTCGTCTCAATTAAGGGTATCGGCCCCGCATCGTTGGAGCAGATGAAGGGTGCGCTGAACCAAGCGCCTCTGGAGATCCTCGGTCTTTCTACGAGGGTTCATAATTGTCTCAAAGGTGCAGAGACGACCACTCTAGGACAACTGCTACAGCGGATGGAGAATGGCAAGATGGCTCTGCTCTCCATACGCAATTTCGGTCCCAAATCTTTGGAGCAGTTGAAGAAGGCGCTGGCTCAGAGGGCCGTCCCCTCGCCCCTCGATCACTCTAGAGAGAGTCAGCAAAAGGAAGATGTGGGCTCAACTCTCAAGCTGAGCCGTTGGTTACCCCTCCCTAGACGTCTGCGCCTCCGTCCCGCCTTCACAGCGATCATCGTTCTGGTGGCCGCCATCGTCGCCCTAGCGATCATGTCCACCGAGGTAGAGGCGGTCTCCGATAACTCCAGCACCTTCTGGTTCTACAACGACACCACCCCCCTTGAATACATGATGTATCAGAGCCAACCCAACGGGACAACGGCTAGCAGCGCCGCGGGAGAGAGTTTCTGGTCTGATACCTTTGACGCCTCTCAATCGCTGAGCACGGGTACAGCCACCGTCTATATCTACGCTACAAACGGTAGCAAGTCGGATGTCAGTCTGAGCGTGACGTTAAAGGCAGGGAATAATGTCTTAGGCAATGGCAAAGTAATATTTGCGGGCAACACCGCTACCCCAACTCTATTCAGTGGCAGCTTCAGCCACATAGCCCATGACTTTGAGGATGGTGAGGGCCTCGAACTTGAGGTAACAAAGGCTGCTCAATCAACAATCTACTGGGATGGCTCTTACAACGCCTCTCGCCTGGAGTTGGGGATCATCGTGCCGGAGGGTGCGCTAGCCCTCCTGGCCTTGGCGCCGCTGATCCCGTTGCTCGTTGGCTGGTTTAAGAGGTCAGGGAGGATAGCAGCCCTCAGGGTGAGGCTCGGGCGATGATGAGAGAGACAACGATAACAGAAGCCCAAGCGGTTGCGGAGCCCGGACGACCTACCTATCAACTGATTCTACTTCTAGCCTCGGCGCTCTTCCTCCTCTTGCCCTTCATCACCACCTTCAACGAGTTCTTGACCGTAGTGGTGATGAGGTTGGGCCTGGACGGGGTTCTACAGGGCTGGGTGGTGCCCACCGAGGTGCGGATGATCGCTGTCATCTTGAGGCTCTTCGGCATCGAAGCCACCGTCAGCGAGACCTCGCTATATTTGCTCAAAGGGTCCATGACCCTCCCCATATACATCAGTTGGAACTGCGTCGGCTGGCAGAGTTTCATCCTCTTCGCCATCACCCTTATTACTGGGCTTCAGGGCCCCTATACCCGGCGCAGCAAGGTGGAGACGGTGATTCTGGGATTCTTGGGCACCCTCCTGGTGAATCTATTGCGCATAAGCGTCGTTTGTGTCGTGGCCTACTACGTAGGGCAACTCCCGGCCGTCATCTTCCACGACTATGGCGGCACCATCCTCATCCTCCTCTGGCTCTTCGCCTTCTGGTACTTTGTGCATGGATATCTCTTGGAGCCCTCTGAAGATGAGGAGGGGACTCTCAGACCAGCGGCCTAAGGGCTGGGGTTACCCATTACGCTTTCGCCCCTCGTTTGAAGGGGCTTTTCAGCATATCTGTGTTGGTGAAAGCGGTGTGAAAACCGCCAAGTGGGTGTATAATCTCCTCACGGAGAGGGGAGATGGGTGAGAGCAGACGGGCATCTAGAACGAAGGATATCGTAGCCCTGCTTGGGCTCCTAGTTCTCAACGTAGCCGTCGTCTACCCCCTCTTCCAGGGCCAATATACGCAATATACGGCCTCGGTAGAACCGGTATACATGGCTGTGGCTCGATTCATCACCCAGCATCCTCTCTACCCTACCTGGAACCCCCTTTGGTATGGCGGATACCCCTTTCGCATCTTCTATACCCCCCTACTACCCTATACTTTAGCCCTCATCCATGCCCTTTCCTCCCTTAGTATCCCGGCCGCTTATCGGCTGGTCACCGCCTCTCTGTATTTGCTCGCTCCCCTCACTTGGTACACCCTGGTCTTGTATCTAACCAAACGCCGCCTAACCGCCATTTCGGCTGCCCTAGCCTATAGCCTCCTCCCCTCCTTCGTCTATCTCATACCCGAGGTGAGGAATGTGGCCCAAGGGTTCGGCTACGCCCCCTGGCGGCTCCTGGTGCTCATGCTTTATGGAGAAGGGCCCCACACCTGCGCTTTGGCCCTCACCCCCCTGGCCGCTCTCTTCTTCCTCCGCGCCTTAAGGGAGCCCAAGTTCGCCAACTATCTAAGAGCCGCCTTCTTCACTGGCCTGGTAGCCCTCATCAACTTCATCGCCCTTTTCGGCCTAGGGATGATTCTAGTGGCTATCCTCATATCGGAGATGGTGATAGGTCAGCCCTCCGAGAAACTGAAAAGGGGGCTCATCTTCGGCCTCCTCACCTATGGACTATGCGCCTTCTGGTTCAACCTATCGTTCATAAAGGCTTCCTTCTCCTTCGGCACGGGCTCCCAGGTGCTGGATAACCTGGTCACGGTTTGGCCCTTGTTGCTCTTGCTCCTCCTATTATCTGGCGGGCTCTTCGCCCTCTTTTCTGGAAAGACCAAACTCCAACCCCTCTTCTTATCCTTGCTTTGGCTAGCCAGTCTGGGTCTGATAGTCTTCTCTTGGTACGGCTTCCACTTGGCTATAGCCCCTCAGCCCAAGAGATATATGCCAGAATTGGAGATGGCTTTCACCTTGCTTCTGGCTCTGGCCGCCACCTGGATCTATGATTCTCTAGGCTCAAAGAGAAGCGGAAAGGTATATGCCGCCCTATTTGCCCTGAGCCTCATAGCATTTCTAGGAGTTCTATCCCTCCCCTTCTTGCGAGTTGCACACACTATAACTCGGCCTCGGTCCGGTATCGCCGATACCTTCGAATACCAGATCGCCCGTTGGTTCGCGGAGCATATTGAGAGAGAGGAAAGGGTTTATGTCACCGGCAACGCCACCTTCTGGCTGAACCTCTTCTCCGACGTGGCCCAGGTTAGGGGAGGGCTAGACCAGTCGGCTACCAACCCCTGGTGGGAACATGCCGCCTATCAGATAAATACGGGGGAAGACGGCTCTCTGGCGGTGCTTTGGGCAAAAGCCTTCAACGTCCGGTACTTCCTGGTGAACTACCCCGAATCATCGGACCCGTTTGACGACTATGCGCATCCCCAGAAATTCGAGGGGCTCTTGGAGCCCGTCTATGCGAAGACTGGAAACGTCATCTTCGAGGTGCCTCTAACCCCAGCCGATCTAGTGGGGATAGTTGACCTAGCACAGTTACGAGCGCTCCCCTCTATCGAGAACGCCTTAGATAAGGATAGCCTTCAAGCCTACATTGACCTGGTGGAAGAAGGAAGGGAGGCCTTCTACACCGTGGATTCGATCAATAGAGTCAACATCTATGCCGGCTTGGGGGGCGACGAGGCCATACTAATCAGGATGACCTATGATCCAGGGTGGACGGCTTCTACTGATGGGAGGAGGCTACCTCTCCGTCCTGATCCCCTTGGCTTCATGGTCATCGAGCCTGGCTCGGCAGGGGAGTATGATATCATCTTGGAACACGGACGGGTCTGGGATGAATGGCTAGGGTACTCTATCACCGGGCTGACCATCCTAGGGATCATCGGATATGCGGTAAGAGCATCCTTCCGACATTTGGAAGGAAGCCGTAGAAGAGAGCGCGGAGGGCAAGTTGAGTAGGCGGTCAGTCAGGGTCTTAAGAACTGCTTTCGATCTCACTTTTATAACCCTCATAACCCTGGCCTTCGCCCAACAAACGGGAGCCTTCTTAGGGTTTCCCAAAGGCGGAGACGTACAGAACCATCTGACCTTTATGAGATTTGTGGTAGAGAATTGGCCTCACATCGATTGGTTTCCTTACAGGGACGCGGGATTCCCTACCTTCGCCTTGTACCCTCCGCAGCCATATGTCATTTGGGAGGCCGTTGTTCGCCTCACAGGACTTGCTCCTGAAACCTCCTTGAATCTGCTATCTATTGCCAGTTTTATCCTCCTAGAACTGGGTGTATACGGCTTTGTTTACAATCTTACTCTTGATCATAATAGCGCGCTCCTTGCCCCACTATTGATCGTAGCCTCGCCAGTTTATTGGACTCTCTGGTTAGCCTATGGCCTTATCTCGAGAGTGATGTCGATAATGTTCTTCGGTGGCATGTTATTTTTCCTATCCAGGTTCTTCCTGGAAAAGGAGCGGAATAGAAGGATATGCTACCTACTAGTGATCCTTTCAAGTGCACTTAGCCTGTCGGCTCATCTTCTACAGGGTGTACTTACAGCCGTATTTCTGATCTTCACCATTCTTGCTCTTCGCAAGCCTCTATTAGATAAGGCACGATTGCTAATCCAGATAGGCTTTCCCTCCTTTCTTCTATCCGCCTATTTCTACCTGCCGTTCTTAGCCAATAGACCGGCTACTGGCTATGGCAACCCGTCGATGGCGGCCCTCCCTTTAGATAGACTCTGGAGGATAGACACTCTATCCTCTCCCGCACCTTTGCTCATTCCTCTCTTTCTCGCCCTTTTGATCGTTGCCTTCATCTATCGATATAAGGGACCTGCCCACTCATTCTATGAAGGCCTAGTTTATGCCGATGCAGTGTTAAAGGCTCTGTGCTTTTGCCTTCTTCTTATGAGTATCTACATCTTCGGGGGCAACTTGCCTTTTTACCCCCCTAATCTCTACCTCAAAGGAGTTTACCCTGAATTGCTTATGTTCTTTGTGACCATCTTCTCCTCATTGGCCTGTGCTATCCTCGTGGGCAAAATAGCCATCAAACTCGCTCCTTTCCCTAGACTCGCCTTGCTGAGTACTATGCTGACCACAGCAGGCTTCTTCGTGGCTCTAGCAGCGACCCCTGTCCGCAATATGGTAAACGACCGGAGCGATCCTCAAACTTGGAATTCCATCTCCAGAAAGGTCTTGGTTTTGCCAGCAGTGGAGAGGAGGTATAGATTCGGCACAGATTCCGCTGAAACAGCCATATGGTTCAACTACGAATATACTATCCCCCAAACCAGGGGATACGGTGCAGTGAGAATACCATACCCTCACTGGCAAGCATGGTTCACATCCACTGTCTGGGCTGAAGGGGGTAACTACCCAGAGACAAATTTTCTTCTCGACTGGTATGCGGTGAAATGGTTCCTAGTAGGGGAACCCCATTTTAATCATCAGAAATTCCTTACTAAGCCAGAATTCTACACTTTAGCACGCGCTGATGAGGTCCGTAAAGCCTATCTCCTTGAATACCGCAAGCCTAGCCCTATTCTCTCGACAACTGGTGTCCACGACCTTTTGGTCACGAGTAACAAGCATAACTATGAGGTTCTCCTCCGCGATCTCTCTCTGGTCAACTATAATAGCCAACGTGTTATCCCCCTCCGCGGCAAGGAGCACATCGATGACTATGCCCTGGATGAACTCTCCAAGTTCGATCTGGTAATCCTCTACGGCTTCGATTATCGGGACCAAGAGAAAGCCTTTAACCTCCTCGCCGACTACGTCAGAGAGGGAGGCGGGCTCATCGTAGAGGCCAATAGTTCGCCCTTCGACGATTCCCCCTCCATCCCCGAGCCCATTCCCGTGAGCCACACCACGGCCACTAACTATGGCACGGAGTGGAATTTCACCAGGGCGGAGCATGAGATCCTAGAGGGCATCGACCTATCTGCTTTTGGCCCTGCGATCTACGATGGTGGCCCTTGGGGGGTCTCCTCCGCGGAGGAAGCGGATATCCGCGATTGGGCCCAGCCCATCCTCTTCACCAATGGCCACCCCATTATCGTAGCGGGCCAATATGGCCAGGGAAGAGTAGTCTGGACAGGGATGAACCTCCCTTACCATACACTCAGTTATCGCAACCAAGAGGAATCCCGCTTCCTGGCTCAGATGATAGAATGGGTGGCTGGCGAAGGGGGCCCTCAGCCAGGTTATGAAGCCCATTTTATCCACCCTCAGAGGCGAGTGGTCAAGGTTCTGAGCCCCGCCAAGGGTGTGCTCTTCAAGGAATCCTTCTTCCCCAACTGGCACGCCTATGTAGAGGGAAGGGATCTCAAGATATACCGTGCCGGCCCCGACTTTATGTACGTGGCCTTGCCCAAGGATACCCCTTACCCTGTAGAGGTGATCCTTGAATATAAGAAGTCGAACCTGGAGTGGATAAGTCTAGGGATCTCCTTAGTCACTTTGCTGGGTTTGGCAGCCTATGCCATAAGGCACTAGCCCTTGACCCCCTTTGAACCCCCGTTCTCCCATCTTGCATATATTGTGTGACTCCCTAACCCCGTGTCAAGTCAAATGATAATGTTACCGAACGGAGATGGTTCTTTCAAATGATAATGTTACCGGGATGCCCTCTCCTTTCTGGCTCTGAATAGGTGTAGATAGCGTTTTGTAAACGTCCTCCGTCTT
>Ga0209979_1003007_pt1 | contig 15318 bp, 16 predicted proteins | sample AnhtaG_FD_183114 | JGI IMG/M metagenome (GOLD analysis project Ga0209979, IMG submission 183114) | Deep subsurface microbial communities from Anholt, Denmark to uncover new lineages of life (NeLLi) - Anholt_01485 metaG (SPAdes) (version 2) | ecosystem: Environmental > Aquatic > Marine > Oceanic...
CCCGGCAGGTCAGCAAGGTGCGGGTTCTGGACCCCGCCTGCGGCTCGGGGTCCTTCCTGCTAGGGGCATACCAATACCTGCTGGACTACCACATTCAGTGGTACGAGGCCCACGACCCCGGCAAACACGCTCGAGGCAAGCGGCCCGCCCTCTACCAGGGGCCAGGCGGAGAATGGCGGCTGACATCCGGGGAGAAGAAGCGCATCTTGCTCAACAACGTCTACGGGGTGGACATAGACCGCCAGGCGGTGGAGGTGACCAAGCTGAGCCTGCTGCTCAAGGTGCTGGAGGCGGAGAACCAGGAGTCCCTGGGCCAGCAACTGGCCCTGTGGCGCGAGCGCGCCCTGCCCGACCTGGGGGACAACATCAAATGTGGCAACTCCCTCATCGGGCCGGACTACTTCGAGGGGCAACTGCTGCCCGACGAGGAAGAGATGCGGCGGGTGAACCCCTTCGACTGGGAGGCCGAGTTCGCGGAGATCATGGCGGCGGGGGGATTCGATGCGGTGATCGGTAATCCGCCATGGGTCTTCACTCGTGACGTTTCGTTTGGGAGGCGTGCAAAAAAGTATTTTGCCAGTCTCTATGTCGGTGCTCGAGGAAAGGTTAATCTGTATGCCCTATTCATTTACCGTGGTATTACATTGCTCAACAGGACAGGTTGGTTCTCGATGATTGTGCCTAACACATTCCTTCGTGCCACAACCTATGAGCAACTGAGAGAGCACATCATCCGAGAACGTGGTTTGGAACAGATCACTGACACCGGACCGGGGGTCTTCAAAGGTGTTACTGCTTCAACCATCGTAGTCCTAGCCGGGAGAGATGAACGAACATCCAAAGTGAGAGTGACAGAATTAGATGAATCTGGCTCTGAAGTTCAAATAAACACCATTGATCGAAGGCATCTTCTTGCCAATCCAGGCGTTGTGGTTGATCTGTACGCCGATGAAGACACCCGTGACCTCATTGACCGAGTTCGAAGTGAATGTTGTCCATTGTCAACCTATGTGACGCACCTGATTTCGGGGATACAAACGTGGAAGCAGCACAAGAGTAGATTTATTTCTGGTAAACCGCTCAATCATGAATATAAGCCGCTACTGGAGGGCAAGGACATAGGCAGATATGAACTCTCTTTTAGTTCAAAGTACATCTGGTACAGCAAAGAGGTTTTGAACGTGATGCAGGATGAGACAATATTCCTGTTGCCTGAGAAAATCGTAATCCAGCGCATTGGTGGCGGCAACCGACCGCTCAGAGCTACTATTGACCGCGATGGATACTATTGCTTCAACTCGATCAATACCTTGGTGTGTCATGACCTCGACAATCGTTATGTCTTAGGTATCCTGAACTCGACATTCATGAGTTGGTTCTATAGCGTCACCTTCACCAATCGGTCGAGGTTGACGGTGAACATAGCCAATAAGAACCTGAAAGAACTCCCCATCCGCACCATCAACTTCGACGATCCCGAGGACGTGGCCCGGCACGACAAGATGGTGGCGCTTGTGGAGCGCATGTTGGCGCTCCACAAGAAGCTGGCCGCCGCCACCATCCCCGGTGACAAGGAGCTCTACCAGCGCCGAATCCAGGCCACCGACAGGGAGATCGACGCGCTGGTGTATGAGTTGTATGGATTGACCGAGGGCGACATCGCCATTGTCGAAGGAAGTGAGCGGTGACTGCGGAAGACCTTCACACTCTCTTGAATCTGATGCGCAGACTGGAACACGGCGACCCCGGCCACAGCCCGCGTTGCCGCGTCCCGGCTTGCCTGGGAGGCAACATCAACAGCGCAACCGAACCGCGTGGCGTCCGGCCGCTCACCAAGTAGTCTCAAGTAGTCAGGGGGATGGACGATGCAACGCGAAAGCAGTCTCTTCAGGGAAACTCGAAAGCAAGCCTTCTACCGTTGGGAAGCTGGAACTGAGAGAGATTGCCAGCTGCTCAACGATGACATGGCGAGGAGCTTTGAGTGCAAGTGGCAAGACAGAGCTACTCTTGAACTGGGTTATGAACACATCAGCATCTTTTGCAGCTTGGGTGAATGGGCCAGCAACATATCAGACATCTTGAATGACGCTTCCCGAGACCGGTGTGATTTCCTCAATGATGAGCATCGTCAAGCCCTGTTTCGATACTACACGAGATTCTTTCTTGTAGTCTCTGAAATGCTCTCCGACTTCGAGGAGATTGTCCAGAAGACACAATCGCTTCAGTCAAAGAAAGCCCGAGACTTCCTCTCGGGAAAGAGAGGAGAGGTGCACTCGCTGGTCGGGTTCGTCAACACGGTCTGTAAACACAAGGTGAAAAGTCTCCATCGCTGCAATCACCATCTGCCCATTTGGTTTGAAGATTGCTCGGAAAGCCATAGCTTCACGAGGCCGATTTCCATCGGAAACTTGGACTTTGACCAAGCCGATGGCATTCTGGTACCAAAGCTGAGCTGCTTCATTGACGTCATCTTGCACTGTTATGCTCGTTTGGACGACTTGTTCGAGAAAGAAACAGACAGGTTCAGGATCATCTGCAATGAGTACAACGGAGTCAGCTACCCGGTCTAGGCGGGTGCCTCCTGTCCCTGCACAAGAAGCTGGCCGCTGCCACCATCCCTGCCGACAAGGATCTCTACCAGCGCCAAATCGAGGCCACGGATCGGGAGATCGACGCGCCGGGGTATGAGTTGCATGGGCTCACGGAGGAGGAGATCAGGATCGTGGTTGAGCTCGCCGCATGACCTTGGAGAGTCTAGGAGTCGCGACGCCAAGCAACCAACCAGCAAAGATGCTGAGCGCGGTGAGTATGCGGCGCTCCCATGCAGATCTCTCAGCAAGGGTTTCGAAGTACGGCCTAAGTGTGTCTTGATGCTCTTTGACCCTTATCCAGGACTCTAGGTTGAGCTGCTCTTGGGTCAACTCCTCGTTAACCTTACGCAACCGTCCCACTTCTGCTTCTAGTTCTGTAACAAGAGCGCCGGTGTCCTCCAATCCTTCTACGGCCCTGCTGATGCGGTCCTCCAGTGGTGGAGTTGGCTGCTTTGGAACAATCAGAAAAGAGATGAGCGAAGACATGAACGCGATGATTAGGGTTGCCATGGCCGCGCCAATCGCAAACCGAATTCGACGCATTTCCATTCCTTGATCCTCCATGATGGCTGGCGCTTGTATTGAGGGGCCATGCTGGTTTGCATCTAGAGTGCGTGCTCTTGAAGCTCCTTATTCATCACCTCGCGGGCTACTGAAACATATACCGAGGTGGTCTTCAATTAGGTCCGCCATGTCGTTTCAGCAGTTGACCCTGTCTTGGCCGCCCAGTCTCGAGAGGGCATGTAGACCAGCTCGTATTCTTCTAGTGCTCTATCAAGCTTAGTGTGACTGTTCTCTTGTGCCATAGAGTCACTGTTATTCATGGTAGCTACATCGCTTTTCGTCTTATGACTTCGTCTATGGCGTCCTCCATCGCGGCGATGGATGTCCGTGATCTCAACTCCGACAGCAAGGTCATCATCTGGTGCTCAAGCGTGAAGATGTCTTTGTGCATCAGGTAATATCCTTCCTCAACTCGCTTAAGGGATAGAACGACTTCAGCCAGCATATTTTCCGCAGGGTCTTCACTTTCGGTCAAGTCCTGAAGGTTGATCGCATACGAGATAGGCGTTACGATCTGTTCTGGCGCCATTCCCTCTGCTGCTTTCATTGCCTGAATCAAGTTCGCTTTCGAATCATCCATGCTGTCCCAGTCAGGATAATCCACGGCCACCGCTCTTAGGTCAGCCACATCAAAGGGCATCCGCTCTTTTTGGTTCGTGGGCTGAAACAGCAGGACAAAGGGCCTGCGGGCTGCGTGTCGAATAGCGAGCTCGTAAAAGACATTTGGATTCCAATCTGTCAAATCAGCCACAACCATAGGATCGTTCATGGTGTGGTTAAGTACTTGAGCCGTGATCATGCCTGGCTCTGAGAACTCGTCGGCGCGCTTAGCTACATACCCGCATTCTTCGGCTGCTGGGCGGATAACAAACTTCAGAATCTGATCCGAGCGTTTCCGAGTTTTGCTGCCCTCAGGGCCAATGGGTGCGATCACGAAGCAGATTCTTTCCTCCTCAGCCATGACTACCCCCTTCGCGGATAAGCTGTTGGGCCTACCGCGCAGCTTTGATTCATGCTATTCACCTATGCCATGCTCAAGTCTTGTCTTCGTCTAACCAACCACTACAAACAGTTCATCCCCGGCAAAACCGGCCCCTCCGACGCCCTCTTGTCACAATCCACCCATTGGACGGGATTTGTCTGCGCCAAGAAGGGCCCCGCGCGTCTTTTTTCATCTAATCTATACTAGACGAAACAAGAATACCAGAGGTCTAGGGGGTTGTCAACGTGCAAGAAGTGCGCGTGCAGGGAGCTTCTTCGTCCGAGTGTGATTTGGCGCGGACACAGCAGTAGAGAATCCAGTCACGATGTGTGCGTGTGCCACGAGCCGCAAGGGCGGCTACTGGATGTAGTACGCCCCTGCGGCTGTGTCTTGGTGTGCTCTGCAGTCACCGCCGTGAACCGCCGATGCAGTACGCACAATTGTCGTACCGTTGGCGGTGCGCTTGGTCCAAGGTGTCCGGAGCGAAGGTCACGGCGTGCCGAGCATTGATGATCTCATCAATCTGGCACTGGTTGGGACCAGTCTGCTCCTTGTCGAGGTCATGGACTTCGGTGGTGTTGGTGTTTCCTACAAAGCGCTTCCCGTAGGTGGGAGGACCTTGACGCCTAGCCATCTTATCACCTCCTTTCTCTGTGATTTCATTAGCATGCTCCTATTGACTGTAGTGAGGGTTCGTGCGATAATGGCCACGAACGTAGGTTCCGCCACGCATGTGGCCACCGACCCAGATCCGCTTTCTAGCGCCCGCACGGGGACGCTTGCCCGAGTCGCTGGTTGGGCGGTACTTGTTCGACCTGGGTCTAGATCGCCCCCTGCGCGACACACTAGCTCTCTCGAGCTTCCAGGATCTTCCTCTGGATTTTCGCATTCGGATGTACCTCCTCACTAGCCGTGATGGCAGCATTTGTTCTCTTGGGCCTATGCGAGGCCAAGCCACGTCTTGATAATCCTTACCGCGTTTCTGAGGGCAGCCATGGGTGTGGCGTCTGGCTCACCCTCTTTTCGTGTGCTGTCGATTACGCCACCGACCCCAGGGCCTGGGAACCGGGGATAATCCCCGTAGACCACTGATCCACGGTCTCTAACTACCACCCTTAGGCCCCAAGGCAGCTTGTGACGGCCCCAAGCCTGTCTGAGATACTCCCCGTTGTAGTGGGCAGCAATCTCCAGGGCTCGTGTGAGATGGCGGGCCGATTCGCTGGATCCTTCCCAACGCACCAAATACGTCCCGTTGAATTCCTCCACGTGAGTCACCTTTTCGTGGCCAGCCACCCGTGCGTAAAAGCTCACAAGCGACATCTTGTTCACCTCCTGCGTATTGCATTTGCATCCAAATACAAGTATACTCCGAAATAAAAAGGTTGTCAAGTCAAGTGAATCCCGCGTGCAAGGCCACACACTGATCGGGATCCAGCTGCAATCCCTTTAGAACAATCTCCGCATATACAGCTCCTCCAATAGCCTAGTGTTCTTCAGACGATAACTCATGGCCTCCTGAGACACTCTGAACTGCCGGGCAAGGTCGGCGGTGATCATGCCGAGGAGTTGCTCAGAGTTCCCGCCCAAGTCCTGATATTGCTCCTTTGCTTTCTCAAAGGCTGGGCGCAGGAATCTCACAGGCATCAGGATCGCCGCAGCAAACTTGTTAGCTTCGACTTCATACCATCCCCTGCTCCCGCGCCGGGAGAGGTGAGGGCGCGAGTAATCCCTACAGAGGCCAGGTATCGGCTGCGTCAGGAAATCAACCTTATCAGCATGAAGACGCGTGTGGCCGCCCTCGTGTGCCAGGGAGAACCTCTGCCTAGCTTGTACCTCGTCTACCCGAACGGTGATCACTCTATTCCGGAAGTCCGTGCGCCCGGACTCATTTTGGTTCAACTCGGAGTTGTCATACAGCACGTCAAACCCCGATACCACCTCGACGACTTGCTCGATGGGCACTGGGGGTCCGATGCCCTTTCCTGTCTTGCGCATGTACTCGTCCAAGAAGGCATTGGCTTCCTCTTCGTAGTTGATGCGGCGATAGATCATTTCTCTTTCTCCGCTGTGCTCTTGAGTTCCTGAATGAACTCGTCGATCTTCTTCCAATCTTGTTCACTTAGTCCCTTAGCCCGTCTAAGCACTGCAGGAATATGGGGGCCTTCGGTGATGATGGGCTCGATATCACTAGGTACCCGGCGCGCCAGGACGAGAAGCTCATCCTCATCAACCCCCAACTCCTTAGCTATTCTCAAAACAACCTTCCCGGAGGGGGGGTTGACCCTGCCTCGTTCGATATTGCTCAAATAACCAAAGTCTATCCCTACTGCTTCCGCCAACTCCTTTTGGCTCATACCCTTTTCGAGTCTGAGTCGCTTGACTGTTGGCCCGAAGCGGTTGTGCGTCATATCGACTGCCCTCCTGGGTCTTTGAATCTGCATGCAGATACAATTCTACGCGAAAGGGGTCATTGTGTCAAGGGACGCTCATGACAGTGGAGTGGCACCCAAAAGGGCGCGAAGGTGAGAACGTTGTGTAAGAGAAACCCCATTCGATTCGCCCGGCCTAAATCGGCCGTTAGAGAGGCTCTGGTGGGCTCGGGAAGCGGCGCTGGTGGGATCCAGTCGGTCGGTGTTTAAGAGGGGGTGGGTGGTTTGCGCCACCCGCCAGGAAGGGAGGGAGATCGAGGGTTCACAGCAGCACGGGTACCGGGATGCTCAGTTCCACGCTTCCATTCCGGTTGGTCTCGGCCAACGACGCTTCCGGCAAGGGATCACCGTGCTCCAGATATGAGTCGATGAGCTTTCTGGCCACGTCCTGGGCGATTTCGATGGTCTCGGCTATGCTTCGCCCTTGCGCGAGAAATCCCGGCAGAACCTCGCTGGTAGCCAGATAGCCCCCTTCCTCAAGAGGTTCAATCCTTATCGGCATAAGGTATTCCATCTGGCCGCACTCCATTCCCTCCCTGCCCTCACGGCGCAGGTTTCCCCTGACACCGAGGGCAGATGTACGTCCCTCTACCACCTACTACCAGCCGCTCGATGGTCGTCCCACAGCGAGGACAAGCCTCGCCCGCTCGCCCCGAGACCAGTAGCGAGTTCTGATGCCTTCCCTCGCTCCCGTCCGGACGTACGTAGTCGGACCGGCTCGTGCCCTCTTCCGCGATTCCCTGACGCAGGACATGCCGTATGGCACCGTAGAGACGAGCCAGCTCGTCAGATGTCAAGGTGTCTGCCCTACGCCGAGGATGAAGCCCCCCCTCAAACAGGGCCTCGTCCACGTAGATGTTCCCCAGGCCGGCGATGAACCGCTGGTTCAGCAGCAGTGGCTTGATCATCCCTCGACGGTTGTTGAAAAGAGCGCAGAAGTCCTCCACTCGGAAGTCTTCATCCAAAGGCTCAGGCCCTAAGTCCCCCAGAACCTCCTCCGGGTCGGCCACCAGATAGAGGCGTCCGAACTTGCGCACGTTCACGAAACGCAATTCCTGACCATCGTCCAGCCCAAGACACAAGCGAGTATGGGGCTCCCATGGAGTGGAGGCCTCCTTCACCAGTAGGCTACCAGTCATCCGGAGATGCACCAGCAGTGCCAGGCCGCCCGACAGCGTGAAAACGACGAACTTCCCACGGCGTCCGACGTCTTCTATGCGGCGCCCTGCTATCTGCTCGCCGAATTCCTCCAGGGAGGGCCGGTCCACGCACCCCTCCCAGCCCACACCTACACCGACGATGGTGCGCCCCACGAGCAAACGGCGCAGGTCGCGCTTGATGGTCTCGACCTCAGGAAGCTCAGGCATCCGAACCCATGACCTCTGTGCGAAACGCCAGGTCCCAGACCCCCTTCACCATGCCACATCCCAAGGCCACCGCCCGCACGAAGAGTAGGATGGGCGAGAGAAGCGCCACGAAGGGATCTCGGGGTAGAGTTCTGATCACGAAGGGCAGAACGCTGACCGCATAGAGGATCGCTGCCACCAAGAATGGCAAAACCAGCCCTGTCAGTACGACCAACCCTACAATAGGTATCAGCAGCAAGACGATTCCCATCTGTACCTTCAGACTCTGCGGTGTGTGAGAATCACGCACCGCCTTCTGCGGATGCCGCTGTAGCACCATCACCTTCCAATAGCCGATGTTGAACTTGCGCTTGAAGTAAGCCCCCACCGTCCGGGGATGCTGATGATACACTACTGCCTGGGAGTTGAAGATCATCTTGTAGCCCCGCTCCGCCAGACGGAAGGAGAACTCCTGATCCTCGACGGAGGCGCTAGGATAGCGAATATCAAAACCCCCTTGCTCCAGAAAGACCTCCCGCCGGTAGCCCGCGGCGTACGTATCAATGAAATCTATCTGCCTCAGACTGGCCATGCGTTCGTACCGCTCCTCGTATTCGCACTGAACGAAGCGGGGGACGATCCCCTTCTGTCGCGTGCGGTAGATCCCTTTGACCCCCACGACCTCTGGGTCCTCGAAAGGCATGACCATCTGGCCGATCCAATCGTTTGCGGGCACGCAGTCGGCGTCGGTGAAGAGCACTATCTCCCCCCTTGCCTCCGCCACTCCCCGATTCCTGGCCCTGGCCGGCCCCTGATGAGGCTGCGTTACCAAGCACACGCCGTGGCCTGCAACTATCTCTCCCGTCTGATCGTCGGAGCCATCGTCCACCACGATCACCTCGTACCTGTCCCTTGGCACGCTTTGTGCCAGCAGGCCCTCCAGACAGGCACCTATCGTGGGGGCCGCGTTGTAGGCTGGAACGACCACGGAGATGTCCATCAGTTGTCCTCCACCTGGCTCGCCAGCCGGTAGAGAGTCAGATTTCCCTTCCACAGGCAGAGGATGCCCGCAAGGATGACCGGTAGAACGACTATGGCGTACAGAACGAAGCCGTAGGCCAGGGCCAAGGGGCCCTCCACACCGAGGAATGAGAGGGACAGGAGGCAGAGAAACTGAAAGACACCGATGCGAGCTGGCGAGGAGGGCACCGCCAGGCCAAGATGTAGGACAGCCAGAACGAAAAGGGAAGCAGTCAACAGCGGGACTTCTATCCGCAGAGCCACCAGAGTCAGATAGTTCGTCGATGCTGCGAGAAACGAGATACAGAGGGACCACGCCAGCAAGCGTACGTTTACGGTTCCGTCTCGCAAGGAACTCAGCCCGTCAGCCAGCGCCGCCAGTCGCTGGCGCAGATCCAGTCGCTCCAAGAACGGCGTGAGCTCACCCAGTCGGCCCACAGCCCCCAGGATTCTCTCTCTTTGACCGGTGAGGAGCAATATGGTCGCCAGCAGGCCGCCCAGCGTGAGCCCCATAGTGACCCCAGCTATGCGCAGCCAATCTGGTACCGGCATGAGCAGGAAGAGAAGACCGACGATCAGCAGAAGCATCAGGCCGTCCAGCAGCTTCTCCACCATAATGGTGCCCAATGCAAGGAGCTTGCTCAGCCTCTCCGCCTCCCCGACTAGATAAGCGCGGGCTAACTCGCCCACCCTGATCGGCAGCAGGAAGTTCATCGTCTGGCCGATAAGGATGGCCGAGAGCAGGCTGGTGAGGCGCAAGTTCCGATGCGCAGGGTAGTAGAGGAGTCTCCAGCGAAGGGCCTTGGCCACGACAGTCGCCGCCACCGTGAGCAACGCCAACGCCACCAAATGGAACTGCGTCCCGGCCAGAGCTGCCACCAGACTTGATGGATCTACGACCCTGAAGGCCAGGATCAGCAACAGGAGGCCCAGCGCCAGGCCAATCGCCAGTGACGCCCTGTGTATCGTGGTTCTACTGATCACCCAATGCAATCCTTCTGGCGGCTCAGCTACCCCTCACCGTGCGGAGGGACCGAGACGATTGTCCAGTGTCCATCTGGATGGCGGTAGCTTGTGGGGCATCAGACCGCGACCGTAACGTATTCTGGGGCGGGGATCGGGTCGCCCACAGCCAGGCGCGATTCGATGCACACTCTCATGGAGTCTTCAATCTCTGCCAGAGCTTCTTGGTGCGTTTTGCCGTCGGTGTAGCAGCCCTGGAGCAGGGGACAATCGGCCAGGTAGACATTCTCCTCAGAGTCGTACTCGATGATCACCGGGAGCTGGTATTCTTTCATCAACGTCTTCCTCGCGGCGCGGGATGTGCTCTCCACACCCATCATAACAGAGGGGCGGAGGCTAGTCAATGCCCTGAATGCGATTTCGCGATAAGCGCCTTCACGATGTGGAATCCAACCGCGGCAGGCTGAGGAATTGGCCCTCAGTGAGAAGACGTATAGCTGGCATACGCGAGCCCCAAGGGAGTTATCTGTCCCGTATCCGGATCGAAGAGGTTTCCTGTGGGATAGACCGTGTCGCTAAGGCTGTACCAGGCCCAGCGCTGCACCAGCCGGTTGCCGTCAGCGGGATACCCCAGGGAGGCATCACTGGCGGTCAGGAAATAGTCAAAGGTGGCGTACATGAAGTCTCTGACCTTCTCGTACGGAAAGCCGGGCTCGTAGTCCGCAGGCATTAAGATGCCGTATTCCGAGACGATCAGAGGCTTGTCCCTCTCCCCCCAATCCTTCATCCAGCGCCTGAAGGCCACGATCTGTTCACGGAAGATCTCCATATCGTCGTGATCCTCAAGCTCATAGAGACGCCCCTGGTCAGCGGAGATGCCGGGAGGGATGTCCACGCCCCAGGAGTCCCGCTCCTCGCGGAGAATGAAGCCATGCACGTTCCACACGTCCACTGGGATCATGCCCCCGTAGAGGTCCTGATAGGCATCCAGGACCAAGTCGAGATACTGAAGCCTCAGAGGCGTGGGCTGGGTGATGCCGGCTATGGCCACCTGACAGGTTGGATCCCTACTCTTGAGAAGGTCGTATGCTTCGTGATATAGCCGGGCATAATCGGCGGGGGCGGTATTGTCCTGCCAGATGACGTCAGGCTCATTGCCGATCAGCCACAAGGAACCGGGATTGTTCTGGATAACCCTTTCCAGATCCTGTCCGCTGGGAGAGAAACTGGTGCCACGCACCCGTATCATCTGCGCATATTCCATCCCCTGAGGACGCGCGGGGTTGGGGTCAGCCCGCCAGTTGAGATACCATCCGGCATGGAGTTGATCCACGGCGAAGCGATCAATGGGAGAGATGGCTGCACCGAACCCGAACCTATCCCTTACAGGCATCGAAGATGGAATAGGAGTAGCGACCACAAATTGGGGTGTGGACCCTGGACCTTGCGGCTCGGGCCCAGATGCCTCAGGAGGGGGAGTCATCGAGTGTTCCGGCGCGGGAGTGTCGATCACCTCTGCCGTGGACGAGACAGATCCCGCCGTTGCCTCCTCGGCCATGGTGGCAGTCGGTATGATGCGCTCATAAGGTGTCGGCCGCATAGTCGGCGACCCTGGCTTGCCAAACAGCACCGTGCGAGCCAGCCTGGGCCCGAAGTGCATACTCCCGACCACTAGCAAGATCACCGCGGCAACGAGCACGCCTACCAGGATGCGCCGGTCCTTTCTTCCCCTCCAGGCAATCAAGAGAGCTACGAGCGCAATCCCGAGGAGCAGGCCCAGGCCGAGGCAAAGCAGCGATTGTCCCCAGGCAGGACCCTCTGGAACGCCGACCGAGAGAGAGGGCGTAGATGTAGCTACCGCCACAGACGTCGGTGACCGGCTCTCTGCCGAGGCAGCGGGCGAAAGCGCGATGCTCAGCAAGTGGTCCTCCGTTTCACCGAAGGCGAAAGCCCCTCTCCCATCCCAATCATCTCCCGAGATCACCTCTGCGTAGCTCAGTGTGAAACGAGCCCAACTCTGGCCGGCTCTGGGGCCAACAGGCAACTGGAGGGGGATCACCGTCGCGGTGGTGCCCTCCGACCACGAGGAGACGTCTACCGGGAGGTTTCGCACCGCCCACTCGGAGGCCACCAAGCCCTGAGGACAGGAGACCCTTCCTCCCCAGGCCCCGTCGCCGTCCCAGTCAACCAGTACGTTCAGGTATAGCAGGTGTTCCGCATCATAGGGATGCTGAGGGTCATCCCGATCGCGCACAGTCACGCTGACCTCCAGATTGGCCTCTGTACACGCCATCAATTCGGGAATCCCTATTCCATCGTCGTAGAGGTCGGCATCTACCTGTCGGGAGTCGTGCTCTTGATCCACCCCTGCTCCCAGCCACTCGAACTCCACTATGGAGTGCCGCACACCGTCGCTGCCAAGAAGCGAGGGAAAAGTAGGGTCGGGAGCATCGCCGAAATCCCAATCTGGCAGTGGTGTGAGGGAGGGAGCAGCACCTGTCGGGGACGCTGCTGTAGCCAGAGTAGGTGTGGCAGACAGCTCCGAGGTTGGTGGAAGCGTCTCTGTCGGCTCAGGAGTCCAGGTGTGGGTAGGGGTCGGCACCACCGGCGTGGGAGTATCCTGCTGGGGAGGTTGAGGCGTGCTGGGGGGACCTGGCCGCGAGGTGGGCGTCATCGTGGGGACCGTCTGTCGCACAGGGTCGGTGCCAGGGGCGGCCCACGTCGCAAGACCAGAAGAGAACAGAGCGACGACCACAATGCCCGTCAGCATGAAGATGAATGGTAGTCTCCTCACCATTCGCGCTCCTACGGGGCCTCTCAGAGCCCCACTAGCGGAAGACTACTTCTAACTCCCGGTCGACGAGGAGATTGGTCTCGAACACAACCGCCCCGTCGAGGACCAGACTTGCCTCTGGCTGTGTAGATAAGACCTCTGAACCTTCGGGCAGGGTAACCGTTACCTGAAGGGGGATGGCCGCGGTGCCTGGCTGCTTCTGAATCAGCAGCCGATATCTTGTGCTTGAGCCCTCCCTTTCCAGGACGTCCGGCGGTAGTTCATACCCAAAAACGATCTCTCGCTCCTCCCCGGGCGGCACCACGAAGAAGGTAGCGAAGACATTCTTCCCTGCCTCGACCGGGCCCACATCTGGCGGCAGGGTGGTGCCTCCCAGGCCACTGTCCCTCGCTCGCAGGCTGCCTTCAGGTAGGGGGAGTTCTGGCCCTTGTAGCAGTTGGCTTTTCTCAGGCACATAGACGCGCAGGTAGTTCCAGTAACACCCCTCCATCATCTCCTGATAAGTGGGCGGGTACACGGCTTCCTGGACACACTGAGCTACGCTGCCGCCACTTCTGTTGCCATAATGGATAGACACTCGACCCCACAAGCTGCCACCCCCATCCATGAGCACCTCATAGTCGACTCTGGTCTCGATGTTGGGATTGACTTTGTTGAACCCCATGTTGGTGTCAACCACCATCAGAAAGTCGCCTTCCGTGGGTCGCAACGCCCCATCCCATCCGTTCTTGGCCAAGATCTCGCTCATCCTGGGATCGGCCAGATAGATCAGAATATGCTTCTCCCCAACTCCTCGGCCCAAGACTTGCATCAACCCCGAGAGATCAACTGACCCGATGTCGGTTTCCACCTTGGCTATCATCTCCCCCAGCATGGCACCCATGAAGTCCTTACGGTGGGCCCACCACTCGCCGGTCTGACCCTCCCCTCCAGGCGAGGCCCAGTACTTCTGCATCAACTCCATGACGTTGCCCGCATTCACCTCTTCGTCGTACTCGTCCAAGTGGATCGGCCCCAGCGCTGCGACGAGAGATTCCATGGCAACCAAGTCCGTGGCGATGACTCCGTCCACGATCACGCCTTGATCCAGTTGGTACAGCTCACGCGCCACCTCAGCGGAGGCGGGGAAATCGGGATGCCAGTTCGCGTCTCTGATCAACCAGATCTGCGCCAGCATGTACCGCTCCAGAGGCTCCGGCGGTGACGGGTGCGGCTGAGAGAGGTCATCCACGGCGTAGCTATCACGGAAGTCCATCTCCACTATCTGTCCGTTAGCTATGCGCACTAATGCCACACTGCTGATGAACCCACCCGTGGCCCGCAACTCATTGTCGTTCTGTGCTAGAAGGAGATAGGTACGGGGCTCCTCAGCCCCCAGTAGATGAGGGGCGATCGTCAGGCCCTGCAAGCCGGTCTCCAGCAGGGGGAAGTACCTGTCGAACCGCTCTAGGAGCCGGGCGAGCCGCGGTGAGAGACGCTCATCACTGATCCGCTCTCGTCGTTGCCTGACAGCGTCCAATTCGGCCTGGGCTGCTGCGAACTGAGGCTGACCATCCAGCAGCGTGGTCGACAGGGCCTCGCCGAAGCTCACCGAAGAACCTGTCTCAGATCCCTCAAACAACACCACCAAGGGTGCCATGCCCTCGAAGATCAACTCCCCGGCCTTGGAGACGCCAATGCCCATCTCCAACAGTTCCCGTGCTGCGGACACATCTCCGCCCACCACCGGCAGCCAGCCCAAATGAGGAGCGAGCACCAGGACCATGCCTGTTTCTGCCCTTATGGCCCGCAAATCCTGCCCTACCTCGGCCAACTCGGCCTGAACCCCTTCGACCTCCTCCCTCTTGAGGCTGGCCAAGAGGTCTCCCTGTCCTCTCGCTTCAAGGTTCCCCAGGTGTTGGGTCAACGACTTGACATGTCCCATGACCCGCACATACTTCCAGTAGCTGAAGACAAGCAGGCACGCGAGTAGCACGACGGCGAGCAGACCGGCGACTGCGAATTTCGCTCTTGCAGACATGACGCCTTATCCAAGCCCATCGACGGGCTTCTTCGAGGATGCGAGGGTTGAGCATCTCCCGTCTGTGACAAGAAAATATATCACATCTAGGTCGAAGGCACAATGGTTCACCCGCCGTCCCAGGCGCATCACGGTCTTGCTCCGGGTGTATCCGCCGTGCACGAAACCAGTCACACGTGCGCGATTCCGGAGGGTGGAGTTTGTGACAGGTCAGTTGAGTGATGATCCACCTCTTCGGCGGGCGCCGCACATCGCACTCACTTCCTGACACCGTCCAAGTCCCCCTCAGAATCGAGAAGACTTCGCCGAGGTCAGAGGGCAACCTCGGTCGGAACACACCGGTCATGGTGTCCAGGCTCACCTACGTTCGTGCCGTGTCCAGTCAAATAAGAATGTTACCGAAGGGAAGCCATTCTTTCAAATGATAATGTTACCATGGCGCCCTCTCCTTTCTGGCTCTCAGTAGGTGCAAATAAGGTCTCGTAGACGTCCTCCGTCTTCCCTGGGACGGCACCAGGCAAGAGGAAGATGTGATGATCGATGAGTTGGTAGATCTCTTGCCGGAGCTGTCGAGGGTTGACCTGGTCGCGAAGAGTACCAAGTTGCTCC
>Ga0209979_1003008_pt1 | contig 15318 bp, 14 predicted proteins | sample AnhtaG_FD_183114 | JGI IMG/M metagenome (GOLD analysis project Ga0209979, IMG submission 183114) | Deep subsurface microbial communities from Anholt, Denmark to uncover new lineages of life (NeLLi) - Anholt_01485 metaG (SPAdes) (version 2) | ecosystem: Environmental > Aquatic > Marine > Oceanic...
CAGGTAGGCACTATTACCGCCAAAGATAAAGAGATTGGTGATTTAATTGCCGAGGTCATGGAGAAGGTGGGTAAGGACGGGGTTATCACTGTTGAAGAGTCCAAGGGGATAAAGTATGAGACGGAGTATGTAGAAGGGATGCAATTTGACCGCGGCTACATTAGCCCCTATTTCATCACCAATGCTGAGCGGATGGAAACAGTAATCGAAGACCCTTACATCCTTATCACCGATAAGAAAATCTCGGCGGTGTCCGACCTTTTGCCGGCTCTGGAAAAGATACTCCAGGTATCAAAAAACCTGCTTATTGTCGCCGAGGATGTTGATGGCGAAGCTCTAGCCACCTTGGTGGTCAATAAGTTAAGAGGCACCATTAATGTTCTGGCGGTTAAGGCCCCCGGCTTTGGTGATAGGCGCAAGGCAATGCTGGAAGACATGGCAATTCTTACCGGCGGTAAGGTGATTTCGGAGGAGGTGGGGCGCAAGCTAGACTCGGTTACCGTGGAAGACCTAGGTAGGGCTCGCCGGGTGACAGCTGATAAGGATAAGACTACCATTGTTGAAGGTAAGGGTTCAGATGAGGCTATTAAAGCCAGAATCAAGCAGATTAAGTCTCAAATAGAGGAGACTACCTCTGATTATGACCGAGAGAAGCTTCAGGAGAGGCAGGCAAAGCTGGTCGGTGGGGTGGCAGTAATTAAGGTAGGGGCGGCTACTGAGGTTGAGCTTAAGGAGAGGAAACACCGCGTTGAGGATGCCCTCTCTGCTACCCGGGCAGCGGTAGAAGAGGGTATTCTGCCTGGCGGCGGTGTTGCCCTGCTCAACGCCCTCCCGGTTCTGGATAAGCTAAAGGTTAGTGGTGATGAAGCCACCGGGGTTAACATTGTTAAGAAAGCCGTGGAGGAGCCAATCCGGTGGATTGCCAGCAATGCTGGGCGGGATGGTTCGGTAATAGTGGATGCCGTTAAGAAGAGCTCGGCCGGGGTCGGTTACGATGCTGTAGCTGATGACTTTGGTAGCATGGCAGACAAAGGTATTATCGACCCGACCAAGGTAGTAAGGTCTGCCCTAGAAAATGCGTCTAGTATTGCCTCTATGTTTTTGATTACCGAAGCACTGGTTACCGATATCCCAGAGAAGGAGAAGATGCCATCCATGCCCGGTGGTGGTATGGAGTATTAATTGGACTTCCCTGAATAACAAGGAGGAGGGCAGGAGTGCAGAAGAAACCCAAGCCGAAACCCAGATAGCTTCCTAGGGTATAACAAGGAGCAAAATAGCCGTGGTCTTCGGGCTGCGGCTATTCTTTTGTGTATATTGCAAGGGTAGATTTAAGGGGCTTTTGCCCCTTCAAAAACTATGCTCCCCCTCTCCTTCGCGGAAGTGCACAATTGCAATAAGGTTGTTCATCAGGGGGTTTAAGGGGCGAAGCCCCTTCTAATAAAAACTCCCCCTTTCCTTTGAAGGAGGTTAGGTCTGGAAGGGTGTCAGGGTGTCTAAGAGGGGCGAAGCCCCTCTTATAAATATCCTCCCCCTCTCCTTTGAAGGAGAGGGATACTAAAGGAGAGTAGAAGAGAGGCGAAGCCTCTCTTCTATAATTAGTCCCCCTTCCCCTTCTTAAGGGGAAGGGGGATAAAGGGGGATGGGGTTACCAAGAAAAACTAAAGGGGGTGAGGTAGATGAACTATCTCATAGCTTCAGGAGTTCGTCCAGTGGCTCGTCGCTAGCGACTGGACCAACTACTGCCAGGCGGAGCTGACTAGCTACAATTAGCTCCCGAGCCAGTTGCTTTAGCTCTTCAGCGGTAATGGCATCAATAATGGATACTATCTGGTCAAGGCTAAGAATGCGTCCGGTGAGAATTTCCTGCCCGCCCATCCAGCCGGCGACGTTACGGCTATCCTCCATACGTAATAGCAAGCGCCCTTTGGATAGTTCCTTGGCCTTGGATAGTTCAGATTCAGGGACCGTTTCCTTGAGTTGCGAGAGTTGCTCCAGGATAGCCTTGATGGCGGTTGACAGGTTTTTGGTCTCTACACCGGCATAGATAGTAACTGAGCCTGAATCAAGGTAGTGTTCAATATAGCTATGAATGCTATAGGCCAGCCCTAATCTATCACGGATTTCAGTAAACAGACGGCTACTCATGCCCTCCCCCAGTATGACATTAAGCAGGTCAAGGGTGAAACGCTTAGGATGAAGGAGTGGTAGGCCGGGTAGTGCCAGGCACAGGTGGGCTTGCTCAGTGTCCCGTGTCTCAACATGCAGCCGCTGAGCCGCCTGTTCCTTATAGGCAGCATATTCAGAGCGAGTCCGCTGGTTAGTCCAGTTGCCCAGAGCCTGATTAATGGCAGTTACCACCTCCTGGTGCTGGATATTACCGGCGATGGTAACTACGGTGTTATTGGGTAGATATTGAGCAGCTAGGTAATCAAGCATCATGTCCCTGGTAATACCAGCCACTGACTGCTTACTGCCAGCTATATCGCGCCCCAGGGGATGATTGGGCCATAGAAGCTCATCAATAAGCGTAGCCACCTGCTGTGGTGGGAAATCCTTGCTCATATTAATCTCTTCAATGATAACCTGGCGTTCCCTTTCTATATCTTGAGGGTCAAACCTAGAATGGAGTAGCACATCCACCAGCACATCCAGGGCTAAGGATAAGTGGTGCTGAGCCACCTTGCACCAGTAAACGGTTAATTCTTTGTCAGTGCCCCCGTTAAGGATTCCGCCGACACCTTCTATAACCGTGGAAATTTCCCGGGCAGTTGGCCGTTTTGCTGTGCCTTTAAATAACAGGTGCTCAATAAAGTGTGAAATACCGGCCTGAGCCTCGGTCTCGTATCGGGAGCCAACGCCGATAAAGAAGCTAAGGGATACCGCCTGAGTATGAGGCATATTGGCAGTGATAACCCGTAGTCCGTTATCCAGAGTAGTCTTTTGATACAATATTCTGCACCTTTAGTCAGTATTAAATGATATTCTATCCGTATTGCTAGCTGGGTGTCAATTTAAGGGGCAGATTGTTCTTCCTTTCCCTTGAATTAGGAATCCCAAACTTAGGCAGGTTTTTCCTAAGTAAATAAAGCATAATCTTTGGAGACCAGACTTAACAAGCTCTCTAAGAGGAGCAAAGCCCTCAAGTAATCTTCCTCTCCTTTGAACGAGGTAAGTACAAATTCCTCAATAAGGAGTCATCCTAATAGGGTGTCTAAGAGGGGCTTCGCCCCTCTTCTTTATATCTCCCCCTCTCCTTTGTGGAAGTGCACAATTGGCAATAAGGTTGTTTATCAATAGGGGGTTTAAGGGGTGAAGCCCCTTCTATAAAAACTCCCCCTCTCCTTCAAAGGAGAGAGATACTAAAGGAGAGTAGAAGAGAGGCGAAGCCTCTCTTCTATAATTAGTCCCCCTTCCCCTTAAGAAGGGGAAGGGGGATAAAGGGGGATGGGGTTACCAAGAAAAAACTAAAGGGGGTGAGGTAGATATAAATCTTAAATTAACTTGATTAAGGCACACGGGTAACATTGGATTGGTGGTTAGGATAGTATTAGACTAGCTGCTGAGCTTGGCAGCTTTGGCACGAAAGTTGGCCAAATAGCGAGCTGAGCTTGGCAGCTTTGGCATAAAAATTGGCCGAATAGCGAGTTGAGGTGGCAGCCAATCTCTACCATCTCAAGTTGATACCGTATACTATTGACAAAAGGCATTTTTATGGCTATAATATGGTCAAGAGGCACTAAACCTACTTGATTAGCAGTTAGGTAAGGGCACTACCTTTGTCGGAATTACCTATCAGCGAACATTGATAGTAAAGGAGAGCAAAATGAAAAACCCAGCTGCCGGTGCAAAGAGAATCCTGATAGTTGAAGATGAACCGGCAATTTGCCAGATATGCGTGAGAGTCCTTACCAGTGAAGGGTTTGAGGTGGATATTGCTGTCAATGGAAGTGTGGCCAAAGATATGTTAGGGAAAGAGGACTACGACCTTTGCCTGATTGATATCAGGACACCGGTGATGAACGGTAAGCAACTCTATCAATTTATCATTAGGAAACATCCCAAGCTAGTCAACGGTGTGATGTTCACTACCGGAGATGTGATGGATGGCTACACTGAACGTTTTCTAGAGCTAACTGGCCGACCATTTATACTCAAACCATTCACCCCCGATGGGTTAAGAACCATAGTCAGAGAAACCTTGAGTCCGATGAAAAAATGAGTAAAAAACAAGCGCAAATACGATTGATGATGAAGAAGAAAATACTTATAGCTGATGACGAACAATCTATCAGGTTGCTGGTAAAAAGGTTTCTGAGCCAGAACTATATTGTTCTCGAGGCAAGTGATGGGGCAGAGGCAATAGATATTGCTCGCAGAGAGAACCCAGACCTTATCCTGATGGATATTATGATGCCCGGAGTGGACGGCTATACCGCTTGCCATCAAATTACAAAGGGTCAGGCTACCAAGGCAATACCTGTGGTCATGCTCACTGGCGTAGGCCATGAACTCAACAAGAAGCTTAGCTTTGAGGTAGGTGCCACAGGGTATATAACCAAGCCATTTATCCTACAGGAGCTGCTGGACGTAATTGGTCCACTCCTGCCAGTTTCCTGAGACCTCTGTTACCAACTAGTGATTTACCTCCTCACTCCTTTGATGTTTCTCAGCCCGTTCTCGCGCCCACCTTACCTGAGTTCACTTGATAGAGCCATTCTTTGAGCTGATTTGACTCCAGTCACAGTCTATCGGTGACAAGGTAAAGCCTAGTAATCATAAATTGACTTCATTCTTTGGCACTGGTAACATTGGGTAGAGGAGGAGTAGTTACGGTGGACAGGCTACCCAGACTTTCTCTATTTCCACTAACTGCTGAGGTGAATGGTCAGGGTCACCTAGTAATTGGTGGCTGTGACAGCGTTGAACTGGCTGCTGAGTTTGACACGCCACTGTATGTCTTTGATGAATTTAGCTTGCGTAGTAAGTGTACCGAATTCAAAGAGGAGTTTGGTCAGCGCTACCGTGATACCACAGTTATTTACGCCGGCAAAGCCTTTTTAAATAAGGCGCTGGCAATCATCCTGAAGGATGAGGGGTTGGGCTTAGATGTAGTCTCGGCTGGTGAGCTTGGTATTGCTCAGTCGGTTGGTTTTCCCTTAGATAGGGTCTATTTCCATGGTAATAATAAATCAGCCGAGGAAATCAGGCTTGCCCTTGAAGTGCAGATTGGCTGCCTCGTAGTGGACAATTTTCATGAGCTTACAATGCTAGGTGAAATAGCTAAGGAGATGAACGCTCAAACCGATATATTGCTGCGGCTGTCTCCTGGGATAGACCCGCATACGCATCAGTATATTGCTACCGGGGTTATTGATACCAAGTTTGGCTTTCCGTTAGCTAGCGGAGAAGAAGCAGTGGCCCAAGCTATACGAGTCCCTAACCTGAACCTGGTCGGTTTGCACTTTCACCTCGGTTCACTTATCTTTAACACTGAACCATATCAGCGGGCTATTGAATTAATACTCAGCTTGGCGGCTAAAATGAAGCTGAAATATGGTTTTGAGCTCAAGGAACTAAATGTTGGCGGCGGGTTTGCTATTCAGTATGCCCTGGATGCCCCCGCTCCACCGGTTTCTGCTTACGCCGAAGCAATAGCGTCTAAGGTTATTAGTAAATGCCAGGAACTAGAGTTGCTACTACCCCGGCTTACTGTTGAGCCAGGGAGGGCAATTGTGGGGCCGGCTGGGATAGCTTTATATAGAGTGGGCGCGGTGAAGGACATACCGGGCATCAGGTGCTATGTCTCAGTAGATGGTGGTATAGCGGATAATATCCGCCCAGCCCTTTATGGCGCTAAATATGAGGCGATAGTAGCTAATAAGACATCAGAGGCAGAGACAAAGGAGGTTACCATCGCTGGCAAGTTTTGCGAGTCTGGCGATATACTAGTCAAGGATATTAATCTGCCCCCGGTTTCCGCCGGTGATATTATAGCTATACCTGACTGTGGTGCCTATTGCTTGCCTATGGCCAGTAACTATAACGCCTCATTTAAGCCAGCTATTGTTTTAGTTAGGGAAGGTAAGGCGCGCCTAATTCGGCGTCGGGAGACCGTTGACGATCTGACCAGATGTGATTTGGCCTAGAGAGTGTTTATCAACCTCACCCCCTTTATCCCCCTCTCCTTCAAAGGAGAGGGGGAAGGAGAGGTTTTGAAGGGGCTTCGCCCCTTCAAACTTCCCTTGATAAACGACCTCTCAATTTAGGTATAGGTAAGGGGGTGTTTAGGGGGAAAGGAGGAGAAGATGAAGTTAAAATGTGAGGTCAGTGGAAAGGAATTTGGAGCTGCGAAGGAGTGACCAATAAACATTTGCCGTGAGTGTATTGAGAAGTTACGCGAGAAAGGTTTAGAGCCAGTGCAGTTGTTGGGGCGAAAGGAAGTTAAAGAGTTGATACTATCAATTATACGTAGGGAATTTTAAGATGTGGCAGGTTATGGGGTACAATCGGGTTTTGTCTTTACTCCAGCACGGTTTGGAGCAGAAGCGTCTGGCGCATGCCTATCTTTTGGTGGGTCCACTGCACGTGGGCAAAATGACACTGGGTCTGGAGCTGGCTAAGGCACTAAACTGCGAGGCGGCTGAGCCACCCTGTGGTGAGTGTGACTCGTGTCAAAAAATAGCTCTAGGGAAACACGCTGATGTCCAAATTATAGGCGTGACCCAGGATGTGAATTCAGCTGAGACTAGACCTCGGGTAGAGATTGGCATTGACCAGATTAGAGAAATGCAGCACTCAGCTAGCTTACCTCCCTTTGAGGGTAGATGTAAAGTGTTTATCATTGATAGGGCTGAGCTTCTGTCAGCCGAAGCAGCTAACTGCCTGCTTAAGACCTTAGAGGAGCCTGTAGGCAAGATAATCTTTATCCTGCTAGCTACCAATGACCGGCTGCTGCCGGCAACAGTAGTTTCTCGTTGCCAGCGGCTGGAATTACCTCGCCTAGCGACGACTGAGATAGAGGCTACTCTTGTTAATGACTGGGGTATTGAGCTACCAAAGGCTAAACTTCTGTCTAGACTTTGCCGTGGCTGCCTGGGGTGGGCCATATCGGCTGCCGGTGATGATAGTTTACTTCAGCAACGGCGGGAAAGGCTGGATAGGCTGCTTGATATTATCCAGGCTGATTACGAGGAGCGTTTTGCTTACGCTACCCAGTTAGCCGCTCAGTTTAGTCAAAACCGGGGGGTGGTTCTGGACGTGCTGGATTTATGGCAAGAGTGGTGGCGTGACCTGCTACTGGTTAAGGTGGATTTAAGTGAGGCGATTACTAATATTGACATGTCAACTAACATTGTTGACTGGGCTAGGGGTTATCGTCTGGCTCAAATAAAAAACTTTATTAATAGTATTCAGGCAGCCGGGGAGCAGCTCAGGCAGAATGCCAATCCTCGGCTGGTGCTAGAGGTATTGATGCTTAATATGCCTAGAAAGGAGGGGGTAGTGAGCAGAGTGCCACTGCCCTAAAAACTATGGCTGAGATTGTTGGCATACGTTTCAAAAAAGCCGGCAGAGTATACTACTTTGACCCGGCGGGTATTGACCTGGAGGTAAATGACTATGTAGTAGTCCAGACAACCCGTGGTCTGGAGCTGGGGTACGTTGTCATTGCCCCCAAACAGGTATTGGTCAACGAGGTGACCACACCGTTAAAGCCAGTGGTGCGCAAGGCAGAACCTGAGGATATCAGTCATGCCCGGGAATTGGAGGAGAGGGAAGAGGAGGCTCTGATTGAGTGTGGGAAGCTGATTGCTAAACTAAATCTATCAATGAAGCTATTGTCGGCCGAATACAACCTTGAGGGTAGCCGACTCACCTTCTACTTTAGTGCTGAGGAGAGAGTGGACTTCCGCGAGCTGGTTCGGGAGTTAACCAATCGTTTTAAGGTGCGAGTTGAGCTCCGGCAGGTAGGGCCTAGGGATGAAGCTAAACTCGTCGGTGGCTTCGGCCGGTGTGGCCGTCCGCTATGCTGCATGAGTTTTCTGAGTGGGTTCACCCCGGTCTCTATTAAAATGGCCAAGGAGCAGAGTTTACCCCTTAATCCGATGAAAATTTCCGGTGTTTGCGGTAGGTTACTATGCTGCTTAGTCTATGAGAGTGAGCAATACCGAACCATGAAGGAAAAATTACCCAGGGATGGTCAGCAGGTGTCCACAGCTATGGGAGTAGCTACGGTAGTTGGGAGTAACCCACTGAAGGAAACGGTTTTGGTTGAGCTGGAGAGCCAGGTAACTGTGGAGTTGCCGCTCAGTGAGATTAAAATTGAGGGTGAGCATTCAGCTAAGCGGAGGAAGGGGGGTTAAGGTATTATTGGGGAGGTATTTCTGCCATCCGCTCTGAGTCTGTAGGTAGTGGTAGGGAAGGTAAAACAAGGTATTACCCCGTGGGGGAGAGGGAGAGCGAAGCAATCCCATTCTGGCCTGCTCCGGGGTTCTGCCTGCCTTACGCCGGTTACAGGGTACACAAGCACTAACCACATTTTCCCAATTGTGTTCGCCACCCTGGTGTCGTGGGATAACATGGTCAAGGGTAAGCTGCCGGGTTTCCTTCCCACAGTACTGACAGGTGTATAGGTCACGATGGAAAACCTCAAGGCGGGTTAGTTTCGGCTGAGGTCGAGGACGCTTAATCCAATAGGCTAGACGGATTACTGAAGGCACGGGGAAAACATAACTGACTGACTGGATAAACCCCGAGCCATTCTCTAACATCTCCGCCTTACCTCGATAAAGCAATACTATTGCCCGCCGGACCCGACAGATGTTAAGCGGCTCGTAGTTCTGATTCAGCACTAGGACGGGGAGGTTTATCATCCGGAAGCTTCTCCACACAAAAACTTACTCATTTTACTAGAAAACTCCAGGCTATGCAAGTTTTAGTTTTGGAGGCCATTACCCCCAGCGCCCTTTCCTACCACCACGAGTTATTTTCTTTCGGCTAGATGTGGCATCAGTCCGGTAGTCGGGAACGGTGATATTCCATACCACACTGATTTTGGGGTCTGCTAGCCGAGAGCTCAAGCGACTCTCAGTCTCATCCAGTGAACAGCGGGAGGTAATTACTGTCGCCAGCCGGTCATTATAGCGATAGTTGATAACCTGGTAAAGCTTTTCCCGTGCCCAGGGGCTGGTTGTCTGCTCACCAAAGTCGTCCAGGATAAGGAGGGGAGCATTTTTAACAGCCTCAAAGAGCTGGTCATAAGATACCTTACTTTCAGGGCTGAAGGTGTAGCGCAGGTGGTCAAGGAAATCAGATACTACCACGAACAAGGCTGGCTTGCTAGCTTCACGGCGATAGTTGGCGATAGCCGCTGCCAGGTGGGTTTTACCACAGCCGGTATCTCCTACCAGTATCAGCCAGCCGTCGGGTGATTTGGCGAAATCAAGAGCTAAGCGGAATGCCTCTCCCAGGTTCTCGCGTTGTTCTGGCAGCAGATTAACCCGTCTCGAGTCAAAATTGGCGAAGGTCATGCTTCTCAGTAACTCGGGAAGCTCTTGAGCATAGTCTGGTGATGGAGTATGTTCTTCCTCAAGTGTATATACTTGGCATAGTTTAGGGTCAGTTAGGCGGGTGCGTATTCTTTCCTCTAGCTCTTCAATCGGGGTAATAGTAACAATCACGGTGGGCAATTGGCTATTAAAGCGGTGAGTTAGCAGTTGGTCTAGCTTTTCCTTAGCCCAGGGTGTGGTGGCTTGAGCACCTAAATCGTCTAAAATTAGTAGCGGGGCATCGCGTACTCGATTAAAGAACTCGTCGTATGGTATTTCACTATCAGGGCTAAAGGCAGAACGGAGATGGCTTAGAAGGTCAGGGGTGGTAATAAAGAAAGCCGGGTAACCATGACTAACGCATTCATTAGCGATAGCTGCCGCCAGGTGTGTCTTGCCACAGCCGCTGGGACCAACCATGACTAACCACTCTTTAGGTTCAGCGGCAAAATCCCGAGCTGCCTGATAGGCAGCAGCAAACCTTTCCTGATTCTTAATATCACCGCTCCTGCCCTGTGGTATCAGGTTATCAAAGGTAAGTCGGGTCAGGGCGCCTAGGTTGCTGTAACGCTCCAAGCGAGCCTGGCGCTCTTTTTCCGCTTCTTTTCGGGTGCAGCGGCAGGCAGTAACTCGGCTAAAATCCGGCTTCCCTGAGGGCAGAAGGGGATGGACGAATCCCGACCCTCTACATATCGGGCAATTTGCACTTGGTGACGCTTCTTCTGATTCAGCGCCTGACCATGTGTCCATATTTGCCTTTGATATACTTATCTGGGTCTGTCTTCTTAAAATCTCTCCTATATGTTCCATCACCCTTACCTTCTGTTGACCAGCGCTCTAAAATGGCGGCAATATAGCGCCAGTTTCTTTTATTTAACGCCACCGCCTCTTTAACGGCATCGCTAATCCAGGTTTCAGGATAGAGTTTTTCTGCCTCGCGCAGTTCTTCAGCAATCATCGGGGTTAGCATGCCGATGTTTTGTTCATAGAGGGTGTAGATGTCCGGCGGCTCCTCAGCCTCAACATAGGTTTGTCTCTCAACCTTTAGTCCCGGTAGATGAAGCTCGCCACTCTTAATTTTGGCTATAGTCTGCTTATCCAACTCGGTATTGAGAAAGTAAATATCCTCATCTTTCCCGTCTCTATCTAACGCCAAATGAAGGATGGTTCCTCGCTTGGTCGCCATTTCCAGAGCACTACGCAGCACCTCACCGGCTGGTTTTGTTACCTGTCTGAGGCTGCTCATCAGGCTCTTATTGGCTAAAAGTTCTCTATAGGTAACAAAACGGGGGTAGCCCCGCTTGTGATAAAGTGTTTCCAAAATATGGAGGGTCGTCTTTAGCTCAGCTATGTCACTGATTTGCGGTAGCAACCGGCTGAAGAAAAGATTAGGCACTGGGGTAAACTGCATCCTGGCGGGGAAACCGATAAACTGCTTCATAATAAGCTCGGCTCTTCGCTACTAATATTTTCAAACGTAGTCGTTCTCGGGACAAAACGAAGGCTTACTTGCCCAATAGGACCGTTACGGTGTTTGGCAACTATAATATCAGCCGGCGGTGGGTATTGTTCACCCTGGTGGGCAGCCTCCCAAGCCTCCCTGGTCGGATAATGTAATTCATCACGGTTGACAAAGACGACAACATCGGCATCCTGCTCTATGCTGCCGCTTTCCCGCAGGTCAGAGAGCTGGGGTACATGTGAGGCACGGAATTCAGAGGCTCGACTAAGTTGTGACACCGCCAACACCGGTACATCAAGGTCGCGAGCCAGTCCCTTAAGCGAACGAGAAAGGAAGCTGAGCTCTTGAACCCTGTTCTCTGTTCTACTATCTGCCTGCATTAGGTGCATATAGTCAAGGATAATGAGGTCAATATGATGTTCTTGGTGAAGTCGACGTGCCTTGCTCCGCATCTCTACCATTCGGAGTTGAGGAGTATCATCAACATAAATCGACGTCTCAGATAGCTTGCCAGTGGCCTCCATAATCCTTTTTTCCTCTTCTTCAGTGTGAAGCCCGAGGCGAATACGACTCAAATTGACCCCTGATTCACTGGACAGCAGTCTCCACACCAGCGAATCTCGCGCCATCTCCAGGCTAAACAGGGCTACACAAGCCCCCTGCTCCACGGCAGCGTTTCTAGCGATATTAAGGCTGAGACTGGTCTTGCCCATGCTTGGCCTGCCGCCGATAATAATCAGGTCAGAGTGCTGAAATCCGCCCAGAAGTTCATCTAGTCCAGTAAAACCTGATAGGACATAGGGGATTGGCTCTCGGAGGTAGCCTTCTACTCCTGGAGTAGGAGCAGTAGTTTCAAAATACTTATCCAGCACCTGGCGGATGTGGATGAAGTCTCGGGGACTCTGCCCATGGCGCAATCGGAAGAGGACATCCTCAGCCTGATTAAGTGCTGCATCAACATCCGGGTCAGCCTCGTAGCCAATGGCGGCGATTTGACTGCCGGCATTAATCAGGCGGCGCATTAGGGATAGGCGATAGACAATTTGAGCGTAGTGCTCAATGTGGAGAGAGGTGGCTACAATAGATACCAAGTGGCTTAAATAGGCAGCACCACCGCACACTTCCAATTTTCCCTGGTGAGCCAGCTCTTGGGCGACGGTGATTTGGTCTATAGCCACCTCATCCGGCCGCTCGTAAAGTGCCAGGCAGGCTTTATATATCAAAGAGTTTGCTTCGGTATAGAAATGTTCCGACTCAAGAAAAGTGGCTATCTTATAAATTGCGGTGCCGTCTATCAGCAGTGAGCCGATTGCATTTTCCTCAGCATCGCTGTCATGTGGCGGTAACTTTTCACCATACACTCTACTCTATCTCCTCTTTAGTCTCCTTAATCTCGCCTTCAGTCTCCATGGTTTCCTTTTTGGTTTCCTTGCTCTCCTTGGTCTTCTTGGCTTCCTTCCCGGTCTTCTTGGCTTCCTTCTCGGTCTTCTTGGCTTCCTTCCCGGTCTTCTTGGCTTCTTTCTCGGTCTTCTTGGCCTCTTTCTCAGTCTTCTTGGCTTCCCTCTCGATCTCCTGTTCAATCACATTAACTTTTATTTTGGACACTATATCCTTAGCTAGTCTAATGGCTACTTCATAGCTACCGAGTTGACGGATAGGCTCGGCTAGCTCTATCTTTCTCTTGTCAATAACTAACCCAGCAGCCTTCTCTAGCTCAGAGGCAATATCAGCACTGGTTACTGAGCCATAAAGTCTGTCCTTGGCGCCTACTTTGGCTTTTAAGATAACTTCCTTACCTTCTAATTGGTTAGCCAACCCAAGCATTTCCGTTGCTAGTGTTGCTTCTTCTTTAGCTCTTATTCGGCGCTGTATTTCTATGGTGTTGACGGTCGGCGAGCTAGCTAGCACGGCTAATTTCTTAGGTATGAGAAAATTCCTACCATGGCCATCGGCTACCTCTCTTATCTCACCCGCTCTAGCCACATTGGGCACATCTTCTAGAAAAATGACCTTCATAATTTCTCCCTTGTTATAATTATACTTCACACGGCGGTGAAGTAAAAGGTTAATTTTGGGCTTTTTAACCCGACTTTGGTTGGACTCAGCAATCTCACCCGCTTTAAGTTTCTACTTAGTGAGCCCATTCCCTTCACCCTCCAAAGGGGGAAAATAATTTACTTAGAGGAGCTATACTCCTCTGATAGTTGCCCTCAGCCTACTTGGTGATGAACCTTTCGGCGTAGATAGCGGCCGTAGCCCCGTCCCCGACAGCGCCTATTACTTGCCGAATAGAGCTAGAGCGTATATCGCCGGCGGCAAAAATGCCCGGTATCTCGGTCTCCATCTTCTCATTGGTGATAACATGACCAGTAGCGTCTAAAGGTAAAATACTCTTCAGGTAGTCGGTATTGGGCTTAAACCCGATAGCCACAAAGATTCCGGCCACATCCAGGGAGGATTTTTCTCCGGTTATCACGTTACGTAGCCTTAGCCTTTTAACCACCTCTTCGCCCTCAATTTCCTCAACTACAGTATTCCATAGGAATTCTACTTTGGGCTCAGCGAAGGCTTTCTCCTGGACAATACGGGTGGCGCGTAGCTCCTGACGACGGTGTATCACCATAACCCTAGAGGCAAACTTGGTAAGGGAGAGGGCTTCAGCGATGGCGGCATTGCCCCCGCCAACTACCGCTACTGTTTGGTCAGTGAAGAAAGCCCCGTCACAGATAGCACAGTAAGACACCCCTTTACCGGTAAACTCCTTTTCTCCCGGTATACCTAGTTTGGTCCATTCCGAGCCGCTGGCGATAATCATTGCTTTGGCAACCGAGTCGCCTTCATTGGTCTTTACTATCTTTTGCTCTCCGTTAAGCTCAACACCAGTAACCTCAGCGGTCAATGTTTCCAGCCCAAATTTTGTTGCCTGCCGGTGCATTAATTCAGTCAGGTCGTATCCGCTAATACCTTCCGGAAATCCAGGGTAGTTTTCCACCAATTCGGCATTTACTACCTGACCCCCGATTAGACCCTTTTCTATCAATAGGCTGCTTAACCTTGCCCTGGCCGTGTAAATTCCAGCGCTGAGTCCAGCTGGCCCACCACCAACAATAACTACCTCGTATGCTTTATTCATGTTCTAATTTCTACCTCCGCCTCGATAGCATCCAGTAGCTGGCGAATATCAAATTGTCCTGATATTCTAGGCCGACCATCAATAACCAGTAGTGGTAAGTATAGGTTTTTATCCTTGACTTGCTGGCTCAGTTCTAAGGCATGGTGACTAGTAATAGACTTAGCTAGGTCAAGGTATTCTAATTGTATTCTGTTGCCGAACCGGTCTTTAATTCGTTTGGTAGCCAGAGAAATAGCCTCCGCCGATGACCAATCTACGCCGCAATGAGCGTCACACTTCTCACCCGTACTATCATCAACAATGGTAACCTGAATAGTGTGCTTGATTTCCATCTCTTTAAGCCTGTCTAGCCAAGGGCGGCATCCAAGCTGCGCTTGAGTTCGGCTTTGGGTCTAAAGCCGACTATATTAGAGAGGGGCTTCCCATCTTTGAAGATAAGCAGGGTGGGAATACTCATTATGCCGTATCGGCTAGCCGTTCTTGGATTCTGGTCAACATTTAGCTTAGCAAAGCTTACCTTACCTTCATATTCCGACGCCAGTTCCTCTACCACTGGGGCAACCATGCGGCACGGTGCACACCACGGTGCCCACAAATCCACCAGCACCGGCGTTTTTGCCTGTAATACCATTTGGTCAAAGTTGCTGTCATTTACTTCAATCGGTTTACTCACGACTTTCCTTCTTTATTACCTTGGCTATGTCCCGTTCTGCGGTCTGTTTGGCTAAAACGATGGCATTTTTAATCGCCTTAGCCCGGCTACGCCCGTGAGCTATAATGACATTCCCCTTTACCCCGAGGAGGCAGGCCCCACCATATTCTCGGTAGTCCAATTTTTGAGTCCATCCCCCCATGCCCATATCACGGCGCAAAACACGCAATGGCAGACTATAGGCTTTGGCAAAGACTTGCCCGGCTTGACTGAGTGAGTATAACCAGGTATCACTTATACCCTCAATGGTCTTGAGCACTATATTACCGGTGAAGCCATCGGTAACAATTACCTCGGCTGCTTCCTTTAGTATATCTTGGCCTTCTATATTACCTATGAAGTTTAGGTTAGTCTTTTTGAGAAGCTTATAGGTTTTTTTAACTAAGTCGTTGCCTTTAGTTTCCTCTTCGCCATTGCTGAGTAAGCCAACACGTGGGGAGGCGATACCAAGAATTCGGCTAAC
>Ga0209979_1003010_pt1 | contig 15308 bp, 9 predicted proteins | sample AnhtaG_FD_183114 | JGI IMG/M metagenome (GOLD analysis project Ga0209979, IMG submission 183114) | Deep subsurface microbial communities from Anholt, Denmark to uncover new lineages of life (NeLLi) - Anholt_01485 metaG (SPAdes) (version 2) | ecosystem: Environmental > Aquatic > Marine > Oceanic >...
GAAATCATCGCCGAAACGTTTAATGCAAAATATTCCGAAAAAAACGATGAGTTTTCGCCAGTGATGAATTCTCTTAGCAGCCAGGGAGGGATGGCAGACACCATGGGCATGGTGGACTCCATGATGGGTGTAATGGTTTTCTCTTTTATCGCCGTGATGTCTATTGTTCTGTGGAACGCTGGATTGATGGGCAGCCTCAGACGCTATGGAGAGATCGGTGTACGCCTGGCAATGGGAGAAAGCAAAGGGCATCTTTACCGGTCAATGATCACAGAATCCTTGATGATCGGGGCTATCGGTTCAATCATTGGGACTACCTTAGGCCTGGCATTCTCCTATTATCTTCAGGTCAAAGGAATAAATATTGGAAGCATGATGCAAAATGCCTCCATGATGATAAATGACGTTATAAGGGCGAAAGTCACCCCCTTCAGTTTTGTGATCGGGTTTATCCCCGGCCTTATGGCCACATTTCTCGGGACATCCATCTCCGGCATTGGCATTTATAAACGACAGACATCCCAATTGATTAAGGAGTTGGAAGTATGAAAAGAATCATATGCTATATAAGCTTTGTTTGCCTGTTAACAGCTGCTGTCATGGCTCAAGAACCACCATCTGGAGAAGACATCCTCAAACGAGTGGATGCCAATATCGGTTCGGATAACAAGATATCTGTTGCCGAGATGACCATCCATGGACGCAGAGGGAGCCGGACCATTAAGTCCAGATCATGGCTCCAAGGACAGGATAAATCTTTCACCGAATACCTGGCTCCAGCAAGGGAGGCTGGAACCAAGATGCTGAAATTGGGTGATCAATTGTGGACATATATCCCCTCCACAGACAGAACAATTAAAATTTCAGGGCACATGATGCGGCAGTCGGTCATGGGATCGGATCTATCTTATGAAGATATGATGGAAGATCCTGAATTTCTTAAGCTTTATCATGCCAACGTCATCGGTGAAGAGGTCATCCTTGACCGGGCCTGCTGGGTGCTGGAATTAACAGCAAAAGTAAAAAGCACAGCCTATCACTCCCGGAAGATCTGGGTAGATAAGGAACGGTATGTATCTTTGAGAGAAGATCGTTTTGCCCGGAGTGGAAAGTTGTTAAAAACGTTCGAAGTCAAGGAAATCCGACGCATTCAGAACCGCTGGGTGCCGACACATATGATCTTCAAAGATGTTTTAAAAAGCGGAAAAGGCACGGAATTTGTTATCGAGTATATCGAGTTTAACGCCTCTATCCCGGAACACGTTTTTACTAAAGCATCCCTGCGAAAATAAATCAGGAAAAAAAAGAAGAAGTTTATGCTTCATTTCATCTCGAACCGAACTTTGCCTGAGCCTTAATCTTTTCGGGCATAGATGAGTTTGTACATGGCTGGAACGACGACAAGAGTCAAGCCCGTCGCAAAGGATAACCCATAGATGATGGTCATCACCAGGGGATTCCAGAAAACAGCACTGTCACCACCGAAGTAGAACTGCGGATCCAACTCGGTGAACAGGGTCGCGAAATTGATGTTAATACCGATGGCGAGAGGGAGAAGTCCCAGAATCGTGGAGAGCGCTGTCAAAAGAACAGGAGTCAGACGCGTGGCGCCGGCACGGACGATGGCCTCAACTTTATCCATGCCGCTATCAATCAGCTTATCCGTGTAATCGATGATAATGATTCCATTTTTAACAACAATCCCTGCAACCGCGATGATCCCCATGCCCGTCATCATGACGGAGATATCCATGCCAAAAATCGCAAAGCCAAGAAAAACCCCTGTCAAGCTGAAAACAATCTGAAGAATGATGATCAGCGGTTTGGAGAGAGAATTAAACTGCGTAACCAGTATGATCAAAATCAGAGCTGTAGCAATGAAAAGGGCTTTGATCATAAAATTTCCGACTTCAGCCTGCATATCCTGTTCACCGGTGAACTTGACCGTATAGCCCCCTTTCAATTCGAATCGTGGAAGCTGCCTGCTGATTCGGCGAATAATCTCATTGGCATTGTATCCAAAGAGAACGTTGGAAGACAGGGTGATGACCCGCTTATTGTCCAGCCTTGTGATTCCGCCGTAGCTTGTCCGGTTGGTCACATGGGCAAAGGATGAAATCGGAATCCTCTTCGGTCCTCCCTCCCCTCCGGGAACGATGATTGCCTGGCTGAGAAGGACATCTATGTCATTCCGGTATTTTTCGTCCAGCCGGACCATGACCGGATATTCCTCCTCTCCTTCCCTGAACTTGGAGACCTCTGTCCCATAGATGGCTGTGCGCAGGACCATTCCCACCTGAGCCGTGGAGATACCTAACCTGTTTGCCTTATCTCTGTCAATATTGAGGATGAGTTCCGGCTTGTTGACCTCCATGCTGGACTTCAGTTCCTCAATTCCTTGAATGTTCAATGAAGTGATGAACTCCTCCAGTCTAGAGGATATGCTGACCAGTTCGTCAATATCATCTCCGCTAATTTCCATGTTGATGGGTTTCCCTGTAGGAGGTCCCATCATTTCCCGGTCGATACGGATCTCGGCTCCCGCGATTCCAGTCAACTCTCTGCGCATCTTTCTCAGATACTCCAGCGTAGATATCCCGGTTCTGTATTTATATTCCACAAAGGAAATGGTTACCCTGGCCAGCTTATCCTGAGTGAAACGCTCAAACATTCCGCTTCCCGCATTAGCGGCTACATTGGAAACCATGGATTCCACATCCGGATTGTTGCGACCGATTACTTTGAAGATTTTTTCTTCGACCTGCTTACAGATATTGTTCGTCACATCGATATGGGTGCCTTCCGGCATTGTAATGAAAACATGCAGATTGTTGGGATCTCCGCCGGGGAAAAACACAACCCTCGGCATCCGGAGACCCAGAAGGACAAAAGACAGAAAGAGAAGAGCGATAGTCCCGGCAATAACGCCATAGGGGCGCCTCCCTCTCAGGAGAAAAGCCAGAATTTTCCTGTAACTATTCTTCATTAGGGGAAAGACATATTTCTGGAATTTGGCGATCAGGAAGCGGAACACAAACCTGGATAGCAAATAGATGGCAATTCCAAACGTTAGGAGATTGGCTGGAAGCTTCCTGCCTGTGGCATAAAAAATTACAGCCAGGACAACAGCGGCCGATATTATAAGGATATTTTTACGGCTGAGTTTCCACCGGATTTTCTGTGTTTCTCCCTTGGAGGATCTTTTCATGAATGAGACAGCAAAAACAGGATTGATCATATAGGCGACCACCATGGAAGCCGTCAGTGTTATGATAACGGTGATGGGCAGAAAGGACATGAATTTTCCCGGAATTCCCGGCATAAAGATGAGGGGAAAGAAGGGAGCCATTGTTGTCAGTGTTCCTGTAAAAACGGCTACGGCCACCTCGCCGACTCCACGTTTAGCGGCGGCGGTGATGGAGAGATCTGGGGTAGTTGTGAAATGGCGGTACACATTTTCCACCACAACAATCGAGTTGTCCACCACAATTCCCAAAATAAGGATAAAGGACATAAGAACAACCATGTTCAAGGTGAAGCCGACAACAGGAATGAAGATGAAGGCAATGACAATGGACATCGGGATGGCAATTCCGACAAACATAGCATTTGTCTCTCCCATGAAAAACATGAGGACAAAAACCACAATGATAAATCCGAGGATGACCGTATTAAAAAGATCATTGACGCTGTTTTTGGTCTGAGTGCTGCTGTCTCCTGTCATGGTAATGATCAGGTTCTCAGGCGCGGTCTTGCGGTATTCTTCAACAAAGGCATTGATCTTATCGACAGCATAGATCAGGTTTTTTCCGCTTTTCTTGATGACATTGATCGTCACCACATCCTGGGTATTCAAACGTGAATAGCTCTCTTCGTCAGCATAACCGTCTATGACTTCGGCAATCTCCTTTAAATAAACTCCCTTTTTAAGCTGAATATTCCTGATCTGGTCGATGTTCTTAAATTCGCCGACCACACGGATATTTCTCCGTATACCGGCAGTATCAACCTGACCTCCGGAAATAGTGAGATTCTCAGAGGCAATGGCATTCTGAATGGTGAAAAAGGAAAGTTCCACGGCCTGCATTTTATAGAGATCGACATTGATTTGGATCTCCCGGTCCAGCGCCCCGGCGATATCGGCCCGTGTGATTTCCTCAAGGCTTTCGATCTCGTCCTGAAGGTCCTCGGCGATATCCTTCAACTTCACCAGGCCAAGGTCCCCCGAGAGGTTAATGAATAAAATCGGAATCTCGGAGAGATTGATCCTGGTGACCTCGGGCTCCTGGAAAAGATCAGTAGGAAGTTCTGCGCGGGCATCGTCGACCGCTTGTCTGACATCAAGATACGCCTGCATCTCATCCGCGGTCAGCTCAAATTCTATGAAAATGGAGGAGAAGTCCTGAATGGAGTTGCTGTTGATGTGCTTAACTCCGTCGACTCCCTTAAGATGCTTTTCAATAGGACGGGTGACCAGGTTTTCCATGTCGGCCGGTGATGTTCCGGGATGGATGGTACTGACCATGAAATAGGGGAAAACGATCTCCGGGAATTTCTCCTTGGGAGTCGTATCATACTGCATAAATCCGAATATCACCAATATCACTGTGAATATGTAGATAGTGGTCTTATTCGCAACCGAGAGGTTCGTTATTTTGAATTCTTTATGCTTCATTTTTAGTTCACTTTTCTATTTGATATTAGCCATTTCCATGAAAGGCTCATTATTGACCTGCAACCACCGCCATATTCTGGCCATCGGCCAGATTTTGATACCCGAACGTGACCACATGTTCGCCCTCCTGAAGTCCGGAAAGGACCTCGACCCGATCGTTGTAATTTTTTCCGGTTCTGACCGATCTTCGCCTAGCAATCCAGTCTCCGTTTTTCTGTTCGGCTACAAAAATAAATTTTCCTGTCCCTGTCTCCTGGACGATGTTCACCGGAACCGTCAAAGCCTCAGGATTGGAATAGTCATTTATCGTCAAGACCGACAGCATATTCGGCTTGATTCCCGCTTCGGTTTTGGGGATTTTCATCTCGATCTGGAACGTGCGGTTCTCAGGATCAATGACCTGGGAAACGGCCTCGACGCGAAGATCGAATTCTCTTCCGATGACAGGGATGCTCACATGCACGAGATCCTTTTTCTTGATCCGGGAAATATAAATCTCCGAGAGGTCGACCTTTATTTTGAGATTGGAAAGCTGCACGACTCGAATAGCTCCCATTCCGGCGGCAACCATCTCACCTTCCTTGATGAGGACTTTATCGACCGTCCCGGACAGAGGCGCAAAAATCTTTGCCAGCTTGTATTGCTCCTTTAAAGTCACCAATCTCTTTTCCAGGCTTTCTTTGTTGTTCTTGGCTTGAAGGAACTCAATTTCACTGCCGATATTCTTGTTCCACAACCTCTGTTGTCTTTCAAAAATCGTCTTTGCCAGCTTTAATCCATTTTCCAGCTCAGCGATGCTGCTTTCTAGAATGGAGCCGTCCAGTTCAGCCAGAATCTGCCCCCTGCTTACTTTACTGCCGGCATAAACATGGATCTTTTTCACAATTCCGGAAGACTGCGGTGCAACCAGAATGTTATTGTCCGATTCGACCGTACCCTGCACCTGGATAAAATGCTGAAAGAGTCCCTTTTCCACCGGTGAAATCTTGACATTTATAAGCTTTTCGCGTTTTACGGTGGGATTAGCTTTCTGAGCGATCCCCTGTTTCAACCTCTCAATCTTTTCTGTCAGGGCATCTCTTTCTTTTTCCAATTGCGCCAGCTGCGCCTCTTCACCCCGCGGGCCGCAGGCGGTAAGAATTAATCCCATTCCTAATAGAACCAAGATTTTGTTGTTTTTCATGATTTTTCGTCCTTTGTTTGAATAGTCTGGTAATTATTATTAAGCCTGTCCAGTTTATTCTTTGCTGCCAGAAGCCCAGCCATGGCTTGAATGAATTCGGATTGAGCCATTAAATGTGTATTATGCACCTGGGTTAAATCCATGCTGGATGCGACTCCTTCCTTGTATTTGATCAAGGTTACGTCATATACTTTTTTGGACAATCCCATATTTTCCTTTGTATTTAAATAATTCTCAAATGCGGAATCCAGGGTTGATTTGGCTCTGGCTTCCTCCAAAGTCAATCCCTGAGATGCCTGAGCTCTTGCATTCCGGGCCTGTTCCAGGGCGAGGGAAGCTTGAGCGACTTTAGCACTTTGAACACCGCTACTGAATATCGGGATATTGACATTGACACCCAAAATCTGCGTGCGGAACCAGCGTTCTCTGGAGTTGAAAAAACTGAACGCATCACGGAACGCATTCCACTGGAACGTGTAAAAGGCCGAAACCGTAGGAAGATATTTGGCTTTTTCGTTCTTAAAAGCCATTTCTGTAAGTATCTCCTGTGTTTCAAGCAGTTTGAAGTCGATATTCTGTTGGAGATCAAAATCGGCATTCGCTGCTTTCGAGATATCTATCTGTTGAAGAATGTCTTCCAGTTTGTCTGTAAGTACAATCGGTTCGTTCAGGTCCAATCCCATCTGAAATTTTAAAAGTTTATAGGCGACCTCCTTTTCTCTGCCGATCGCCTGGAGGCTGTTTTTCAATTTTGTCACTGATATCTGGACAAGATCGGCATCGGTTTCGGCGACAAAGCCTTCTTTGAATCTCTCCCTTATCTCATAATGGGTTTTTTCCAGATTGGCGAGATTCGAACTCAGGATCCTTTCACTCTCTTCGGATACCAGAATTAAATAATAGGTGTTGGTGACCATCTCCAGAACATTCAATTGTGTCCTTTCATGATTGAGGTCCGCCATTTGACGGAAGATTTTCGATGTTTTGAGGCCAACCAAATAACTTCCGCTGAACAGGAGCTGACTTACGGTAAAGTTAGCGTTGGCATTGTGACTTGTGCCAAACTGGACCGGAATCTTTTCTTCAAACTTCCCCTCAAAGAAATTCGGGATCAACACAGTCGCCAACTCGAGATTGTTCATGTAGCCGATCGTGGAATTGATCTGGGGAAATCCTGAAGAGAGCGTTTCCCGCACTTTCTTTTGAGCAGCCAGGATGTCCATCGAAGATTTCTTGCTATCATAACTGTATTCGACAGCAAACTCCTGGGCAGATTGCAGGCTGAACTCTCGCACTTTAGTACTCTGCGCTTGGGTGAGATTTGAGAATAATCCAGGGGTCATGATCCATATTACTGTGACCAATAAATAACCCAGCCTTTTTCGGTTAGACATCGATGTCATTCGCTTTGGCATATTTTTTTCCTTTTGTGTATTTGAATGATTGTCAGGAAACCGATTCTTCTGACGGAAACCTGTACTCCTGTCAACCGTATATTCGATCACCAACAAGCCATTAACTGTTTGGATTAAGCCCGATAAACGGATGATGGGCAAAGAGAAAGACCCAGCAGCCTGAATCCAAAAATAATTTAAAAACTAAGCGTTTATAAATTACTGAATGTCAGCGATATTCTCTGCCTGTCCAACCAAAACATCGGCATCGAGCTTCTTCACAACGGTTAAACATTCACACCAAGCTTGAACCTAAAAACAGACTGATTAATATACCATTTATTACCGCAAAAACAAACCGATAACTCTCATTTTGCCATGGCACTTTTGGCAGACAAAGTGAAGTTCAGAGTAGAAAAAGGAGATCAAAGGGTAAAAATTTGATAAAAATGAGTGTAAATCGTAAGTGCAAAAAAAGGAAATTCTTATCCCTACAGCCAGGCTGCAAACACGAGCTACAGCCAAGCTGCAAAAAGGATGTGCTGTTCAAATATGTGCAACTTCAGTAATACTATTTCTGTAAAATTACTTTAAAAACCTATACCCTACGTTGAATATTTTTATGCATCTCTCAGCTAATTGACATATCAGTTTGAGGCATAGTATATTCCTTCAAGATGGTTCGCAAGCGGAAGAAAAAAAAGAGGGATTTGGAAAAAAAACAAAAAATTCCTATTGTTTATGTAAGGAGAGAGGGTAATGGGAAAACATATCCATACATACAACCGGAGGGAGTTCATCAAACTGACAACTGCTGCGGGAATCGCGAGTGTTTTGCCCAGCTGCAGTTTCTTATCAAGAGATAAACATTACAATATATTATTTGTAATCGTTGATGACCTGCGGCCTGAATTGGGGTGCTACGGCAATACAGAAATAAAAACTCCACATTTTGACCGGTTTGCCAAAGAGTCGGTAACTTTCACACAGGCTCACTGCCAGGCCGCGGCCTGCGCTCCTTCACGCGCCAGTGTTATGCTGGGGAAAAGGCCTGATTCGACCCGCGTCTGGAGCCTTGGCGAGAAATTCAGGGAGATCGATCCCAATGCAGTGACTATGCCGCAGCACTTTCACAAGTTCGGGTACCACACAGTTTCGATGGGGAAGATCTTTCACAACCACATGCCCGATCCTATCTCATTCGATGAGCCTGATCTGCGTCCTACGGAATACACAACCACTGAAATGATCGACCGGGATCCCGAATCATTCTACTACGATGAAGAGCTCAACAAAGAACTGGCTCAAGTCAGAGAGCGGCGGCTCAAGAAAAATCCTAATGCATATGCCGGAGGCTGGGCCTACGGCCGTTCATGGGAAAACTCCGAAGCCCCTGACAACGCATTTTACGACGGTGCACAGACCGATCTGGCACTCGCAAAGCTCGAGGATCTCAAAAAGAAAAAACAAATCTTCTATCTTGCGGTGGGTTATTACAGGCCTCATCTTCCCTTTGTAGCTCCCCGAAGGTATTGGGATCTATATGATGGGAATGAACTTTCTCTCGCGAATAATCCCTACTTGCCCAAAAACTCTCCCCTCATGGCTATGAATTCTATTTACGAACTGACAGCCTGCTATGATCTGGAATGGGTCCAGCACCCCTCGGTTGCGAAGCTTCCCGAAGAAACTGCCCGAGTGCTGAAACACGGCTACTATGCCTCTGTCAGCTATGTGGACGCCTGCTTTGGCCGCCTGATGGACGGCTTAAGGAAACAGGGCCTTGATCGAAACACAATCGTTGTTGTCTGGGGAGATCACGGCTGGAAACTGGGAGAACACGGAAGCTGGTGTAAGCAGACGAACTACAATATCGATACCCGAGTGCCGCTCATTGTGAGAACACCGGGTATGCTTAAGCAAGGGCAGGAATGCAACCAGCTTGTGGAGTTGGTGGATCTTTTCCCTACGCTCTGTGACATGACCGGAATAGAAATACCCGCTTACATGGAGGGAATAAGCCTTAAGCCTTTGCTCAAAAATCCTGATCTGGAATTAAAATCCGCTGTGTTCAGCCAGTATGTCCGCCGGCCGAAAAACTCGCCCGATAGAAAAAGATATATGGGATACTCTATGGTGACAAAGCAGTATCATTATGTTGAGTGGTATCATTGGGACAATAACACTAAGACAGCAGGGGATTTTGCCGCTGCTGAGCTCTACCACATCCGGTCGGATCCTGAGGAGAACATCAATATCGCTGGATTTCCCGAAAACGCCGAGATCGTTCAGGCTCTATCAAAGAAGCTTAAGGCCGGTTGGCGGTCCGCATAAATATCCGGATAGATGATGATATCCTTGGCTGGTTCCGGGGGCATGTACACGCTGCCTGTGGAGGCAATTATCAAACATTTATCAATAATGAGCCATACTTGCCTTTTATTATTTTTTTGTTGTAAGAAAATTAGGAAACAGGATAAAAGGGCTCAAATTTAGCAAAATGAATCGAAATCAAAGCAACCCAAAAAGCAAATTCTTATGGTGATTATACGTCAGGCAAAAATCGATCTAAATGGTTTTTCCTTTAGAATTGGAATTAAAATCAGCTTTTGAGCTTTTATACCTGAATAGCAGCAATCAATAAAAACAAACCATCAATTTAAAACTTCATTCCTTGAAAAGTCAGAGTTGAGCTTTCTCATATTTTTACTATCCACACATTCCTTTTTTTCATATTCTCAAGAACAAAAGGATATTCCTCTAGAAATTCTTCTTCTATCCTTGCTTTTATATCGCATTCAGCAAGAAGTCTTTTTAATTGAGCTATATCATCATCAGTAAAGAGATTTCTCATCACTGCAGGCCAGGCTTTTAGACCAAGAGCTTCTAATTCCTTAAGAGCAACTAATGGGTAGCGGAAAAATTCTTTTTTTGCCCCCGTTATTTGCTCAAAAGAATTTTCATTGACACCTTTTAGAGATATCCTGATCCACAAATTTTCAAATTTTAATCTCTTTATGAAATTGACTTGACATCCCAGATAAAATCCATTCGTTTCAAGGATAAATATGGAATGACGCTTCTCATGGAAGATAGCTTTGATCACTTCAATAAGATGCTCAAGCGAGGCCTCTCCTAGAATTGGCTCTGACCCAGTCACCCTAAAAAGATTAAAAGATTTCCTTCTTGCGATATCAAGCAAATTTGAGGCAACTTGTTGGGGAGAGTAGAATTTATCGAAGCGTGCAGGATTTAAATTCTTAAAATAATTCCAGCAATAGGCACAGAGAAAAGAACATCCTATTGCATCGGCTGTTGCTATCCCTCCATAATATGGAGCTGGCCTGAATCTGTGATACAATCTTTTTTTTCCCTTCATGACAAGGCTTTCAATGTCTTTAGATCTTTGCAGAGGGTCAAAGGGAAAAAGAAGTTTCATGATAAACTTTCTTTAAAAGGGACCTCTCCCTAATTCCTTGCCCGTCAGAAAAAAAAACTTCAGGCCTAATATTTGTGAGGAAAATTTTTTTACAATGTTAAATGAATTTAGACTACATCTCAGTTGAGATTTTTCTGTTGCCCAGCCCCTTATTTCTTCTTTTTTTTGCCCGTTTTAGACTTTTCTTTTTTGGGAACGTCACCCTCAGCCTTGGATTCAGGGAGTTCATCCGTCCTTTTAAGAGTGCTAATATTATGGGTGACAAAACGATCTAAAGCATCAATAACCTTAGGATCAAATTGTTTTCCTTTTAGGGCTTTACACTGTTCCAGAGCTTCATCAAAAGGTAATGGTTTATTATAGGGGCGCTGGGTGGTCATGGCATCAAATGTATCAGCTGCTCCTAAAATCCTTGCTCCGAGTGGAGTTTTATCGCCTTTTAGACCATCAGGATATCCCGAACCATCATACTTCTCGTGATGGCTCCGGACCATTGGAAGGGCAAAATTAAGGTATCCAATGGGTTTTAGAATATTTTCGCCTGTTAGCACATGAGCCTGTATAGTGTGAAATTCCATCGTTGAGAGAGGGCTTTCTTTCCCAATAATTAGATCTCTAACACCGATTTTCCCGATATCATGAAGTTCAGCAGCGGTTTTGATCTTTTTACATTCTTCCTCGCTCAATCCCATTTCCTGGGCAATACCGAGTGCATAGCGGCTTGTTCTCTGGGAATGCCCCCGTGTGTAGGGATCTTTTGCTTCCACTGTATTCATTAACGCAAGAATCGATTCATGGTAGGCTTTCTGCACATCCTCGTAAAGCCGCGAGTTATCTATAGCAATTGCAGATTGATTGGCAAGAGCAGAAAGGAGAGCCACATCGTTCTCATCAAAACAATTTGGTTTCTCACGGTTGTCAAGGTAGATCAGGCCTAACACAACTCCCTTGCTTACCAGAGGTGCGCACATAACAGAGCGGAGGTTCATCGTCAGGACGCTCTCTGATGCAGCAAACCGATCATCGCTGGAAGCGTCATTTGCCAGTATACAAACCTCCTCATCAACCGACCTCTTTACAATGCTTCGACTTATCTGAAAAGGACGAGGGGGAACATCTGATCTGCTTTTGATAAATTTTGGTTCATAGTCTCCATCTTTCTCGAGGAGAATACAAACCCTCTGAACATCAGAGTATACACTTAATAAAGTCTCTGCTATCTGATCGAGTAATTCATCAACTGTTTGAATTGAATTTATGGCTTTTCCAACCTCATAGATTGTCTCAAGGTTCTTGATTAACTTTGCCGTCTGGATATGCTTATCAGTAGCAACCTCGGGCTTCTCTTCAGCAGTTTTAGGCAGGGACACAGCCTTTTCTATCTGGCTTGTCATCTGGTCAAGTGGAATTTTTGAAGTGATAAGCGGATCATCCTTCTGCCAGTTAATACCTGTTGCCAGGTCATCTTCAAGAACTTTCATCCTGGTGTCGCCGATTCTTACTTCGTCACCAGAAATCAAGATCTGACGCGAGACTTGATCATTGTTGATGAAGGAACCGTTCAGGCTTTCCTTGTCATGATAAATATAACTATCGCCTTCTCGAATAATCTCGGCATGAATTCTCGACAACTTTGCATCATTGATAACAATATCACAGACAGAATCGCGCCCAATTACTATACGTTCTCCTGGAAGTTCCCAGATAGTATCTTTTTCTTGGCCTTCTATGCAGATAAGTTTCATTCAAGTTCCCGAAAAAATTTATAGCATAGAAAGAAATTAATGTCAAAACAATGTACTCGTTTCACAACCCTATCCTATCCGAATCAACAAAAGGAAAACCTTGATTTCACCTTTATATATTAAATATAATTTTTTCACTTACTATGGGGAAATCCGAAACAAGGAATAAAGAAAAAATGAAAAAAACATTTGTTTTGGCTTTATGTATCGTTATGTTGTCGTTTTCTTGCAGCAAAAAAGAACAGAGTGAAGCTTCAACTCCCGAACCCTCCACTGTACTGCCTGAAAACGCCCAGGCCATCTCTCTGCTGGGGGAAGTCCTTTATTCCGCAGAACCGTCTGAAGCGGCACTGGAAAAGCATGCTGAAGCTAAATTAAATTACGAGCAAGAACCCGACAATCCGGATGCGCTCATCTGGTATGGACGCCGGACCGCCTATTTGGGGAAATATCGTGAGGCAATAGAGATATATACCAAAGGAATTAAAAAATTTCCCGAAGATGTGCGAATACTTCGCCACCGCGGTCACCGCTACATCTCGATCCGCGAGTTTGATAAAGCAATAAAGGACTTTGAACAAGCCGCCACACTTATCGCGGGCAAAGAAGACAAAATCGAACCGGACGGCATGCCTAATGCTCAGAATATTCCCGTCAGTTCGCTACACACCAACATCTGGTATCATCTCGGTCTGGCTTATTACTTGAAGAACGACCTGAAAAACGCTTTAAGGGTATATCGAAAAGGCATCAAAGCCTCTCAAAACGATGATATGCTTGTCGCAACCACCCATTGGCTGTATATGACCCTCCGCCTCCACGGCCGGGAGGATGAGGCGAAGGAGGCGCTGCAGCCGATTCACAACAAAATGAATGTTATTGAAAACATTGCCTATTTTCGGCTCTGCCTTTTCTACAAAGGAGAACTCACACTCGAGAACCTCACGGACCAGGAGTTCAGCTCCATTATGAACGCTGCTGTGGCCTATGGAGTCGGCAACTGGTATTTTTACAACGGCGACAAAGAAAAAGCCAGAGAAATATTTCAAAAACTGTTGGGACAGAAGGGATGGGCTTCATTCGGATACATTGCGGCCGAATCGGATTTTGTCCGCGAATTCAGATAATGCGGCGTTTTGAGTAACAGCGTTAAAAAAATGGCAGCGCTACGGGGATTCGAACCCCGGTCTGATGGCTGAGAACCATCTATCCTAGTCCCCTAGACGATAGCGCCACTAGGTTAGGATACGCCAGAATACCAGATGTACCCCTGGAATGTCAACTTAGTAAAGATTTCCAGCATTTTCTATTTTAGCATGGTTTAGTACAATTTTTTATGATTAAAGATAGTTTTGGTCAAAATTTGGCCAATAATAAAATTTTACAATTCTTCAAAGGAGTAAAATTGATATATAAAAGTTGACAATAGAAAAATTTAATTTTAGTGTATTAAAAAGAATTATTACAATTACCGGGATAAGTGCTAACTAATACTAAAAAAAATCTTATGTTAAAATAGATAAAAGGAGGAAGGATTATGGATCAAAAAATTATAAACTTATACGAAAAATACACTACTGGATCACTAGGTCGCCGAGAATTCCTTAAAAAATTAGCTGTTCTTGCTGGCAGCACTGCCGCTGCTATCACTATGCTGCCTCTAATAGAGCATAATTATGCCCAAGCCCAGGTCGTTCCAAAGGATGACCCTCGCCTTCATGTGGAAAATATTAAATACCCTGGTGAAACAGGCGAAGTCCTTGCATATTTGGCTCGACCCAAAGGAGACAAAAAACTACCTGGTGTGATCGTGATCCACGAAAACAGAGGTCTTAATCCCCACACCGAAGACGTTGCCAGGCGTGTAGCAATAGAGGGATTTTTAGCTATTGCTCCAGACGCCTTGTCACCGTTTGGGGGAACTCCAGAAGATGTCAGTGAGGCGCAATCGCTCATGCGCAAGCTCGACAGCAAGGCGACAATAAAAAATTATGTTGCTGCGGTAAAATACTTAAAGACGCATCCTCAGTCTACAGGAAAGGTGGGATGCACAGGCTTCTGTTGGGGAGGAGGAGTAACAAACCAGGTTGCCGTTAACTCTCCGGATTTAAAAGCAGCGGTTCCTTTCTATGGGAGACAACCTGCATCTGAAGATGTCCCTAAGATCAAAGCCTCTTTACTTCTCCATTATGCGGGTCTTGACACACGAATCAATGCGGGCATTGAGGCATTCGAAGCAGCCCTGAAAAAAGCATCCATAGATTACAAGATATTTATGTATGAGGGCGCCGGGCATGCATTTTTTAACGACACAGGCTCCCGATATCACGAGGAAGCGGCCAAACTTGCTTGGGAGCGCACTATAACGTTCTTTAAAGAGAAACTTAAAACCTGACGTCTAATCGTCACCTTGACGACCGCAGTCCAATCACTTGCCCAGGCAGCATTTCTTGTACTTCAAGCCACTGCCGCAAGGGCATGGATCATTCCGACCCGGTTTGGAACTTGTCTGTACACCTGCGGCCTGCTCCGGTGGCATTTGCTTCTTTAGGGTCTGGCGGCGCCATTGTGCACCCACCTCTGCAGTAAAAGATCGGCAATGGTTAAAAAAGCGTTTATAACCCGCACACAGGTAATTCAGTCCCGCTTCGCCATCCGGCGTCTGGAGGAAGCGATTCTTCGGGCACCCCCCATTACACATAGCTCTAACATCACAAGTCCGGCAATATCGGGGCAAAGTTTCCAGTTTGGCCTGACCGAATGCTCTCTGTGCCGGACTCTCAAGCAGCTCGACCAGTGGAGTCTTCCGGATATTCCCAAGTTTATGTTCAGCGTCAACATAGTGGTCACATGAAAAGAAGTCTCCATTGTG
>Ga0209979_1003011_pt1 | contig 15307 bp, 13 predicted proteins | sample AnhtaG_FD_183114 | JGI IMG/M metagenome (GOLD analysis project Ga0209979, IMG submission 183114) | Deep subsurface microbial communities from Anholt, Denmark to uncover new lineages of life (NeLLi) - Anholt_01485 metaG (SPAdes) (version 2) | ecosystem: Environmental > Aquatic > Marine > Oceanic...
TCCCTATTATTGCTGACATAGATACCGGGTACGGAGGCATTTTAAACGTAATTAGAACAGTGAAGGAGCTGGAGTCTGCTGGCGCAAGTGCTGTTCAAATAGAGGATCAGGTATTTCCCAAAAGAGCTGGTTTAACTCCCGGAAGACAGGTTATCCCTACTGAGAGAATGATAGAGAAATTACACGCTGCAGTCGATACAAAAAAGAACCCTGACTTTGTTATTATTGCCAGGACAGATGCTCAGCCCCTAGAAGAGGCTATTGAGAGGGCAAATAAATATTATGAAACCGGAGCCGATGTTTTGATTATCGAGGATCTCCATTCAAGGGAGGAAATGATAAGGATAAACAAAGAAGTTCGGGGGCCGACCTTAACGGGGATGGTCGAGGGATCTGGTTATCCTTTCTTCTCTATACCGGAACTAGAGAAGTTTGGTTTTAAAATGATTTACTTTCCTGATTCTTCCATTTTTGCAGCCACTAAGGCTGTTTCTAAAGTAATGAGACAACTTAAGGATTCAGGTACCACAGGAGGGATGATGGATGAGATGACTTTATTTGAGGAATTTAATGAACTTGTTGGTTTTAATAAATTTGATTCACTACAAAGGAAATATAGCTAATAGTCTTTTGAGCTAGTTAATCATAATGTTGTTCGGAGGGAATCCATGAATATTAAAAAAGCCTCGAGGAGGAATGTGAAAGTTCTGAGTCTGCCGGGTCGTGATGCCTGGATGTTGGTTTCTAAGGAGTCATTAGGGTCCAAGACTATTAGTTTTGGTGAAGTTCACATAAAACCGGGAGAGTATACAAATCCTCCTCATGCCCATCTTGATTTTGAAGAAGTCATTTACGTGGAAAGGGGAATGGCTGAGATTTGGATTGAAGGACAACCAGAGCAGCTTAGAAGAGGAGAAGCAGTGCTTATTCCTACAAATGCGAAACACGCCATTAGAAATATAGGAAGATCGAAACTTGTATTGTTATGTGCTCTTCCTTGTCCAGATAGGGCAAAAGGGCACGTTAATTATGAAGGTTACGAAATTCCACAATGGACTAAGGTGGTCTAAAAATACTAAGAGGAATGCGTTAGATGACAAAGGAAGAATGTATTATAACGTCTCGAGAAAGGATAAAGAAAACTTTAAATCACCAGGAACCCGATAGGGTACCAATTGATCTCGGAAGTACTAGCACTTCTACCATTACAGCGGTAGCCTATAACAGGTTGAAAGAATACCTTGGTCTAAAAGCGAAGAACAATATCATTGACAAAGTTCAGCAAATTGTAAAGCCGGATGAGGTCGTTTTAACAAAACTTGGCATTGATACGCGGTCAATCTGGTTAAAGGGGCCAAAAAATGGGGGCGATACCCCCTTGACTGAGGATTCTTATAAAGACGAATGGGGGAGTGTACGAAAAAAAGCGGGGAATAACTACTACTATGATATAGTTGATTATCCATTGAAAAAGGCTAGTTTTAAAGATCTTGACCAATACGATTGGCCTGATCCCTGTGAACCAGATCGTACAGAAGGATTAAAAGAGGAAGCACGTGTCTTGTTCGAAGAGACTGATTATGCAATTGTGGCAAACTTTACCGGATCGATATTCACACATGCTCAACTTCTTAGAGGATTTGAAGCATTTTTTATGGACATAATTTTGAATCAAAAATTTGTGGAAAAACTGATGGATAAAATACTGGAGTTTCACTTAACCTTGGCGGACAAATTCTTTGATATGACGGGTAAATATCTGGACGTAGTCAAGATTGCAGATGACTTTGGCACGCAAGAAGGTCCCATAATTTCCCTGAAATTATATAGAAAATTGGTTAAGCCGCGACAAAAAGAGCTCATCTCGGCAATCAAAAAGAAAACTAAGGCTAAGATTCTTCTTCACAGTTGCGGTTCCGTATCTCAATTGATCAAAGACTTTATTGAAATAGGGGTAGATGTGTTAAATCCGGTTCAGGTTTCCGCCATAGAGATGAACACAGTCAAGTTAAAAAAAGAATTTGGCAGTGAGATAAGCTTTTGGGGTGGGATAGACACACAAAGCATTTTACCTTATGGGACAGTCAAAGATGTAGAAGGTGAAGTTAGAAGGAGGATAGGCGATCTTGCTCCTGGAGGAGGGTATGTTTTGAGTCCAGTACACAATATTCAACCTGATGTAAATCCAGAGAACGTGTATGCTATGTATAAAGCAGCAATGAGGTACGGGACCTACCCCATAAGTAAGTGATGACTATATTGGATATAGCTTTTGAACGATGATTTTTTCCAGAGTTCTTGCAAATCGTGGATTTTGCTTGGTTTTCAAAAGAAAATTTTGGTAGCGGAAAGGAGGGATGATGATTTTAGCTGCACATTCTTTTGGAGCCGAGCCTTTGGTGACAGGATAAGAATTTAAAGGAGAAAAAACATGAAAAGAAAAAGGAAAATGAGTAGGTTAAGTTGGATAATATGGGCATTAACCATAACGATTTGTTTAACCTCAACCACTTTCTCTATGGCTGCCAAACAGACAACTATAACTTTTTGGCAAAGTAGCTCGGAGGCATACCAGAGATCGTACGAGACACTGGCTGACAGGTTTCACCAGCAAAATCCAGATATTACGGTGAAAGCCTATTTGCAACCCACGGTAGGATTCAAGGAAAAGCTAATAGCTGCTTTCATCGCCGGAAAAGAGCCAGATGTTATAGATAATGTTCATGATTTCGCAGTAGAGATAGAACAGAAATATCATGCCTGGTTAGATTTGAATCCATACGTAAAAGACTGGCCTGAATACAAGCTTATGTATCCAGCCATAAGAACCGCTCTCACTGTTGATGGCAAACTATATGGTATACAACTGACTGATCAGCCTCTTGGATTATTCGTTCGGAAGAGTTGGATGAAGAATGTTGGTTGGGATAACCCGTATCCTTATATTAGAGACTGGGATGAGATGTTAGATCTAGCTAAAAAGTTTACCTTTGGGGATCCTGACAGGAATGGTAAAGATGATACCTGGGGCTATGAGATGTTCGGTTCTCTAAGTAGGGATTATGCCTATGTACAGTTCAATTATATGATAAATGCAGCAGGAGAAGGGATAATAAAGGAAGGTGAGTTAAATTTCAACACCGACAAAGGACGTTTTGTACTCCAAAGAATGCAGGATTATGTATTCAAATACAAAGTAGTCCCATCGGATACAGGAGCTTATACTCATGTTGAGTTCTATAGAGACGTCAAAGCTGGTGTTGTTGGAATCGGCAGACTTGGCCCATGGAATATGGAAGTATTTGATCCAGCACTTAATGCAGATTATTTTGCCATTCCATATCCCCCAGTAAAAAAAGGTGAGACAGCTCTTCAGACAACGATATACCATAACCTCAATCTTTCGAGGAATACAAAGCACCTGCAAGCAGGACTGAAATGGGTTAAGTTCCTTCTAGGCAAGGAGGCCCAGGAGATGTTTTATGTCAACCACGGGATGGCTTACAGGAATGACCTTGACTGGGATCGGCTTTGCAAGAGCGATAGGGAGAAATACTTTAAAACTGCAGAATTCAAACGAATAGGTGAAGTTTATCCAGATCCCCGTTGGACCAGAGATGGCAGGGCTATTCTCGCTAAACATGTTCAGAAGTGCTTGCTAGACCCAAATGCAGATCCAGCAAAGGAATTGGCCGCTGCTGAGAAAGAGATTAGGGCAAAATATTGGAAGTAGATGGATGATGGATTCTCTTAGTTAAATTGGACAGGATTGCCAAAAGAGGAAATCGAGCGGCATGAAGAAGAAAAGATCCCCATTCATGCCGCTCGAGGGAACAATTAGGAGATCAATGAAAAGAGCCTATTCCCAGGGAAAAATAAAATGAGCCAGCGAGAGGGGAAGGTTCATACTATTTTAAGAAAGATCTGGAAAGACAGATTTGGCTATGTACTCCTTGTTCCGGCCTTAATTGTCTTCATCTTATTTAGGACCTATCCCCTGGTGAAAGCAATTATCTACAGTTTCTATGAGGTAAATCCTGTCGGCGGGGATCTTTATACAGGACTTACTAACTATAGAGAAATGCTGTCCACTCCAGAGTTTATAGGGTCAATCGGGGTTACCTTCCTTTTTACTATTGTTACCGTTCCTCTAATGTTAGTAGTAGCCTTATCCCTGGCCCTAGCCTGCAGCTATAAGCCCCTTAGAGGGAAAGGTTTCTTTAAGGCAATATTTTTTATGCCCTTTATACTCTCATGGGTTGTGGTGGGTATAATCTGGAAATGGTATTTTAGTGCCAAATTTGGTGTAGTAAACATCTTTTTAAATACAGTCGGTATTCCGCCTCAGAATTGGCTAGTGGACACTCGGCTGACATTACTCTGTGTCATATTTGTTACCTTGTGGAAATTAAGTGGACTCTTCATGGTTATATTTGCTGCTAATCTCCAGATGATTAATCCTGAGCTTTATGATGCAGCTAGCATTGATGGGGCAGGCTCTTTGCAAAAATTTAGATATGTGACTATTTATCAGTTAATGCCCGCTATCGTCACTTCGATTATCTTGGGTACCATTTTTTTCTTTAGAACATTTACCATTATTTTCATCATGACAGGTGGAGATCCTGCGGGTACAACGAATCTGCTGGCTTACTACATATACACCCTTGGTCTTGAGTCTTTTGAGTTTGGATACGCATTTGTCGGGATTACCTTCATGTTTATGGTAGTTTCAATGATATTAATCTTTCAAATCATCTTGACCAGGGAAAAAAGAGCGGTGACCGTTTATGGCTAGTCGATTTCAGCGTAAAGTTCTTCCTCTCATTCCTTTATATATTTTGCTCATAGCTATAGCATTATTAATCATATATCCCTGTGTGTGGATGGTGCTTACACCATTTAAGACCTCCTCTGAGGTATGGTCAACTAGCTTACGTTCGCTGATACCTCGACACTTCTCCTGGGAACTATATAGAGAGGTTTTAGAAGTTGCTACTGTTCCAATATGGGTCTACATTAAGAATAGCTTGGTAACTAGTCTTGGTTCGGTAGCTATTAATGTAACTGCATGTATTTTAGCGGCTTACGCCTTGGCTAGAAGACGTTTAATAGGTGAAAATTTATTTATCTTATTCTTTACCGCCATGATGATCATTCCTCAGCAAGTTATAGCTGTTCCGCTATATCTTGTATTGAACGATATGAAACTCTTGGACACCTATAGTGGAGTTATCCTGAGTTTGTCTGCCGAGGGATTGAGTATTGTAGTACTTTACCGTTTTTTTAGAGAAATTCCACAAGAGCTAATAGATGCAGCAAAAGTGGACGGAGCTACTGAATTTGACATCATTAGAAGAATCGTCATCCCCTTGGGCTGGCCAGCAGTTACTACGGTAATTCTATTACAGTTTATTGCCTCATGGAATGCCTTTATTATTCCTCTTGTAAGTACTATCAGTCAAGAAAAGTATACACTGCAGGTAATAATGGCTTACTTCAGCACCAGTCTCTATGTAAAGTTTAGATTGATAATGGCTGTTGGTACCATTATTACCATACCTTCCATTTTAATATATGTCTTAACGCAGAGAAAAATTATAGAAGGAATGACGGCCGGGGCTTTAAAAGAATAAATTGGGAATTGATGGCAAAATGGTAAGAAGGAATTAGTTTCGTGAACATAAAAGAAATTCTTGAGTATACAAAGTTGAACAAGGAAAGACTGCTTAGGGCAGCTGCTCTTAAACAGCCAGATCAGGTTCCCATATGGGCAATCTGTGAGGGCCTCTGCTACTTTAAGGGGATAAAGGATGAATATGATATAAATCTTCCTTACTTCTTTCCGGATGTGCTCTTTGAGCAGATGCATTACTACTGGAAGAAATATCGAGGGCTTGTACCAATTACTCCAGAGTTTAATCATTCTGTCGAACCCTCAGCCTTCGGATGTATTAGCAAATGGTCTTACAACAAGATGGCCTACGAAGAGATTATACCTTCCATAAGGACTCCCGAGGATGTTCAACGGATGGAGGTTCCTGATCCTAATCGCTCAGGTCTTATGCCGGTGGTGCTTAACGTTTACCGCTACTTTAAGAAAAAGCACCCGGAACTTCCTATAAAGATGCCTTCCAGAGGTCGTGGTCCATTTACTCTTGCTTCTCTGATTACTGGTGGGTTACCGGCAACTTTCTCTGAAGAGTGCGTACGTCTACTCCAGGATTGGATGGAAAAAAAGCCTGAAATCGTTCACGAACTTATGGAGAAGTGTACACAAACAATAATAAGTTGGTTCAAGGCTCAAAGGGAAGTAGCCGAGGAAAATTTTGAGATATTCATTGCCGATGATAATAGCAGTTATATGACAGTAGATCAATACCGAAAATTCAATCTGCCTTATCTGAGGAAGATTTTCAAGGAGCTGGAACATCCGCTGAACATGTATCATAATTGTCACCAGGGAAGCCATCTAATAGAACTTATCGCGGAAACAGGTACACCCATATTCCATATGGGTACGGCTAAAACATATGACTACGCCGAGGTTAAAAGACGTATAGGTGCTCGGATATGCCTGTGTGGTTACATGGATTTCCAAGAAAATCATCTCCTAGACAGGCAAACTATCGAGAATGCCTTCAAGGGTACGTTCAGGGATCTGGGTCAGGGAGGAGGATTTGTCTTCACCATTGGCATAAGATGGAATACATCGGAAGAAAAATTTCTCTGGGCGCTGGAGGCAGTGGATAAATATGGAAAATATGGGAAGTGATTTCAGATGATAGAAGCATTAAATAGCCGAGAACGGGTCAAGCTAATACTTGAACATAAAGAGGCAGACCGGATTCCTGTAGACCTAGGGGGAAGGATTGCGCCAATAAGACATGAGGCTTATTCCCGCCTTGTAGAGTATTTGAAGCTTGAGCGCAATGTTAAGGAAATAAAGATAGATCCTTTTCTCTTCGTTCTTTATCCTGACATAAAACTCCTGGATGCCTTGGGAATTGATTTCCATCACATATATACCAGGGGCCCAGAATACATAAAGGTTAGAGAATACAGTGATGGGGGTCACCTTAACGAATGGGGCATAACTGTGAAAACAGTTGATCAGTATGCTCAGAGGGTTACCCATCCTTTAAGTGATGCCAGTATAGATGATATAGAAAAATATAACTGGCCCGATGTTAAGAGCAGGAAGAGACACAGAGGACTCAGGCAGTTTGCTAGACATCTCTTTAACAGTACCGACTTTTCTCTAGTGGCGGATCCGGTATCTGCCGGGATATTTGAAATGGCTCAACACCTTAGGGGTTCTGAGAACTTCTATGTGGATCTTATGCTGAACAAGGATTTTGCCCATACTCTCCTGGACAAGATCCTTGATATTTATTTACGGCTTACTGAGGGGTTCTTAGAAGAAGTTGGTTCCTATGTAGATTTAGTAGCACTTGTTAGCGATGACTATGGCTCAAACGAAAGTCTCTTAGTTTCGCCAGAGCTTTTTGATGAGTTCTTTGCCTCGCGATATCGAAAACTGATAAAGATCATCAAGTCAAAGGTCAATGCTAGGGTGCTCTGGCACACCGACGGTGCAGTCTTCAACCTGATTGATAGACTGATAGATATGGGAGTAGATATACTAAACCCGATTCAACCAGCGGCAAAAGGCATGGAACATAGCCTACTGAAAGAAACATTTGGTAGCAGGATTTCTTTTCACGGTGGGATAGATTCTCAGTGTGTTTTAGCTGGGGGGACGCCAGAGGAAATAAGCCGATACGTTAAAGATGCTGTTTCAAAGCTAGCTCCAGGAGGTGGTTACATACTGGCGGCCTCGCACGGAATTCAGTACCAAGTGCCACCTGAAAATATTGTGGCCATGTATGATGCAGCTAAGGAATACGGCGTCTATCAAAACTTTAAGACAAGAACTATCTACTCTTACCAAGAGTAACACCCTTGGAAGAGGTATCGCTGGTGTAAGGAGACCTTAATGAAGGATGAGAGTGTAGGACTCTGCACAGCACAGATAGCTACCCTCCCTGGACAGAGCAAACATAACATCTCCAAGATGTGTGAGTTTATGAAATATGGAAAAGCTCTTGGTGCCGATATTATATGTTTTCACGAATTAGCTATTTGTGATTATGCCAATATCGAAGACTGGAGTGAGACTATTCCGGGAATGACTATCAACAAAATCACGAAAAAAGCCAGGCAGATTGGTATAGGAGTTATTTTTGGCTTACCAGAAAAAGATAGTGATGAGTTATTTAATAGTGCCGTAATTATTGATCAAGAAGGAAAATTGGTAGAAAAATATCGCAAAACCCATCTTTCGCTCGACAGTAGAGGTGGAACAATACCACGGGAAGTAGATATTTTTTCCCCAGGAAAAGAGCTTCCCGTTTTTGATACCTGGCTAGGCAGAATAGGAATAATGATCTGTAAGGACGGACTTTTCCCTGAAGTGCCGAGGACTCTATCTCTAAAAGGAGCTGAAATAATATTTTGGCTTAATAACCGAGGGAAGCTTAATCAAGCCCATCTAGAAAGCATAGCCAATCTAAATCGGGTGATCCTATGTGCCTCCAATAGAGCGAAAATCGAGAAAGTGGAAGGAGGAGGAAGCGCCATAGTTCAATTTGAGAATTCACACACTTCAGCCTCTGATTCTTTTTCCCACCACGGATCTTTCATTTCCCATGCGGGAACATCGGAAACTTTGTTGTTCGGTACAGTGAACCTGGCAGTGATACGCAGAAGGAGGAAGGCGTGGCTGGATCATTGGCTCAACCGTCAGCCAGAAATTTATGGGGCTTTGGTTTCCCAGAGAAAAATGCTTCAGTAAAATAGAATTTAGACTCCCGCCAAATAAGAATATCCCGATCTTCTTATGCCAGTTTTTGGAACTTAGATAACAAGTAAAGGTAGGTCCATGACACCGAGAGAAAGAATATTGATGGCTTTAAATAGAAGGAAACCAGATAGAGTTCCTTTGGAAATAAAAATGACACCTGGTACATTTGAGACGTTCAAAGAAAAGACGGGCTCCGCGGATTTTCGTTCCTATTTCAATATGGACTTCCGAGAGGTGGAATTTAATGAGCCTCATAAAATAAATGATTTCTCTCGTTATTTTTCTAATCTTCCTGCCGAGGCTACAATTACCGAGTGGGGAATAGCACGGGTTCCTGGCTCCATGCCGAATTACCATAAAAAAATATCTCCTCTTTCCAAAATAACTTCTATCAAGGAGATCGAAGAGTATCCTTTCCCTGATTTTAAAGCTAATTATAGACACCAGCATCTGGAAAAAGAAATAGAAGGATACCACAAAAGTGGCTTAGCAGCGGTAGCTTTTATGGAGACGACCATCTTCGAGAGAGCCTGGCGAATTCGCGGCATAGAGAATTTTATGATGGATATGATTTCAAATCAGGATATAGCTACAGCAATACTAGATAAAATCACTGAAATGTCATTATTTATGGCGCGGCGTTTCGCAGAAAGTAAGGTAGATGTTATTAAATTAGGTGATGATATAGGAACTCAGGAAGCTATGATTATGCATCCAAATATGTGGCGGAAATGGTTAAAACCACGATTGGCCAAAGTTATTAGAGTCGCCAAAAAGATTAAGCCAGAAATTCTTATATATTATCATAGTGATGGATTCATTGAGCCGGTTATTCCTGATTTAATCGAGATAGGGGTAGATGTTTTAAATCCAGTCCAACCAGAATGCATGAACCCGGTTAAACTTAAGAAAGAATATGGTAATAGATTATCTTTTTGGGGAACTATCGGTACCCAGACTACCATGCCCTTTGGGACACCGGACGAGGTGCGAGAGGTTGCAAAACATATGATAGAAACAGTGGGAAGGGGTGGGGGTTTGTTAATTGCACCAACTCATGTGCTGGAGCCCGATGTTCCTTGGGAGAATATATTAGCATTTGTGGAGTCGGTAAATGACTACGGATATTAATGAGGGAGTTGTCGATTGTGAAGGAGATGACAGCTAGAGAGAGGGTTATTGCTGCATTAAGTCATGAAGAGGGGGATCGGGTTCCTATATGGGATTTAATTGACAACAAGGCAGTTTACGAATATTTCTCTCCGGGCGAGACTGATACTCTCAAGATGGCGGCAAAAACTTACGCAGGCTTAGGAATCGATGCTACGAGAGCATATCTTGTGCCAGAGAATGGAATTGAAGCCAAAAGCCCGGCTGGAAATGTAAGAAAACTAAGATATGGTCAAACTAGCTGGGTGGTTAGGCGTCCGGTTAATACCTTAGATGATCTCGATGATTATGATCCACATTTTCCTAGCTATCAGGAGCTAACAAAGAATTATGTAACAGATTTTAAAAGGAAAAGAGATGCTTTTGCTCCTCACACTGTGTTTATAGGTTATGTAAACGCGATATTCTTTGATGCTTTCCGCGCTATCCCACTGGATATCTTTTCCCTGGCTATCCACGATAAACCAAGGGAGATAAGAAGAATTATGAATGCATATACCCAGCATTCACTTAATATCATCACTGCTTACGCAGAACACAGACTGGGTCCTGCCTTTGTGATATGTGAAGATATTGCTTATAAAGGGAGACTTATGTTTTCACCTGAGTTCTTAAAGAGAGAGTTCTTTCCTCGGTTAAAAAGGCTCACGGAACCCTTGCTTAACGCAAAAATAAAAGTATTGTTTCACAGCGATGGTTATATAATGGATATTCTTGATGATTTGATAGAAACAGGGATTGAAGGGATCAATCCTATCGAGCCTTTAGCTGGTAATGATATTAGCTACATTAAGAGAAGATATGGTAAAAGGCTGGTTCTTTTGGGAAATGTTGATTGCTCTCAAGTTCTTCCTTTGGCAACCCCTGAAGAAATAAGGCAGGCAACAAGAAGATGTATAAGAGCAGCCTCGCCGGGAGGAGGTCATTTTATCGGTTCAAGCAGCGAAATTACCCCGGCTGTTCCTTTAGAGAATGCATTGGTCTTCTTTCGGGCTGCCAAAGAATATGGGAAGTATCCTATACGTTAAATTTTAATTGGATTACAGTTAAAGGCCTTTCTCGCCTTCAGCGATGATCTTAACAGGTTCCTTGTAAAGTAAAGCGAAGAATAATCTTCTTATGAGTTAGCAGCTTCATGGACTACAAGAGGACCAGGAAATGTTTCCAAGAATTATTTATTCTCTGCTTACCGTATTTGGCTCCCTTACAGTTGGTTATCTTGCTAGAAAAGGGAGCTATGTAAATGAAGAAAGATCTTCCCTGATAATAAAGCTAGTTACTATTTTCATTTCTCCCTGGATTTTTTGTTTCAACTTTTGGGCACTGGAAAAGTCCAATATTTCCATAATTACTTTGCCTTTGGTGGGGGCATTGATCTCAACTTTTAGCCTTGTCCCTGCTAGATTATTGGCCAGACTTCACCATCTTGGGAAAAGAGAAATCGGTAGCTATCTGAGCTGCGCGATGTTCTCTAATGTTGGTTTTACTTTTGGAGGATTTTTATGTTTTGCCCTGCTAGGGGAAAGAGGATATACCTTATCGCTCCTTTACTCACTCTATATGACTCCATTTTTCTATACTATTGGTTTCTATGTAGCGAGATACTATGGTGTAGAAGGTTCCCAAAGCTTGATCAAAGGGTTAAAGGCAACTTTTGCAGAACCAGTAAGTTTTTGTCCTATAATGGGATTGATAGCTGGCCTGGGCTTGAATATGGCGGACATAAGTCGACCTATTATCATTACCAGTGCCAACCGGATATTGATTCCGGTGACTACATTCTTAGTGCTTTTTGGTGTTGGACTGACGCTGAAATTTCAGAAAATAAAAGAGTTTAAGAGGGTATGCTTTAGCATTTCCTTAATGAAGTTTGTTTACTCTCCACTTATTGGATTGATTTTGGCTTATGCCATGGGATACTCACGGATACTTAATAAGTTACCGTTGAAAGTAGTCTTTATTGAGGCAAGCATGCCAGTGGCGATAAATGTGCTTATCTTGACTAACTTATTTGGACTAGATAAGGATCTAGTAAACTCCTGTTGGATCTCGACTACGCTTGCTAGCATAGTAATAATACCTCTTATCATGCTGGGAATTCGATTCATTTAAGCGAGTCTTTCATCTATCTCCAAATTAACTTATCGTGAACAGGGCAGGTTATTTACATAACACGGAAACCTCAGTTTCGTGGATGTTCAGAAGGGTTATCACTGATGGGGGTACGTATTAGCTCCGGCTCATACTATTGAGCAAGACACCCCAGTTGAGAACTTAATGGCAATGTATGATTCTGCCAAAGAATAGGACGGTATCCTACAGGATGCTAGCGGGGGAATATTTTTAAAAACCGAGAAGGAGAAAACTATAAGAAGCCATCTTTTTTCATCTCTCTCAATTTTCTCCATTCCTCCTTCAAGGAGATCTTCCCCCGTAGATTAGTAAGTGCCTCCAGTTTCTTTCGGTGGATAAATTCCTGCAAAGCTCGGTTAACTGCTTCGGTCAATCCTCTTTTTACCAGTTTTGGTTTCCTTGACAAAAATTTTACTTTAATTACCATATAATAGAACATTGTTCGAAATAGGCGAACAAATATGAAGTCCGTAAAGAAGGCCATAGAAATTCTGGAGGCTTTGGCTAAAAGAGAGAATGGGGTAGGAATAACTCAGTTAAGTAAACAGCTGGACCTACCAAAGAGCACCATTCATCAAATTCTCTCCACCCTTAAAAGCGTAAGATTCGCAGAGCAAAATCCCGAGGATAAAAAATATCATTTGGGACTCCGGATTTTCGAGCTGGGCAACATTTTTCAATCGCAACTTCAACTTCGAAAAATAGTCCACCCTTACTTGTATAATTTAAGCGGAAAGACCGATGAGACAACTTACCTAGTAGTTCTAGAAAATGACAGGATAGTTTACATAGACTGCGTGGAGTCAACGGCAAGACTTAGAGCCCATCCTCTTTTTGGAATAAGAGTCCCCCTTCATTGTACCAGCTTGGGTAAAGCCATAATGGCCTTTTTGCCGGAGCAGAAAATAAATGAAATTATCCATGAAAATGGGTTAGAAAGATTTACCGATAACACCATTACTGATTCTCAGATACTTAAACGAGAGCTAAAGGAAATTAGGAAAAGAGGATATGCAACTGACAATATGGAACATGAGGAGGGGATTCGCTGTGTGGGTGCCCCTATAAGAAATCATCGAAAGAAAGTTTTTGCTGCCATCAGTGTTTCTGGTCCTTCTCAGAGATTTGATCCTCCAAGGATACAGACTATGGCTAAATTGGTTATTGAAGCATCTGAGGAAATTTCGAGAAAAATGGGCTATAAAAAACAAAATATGCATGAGGCCTAAAAATCCGACGAGGAGGTGATGATCTGTAGCACCAACATACGAGTTTACTTCAGGCCTCATCAATCACAGAAAAATTTATTAAAGGAGAAAGTGTGACAAAAGGGAAAGGGAAAGTAAATTTTTGAAAAAAGGAGGAAAACGTGTTAAATGAATTTTTTAAAAATCGGAAGCTAACCAGAAGATGGTGGAAAAATCTTTTAGGAATTGGTCTCGCAGCAGTGATGCTGCTGGCAGCGGGTGGGTCCTTTGTTTTTGCTCAGAAAAAGTACGAGCTGAGTTTCAATACTCTCTTTCACGGCGGCGATGCTCAGGCAATGGTCAGAATCGTAGAGAAATTCAACAAGGAAAACCCTCAGGTGAAAATAGACCTTGTCCAGGGACAATGGGAAGACTATTATGCTAAGTTGTACACTACTGTTGCCGCTGGTGAGCCACCTCACATTGGCATCACTCATACAACCTACATTCCCAGCATGGCCCCGGCTATGACACCTCTCGAGAAATCTCGAGCAGGAAATCTTCTAGATATAGCGGGAATAAAGGGCGAGGATTACGTTGAGGACCTCTGGAAGGCTGGTGTTTATGAGGGAACAAGATATGTGGTACCTCTGGATACCCATATGTGGGCTCTCTGGTATAACAAGGACCTATTTAAGGAGGCGGGTCTTGATCCCAACAACCCCCCCAACACTGGAAAAGAACTTGAAGAAGCAGCCAGCAAAATAAAGGCTATTGGCAAATACGTGATCCATCCCGCTGATATTGGCAAACCACGACACTTTCGCCGAGCCTGGTACATCTTATTCTGGCAGCAGGGAGGAGAGCTTTTCGACAAGGATTTCGCCAAGGCTACCTTCAATAACGATAAAGGACTTAGAGCTCTTGAGTACCTGGTAAATGTTTTTCAGAAATGGGGCTGGAATAAACCGGGTACCAATGGGAATGCTCAGTTTGTTGCCGGTCGGTTAGGTATGCTGTGGGTGGGGAACTGGTTCTATTGGACAGCCGAGCGAAGTGGAGTAAACTATGCTACTGCCCCCATGCCTCAGATATTCGATAAAAGAGTGACCTGGGGCAACTCACACAATATGATAATACCCAAGCAGCCTCTTAAAGTAAGCGATAATGTAATAGTAACTGCCATAAAAACAATAAAGTGGATTAGTGAGAATTCAGACATCTGGGGAATATATGGAGGCCATGCTCCTGCCTACAAGCCGGTCCTGGAGGGTAAGAAGCTGGGGGAATCAAAGACTTGGAAAAAGTCCCTTTCTGTATTATCTGATATGGCACTTGAAGGCGCTCTTCACTACCCCATAATTCATCCCCAGGCTAAACAGCTGGAGCACTCTATCCAGGTATACGTGGAGGAAGCTGTCAATGGGATTATCTCACCCCAAGAAGCTCTAGATAAGGCTGAGGAAGAGGTAAACGAGATACTGGGTTCCTGAGACCTTAGAACTTACAGGGTTCGGTGGTTTTCCTGCCGAACCCTGTATTATTAGTTTAGCAGGAAGGCCAATATATTGTTGAAAACGGGTTTGTTTTTCGGGAAAAGAGGGCATCGTTCGCAAATTGAAGGCTTACTTTTTATTTTGCCCTATACCTTTTTATGGGGGTTTTTCCTCATCGGGCCTCTAGCCTATGGCTTTTTTATTAGTCTACATAGATGGGACCCCTTACGGGGTTCTAAGTTTATTGGTCTGGCCAATTATGTGAAGCTCTTTCGGAGTCCAATATTCTGGAATGCTTTTTTCAATACCTTTGAATTTGCGGGAATAGTAGTTCCTCTAATAATAATTTTGGGGTTAGTATTTGCTCTTCTCATGCAAAGAATGAGCATCAGAGGAGGTAGATTTATTGAGGCCAGTTTATTTTTTCCGTACCTTCTAACCGTTTCCATAGTGAG
>Ga0209979_1003012_pt1 | contig 15304 bp, 9 predicted proteins | sample AnhtaG_FD_183114 | JGI IMG/M metagenome (GOLD analysis project Ga0209979, IMG submission 183114) | Deep subsurface microbial communities from Anholt, Denmark to uncover new lineages of life (NeLLi) - Anholt_01485 metaG (SPAdes) (version 2) | ecosystem: Environmental > Aquatic > Marine > Oceanic >...
CAGTCCCACCTGGACGGCCGCAACCGAATCTTGAATCGAAGAGGGCCTCGTAGTGTCCATTATAGCCCAACGCCGCGGACCCGGACACCGACGCCTGCACGCCCTGCCTCCAGCGGCGATCTCGGACAGCCTCACCCGGCTAGGGCGCTCTGGACAGGCCGAATGGGACTACCTGCGCCCCGCACTCCCGCTGAAATAATCGCGCTAACGGGATGGGGTATCGTCTGTCTCCGGCTTGACCACGTTGCACGCCGTCTCCGGCAGCGGGAGTCTTTCAGTAGCCTGGTAGGGAGGGCTCAGAAAGGGATTCAGCCATGTTCGACGCATCGGCCAGCATGTTCGACCAGCGGAAGAGCCAGCGGCCGGAGGGGCCCCAGAAGGCCTGGGACGAGGCCTATCGAGAGCGCTGGAAGTGGGACAAGGTCTTCTGGGGAACCCACTGCGTGGACTGCTACCCGGGCAACTGCCCCTATCGGGTGTACGTGAGGGACGGCAAGGTGGTGCGGGAGGAGGTGGGCTGCACCTTCCCCGTCATCGAGCCGGGGGTGCCGGACATGAACCCCATGGGCTGCCAGAAGGGGGCGGCCTGGAGCCAGCTCCTCTACAGCAAGGAGCGTGTGCTCCATCCGCTGAAGCGGGCAGGCGAGCGCGGGGAAGGGAAGTGGCAGCGTATCTCCTGGGACCAGGCCCTGACGGAGATCGCCGATGCTATGCTGGACACCATCCAGGAGTACGGCCCGGACTCCATTATCAACGAGGGCACGCCCGCCCAGGGCGGCCTCATGTCGGGTATGTTCCTCTCCCGCGTCACGGAGATGCTGGGCGGCGTCCACACCGATGTGAACGCGGTCATCAACGACTTCAGCCCGGGCCTCTACCTCACCTTCGGCAAGTTCAACCCCGCCAACAGCAGCGACGACTGGTTCCACTCCAAGCTGATCATCTTCACCCATATCAACCCCGTGTACACCGAGATCCAGAACTATCACTACTGGGCAGAGGCTCGCTACAACGGCGGTGAGGTGGTCACCATCGCCCCCGACTGCTCCCCCTCTACCATCCACGCCGACTACTACGTGCCCGTCAAGCCGGGCACCGACGCCGCCCTCGCCCTGGCCATGTGCCAGGTCATCATCGAGGAGGGGTTGTACAACAAGCCCTTCGTGCAGGATCAGACCGACCTCCCCCTGCTGGTGCGCTCGGACAACCGGCGTTTCCTGCGGGGGAGCGAGGTGCAGGAGGGAGGCCTGGAGGACCAGTTCTACTTCTGGGACAGCAAGACCAACAAGGTGGTGGAGGCGCCCCGGGGCACACTGGCCCTCGGCGACATCGACCCCGCCCTGGAGGGAAGCTACCAGGCCACCCTCTCCGACGGGACGCTGGTGGAGGTGCGGCCGGTGTTCGAGCTGCTGAGGGAGCGCCTGCGGGAGTACACCCCGGAGCTGGCCTCGAAGGTCTGTGGCACCAATCCCGAGGTCATCCGCACCCTCGCCCGCAAGGTGGCCACCATGCGCACGGCGATCCTGAACGGTGCCACCTCCTTCAAGTACTACCACGCCGATCTCCAAGTCCGCTCCTACCTGCTGGCAGCGGGACTCACCGGCAACTGGGGGAAGAAGGGCACCGGCCCCATCGAGTGGTCTACGGGCCAGTTTGACGGCCCTTTCATCTACCATGCGAAGCAGCGCCCGGGGCAGGAGGAGACCGCCAACCTGCTGGCCCTCCGCGCACTCCAGGTCAAGGCCATCAAGGATCGAGACCCCACGTTCACGGATGAGATGGCTGGCATCCAGCTAATGCATGAGGCCTCTCCTATGACGGGTACGGTGCCACCGGTGTTCTTCTGGTACTACCACTGTGGCTATCAGGAGAACTGGAACAACCGCCAGTGGAACGACCCCAGCATGTCCCGCCCCTTCGACAGCTACATGCAGGAGGCGCTGGAGAAGGGCTGGTGGAAGGAGGTGGCCCGGCCCGGCCCGGACACACCACCCCGCGTCTATATCGAGTGCGGGGGCAACGTGCTCCGGCGCACCCGGGGCGGGCAGACCCAGCTCCTCAAGCACCTCTGGCCCAAGCTCAAGCTCATCGTGACAGTGGACTGGCGAATGAACACCACCGGGCTCTACTCCGACATCTTCCTGCCGGTGGCCCACCACTACGAGAAGATGACCTTCCACATCCCTAACCCGCAACTGCTGTTCCTGTGCTTCTCGGACCGGGCGACGGAACCCGCGGGGGACACGAAGTCGGAGTTCGAGATCTCGCTGCTCCTGTCCCGGAAGATCGAGGAGCGGGCCAGGGCGCGCGGGATGAGCGAGTTCGTGGACAACCAGGGTAACGCCCGGAGGCTGGACAACCTGCACGATACTCTGACCCTCGGCGGCGAGCTCGTCGACGAGGAAAGCGTGGCCGACGAGTGGGTGCGGGACACCGCCGCCGTCGGCACCCTGCCCAAGCACACCAATCTTCAGACCATGCGCGAGAAGGGCTACGTGCGTTTTATCGATTGGGGCGTCTCTCCCTTTGCGCTCAACCAGGCCGCGCCTCTGCGGCCCGATGAGACGCACGCCGCCTTCCGCTGGCACACCGAGGATAAGCTTCCCTACCCTACCCTCACCCGCCGCGCCCAGTTCTACATCGACCACGACTGGTTCCTGGAGGCGGGGGAGGAGCTGCCCATGCACAAGGACAACCCCATGCAGGGCGGCGACTATCCCTTCCAGATGACCTCCGGCCACAACCGCTGGAGCATCCACTCCATGAACATAACCAACCGCCTCATGCTGGAGACGCACCAGGGGCGTCCCTTCATCTTCATGAACGACCGGGACGCCCGGGAGCGGGGCATCGAGAACGGCGAAGAGGTGCGCGTCCACAACGACATGGGCTCCTTCTGCGTGCCCGTGAAGATCTCCCCCTCCGTGATGCCGGGGCAGATCATCAGCTACAACGGCTTTGAGCCCTACATGTACCGAGAGTGGAAGGATGCTGCCAACGTGGAGCCGGGCATGGTGAAGTGGCTGCACCTGGCGGGAGGGTACGGCCACCTGCGCTACTGGGTACTTCAGTGGCAGCCCGCTCCTATCGACAGGGCGATTCGGGTGAAGGTGGACAAGGTCGGGTAGCCAGCCGAGCTCCCTCTTCCTGCCCCAAGGCCGGGCGTTCTCACCCGGGAGTCACGGTCTCAGTCAGGTTGGCTGCTGCCCCTTACCGGCCGCCCCGCAGGCGCGGGTCGAGGACGTCGCGAAGGGCGTCGCCCAGCATGTTGAAGCCGTAAACGGCCAGGGCGATGGCCAGTCCCGGCCAGAGCGCTATCCAGGGGTGCGCCCTCATGAATAGGATGCCCTTGTAGCTCAGCATCTGTCCCCAGGATGGGAAGGGTGGAGGTACACCCCATCCCAGGAAGCTGATAGACGACTCAGCGAGGATGGCCGCACCCAGCTGAACCGTGGCCAGGATTATGATGACGGCGAACACATTGGGCAGTACGTGCTGGGCCAGGATCCGCGCGTCGCTGGCGCCGATACAGCGCGCCGCCTCTACGTACTGGTTGTTCTTGATCGATATGGCAGCGCCACGAATCACCCGAGAAGACCCCGCTGCCATAATAACGCCCATCACGATGATGATGGCCATGACCCTGTCCCAGAAATCGCCGCCGCGCGAGAACGTGGAGACAACAACGATAAGGAGCACGAGGGGAGGAAAGGACATCCAGATGTCCACGAGCCGCTGGAACAGGGTGTCGAACCGGCCGCCGTAGTAGCCGGAAATGACGCCTATGAAGGTGGCAACGACGGCCGAGATGGCCACCGCCGAAAAGCCGATCACGACTGAGACCCGCGCTCCGTACATGACGCGACTCAGCATGTCCCGCCCCAGGTCATCGGTGCCGAAGAGATGTGTGGCCGAGGGGCCCTGCAACGCCTCGTCCCATGTTTGGTCGTCGTACCAGTAGGGGGCTATCCACTGGGCGGAGACAGCCACCAGGAGCACGACCAGTACGAAGAACCCTCCCAGCGCACCCAGGGGCTTCCTGCGGGTAAACCACCACAGGGTGCGAAGCAGCCGAACCCAGGGCTTCCGTGCAGGACGGAGCGCTAGGTATTCCGCGATATCCGCTTGGTCAACGGACGCCACGGTGCGCCTCTCCTAGCAGATGGTCCTATGCATATCGAATCCGCGGGTCTAGATAGGCGTACGTCAGGTCCACGGCCAGGTTCGTCAGGACCACCGCGCCGGCAACGATCAGGACTATCGCCTGCACCACCGGGTAATCCAGGGAACCGATGGAGAACAGCAGGTAGCGTCCCACACCGGGAACGCCGAAGATACTCTCCAGAATGACGGTTCCCCCCACCAGGATCGGTATCTGAAGGCCGACTATGGTCACCACGGGGATGAAGGCGTTCTTGATGGCGTGCCTCGTCACCACGGTACGCTCCCGCAACCCCTTCGACCAGGCGGTGCGCACGTAGTCCTGGCGCAGCACCTCCAGCATCTGGGCCCTGGTCATGCGCATCACCGTGCCCGATAGCAGCATGCCCAGGATGGCGGCCGGTATGATCAGCATGTACAGGTTATCCACGGGGTCCACCCACAGGTCCTTGTAGTACAGGGGCGGCGCCCACCCCCACCACTTGCTCGGCAGCACCACCACCAAGGTTCCCATCCAGAAGGAGGGGATAGAAAGGAAGGCTATAGCTCCGCTACGAGCCACATAATCCAGGATGGTATCCTGCCGTATGGCTGCGAGAACCCCTATGGGCAGGGAGACGCAGAGGGAGAGGATGATGGCAAGGATCCCCAACTCCAGGGTGACGGGCAGACGGTTCTTCAGCTCTGCCCCGACGGCCACCTTGGTTTGAAGCGAGTTCCCGAGGTCACCCCTGAGGATCTCGGACATCCAGATGAAGTACTGCTGGTAGATGGGCTTGTCCAGACCCAGCTCCTCTCTCACCTCCTGCCGCTCCTCCTCGGTGAGGATGGCATTCTCGCCGGAGATCTGCTGGACAAGGTCACCGGGCATGAGGCGGATCAGCAGGAAGACCAGGATGGTCACCCCGATCATGGTCGGCACCACCAGTATCAGCCGCCGGAGGATATACCTACTCAAGGCCGTCTCCGTTACAGGGCTGGGGTAGCCGCCTCATGACAGCTACCCCAGCCGACTATTCGTCCGTGAGTCATCGGGCTGTGGGGCACATTAGCTACGGGTTCTGGTGTTCCGGGTTAAGCCACCCCTCCATCGATGTCTCGGTGCCCAGGCCGTAGGTACCCGACGGGCCTGCCGCGTTCATCGTTGGGCTCCCAAAGGGATGGCTAAGGGCGTACTCGAGCGGGTTGATGCCGGGCACGTAGTACATCATGTCCGAGATGTACCTCTGGATGTCGAACAGCTTCTTGCGCAGCTCCTCGGCGTCCGGCTCGCGAGTCGCTGCCTCGAGGTCTGCGATGAGCTGCTCGTCGCGCACCTTGGACATGTTGCGGCCGCCGCCCTCGCCGAAGGGCAGGAAGCTATTGGACAGGTAGGCCAAAGCGTCGGTGAACACCGATAGCAGACCCCAGGCCATGCCGTCGAAATTGCCCTTCGTATAGGTCTCCGGAATGTACTGGCCAATGTAGTCCTCGGGGACCAGGGTCACGTTGATTCCTATCTCCCTCAGGAGGCCGGGCAGGGCCTCAGCCACCACCGGGTAGTAGGGGATGATGTTGGTGTAGACGGTGCTGCTGTAGTGGAGGCGGATATCGAAGCCGTCGCCGTATCCGGCGGCGTCCATCAGTTTCTTGGCCTCGGCCACGTCGTACTGGTACCACTTACCGGCGTCGCCCATCTCCGGGCTCTTCGGGTCGAGCCACCACTCCCTGCCCAGGCCGGCCGGGACGATGTTGCACCATTCGCCTCCCTCATTATCGGTAGGCGCCCTGACCAGGGCGAGCAGTCCGTCGCGGTCAATGCCCATGGACACGGCACGTCGCACCCGCTCGTCGTTGAACGGCCCCTCGTCATTGACGTAGCTGGAGTCCTGGAAGTAGATGAAGCTGGTGAGGTCGCGCACCTGCCGGTTTACTCTGACGTCGGGGACGGCCGACACCACTTCGGGCACGAGCTTGGGCTGGCAGGCGATGCCATATATATTCTTGGCGATGAACTGGCTGACCACCGCGTTGGGGTCGGGAATGACGATGAGGCGCAGAACGTCGATGTACGGGTAGCGATTTCCGAACTGATCGTGCTCGAAGTAGTCAGGGTTCTTCAGGAACTCGAAATCCACCGACCGGTTGTAGTGTCCGAAGAGGAAGGGGCCCGAGCCGACCGCCCGCTTCTCGGCGTCGCCGTCGGCTTCTATCAGCTCAGGGGGGAGTATCCAGAGATCCTGGGAGGAGGCGATCCTCCTCAAGAAGAGAGCGAACGGATGCTTCAGCTTGAACGTCACCGTCAGGTCATCGGGCCCGGCGGTGACGCTGTCCACCATGGCCATGTTGGGCGCCTGGGGTGACAGCTCCTGATAGCGGTTGTAGGAGAAGACCACGTCCTCGGCCGTTACCTGCCGGCCGAAGGTGGGGTCAACGTTGTGCCACTTCGCCTCCGGGTTGAGGGTGAAGATGTAGGTCAGCTCATCGGGGGTCTCAACCTTCTGCGCGAGCTCGGGTACGGGCTCGAACCAGCGCTCTTCCGGCAGCTCGCCGTAGGCGGAGGCATAGCGCATCAGCCGGCTGTAGATCCAGGAGGCGAATACGTGGGTGAGGAAGGCGATGGGCTTGTGTGGGTCCATGTTGTAGAGGTCAGCCATGGTTCCCACGTAGATGCCGCCCGGAGTGGGCCGCAGCTCCTCCCCGGGGAGGGAAGTAGCGGTCGCCTCCGTTACCGCCTCCTCCTCTCCCCCACCACAACCAATGACGGCGGCTCCCGTCAGGCCAGCCGCTCCCAAAGCGGCCGCCTGCAAAGCGCGCCGTCTGGATATCCTCTGCTCGAGGGTCCTTCGCCAGTAGCTTCCCTGCTTGGACATAGCCTGCACCTCCCCTTGACGGCTATCAGAACAGGGTCCTCACTCAGAACGCCGGAATTATAGCACGAAGACGCCAGATCAAGAACACCCGCTGCCGATGCGGTGCTGGGAGAATGCGCAATGGGCCGGTCCCTGGCTCGGCCAGGTCGCACGCCGGCGGCGGCTGGGGTGGTAGGGCAGACGGAGGAGGCTGGCCTTACGCCCTGTGTTTGACACTGGCGCCCGCGGCCCCATAACATTCATTGATGGGGTCCTAGAGCTCTCAGACTCAGGTACGTGTGCCTTTGGCCTTTCCTCGTCGTTGCGTCCCCTGCCTTGTTGCTCGAGCAGGGTGGCGGCTACAGCCTGGCCGGAGACTCGTGAGATGAACTTGTCCACCGACAACTTGATCATCCAGTCCCGTGATGTGGTCAAGACCTATGACACGGGCAAGGTACAGGTGCGTGCGCTGCGGGGGCTTTCCCTCTCGGTCCAGAGGAGCGAGATGGTGGCCATCATGGGCCCCTCGGGCTGCGGCAAGACCACCCTGCTGAACTGCCTCAGCGGCCTGGACACCATCGACTCCGGCGAGGTGCTCATAGAGGGCGCCGACATCAACACGCTCTCCGACAACCAGAAGACAGAGTTTCGGGCCCGCAAGATGGGCTTCGTCTTCCAGTTCTACAACCTGCTGCCGGTGCTCTCCGCGGTGGAGAACGTGGAGCTGCCGTTGCTGGTCTCCGGAGTCCCTGCTGGGGAGGCGCGGCAGCGCGCCCTGGAGACGCTCGACCGGGTACAGCTGCGGGAGTGGGCCAACCACAGGCCTGGGGAGCTGTCAGGCGGCCAGCGGCAGCGGGTCACGGTAGCTCGGGCGCTTGTGAACAACCCAGCCATCGTCTGGGGGGACGAGCCCACCGGCGACCTAGACAGCACCAACGCCCAGCAGATCATGGACCTGATCTGCGAGCTCAACAGCAGCGAAGGCCAGACCTTCGTCCTGGTAACCCACGACCCCGGCATCGCCGCACGCACGCACCGCATCGTCTACATGGTGGACGGCCTCATCGTGGACGAGAAGCGGACCGAAGCCAATAGGCAGTAGGCCGGCGATGCTCGCCCTCCCGCTCCACCAGCGAGGAAGACTCCATGGATAGTCTCTTCGGCATCCCCATGGACCTGATCATGTGGGTCTCGCTGGGCTTGCTGGTCGTTACCCTGGCAACGGTCGGCCTGGTGGCCCTGCGCAATCGCGTGATGTTCCTCATTGGCCTGCGCAATATCCCCCGGCGGGTGGCCCAGACGGTCCTCATCATCATCGGGCTTATGTTGAGCACGCTGATCATCTCGGCCGCCTTCACCACCGGCGACACCGTCGACCACAGCATCAGCAACGAGGTTTTCGAGGGTCTCGGCTCCGTGGACGAGATCGTGGAGTTCAGGAGCGAGGAGGGAACGCTGGGCGCGGCCGACGTGCACATCCCGGAGGTGCTGGTGGACGAGCTGGAGATCACGCTGGGCGACGACCCGGACATCGACGGCATCTTGCCTGTGCTCTCGGAGGAGGTGCCGGTCTTCAACCCGCGCACCCGCCTCAGCGTCCCCAGCGTCAGCTTCATGGGCGTCGATGAGACGCGCCTGGACGACTTCCCGGACATCGTGGACCGCGAGGGCCAGCCGCTGGATGTGGCCCTGCTGGCCGACGACGAGCTCTACCTCAACGAGGAGACGGCGGAGGGGCTGGATGCCCAGCCCGGCGACGAGGTCACCGTCTTCTTCGAGAACGAGGAATTCCCCTTCAAGGTTGTGGATATCGCCCAGAAGCACACCCTGGTGGGCGACTTCGGCCCGGAGCAAAGCGACGGCATGGTCACCCGCCTGGACGCCCTCCAGACAGCCTTCAGCCGCGAGGGCGATGTCGACTTCATCGCTGTGTCCAACCGAGGCGGCGTCCGCGATGCCCTCGAGCTGACAGACGTCGTCACCGCCAAGCTGGAGGCAGCCATCGAGCGCCAAGAGCTGGACCTGGCGGTGGAGCCCCTCAAGCAGGACCTGGTGGACATGGCCGAGGAGATCGGCAACGGCCTGATGACCTTCTTCCTGATCATGGGGCTGTTCTCCATCGCCGCCGGCATCCTGCTCATCGTCATGATCTTCGTCATGCTGGCGGCGGAGCGGAAGACGGAGATGGGGATCAGCCGCGCCGTCGGCACCAAGCGTCTTCACCTCGTCCAGATGTACATCTCAGAGGGGATGGGCTATAACCTGGCCTCCGCCCTGGTGGGGGTCTTCCTGGGCGTGCTGGTCTCTCTCCTCCTGACCGGCATCATGGCCATCATGTTCTCCGAATTCGGCCTGTCCATCGAGGCCCACGTCACCGGGCGCAGCCTGATCATCTCCTACTCCCTCGGCGTCTTCTTGACTTTCGTCACAGTGGCCTTCTCCTCCTGGCAGGTCAGCAGGCTGAACATCGTGCGGGCCATCCGCGACCTGCCGGAGCCGGAGACGCGGCCGGGCCGGCGGTCGCTGTTCGTCGCAATCGCCTTGGCCATCCTCGGCGGCCTGCTTATGCTCGCGGGGCTCGGCGGGGGACAAGGCTTCCCCTATGCTCTGGGCGCCACGCTCATCTTCCTCGCTGTGGCCATCGCCGGCCGCTACCTGCGGTTCCCTGAGCGGCCGCTGTTCACCGTATTGGGCCTGCTGTTGCTGGTCTACTGGGCGCTGAGCGCCGGCAGCCGCATCCCGCCCGAGCTGGAGTACGGCGAGGAGATGTTCTTCCTCAGCGGCATTGTGATGGTCGCCTCCGGCATCTTCGTCATCGTCTATAACGCCGACATGCTCCTGGCCGTGCTGACCAAGGTTGGCGGCCGCTTCGGGCGCATCGTCCCCGCATTGAAGATTGCCGTGGCCTATCCCCTGGCCAGCAAGTTCCGCACGGGCATGACCATGGCCATGATCGCCCTGGTGGTCTTCGCCCTGAGCGTGATGTCAACTATGAACGCCAACTTCAGCCGCATCTTCCTCAGCGATGAGGCTCGCGGTGGCTGGGACCTGTTGGTACAGGAGAATCCCAACAACGCGCTGCCCGACCTGAGGACGGCCCTGGACGAGGAGGGCAGCGTCGATACCGGTCAGTTCGCTGCCGTGGGGAGGCTGGGCCTGGCCCGGGCCTACGCCTCCGAGCTGCGCCAGGACCCCGAAGACGAGTTCGAGTTCTACTTCGTGTGGGGGGCCGACGATGCCTTCCTAGCCGAAGGCAAGGTCCCCCTTCAGGCTCGCGCGACCGGCTACGAGGACGATGCGGCGGTCTGGAGCGCCCTGCGGGACGACCCCAATCTCGCTGTGGTCGACGCCTTCGCTACCCAGGAGGGCGGGTTCGCCTTCGGAGGGCCGGCGTTCAAGGTCGAGGGCATCGAGGAAGGAGAAGAGGTCTTCGAGCCCGTCACAGTCGATGTCAAAGACAGAGCTACCGGCGAGACCGGCCGCGTCCAGATCATCGGCGTTACCCAATTCGGCGCCAGCGCCACCTTCTTCGGCGTCATCATGCCCGAGCGATTCGTGGAGAACGTGTTCGGCGGACCTGATCTCTCCTTCCACTACGTGCGCCTGGCGGACCCCGATGCGGCCGAGGAGATCGCCCGGGGCGTGGAGGCGGCCCTGTACACCAGGGGCGTCCAGGCCAGCTCCATTAAGGCTGACCGCGAGGAGGAGATGGCCTTCATGAGGGGCTTCTTCTACCTGATGCAGGCCTTCATGGGCCTGGGGCTGGTCGTGGGAGTGGCGGCGGTGGGCGTCATCGCCTTCCGCACGGTGGTGGAACGGCGCCAGCAGATCGGCATGCTGAGGGCCATCGGCTACACGCGGGGCCAGGTAGCCCTCAGCTTCCTCATGGAATCGTCCTTCGTGACCATCCTGGGGGTGCTGTGCGGGCTCGGCCTGGGCATCCTGCTCGCCTTCGTCCTGCTGACGAGCGAGGAGATGTCTACCCTGGGATTCGAAGGGGTGTACATCCCCTGGGCCCAGATCTTCCTCATCGCCCTCTTCGCCTATGCCGCCTCCCTGGTCATGACCTTCATCCCCTCGCGGCAGGCGGCCAGTATCCCCATCGCGGAGGCGCTACGATACGAGTAGGCGGGGTGGTTCCTCCATCCCCTTAGCGACGTGGACGCTCGCATCCTGCTCGAGGCTTCCCGACCGCCCGCGACGTTGACAGTCCCTGAGAGGCGTCTATGATGTTCCCGTATGTCTTCGCAGGCTAGACCTCAGAGGCCCGATCTGGTCGTCCTCAACGGCACGGTGGTGGACGGCACCGGCCGAGCGGGCTTCCGAGTGGACGTGGCCGTCGCCGGGGACCGCATCGTGGAGGTGGGGGAGGTGCGGACGGAGGGCGCCCGCACCATCGACGCCTCCGGCTGCGTGGTCGCCCCCGGCTTCATCGACGTCCACACCCACGACGACCTGGCGGTGGTGCGAGAGCCCGCTGTCGACTTCAAGGTGATGCAGGGTGTTACCACGGACATCGTGGGGAACTGCGGCGTAGGCGCGGCGCCGGCCTCGGAGTCCTACCTGGAGTTCTACAGGACCGTGCTGGGTTCCATCCTGGGGCCCGTGGACGTACCTGAGTGGACCACCACGGAGGAGTACTATCGGGCGGTGGAGGAGGCTGGCCCATCGCTCAACGTGACTTCGTTCGTGCCGCACAACACCCTGCGCTTCCTGGCCATGGGGATGGAGCGCCGTCCGCCCACCGCCTCGGAACTCGGCGCCATGAAGGAGCTGCTGGCTGCGGGGATGGCGGCCGGGGCGCTGGGGCTATCCAGCGGCCTCATCTACCCGCCCGGGATGTTCGCCGCCACCGAGGAGCTCATCGAGTTGGCCCGCGTGGTGGCTGAGTACGAGGGCATGTACGCCAGCCACATCCGCAACGAGGGCGATGGGCTGCTGGAGGCGGTGGAGGAGGCGATCCGCATCGGCGAGGAGGGAGGCGTGCGGGTCGAGATATCGCACCTGAAGGCGGCGGGCCGAAGCAACTGGGGCCGCGTGGAGGAGAGCCTGCGGCGCATAGAGGAGGCGCGAGCCCGCGGCGTGGATGTTACTGCCGACGTTTACCCCTACACGGCGGGGAGCACCGGTCTCGGCGTCGTTATGCTGATGCGGGGCACCGAACAGTGGGAGCCTGAGGAGGTCCTTGTCGGCAGCGTGCGGCACCAGCACCGCTACGAGGGGATGAACCTGGCCCAGATCGCCCAGGAGATGGGCCTACCGCCAGTGGAGGCGGCCCAACGCCTGCTGGAGGAGGAAGAGAACGCGGTGGTGGCCGTGGTCTTCATGATGAGCGAGGAGGACGTGCAGCGCGTCATGAGCCACGAGATGACCATGTTCGGATCGGACGGCATACCAACGCCTGGCGGGAAGCCGCATCCGCGGCTGTACGGCACATTTCCCCGGGTGCTGGGGCGCTACGTGCGCGAGCTGGGCCTGCTGGGCCTGGAGGAGGCGGTGCGCAAGATGACCTCGCTGCCCGCCCGCAAGCACAGGCTGGCTGAGCGCGGCGAGCTGCGGCCCGGCTGGCTCGCAGACCTGGTGGTGTTCGACCCGGCGACGGTCGCGGACAGCGCCACCTACCAAGAGCCCCGTCAGCATCCCCTGGGTATTCGTCACGTCATCGTTAACGGCCGGGTGGTGGTCGATGAGGGCGTGCATACGGGCGCCTCTGCCGGCCGGGTGCTCCGGGGCGGCCGCTGAGGACAGCGCCCTACCCGAGAGCGGCATGTCCCTCGCCAACATGGCGGTCGGATAGCAGCACACCTGCTGTCCTCCAGCGGGAGGGCGGTGAGGGCCGACCCGGGTTGCCTTACACACTTGAGGGAACACTTTTGCTGGTGTACCAACTCTTGGCAGAGGGTGTTAAAATCTAGCGGGGAGGTGTACCCATGGATTCGGGCAAAGCCAGCGAGCGTGAGGCTTCACAGGAGGCCCAGCAGGCGTCGGAGGCGCGCGAGGTACGGGTAGGCGACCAGGAGTGCCCCCGCTGTCACAAGCGGTTCACCGCCAGCTATTGGAGCGGCGGGATCATGGTGCAGGCGCGCTGTTTGAGCTGTGACCTCAAGTGGCCCCGGCCGGACATGGTCTGAGGCCCCCTCGCGTGCGCACATTTGATGGCTACCCTGGCCGGCTTGCGCACATCCCCAGCGACATATTCTCTACCAAGCAGGGAGCGCCACGAGCGAGCTCGCGGAGCGCCGTTATCAGGAAGTGAAGCCCATGCAGGATGCGGTCCAGCCGGAGGAGGCTCCGGACGCGGTTGAACTCTATCTAAACGAGATCGCCAAGTTCAAACTGCTTACTCCGCAGCAGGAGATAGATCTGTTCAAGCAGGTCGAAAACGGGCGGGTTCTCGATCAGCTCAGCGACGCCTGGACGGAGGAGCACGGAACGCCTCCCGACGCGGCTGAGCTCACCTACCTCCTCATTAAAGAGATGCTCCTGGGCCTGAGCCTTATCCGTGAGGCCAGGGCCCTTAGGGGGTTCGCTGCCGAATCTCCCCTGGCGGAGCAACTCCGCAGCCCGATTCTGCAGGAGGCTATCCAGGGGGCGATCGACGAGCGGCTGGAGCGGCGGATCGCCCGGCGCTCCGGTCACAACGTGGGCCAGGTGCGCACCATTCTCACCAACCTCTCGGTAGGCTGCCGGGTATTCCCGGAGGGGGCGCTGTCCGAGGTAGAGGGGGCGGCCAAGCTCATCGCCAGGGGCGTGGGCCCGCAGAGTCGGCGGCTGGCCGAACGGTTGCGCCCGCTGGCTCGGCACGTTCGAGCGGCGCGTCAGGGCGCCCACCAGGCTGAGGAGATGATGGTGAACGCCAACCTTCGGCTGGTGGTTAGCGTGGCGAAGAAGCACGCCGGGCGCGGCATGCCGCTGATGGACCTCATTCAGGAGGGGAACTCCGGCCTGATGCGGGCGGTGGAGAAGTTCGAGTATCGACGAGGCTTCCGTTTCAGCACATACGCTACCTGGTGGATTCGGCAGGCGGTGGGGCGCGCCGTCGCCGACAAGGCGCGGACCATCCGCCTCCCCATCCACATCACCGAGCTTATCTCCAAGTATGCGCACGCCCGGGAGCGACTCTTCCAGCAGTTCGGGCGGGAGCCCAAGGTGACGGAGTTGGCCCGCTCTATGGGCGTGAGCCAGGAGAAGGTACGTGAGGCCGCCCGCGCCCTTCGCCAGTCCGTGGTGTCCCTGGAGACGCCTGTGGGCGAGGACGAAGAGGGCACCCTGGGCAGCATCCTGGAGGACCTGCTCACCCCCTCGCCGGAGGAGGAGGCTACCCGGGAGCTCATGAGGGCGCGAGTACGCAGCGCCCTGGACATCCTCACCCCCAGGGAGCGCAAGGTGCTGGAGCTGCGCTTCGGCATCCCGGACGGCAAGTCCCGCACGCTGGACGTGGTGGGGCGGGAGCTGGGGGTCACCCGAGAGCGGGCGCGCCAGATCCAGGTCCAGGCTCTGGCCAAACTCCGCCAGTACGACCACCACCGCCTCCTGGACGAGGCCGAGGTCTAGCAGGGTACGAAGGGAGCCTGTCCCTGGCTCGGCTAGGTTGCACGCCGCCTCCGGCGGCGGCTCGCGGCGAGGGTATTACATTGCGGGGGGACACCTCAGGCCCCCGACAAAGGGCTCTGCTCACTGCACCCCCGACGGCGGGAGTTTTTCGGCGCGCTGCGAGGACCCGGCGGGGATTGTCAACTACGAGGCCGCGTTCACAGATGCCGCTGGAAACCGATATACTATGCGGCAGAGGCCACGCCCCAGAAGACGGGCTTCGGCTCAGCCAGCGAGGCGGGGCTGTTGGGCATCCGGCTGATCGAGATGGCGGCGTAGGTTTTCGCGCTGCTGGTGTATAGTGTTTGTGTTCAGGTAAACCGGCTGAGGAGCAAGCCGCAAGTTATGACCGCGTAGGCGCGACCGGCCATAGGGGGAACGAGTGATGCTGCCCATCAAGTTTCCGTCCAGGGGGGAGACCGCCGAGGAGGCAGCGGTCGCCACGGCCGGGACTCCCTTGACCATTCGGGACGTGGTGGAGGAGTGCTGTCCCCGCTACCGCTCGAAGGTCGCCTATCGGATGAAGGAAGGGCAGGGGTTCCGCACGCTCACCTTCGAGGACCTGCGTCAGCAGGCTACCGACTTCGCCGCAGGCCTCATCGCCCTGGGGCTGCGTCAGGGCGACCGCGTGGCCATCATCTGCGAGAACGGCTTCGAGTGGGTCATCGCCTACTACGGCCAGTCCATTGCGGGCGGCGTGGGGGTACCCCTGTACACAG
>Ga0209979_1003013_pt1 | contig 15303 bp, 29 predicted proteins | sample AnhtaG_FD_183114 | JGI IMG/M metagenome (GOLD analysis project Ga0209979, IMG submission 183114) | Deep subsurface microbial communities from Anholt, Denmark to uncover new lineages of life (NeLLi) - Anholt_01485 metaG (SPAdes) (version 2) | ecosystem: Environmental > Aquatic > Marine > Oceanic...
TCCAGAAGCCAAGGTAGAGGAAGTTGAGGAGGCACCTGCCGAGCCAGTAGCTGAGGTAAGCGCTGAGGCAGAGGTATCTACAGAACCGGGAGAGAGTGATGTTACAACCTAAGCGAGTTAAATTCCGTAAGGCTCACAAAGGACGGCGCCGGGGTAAAGCCAATGTAGGGAACACGGTTGTCTTTGGTGAGTTTGGCTTGCAGGCACTGGAACCGGCTTGGGTTACCGCTCGTCAAATTGAGGCAGCTCGTCGTGCTATTACTCATCATGTTCGTCGTGGTGGCAATATTTGGGTATGTGTTTTCCCCGATAAACCGGTTACCAAAAAGGCGGCGGAGACCCGCATGGGTTCAGGGAAGGGTGCCCCTGACCATTGGGTAGCTGTGGTTAAACCGGGCAGGATTTTATTTGAAATGTCGGGCGTTGCTGAGGAAGTGGCTAAAGAGGCAATGCGTCTCGCTTCGCACAAACTCCCGATAGGCACTAGATTTGTGACCAGAGAAACGGTCGTAGCCACTGGCCGTAAGAATACAGTAGGAGCTAGCGCAGGTTGAAGGTCGAGGAAATTCGGGCTCTCAGTTCAGAAGACTTGGTAAGACAACTGGAGGCAGCTCACCAAGAGCTTTTTGACCTTCGCTTTCGCCTGACCACCAAGCAATTGGTAAACCATCGCCAAATTCGGCAGGTTAAAAGGAAGATTGCTAGGCTTAAGACTATAATGAGGGAGAGAGAGTTAAGCCTAGGGTAGGGTTTAAATCTATGGAGACAAAGCGCAAAACCAGGACCGGTCGTGTGGTAAGTAATAAGATGGACAAGACGGTGGTGGTGGCAGTGGAGACAACCAAGCATCATTTGCTATATAGGAAGACTATCAAAAAGGTAGTTAAGTATAAGGCTCATGATGCCAAGAATGAGTGTGAGAAAGGGGATATAGTAAGGATTGTAGAAACTCGTCCCCTGTCAAAGGAGAAGCGGTGGCGAGTGGCTGAGATAATAAGCAAGAAAGAGGTAGTAGAGGTTCTACCTAGTGAGATAACCTAAAACTTTCTTATGACTAGAGAAACGTCATAGGCGTTGGCAGTTAAGAATACAGTAGGAGCTAACGCAGGTTGAAAGTTTAAGAAAAGGATAGAGCAGCATGATTCAATCTTATACTAGACTTAAGGTGGCAGATAATACCGGTGCCCGACAGATTATGTGTATTGGCTTGCTGGGTGGTACTGGTAAGAAATATGCTCGGGTGGGTGATATCATTGTAGCTTCAGTCAAACGGGCAACCCCTGGGGGAGCGGTAAAGAAGGGAGAAGTGGTCAGGGCGGTTATTATTCGCACCGCTCAGCCATATCGGCGCCCCGATGGTTCCTCCATCAGGTTTGATGAGAATGCGGCTGTGATTCTCACTGACAAGAATAACCCTAAAGGAACCCGAATATTTGGACCGGTAGCCAGGGAGCTGAGAGAGAAAAATTATACCAAGATTATCTCGTTGGCACCCGAGGTTTTATGAGGGGGACTGCGAATCTTATAGGAGGTTAGCGGGGAAAGGCAAAAGCTGGGTAATCTAGGTTTCTCCGGCTAGTTTTAGTGGCGATGAGGATTAGAAAGAATGATATCGTGCTGGTTATCGCCGGTAAGGAGAGGGGTAAGAAGGGCAAGGTGCGCCTTGTTCATACCAAGGATGAACGGGTAGTGGTAGAGGGTATCAACTTTATCAAAAGGCATACCAGGGCCATGCGTCAAGTTAGGCAGGCGGGCATAATAGAACGGGAGGCACCAATTCATATGTCGGATGTTATGTTACTGTGCAGTAAGTGTAATCATCCTACCCGGGTTGGTTTCCGTTTTTTAGAGGGTGGCAAGAAGGTTCGGACCTGTCATGTTTGTCATGAGGTGATTGATTAAGTGTCACGATTGAAGGAGAGGTATAGAAAAGAGGTTATCCCGGCCCTGATGGAGCGTGGCGGGTATAAGAATATCATGCAGGTACCATGCCTGGAGAAGGTGGTGTTTAATATTGGCGTGGGAGAGGCAATTCAGAATGCCAAGGCTCTTGAAGCGGCTGAGGGGGACTTAGCTGCTATTTCAGGGCAGCACCCGGTGACCACCCGCGCCAGGAAATCTATTGCTGCCTTTAGGTTGAGGACAGGGATGCCTATCGGGTTAAAGGTAACCCTGCGAGGGGAGCGCATGTATGACTTTTTTGACAAGCTGGTAAATACTATCTTGTGCCGTATCCGTGAGTTTCAAGGGGTCTCCAGAAACTCTTTTGATGGCCGGGGCAACTATACCTTAGCCTTTAAGGAGCAAACTGTTTTCCCGGAAGTAGATTACGATAAGATAGATAAGGCACGGGGACTAGAGGTGTCAATTATCACTACGGCTAAGACGGATGAGGAAGGCAGGCACCTGTTGGAGTTATTAGGTATGCCTTTCGCTCTGGATTGAGTGGAGTTATAATGGCCAAGAAATCAAAAATTGCCAAGTGGGTGCGTCCGGCTAAATATAAGGTTCAGCAGCATAATCGGTGTCACTTGTGTGGTCGGCCTCGCGCTTATATACGTAAGTTCGGCTTGTGTCGCATTTGCTTTCGCAAGCTGGCCCTTGTCGGTCAGATTCCCGGCGTGAGAAAATCAAGCTGGTAACTAGATTAAATATAGCTTAAGGGAGGAAGAGTGACTGTCTCTGACCCAATAGCGGATATGCTAACCCGGATACGCAATGCGGTTATGGTGCAGCATGATTCGGTGCTGATACCAGCCTCAAAGATGAAGCTGTCTATTGCTAAAATCCTTAAAGACGAGGGTTTTATTAGTGACTATGAGGTGCTCAAGGGCAAGCCGCACCGGGCAATTAAAATTCACCTCAAGTATAGCGATAAAAACCAGCCAGTCCTTTCTGGATTGGAGCGAGTAAGTAAGCCTGGACTAAGGGTATATGTTGGCTGGCAAGAGATTCCCCGTGTGGCTGGTGGTCTGGGCGTTGCCATTGTTTCAACATCTAAGGGGGTGATGACGGGGAAACAGGCCTGGCGCCAAGGGGTTGGTGGAGAAGTATTATGTTACCTGATGTAAGTAAGTCTGGGAGTAACGCCTATGTCTAGAGTAGGACTGATGCCGATAACTGTGCCACCGGGTGTGACGGTGAGCATTAAACAGGGGGAGGTTACTGTAACCGGACCCAAAGGGGAGCTTCATCGTCGTTTTCATCCTGATATGTCTATTACCCTGGATAATAATACCCTGGTGGTATCACGGCCCAGCGATGGCCGGGTGCATCGCTCCTTACACGGACTGACACGGAGTCTTTTGGCTAACATGGTGGAAGGTGTAACCAGAGGCTTTGAGAAGGGGCTTGAAATAGTGGGCGTCGGTTATCGGGCTGAAAAGGCCGGGGATAAGCTGGTAATACGTATCGGGTTTTCACATCTGGTAGAGGTATCACCGCTACCAGGCGTGTCCCTTGGTGTAGAGGGAGGCAATCGCATCACAGTTACGGGGATTGATAAGGAAGTAGTTGGCGAGGTGGCAGCTAGGATTCGAGCTGTCCGCCCGCCTGATGTCTATAAGGGTAAGGGTATTAGATATGTTGGGGAGTCAGTTCGCCTTAAAGCCGGCAAGGCAGGTAGGGCTATAGGGGAGAGGGAATAAGTGGCAAAAGATACTCCAAGGGTGGCCCGTCGCCGAAGACACCTTCGAGTTAGAGCCAAGGTGAAGGGCACGACCTCTGGACCTCGGTTGTGTGTTTTCCGCAGCCTGAACCAAATTTATGTTCAGGTGATTGATGATTCACGAGGGCATACGCTAGCCTCTGCCTCGACCCTGGACCCGGAGATAAAAAGTGTGGCTATTGGCAAAAACAAGACGGCCAAATCTGAGCTAGTCGGTTCCCTAGTAGCCAAGCGAGCACTGAGCCAGGGGATAAGCCGGGTAGCTTTTGACCGTGGTGGATACAAGTATCACGGTAGAGTTAAAGCCCTAGCTGAGGCAGCCCGCCAGAAGGGATTGAAATTTTGATGGAGACAGTTTGAAAGAATGAAGGAGCTGCTAACCAAGATAGAGCCAGCAGAGCTTGTCCTGACTGACAAGCTGATCAATATTAATCGGGTGGCCAAGGTGATGAAAGGGGGGAAACGCCTCAGTTTTAGTGCCCTGGTGGTAACCGGAGATGGCAATGGAAATGTAGGCATTGGCTTGGGCAAGGCTAATGAGGTGCCATTGGCCATTAACAAGGCTAGCGCTATTGCCAAGAAGAATTTGATTAAAGTGCCGCTAGCCGGGACAACAATTCCTTATGAAATGAAGGTTAAGTTCGGAGCAGCCCAGGTCTTGCTTAAACCGGCGGCACCAGGCACCGGTATTATTGCCGGTGGTAGTATTCGAGCTGTGCTCGAGGCAGCCGGAATCAAGGATATTCTGACCAAGTCGCTGGGCAGCGCTAATCGCATTAATGTGGCTAAGGCAACGATGCTTGCCCTGAGCCAGCTTAAAGACCCGAAGGAGGAGTTGGCCAGACGCAGGGGAGTTGTTAATGAAACCGCTGAAAAACGCAGTTCTTCAGCGGAAGTTGAGGCTGGTGGTGAGGAGGTGCTATAACTAATGGTTAGGCTAAATATCACCTGGGTCAAAAGTGGTATTGGCTATAGTGAGGACCAGAAGAGGACCTTGAAGGCTCTCGGTTTTCGTCGGCTAAATCAGAGTGTTAGCCATAATGATTCAGCCTCAATCCGAGGTATGATTAACAAGGTGAGACATCTGGTCAAGGTGGAGGCAAAAGCTGATGAGGCAGAATGAACTGTCCCCGGCTCCCGGTTCTAAGAAGAGCAGGAAGCGAGTGGGGCGGGGGGACGGTAGCGGACATGGTACCTATTCGGGGCGGGGCTCTAAAGGGCAAAAGTCTCGTTCTGGCTACAAGACTAGGCCTGGCTTTGAAGGTGGGCAGTTGCCTCTAATTAAACGCTTGCCACAGAAGCGTGGCTTTGTCAATATTTTTCGGATAGAGTATAGCGTTATTAATCTAAACAAGCTTAGTATGTTTGAGTCGGGGAGTGAGGTAACACCAGAAAGATTGGTAGCTGCCGGGTTGGTGAAATCCCTACGGCACCCGGTTAAGATTCTGGCCGAGGGTGATATTAATCATCCCCTTTTGGTAAAGGCACACAAGTTCTCTACTGCCGCTAAAGCCAAGATTGAGGCGGCAGGGGGCAGAGTGGAGGAGGTGGGGCATGCGTCCGAGGCAAACTAGACCGCGACTTCTTCAGGCAATGCTTGACGCCTTCCGTCTGCCTGACTTAAGGCGGCGCATTCTCCTCACCTTTGGTATTCTGGTAGTATTCCGCTTTGTAGCTCATGTGCCTCTACCCGGGGTGGACCCTGATGCCTTGCAGCAGCTATTTGAGAATATGCCGTTACTGGGCATGCTGGACATGTTTAGTGGCGGTGCCATGAGGAACTTCAGTGTGGCGGCGATGGGGGTTTACCCCTATATAACGGCTTCCATTATCATGATGCTCATGGTGCCGGTTATACCACGCTTGCAGGCTATTTCCCAGGAGGGGGAAGCTGGCAGGCATAAGATTAATCGGATTACTCACTGGCTGACGGTGCCTATGGCTGGTCTGGCCGGTTATGGACAGCTGGCCTTGCTCCAGCGTGCTGATCCACCTGTGCTTGAGAGTGTTGCAGCCTTGCCAACGGTAGCTATGGTTTTTGCCCTGATAGCCGGCACCATCTTCTTGGTCTGGCTAGGTGAGATAATTACTGAATACGGTATCGGTAATGGTATATCTATAATAATCTTTGCTGGCATTGTAGCTGGCATACCGGAAATGATTGGCAGCGGTTTTCTGGCTAAGGAACAGTTTGGCGGCTTAGTTGCTTATGTTCTTATAGCCCTAGTCACCATTGTGGTCATAGTTATCTTTACCGAGGCACACCGCCGCATTCCGGTGCAGTATGCGCGCACCGTCTTTCGTAGTGGGAGGATGTATAAGCAATCAGGGGCAACCCATATTCCGCTGCGGGTGAACACCGCCGGGATGATACCCCTTATCTTTGCTATGTCCATGGTGCTCTTCCCTGGGATGGTAGCCAGTTATTTTGCCAATCCGATCGGGGCTGACCCTAACCTGGCTAATCATATTATGAACCTGTTTAATCCTAATGCAGACATGCCTATGGGCTTATTTTACTGGGGGTTCTTTTTTGTGCTGGTAATTGCCTTTGCCTTCTTTTATACTATGGTGGTTTTTCAGCAGCAGGATTTGTCTGGCACCTTGCAGCGGCAGGGGGGGTTTGTCCCCGGGATTCGACCAGGACAACATACCAAGGACTATCTTGACAGCGTTATAAAGCGTATTACCTGGGCCGGTGCCCTCTTTCTAGCCGGAGTGGCGGTAATGCCATTTTTAGCTCGAGAGATTACCGATGTCCAGGTGATACAGTTATCCAGCTTTGGTATGCTCATTGTGGTTGGTGTGGTTCTGGATACCATGAAGCAGATGGAGGCACAACTGGTAATGCGGCGCTACGAAGGCTTTATCAAATAGCACGAGGCTGGTTCTTCTAAAAGGATTTTGGCAAAGTTGAAATAGGGGTAAAAGGTGTATAGTATTTTTCTGGGTGCTCCCGGTGCCGGCAAAGGAACACAAGCAGCCGGAGTGGCACAAGAACTGAAACTAGTGCATATTGCTACTGGCGACCTGTTCCGGCAGGCACTAGAACAGGGGACCGAGTTAGCCATACAGGCTAGGTCTTATATGGAGAAGGGGAGGCTAGTCCCTGACGAGATAACGATACGAATGGTTTTAGAGCGTATATCGGCCCCAGACTCACAATCCGGGGTGATTTTTGATGGCTTTCCCAGGAATCTGAAACAGGCTGAGGCTTTGGATAAAGCCCTGGCTCAGCAGGGTAAGGCGATAGATAAGGTGGTATATATCAAGGTCTCTGAGAAGGAGCTGCTGGGGCGGCTCAGTGGGCGCTGGGTTTGCCGTCAATGCCAAGCCCCGTATCACGCTGTAAATTCTCCTCCCAAGGTTCGGGGTAAGTGCGACCAGTGTGGTGGTGAGTTGTATCAACGCCCTGATGATACCGCCCAGACAGTTAAAAAGCGCCTTGAGGTCTATTTTGCTGAGACGGCCCCCCTTATTGATTACTACACCCAGACGGGTAAGCTATTAGCGGTAGACGGAGAGGGGAGCGTGGATGAGGTGAAGAAAGGAATAGTGGAAGCTCTTCGTATGGAGTTTGTCGGCTCGAGGGAGGGATGAGCATAGTCATCAAATCCGACCAGGAAATTGCAGCTATGCGGCAAGCTGGTAGGATTGTAGCCGCCGTACTGGAGGTGCTAAAGTCACAGGTGAGACCGGGGATGAAAACTGAAGAATTAGATGTTATCGCAGCTAGGGAGCTAGAAAGACTGGGAGCCAAACCCTCGTTTAAGGGATACCGAGGATTTCCAGCTAATCTCTGTGTATCAGTTAATGATGAGATAGTGCATGGGGTTCCGGGGAAACGGGTTTTGGAGGAGGGCGATATTGTCTCTCTTGACTGTGGCGCTATTTTTATGGGTTTTCAAGGTGATGCTGCGGTAACAGTAGGTGTGGGCAACATTAGCTCGCAGGCTGAACAGCTTATGGAAACTACCGAAGGTGCCCTGAAAGCTGGCATCGCGGCTGCTTATGCCGGGGCGAGACTGGGAGACATTTCAGCCGCCATTCAGCATTATGCTGAGTCGAGGGGGTATTCAGTGGTGCGTGAGTACACAGGGCATGGTATTGGCCGGGAGATGCATGAAGAACCTCAAATACCTAACTTTGGTCTACCGGGACGGGGACCGGTATTGAAGAAACATATGACCCTTGCCCTTGAGCCTATGATAAACATTGGTGACTGGCGCACTAGACTTGGCGATAACCGCTGGACAGTGTTTACCAGTGACGGGAGTTGTTCGGCACACTTTGAACACACCATTGCCATCACTGACGCTGAGCCTGAGGTACTTACTACTTTGTAAACAGGGGGTTTATGCCTAAGAAAGAGACCATTGAGGTTGAAGGGGTAGTAGTGGAGCCATTGCCTAATGCGATGTTTCGTGTTGAATTGCCCAATGGACATAAGGTGCTGGCTCACATTTCTGGTAAGATAAGACTGCATTATATTAGAATCTTACCTGGCGACAAGGTGTTGGTTGAGCTTTCACCTTACGACCTGAATCGGGGCAGGATTACCTATCGGTTTAAGTAATACTTTTACGGGATACTATGAGAGGCAGTTATGAAAGTTAGAGCTTCAGTTAAGGTTAGATGTGAAAAGTGTAAGGTGATAAAGCGGCGAGGGGTGGTCATGGTCATTTGTTCTAACCCCAAGCATAAGCAAAGGCAGGGCTAATATTCTGATGAGCAAGGAGGGCTTGGATGGCACGTATAGCTGGGGTGGATATACCCCGAAATAAGCAAATTTGGGTCGCATTGCAGTATATCTACGGCATTGGTCCCACTCTGAGTCAGCGGATTATAGCTCAGGCTGGTGTCAATTCTGAGGTTAAGACGGATGATCTTACCGAGCAGGAGGTTAATCGCCTCCGAGAGATTATTGACCGGGAGCATAAGGTTGAGGGGGAGCTTAGAAAAGAGGTTAACCTTGATATCAAACGCCTTATTGAAATTGGCAGCTATCGGGGTATCAGACATCGCCATAACTTGCCGGTTAGAGGGCAACGGACGCGCACTAATGCCCGTGCCCGGCGCGGTTCTCGTAAAACAGTAGCTGGCAGAGGCAAGAGGCGCGGCGTGACCAAGAAGTAATCAAAATATTTATTCAAACAGGAGAGCAAGATGGCACAGAAGAAGCGAACCAGAGCAAGAAAGCGAGAACGGAAGTCCATTGCTTCAGGAAGAGCCTATGTCCAATCTACTTTTAATAATACCCTGGTGACTCTCACCGACCCCGAGGGGAACGTTATTGCCTGGGGGAGCTCGGGGACGGCTGGGTTTAAGGGTTCACGCAAAGGCACTCCCTATGCTGCTCAGTTGGCGGCTCGTGATGCGGCACGGAAAGCTATGGAGCATGGCCTGCGCCAGGTAGAGGTTTATGTTAAGGGTCCGGGCAGTGGGCGCGAGGCGGCTATTCGTTCTCTCCAGAACTCAGGCCTTTATATTACCAGTATTACGGATGTGACTCCTATCCCGCATAACGGTTGCCGTCCTCCCAAAAGAAGGCGGGTATAAGATAGAGAAATGGCAAGATATACAGCATCAGTTTGCAAGTTGTGTCGCCGGTGTAATGAGAAGCTAATGCTTAAAGGCAGCCGGTGTCTTACACCTAAATGCGCCATGGACAGGCGCCGGAAGCCTATGGGTCGGCGGCGTAGAGTTTCTGACCGTGGGCTTCAATTAATAGAGAAGCAGAAGGTCCGTTATAGCTATGGAGTTCTGGAGAGGCAGTTCAGGCGGGTCTTTACTCAAGCTGAGAGGCAGGCAGGTATCACCGGGGAAAATCTATTCGTGCTGCTGGAGAGGCGGCTTGATAATGTGGTGTATCGTTTAGGCTTCGCTGATTCCCGCGCTCAAGCCCGTCAGCTAGTTCAACACGGGCATATTTTGCTCAACGGGCGCAAGACTGATATACCCTCTTGCTTGGTCAAAGAGGGTGACACCATTAACTGGAAGGAGAGCGGTGCCAAAACTGAGTATTATAAACAGATGGTTGAGAGTATCGAGGCTAAGTCTGTAGTCAACTGGCTAGGCCTGGATAGGGAGAGCCTTGTTGGTCAGGTTTTATCCTTGCCTACCCCTGACGATGTTGATGCCAAGTTTGACGGAAAGGCCATAGTTGAGTACTACTCACGGTGAGGAGGTAGCGTTTTGTTTCACCTCGTAGTGCCTAAGATTGAGTGTGTTGAAAGTGGGGATAACTTTGGGCGATTTGTCGCCGAGCCACTGGAGAAGGGTTTTGGTATAACTCTGGGGAATACCATGCGGCGGGTGCTTCTTGGCTTTCTTCAAGGAGCAGCAGTGAGCAGGGTTAAGATAGAGGGGATTCAACATGAATTCTCTACCATTCCTTACATAAAGGAAGATACCACAGAGTTTTTACTCAATGTTAAAGCGCTGAGGTTAAAGTCCCTTTCTGGTCAACCAGGTAAGCTAACACTGGAGGTGGAAGGGGAGGGACGGATTTCGGCGGCTGATATTCAGCCCTCGGCTGACTTTGAAATTGCCAACCCTGAGCTTTATTTAGCCACCCTGGATTCACCTGAAGCCAAACTTTATGTAGAGTTTGATGTGGAACTGTCTAGGGGCTATAAGGAGGCTGAATCCAGCGATAATCTCCCGGTAGGGGTAATTCCAGTGGATGCTATCTTTACCCCAATACGCAAGGTTAATTTTACTGTTGAGCCAATTCATATTGGCCAAGAGACTAGCCGTGAGCGGTTGTATCTGGAAGTGTGGACGGATGGCACTATGACGCCGGCCGACGCAATTAGCGGCAGTGCTGAAATTCTGACGGAGCAGCTATTTCCATTTGTCAGTTATACCCGGATTTTGCAGGTAGAGGAGGAGCCCAGCCGCTTAGCTATTCCTGAGGAGCTAGCTAATATGTCTGTGGAGCAGATGGATTTCTCAGTGCGCACTTTGAATTGCTTAAGGCGTGGCGGCATCGCTACGCTGGGGGAGCTGGTAAGTAAAAGCGAGAAAGACCTGATGGCGCTGCGCAATTTTGGGCAGAAATCTAAACGGGAGGTAGGGGAGCGTCTTGAGGCACTGGGGCTCTCTCTGGTGTCTCAAGCTAAAGAAGGCGAGGAAGAGAGAAAGCCTGCCGAGCCGGAGGAGGCAGCCGATTTAGCGACCAGAGAAATAGGTATGGAGACTGGAAGCCCAGCCGAGACTGAGGCAGAAACAGATGAGAGTCAAGCTGCGTAATGGCGTGGGTGATAAGGTCGTCTTTAGTTACTTACTGAGGTAGGCTAACATGGGTCGTAAAGCAGTCGAGGGAAAATCAGGCAAGACTTCAAGTTATAGGAGAGCGATGTATCGTAACCTGGTGACTGACCTTTTGGGTTACGAGAAGATTACCACTACCGAGGCCAAAGCTAAGCAAGCCCGTAGCCTGGTTGAGAAGATGATTACATTGGGTAAGAAGGGTGGACTTCACTCCCGTCGCCAGGTGCTATCAGTTGTTTTTGATAAGGTAGTGACCGATAAGGTATTTACTGAGCTTGCCCAAAGGTATGCCGAGCGCCCTGGCGGCTATACCCGTATCACTAAATTAGGACGTAGATTGGGTGACGGGGCAGCTATGGTCCAGCTTGAGTTGGTGAAGTAAATGGTACTTACTGCCGTCAACCCAGAGGTAGAGCCGGTTGTCAGCTTGGCGACGACCACCAGGATTGTATTAATTTTGGAATATGATGGCACACACTACCATGGTTTCCAGCTACAGGCTAGCCTGGCCACCATTCAGGGAGAGATAGAAAAGGCGCTGTGGAAACTCACTGGAGAAAAGACTCGGGTGATGGCGGCTAGCCGCACTGATGCCGGGGTTCATGCCAAGGGGCAGGTGGTCAGTTTCAAGACTAGGTCACCTCATTCCCTACGGACATTTGTTAACGGGCTAAACTACTATTTGCCCAGGGACATTGCGGTTAAGGCAGCCCATAGAGTAAAAGATTCCTTTAGTGTTAGGCGCCATGCTGTGAGCCGGGAGTATAACTACTATATATTAAATAGCTTGACACGTTCTCCACTGAGAGAAGGTTTTTCTTACCTTGTTACCGAGCATCTGGATATTGATGCTATGAATCAGGCGTGTCAGGCTCTTATCGGTGAGCATGACTTTGCTTCGTTTATTAGCGGCGTCGGGCTCGGGATAAAGAACACAGTGCGGAGAGTGTATCGAGCTGAAACGAGGAAAGACGGGAAATTAGCCGTTTTCAATATGGTGGCTAATTCCTTCTTAGCCCATCAGGTGCGTAATACGGTAGGGGCTCTAATCAGGGTCGGCTTGGATAGGATGAGCGGTGATGAGTTTTATAGTATAATGGAGGCGAAAAAACCTGGCCTGGCTGGGCCAACTGCTCCTGCTTGTGGGCTGTGCCTTATGCAGGTAAATTATCCACATCCGTTTGCGGAAGAGACAAGATGAAAACCTATAGCACTAAGGCTTCTGATATTAAGCGAGAGTGGCATATTATTGATGCCTCAGATAAAGTGTTAGGCAGACTAGCCACCCAAATAGCTGTCTTGCTTATGGGTAAGCACAAGCCAATATTCAGCCGTCATCTGGACACGGGCGATTTTGTTGTTGTTATCAACGCTGAGAAGATTCGTGTTACTGGTAATAAGACTAAACAGAAGCTCTATTACCGGCATTCCGGGTATCCTGGAGGACTTAAAAGTATCAGTTTAGAGAGAATGATGCAGACCCATCCAACCCGGGTGATTGAGCATGCTGTCAAAGGTATGTTACCTCACACTCGGCTGGGGGCTAAGATGATGAAAAGGCTAAGGGTCTATGTTGGCGATGCTCACCCTTATCAGGGTCAGATAAAAGCTACCCCGGTCAAGGTGGAGGAGGGGTAGTTTGAAGGGGTTTCAGGGTAGCTTCTAGTTTGAAAAGGATTTAAAAGCGGGGAAAAGGGAGGTTTCTTTGGAAAAGCAAGCTTACTTCCATAAGACAGGCAGGCGCAAGACAGCGGTAGCTCAGGTAAGGCTGTTGCCGGGCGGTGATGCTATTATTGTAAATGGTACCCCCTATGAGGAGCTATTCCCTCGCCTGGCGCACCGTCAAGCAATAGTGAGGCCTCTTATGCTTACTGAGAGCCTTGGTAAGTATAACGTAGTGGTCAAAGTAGCCGGTGGTGGCATATCAGGACAGAGTGGTGCCATCTCTCATGGCATTGCTCGAGCTCTGGTTGAGGTAGATGAAAACCTTAAGCTGGTGCTACGCCAAAACGGGTTGCTTACCAGAGATTCTCGGGTCAAAGAGAGAAAGAAGGTTGGTCTTAAGCGGGCTCGCAAGGCACCTCAATACACCAAACGGTAAAACCCCCAGACCCAGGATAAATCCAAACTACCCTTGAAAGCGTGGTAGCCGCAAGCTCTATCTTGTGATTGGCAACCTGCCTAGAATTTGAGGAGATAGGCATGGCGGAAAAGCTAGTTTGTGATAGGTGCGGGATGGAGCTTAGCGATAGGGAAAGTGTGGCGGAGGCACTTGAAGGTAGGGATGCGTGGGAAGCAGCGGTCAGAGCGCGTGGTGGTGAACCACGTGGTGTCTTCCCTTGCCAGGACTTTCGTAACTGCGGTGGGGAGATGAAGCTCTTTGTTAAGCGCTTGGGTGTTTGGCGCGCCAGGGGCTAGTTATATGGACTTTCTTTTGGCTGTCGGGGGATGAGAGTGAAAGCTATTGGTATCGTCAGAAATGAGATTAAGCAACCAGCCAGGCGCGACTTTGAGGAGACCGTTTCTGAGGTAGTGATTGATAGTAGTTTGGCCGAGGCTCTAGATGGGCTGGAGGAGTTTTCTCATATCATAGTTCTTTACTGGATGCACCAAGTTGCTTCTGGTGAGGTGCCACTCAAGGTGCATCCGATGGGCAGAAAAGAGGTTCCTTTAAAAGGGCTTTTCGCCACCCGGACACCGAATAGGCCGAATCCGATAGGCAAAGCTACCGTTAGATTGCTCCAGCGCCAGGGTAACATACTAAAAGTCAAAGGGCTCGATGCCATTGATGGCTCACCAGTAATAGATATAAAACCCTATATCCCTGGATATGATTCGGTAGTTGATGCCAAAGTGCCCCAGTGGATAACCAAGCGATAAGTCAAGTGCTGCCAAAGTGCTCCGGTGAAGAACCAATCGACGGGTCATGTTACAAAATATCTATCACCAGCTTATGGACGGCTATGGACCTCAACACTGGTGGCCAGCCGAGGAGCCATTTGAGGTGATGGTAGGCGCCATACTTACCCAATCCGCTGCCTGGCTGAATGTGGAGAAGGCTATAGCCAATCTGAAAGCGGCCAAGGCACTATCACCCCAAGCGCTACGCCGGTTCAGCCTCTCTGAAATCGCTACTCTTATCCGCCCCTGTGGTTACTATAACGCCAAGGCACGCAAGCTCAAGTCCCTGGCTCACTGGCTAGGAGAATACTGCCATGATAACCTGGGTAAGCTGTTTGCTATTAATACTGACCAGCTTCGCCAGCAACTTCTTTCTGTCTATGGTATTGGACAGGAGACAGCTGATTCCATAATACTGTATGCGGCTAATAAGCCAATTTTTGTTATTGACGCTTATACTCGCCGCATCATCAACCGTATCGGGCTGGCACCGGATAGTAATAACTATACCGCCTATCAGTCCCTTTTTATGGACAATCTGCCCGCCGATGCCAGGTTGTTCAATGAATATCATGCCCTGCTGGTCTACCTGGGTAAGAATGTCTGCCGCAACCGTCCCCTTTGCCAGCAGTGTTGCCTCCAAAGTATCTGCCAGTTCGGCACAAATGGTTGACAGGGAAGCTGATACTCTCTATAGTGACAACAGAGCATTGCTTATTGGACTTCTTTCAGATACTCATATAGCCTTTCCCGATGAAAAAATCCCTCCTCAGGTAAAAGGTGCTTTCAGCGGCGTTGACCTGATTCTGCATGCCGGGGATATCTGGATTCCTTCGGTGCTGGACGAACTGGAGTCTATAGCTCCGGTAATGGCAGCCTGGGGTGACGACGATATGGAAGCGGACGTAGGTGGTGATAATCGGATGATGAAGGGGCACACCCTGCTCCTTGACGGCGTTACTCTCTGGCTGGTGCACGTCAAACCGCGTTACACACTTATTAAGCCGAAGGAAGAATTATATTCCTCCAGTCCCGGTCCCGAAGACCCCCCTGATGTCGTTGTTTTTGGCCACACCCACTTCGCCAACATAGAGCATTATCAAGATATTCTTTTAGTAAACCCTGGTAGCGTAACCTGGCCCAATTACGTGCCGAAGTTAGGCACTGTAGCTCTGCTGACTATCAGTTCTGGTGAGGTGGAGGCACGCATTGTGCAGCTCGGATGACCAGCCGGGCATTTTTTGAACTCGCTGAAGCTTAATGTTGGTTCTCTCCTTTGTCCTTTCTACTCTTCTATACGAGCCTTGACGTCAGTAGTGAGGTTAGTTAAGATAGGTTTTGGTTTCTCTAGAAATTTACCCGGTAATCTGTGAGAGAAAAGGCCGAATTTATGCACTATGCCACTATTATCTATACCAAAAAGAATCACATTGCTCATATAACCCTCAATCGGCCTGAGG
>Ga0209979_1003014_pt1 | contig 15301 bp, 16 predicted proteins | sample AnhtaG_FD_183114 | JGI IMG/M metagenome (GOLD analysis project Ga0209979, IMG submission 183114) | Deep subsurface microbial communities from Anholt, Denmark to uncover new lineages of life (NeLLi) - Anholt_01485 metaG (SPAdes) (version 2) | ecosystem: Environmental > Aquatic > Marine > Oceanic...
CGCCGACCGAATCTGTCTGAAAGCGCCCCTCCAAGCGCCTGACTAATGGCTGAGCAAAGCCCCGCAGCCAAGATGATCATTCCCACCAGAGTCATGGAAAGACCTCTATCCTGATGAAGATATAAACACAGAAACGGTATGCAAATGGAGAAACCGATTACTGTGAAAAACTGAATGGTAGCCATAACCCATACCTCAGGCTCAAATCGGTAATAGACATTTCGGAATGGGTTTTTAGCTTTCCCTAATAATTTTTCCATGGCCTGCAGAAAAACCTGATTATAAACCCTTTTGGGTCCGTTTGCCTTCTAGTCTGACTAAGAGTCCTTGCTGTAGGCTCAACCTATAAAGGACTTGTTGTGCTTTAACTAATATAACAATCAGTTCCAACCCTTTGTTGCCTCAAAATGGGTAGCCCAGTTAGTTCGCGCTCTTAGTAGCAACGCTAACCGCCAGCAATGTAACACTGCTGGCGGCCATTTGACATAATGCTCCTCAACATCAAAAGTACTTCATTCGCAGGTTGCGCAAAGCGCACGCTTGTGGCATTAATGGTGTCCATGTATAATTGCGGCTAGTTGATCAACTGCCAGTAGACAGAAGCCTGAGTGCCATTCGTAGTAATGGTATTAGAGAGAGAGGAAATATGCAAGAAATAGTGGCTTATTGCGGTCTCGTTTGTACTGAATGCCCAGCGTATAAGGCAACCCAAAAGAACGATAATAAGGCCAGGGCTGAGATTGCCGAAGAATGGAGTAAACAATTTCAACATACCTTCAAGACTGAAGATATCAATTGCAGTGGTTGCCTAGTAGTCGGTGAGGTACAGATTGGTTATTGCAGTATGTGCGAAATAAGAAAATGTGGTTCTACTAGAAAAGTATTGAATTGCGCCTACTGCGTAGAGTACCCATGTGACAAGGTGAATAATTTCCACGCCACAGTCGTTGAGGCCAAGGCTAAATTGGAAGCTATCAGGAATAAAAAATAAGGATGCTGACCGCTCTAACTTCGAGAGCGAGATTACTATTCTCTATGCGATTCTTCAATTCTTGTCATGATAAGAATTCGAAGCCGAACACTCTCCTATTTTTATTCCAAATCCTGTGGGATTAGTGAAAACACCACAGCATCACAAGGAGCATCGTTCTTTGTTAGCTTGTTTCTGAGGATTCCTTCTTTAATCGCGCCTACTTTCTCTACAATACGCAGGCTAGCTTGATTATCGACTGCTACAGTAAACTCGACCCTATTCAGACTCAATTCATTGAATGCAAACCGAGTTAAAAGCAGCGTCGCTGCTGTTGCGATTCCTTTCTTTGTCTGGCTCGTCCTGACCCAATAACCGAGGTTTGCTATACCGATTTTACGGTCGATAATGCGAAGCCCACAACCACCAAGATATAACCCCCCGGTATTATAGGATATGGCAAAGTTGTATTCTTCTCCCTTTTCCCACTTGTCAGGTTGCGATTCAATCCAAATCCTGCTCTCCTCGATGGAATAATCAGGATGACACCAGGGCATCCATTCAAACATTTCGGAAATAGACTCACGCACCGCCTCATATAGAGAATCAATGTCACTTACCTGATATGGACGGAGCGTTATTACTCCATCGGTCAACAGAATATCTTTTTCCATATGTTCTCCTAGTAGCAGTTATTTATATATCACTTGCTAGAACGACTACTTGTTGCCTTACTTGAGTGCAGTATATTCAAGTATCCCACCAACTTCAAGATGATACTAGAAGATATGGGTTCTACACCGATTCTCTACCAGAGGGAGGGAATATCACGGTGTTCCGAGAAATAACCGCCAGGATTGATAGGAAATAGTGTACCATTCCGCTAAATTGTTGCTTCAGGTTCGGATTCATACTGAGTTAGGAATTCCCGAAAAGGTGGCCCGTGGTATAATGGAGCAAGTCGAGATGGTCGCGGTTATTAGTCAATCAGGCTGGTGCCCACCAATCATAGTCGAGCGAGTTTCAGGAGATAGCTCAGGGCAAGCATATTTGGAGGGTACGAAGATTACGAATTCGTTGCTGAATTTTATGATACGGTTTATGAAAGAATCCGCAACAAAGATATTGATTTCTTCGTACAGTATTCCAAATTAGCAGCCGGCAGAACTCTTGAGTTGGGATGTGGCACCGGTCGTGTTCTCTTGCCAACTGCCGTTTCCGGTTGTGGTATTACTGGGATAGACCTCTCACCCTACATGCTGGCGAAATGCCAAGCAAAGGTGAACGAACAGCCCCGTGATATTCAAGCTCGAGTTAGGCTTATTCAGGGAAACATGACCGATTTTGTGACCACGGAGCAGTATTCTCTGGTGACAGCACCATTCAGGGCTTTTCAGCATCTCATTTCTGTAGAGCAACAACAGTCTTGTCTAGGATGCATCCGTCGGCATCTGATTTCAAGTGGACTCTTAATTCTGGATCTTTTCAATCCATTCCCTCCCAGATTGGTCGATGATCCAAAGTACAGAGCTGAGATGGAAGACTTTCCTGAAACACGGTTATGCGACGGCAGAACCCTGAGGCGGACCAATAGGACTACGGCTTTTCACAGAAACCTGCAATACAATGAAATAGAAATAATTTACTACATATCCCATCCCGATGGAAGAACGGAAAAGCTTGTACAGGCATTCCCTATGAGGTATTTCTTCAGATATGAAATAGAGCGTCTATTGAATCTCTGTGGGTTCATAGTCCTTGATCTTTTCGGGGATTTTGACAAATCGGCCTTCTCTGATAGTTCCCCAGAGATGATATTTGTGGCGCAGAAGAGATGACAATCGTGTGACGGCATCGGAAGCTTAGCCTACATTAGAGATCTTACGAAGGTTAGCTCAATAAGTTGAGTGAAAATGACCCGTAAAGCCGATTTTAAGCGAGACAATACCTAGAACCATCCTGCTTAACAAAGACCACGTCTTCCTTTTTCAGTAACCCTCCCATAGATTTCGTAAAAATGCCAACCATGAAAGCAGACTTAGCTGCAAGCAACAGAGGTTTCAGCTCAGTAAATATTGCCCCACAACTGAATACTATTACTTCTCTTTCGGGTTAAAGAGTTCTCACTTGTGTTTAAGTTATCGGATTTGCTAGCATACAGTTAGCCTTAAACTCTCTCGTTATTCCGCGTATTCCAAGTTAAGGAGTAACAATAAGGAGTAACAAATGTTCATTGATGCTCATTGTCATCTCGACAGATATAAAGAGAATCTGGGATATGCATTAGAGCAAATAAAGCAGCACCGAATTTTTACAATTAGTAATTCCATGGACCTTCCCTCATACAAACAAAATGTGAAAATAGCTGCGACTTCCGATTTCGTCTTACCTGTTTTTGGTATCCATCCCTGGAACGCTTTCGAATATGTCGGCTGTCTTAAAGATTTGGATTGGGCTATTTCTGAGAGTCCAATGATCGGTGAGATTGGTTTGGATTACTACTTTGTTAGCGAAACCTCGCGATACGACGATCAGAGAGAAGTATTTGAATACTTCCTCAGAGCGGTGAGCAGGCAAAAGAAAATTATCATCGTACACACCAAAGGCGCAGAAAGCGAAACCTTTCAGCTTTTAAAGCAGCACAATATAGAGCGGGTAATTATCCACTGGTACTCAGGTCCATGGCATATTCTTAAAGCAATGGTAGAGCATGGATTTTATTTCACCATCGGAGTTGAAGTGCTTTTTTCACAGCATATTCAGGACATTGCAAGATACTTGCCAGCGGAAGTAATGCTTACAGAAACGGATAACCCTGGAGGAAAAGAATCAATTACTGGGACTATCGGGACCCCACTGCTAATAAAGGACGTTATCGGAAAGCTGGCAGAAATTAGAGAGACTTCCGACCAGGTTATCATGACTACAGTTCAGGATAACTTAATAAGGGTTGGCGACAATGACCCTTGGTTAACAGGAGTACGAGCTTCTAGTGGCTAAAAAATCACGTTTTTAGATAATTCTTTGTAAGCAGACCGGTGTTAGTGATCAAGTGCTTCAGTTGATCGGCACTCTTGTTAATCGTTATCAACATATAGTTTACTCTTTAGGCAACTCTGTATACTTCATTTCATCCATGCGGATTCGAACGCCATCCAGTTTCACATAGTGTGAGTGAAATATCCTTCTAACCGTTGAACAAACCTCAGTAACGTAAGCTTCCCGCTCGGGAGGCTTTTTTGTTTCTTCTATTTCTTTCCATAGCCTCGGGGATGGTGATAAGCGTGCTAGTTCTTGAAATATCTCATTTTGTCTTGTTGTTGAATTCGAGTGACGCTTAATAACCCCGAGAGTTATTGTAGACAAGACAAGTGCGCACAACTCACGGGTATGTAGGTAGATGTTCCATTGTCTGTCTAAGAGAAAAACACTACCGCCTGTGACCTGCAGCAAAGTAGTTATCTCCCCGAGGCACACCCACATTTGCTGACGATACTTTAAATACTAGGCGAAAAGGGATATAATCTGACATCGCTTAATGTAAGAGGTTAACCGATGACTCCCGATCAAACAGCAGGACTCATCTGCTCCAAGCTGGAGGAAAAAGGTTATCGTGGCATAGTGCTGCCCATCGAGCATGTTGCTCAACTCAAATATGAGATAGAAGAGTGCCTCAGCCAGGGAAAAATAGACGCGGGATTGTATGAGAAATACCTGACTCATTTTGAATTCGATGTTACCACTGGTCTTCCGAGGGCTTGTTCAATCATAATAACTGCAGCTCCACAACCTCAGCGCAAAATCACCTTCCATTTCAACGGGCACACCTATTCGGTCATAATCCCTCCTACTTACTATGCTGACACAGATAACCAAATTAGGAACATGCTTCAAAACATCCTTAATTCTAACGACTACCAGCTTTACCCGGCTACGTTGCCGCTGAAGTTATTGGCCGTATGCAGCGGAATAGCAAAGTATGGGAAGAACAACATCGCTTACGTAGAAGGTCTGGGTAGCTTTTTTCGACTCAAAGCCTTTCTTTCAGACATGCCGACTGACAGAAGTGACTGGTTGGAACCGCGGGTAATGAAAGAATGTGATAGGTGCAAGGCATGTCTTAATGAATGTCCTACCAGAGCGATTGTCCCGGACCGCTTCTTGATTCATGCGGAGAGATGCATTACCTTTCTTAATGAAGGGAGAGAAGAGTTTCCTAGATGGGTGGACTCAGCTTGGCACAATAGCCTTATAGGCTGCATGAAGTGCCAGCTTGTCTGCCCGGTGAACAAGCCTTTTATCAAATGGGTAGAAGAAGGAGAGGCTTTCAATGAAGCCGAGACCGAGTTAATCCTGAATGGAGTGCCACTTGATCACATCCCACCTGAAACAGCTCACAAACTCAATCGTTGCTATATGCTAGAATACCTGGACGTGCTACCAAGGAACTTGCGTGCCCTTTTAGAGTGATGATTCGCAACAGCAGGTTTTTGTTGTTTCCATCTGAGTGCCCTGTTATTTCTCTCCACTGTGCCAGATTACGCGCTAGCAGTACACCAATTGTACAGAAGTCAAAAAAAATGTAACGGCGATTCGGTGCATCACACATTCCGCCCTTATGTGACCTATAGGATATGTCCGCTGTAAAACCATTCTTCCTACCGAGCGTTATGCACAGTTTCTAGGTTCCTGGGCCTCTCGCCGACTTTTTAAGACCTCCCTGATCGCCGTAATCTTGGCCTTGTCCTGTTTCTGTCCCGATGATTCGTAAGAGTAGAGTTGGTTCGCTAAGGAGGAAAGTGGCAGCTGCATTTCCTCGAATTGAACTATGACTGGCGAGGTTAGCCGAGAGTTGAAATCTTGCCTCTTTCCTTTCACTTTATCCTGGTAATCACCCATCACCTCAACCTTCACGTCGTTAATGACGAACTCACCCAGATGCGACTGTACGGTGTCCGAGGGTTGATATTCGACTGGCTTGACCTCGCAGTCTTTAAACAGCCGGAGGGGGGGGTTAGTGATCTACAGAGGATGGAAGCAGGCAACGTAGTGGTCGTTGCTAACAAGCTCGAACGGTGGCTCAAGTTCACGGCACTCTTCGCTGGCCCGAGAACATCTGGGGTTGAAAGTACAGCCGGGCGGTGGATTGGCTGGGCTGGGTACCTCACCATGAAGCACAATGCGACCGACCCTTCTCTTAGGATCAGGGACTGGCGTTGCCGCGACCAGCGACTGGGAATAGGGATGAAGTGGTGCGTGAAATATTTCCTCAGGCTTTGCCATCTCCACTATCTTACCCAGGTACATCACAGCGATATAATCGCAGACACTTTCGGCAATCAAAAGCTCATGGGTAATGTAGAGATAAGTAAGGCCAAACTCTTTTTTAAGGTCTTTCAAAAGGTTGAGGATCTGGGCCTGGACAGAGACGTCCAGAGCAGAGGTCGGTTCGTCAAAGACGATAAACTCCGGTTTCGTAGCCAGGGCACGAGCGATGGCGATGCGCTGGCGCTGACCGCCGCTAAATTGGTGGGGATAGCGCTCCATTTGCCCTGCGCTCAACCCAACCGTGCCCAACAGCTCCTTGACCGCCGTCTTCGACGCCTCTCCCGAAAGGACCCGGTGTATTCTCAGCGGCTCAGCAACTGTATCCTTTATCTTCATGCGCGGGTCAAGGGAGGTAAAAGGGTCCTGGTGCACAAGCTGGGCACGGCGGCGAAATGAGCGAACCCTGGCACCCAAAAATATCCCTAGGTCATTCTCCTTTAGAAGCGAGGCCAGCTTACCACTGTTCTTGCCCAGCGACTCCAACTGTTCTATCTCCGCCTTCACCTCATCGGGGATATCAAAATAAATATGGCCGCCGGTTGGTTTCAAGAGACGGACAACTGTCTTGGCCAGTGTCGTCTTGCCACAGCCCGATTCGCCGACGAGCCCCAGCCATTGCCCCCGCTGAATCGTCAGGCTGACGCCGTCAACCGCTTTGACCATTCCCACCGGTCTTCTTAAAACACCACCGACTATTGGGAAGTATTTCTTCAACCTTCTGATATCAACTAAGGCGTTCATAAACTAAACCATAGATTAGAAAAGATGACAGGCCACCATATGGTCCTTGGAGACCTCTTTTAGTTTGGCTTTGTCTTGCTGGCACATCGGCAGGGCGCTCGGGCACCGCGGGTGAAAGCGGCAACCCGGCGGTGGGTTCAACGCGTCAGCCAGTGCCCCGGGGATGGTCTGCAATTCCTTCCCCGGCATAGGAACGGCATCCAGTAGAGCCTTGGTATAAGGATGTGAGGGGTGGAGAAACATCTCTTCGACGCCGGCTACCTCGCATACCCTTCCGGCGTACATAACCGCTACCCGGTCGCAGATTTCAGCAGCCACTCCCAGGTTATGAGTAACAAAAAGAACAGAAGCCCCTCTGTCCACCTTGATGCGCCGGAAGAGTTCCAGCATCTGCGCTTGAATAGTGACATCAAGCGAGGTAGTCGGCTCATCGGCGAGGAGAAGCTTCGGAGAGCAGGCCAATGCCATGGCGATGACCGCCCGTTGTTTCATCCCCCCGGAGAGCTGATGAGGATACTGAGCAGCCACACGGGCCGGGTCGGGGATTTCCACATCTTTCAGCATATCGACCGTGAGCAACCTGGCTTCATCTCTTAGTCGCCAGAGAAGCCGCTTGAACAGCGGGATACGGCTCAAGAAGCGGGGCTCAATGGGATGAGACTCCTGGGCTATTTTTTCGTAAAGCCTGCTCTGCCAGCGCCAGAAAGGTCTCCTCACGCTGGCGGCAGGGCCGCTTCCGTCGCTAAGCAGCCTATCTACCCGCTGCTTCGCCCGGTAGCCCAGCTCGCGGCGCCGGTGGAGCAAGTAGACTTCGGAGATCTGATCACCGATGGTAAAGACGGGGTTTAAGGCAGCCCCCGGCTCCTGGAACACCATGGATATCTTGTTGCCGCGAATGGACCTCATCCTATCCTCGCTCAATTTCAGCAGCTCAATTTCACCGCCGCTATCTCTGTCAGAAAAGACGATGCTCCCCGATTCTATCTTACCGGGGTAGGGGACGAGACGAAGGATGGCCAGGGCGGTCATTGACTTTCCCGAACCGGTTTCGCCTACTATACCCAGCGTTTCTCCCTGCCTGATGTCTAGGTCCAGATCATCGATGGCGTGGACAACGCCCTCATAAGTGTGAAACCTGACCGCGAGGTCTCTTATCCTGATAAGGTTTTCCATTTAACGCCTCGCCAACCTCGGGTCAAGAATATCCCTGAAGGCATCACCCAGAAGATTCCAGCCCAGCACAAAGAAGAGGATGAACAGGCCGGGAATGGTCACCGCATACCAGTACCTCAAAGAGTCACCCGGCGGCCCTACGACCCAATTACGGGCGAATGAAGTCAGCTGCCCCCAGTCGGCGTAACCCTCGGGGGCGCCCAGACCGAGAAAGCTCAGTGCTGCCGCTGAGAGGACTATCGCCCCTATGTCCAGCGAAGCCATGACAAGTGTGGGGTAGATAGCGTTGGGCAGCGCATGGCGAATTATGACCCTCCCGCTTGAGGCACCCAACCCACGGGAAGCCTCGATGTAGTCCTCCTCGCGCACCTGGAGTATGTCGCCGCGGATGAGCCGCGCATAGGAAGGCCACGAGACCACGGTAAGAGCTATCATCACGCTCCTCAAGCTGGGCCCCAGGACAGCGACGATTGCCATGGCCAGAATCAGGGCCGGGAAGGCCAGGAAGATATCGGTGATGCGCATGATAACCTCGTCGATAACCCCGCCGAAGTAGCCGGCCAGGCTGCCCAATACGATCCCTATGGCAACCACAATGCCTATCACCACCAGGCCCACGCGAAATGCGGAGCGCGTGCCCCATATGACACCATAGAAGATATCGTACTGACCCTGGGTGGTGCCAAAGATGTGCTCCTCGCTGGGAGGCCGTGGCATCGCCGAATAACCGTCACGCGGTATCATATAGGGGTCCCGGTGACCTTCCGGAATCGGAGCAATAAGAGGAGCGAAGATGGCGATGATGACAAAGACGACAATGATTATGATTCCCATGAGCGAAAGCGGGTTCCTGACCAGTTGCCGTGCCATAAGTTTCCAGTCGCTCACTGCACTGTTCCTCCCAACCTGACTCGCGGGTCGACGCGGGTGTAGAGTATATCCACCACCAGGTTGACCAGCACAAACAGGACGGAATTAAAGAGCGCGAAGCCCAGCACTGACGCTATGTCCAGGTTAACCGCTGCCTGCCAGGCCCACCAGCCGATGCCCTTATAGGTAAATATGGTCTCGGTAATAACGACACCATTCGCCAGGGCGGCAAACAGATAACCCGATACGGTTATCACCGGGATGAGGGCATTGCGGCGGGCGTGCTTATTCACCACCACCCTTTCAGCAAGCCCCTTGGCCCTGGCGGTGAGGATGTATCCCTTGCCCAGAGACTCCAGCATGCTGGAGCGCATCAGCCTCATAATAAAGGCCACGTTAGTCACCGAAAGCGTGATCACAGGCAAGATAATATGTCTTAAGGCGTCAAGAAGGACCGCCCCGTTAAGATTGAGGATGGCGTCAATAGTGTTGATACGAGTGTAACGGATAAAATCGGCGGAGTGGACCACCATGTCCATCTGGATACTCAGCCGGCTCGGCGGCAGCAGGCCACGGAAGTAGCCGTAGAAGACCATTAGTAGTATCAGCCCCAGCCAGAAGGTCGGCAGCGACCATCCGAAGATGGCCATCACGCGTGTCCCATGGTCAACTGGCCTGTCTTTATGAGCAGCAGCTGTAGTACCGAGGAAGATGCCCATGAAAATGATGAGTGGCGTGGCGAATATAGCCAGCTCCAGGGTAGCCGGCAGGAAATTCCAGATGGCATCCCATACAGACATCCCCACCACCACTGACCAGCCGAGATTACCGCTGAACACCTGGCCAATCCAGGTGCCGTACTGCACGAAGAATGGCTCATCAAGACCATACTGCTCGATGACAGCCGGCAGGTCCGCCATCTGCCTCGGGCTACTCACATAAAGAGTTGCACGTTCTATCGGGGAGAAGAACATAGTAATGGCGAAGATAAACAGGGTTATCCCGAAAAGGACCGGGATAAGAAGAAGCAGGCGCCGGATAATATAAGGCCTGAGTTCCAAAGCAAACCTTTATACCATAGAGAGACCCCCGCCTGCAAGCGGGGGTCTCTGGACTTATCGCACTACGCTCACCAGGAGCTCTGCAATGTCACTCCTCGCTTGAGGGTCCACAGACAATCTCATTAAAGAAGAATGCATCAATGCTAAGCGAAGGCAGGTCTTTGTACACGTTGAGGTTAGTCTCACTCTCAATATCGTCCATCTCGTCAAAGTAAGTCGCCGGCACGTAGACAAGGTCGGCATCCCCGGCCAGGAGTGCCAGCTTTCGGCTAGTCCATTCCTCGACCACCTGGGTGATGACATAGTCAAACGGTGCAAGGCCACCCCAGTAGTCGTCGTTTCTCTCCACTTTGACCTGAATGCCCGGTTCCCACAGGTTCAGTTTCCAGGGTCCGGTACCACTGGACTTGTTGTAGAGTGCGGTGTCGCCAACATCGTCGGGGATGTTATAGTCCATCCAGGTGGCTTCGGTGCCGTCCCAGCCTCCCTCAGCGATGCAAAAGTCCTTATCGACAATCGAGGCCCATCCGCCGCACAGAATCTGGAGGAACGCCAACTCCCAGTAGTCACCAGCCAGCGTAAACACCACCGAATCGCCGTCAACCTCTACCGCGCCGTCGATATCCGCGAAGGTAACGTCACCACTGCCGCTCACACCTAGCAGCGGTCCGTAAATCATCCAGGTGGGTCCGCCGGTTCTGTCCATGACCATCCACCGCTCCATGGAATATTCAACGTCTTCAGGGGTGAGGTCGTTACCACTGTGGAACTTGACGCCCTCGCGGATCTTGAAGCGCAAGGTGAGATCTGCAGGGTTGAACTCCCACTCGCTAGCCAGAAGGGGCACAAACTCGTCCGTCTTCTCGCCGTCAAAGTACAAGAGGGTCTCATAGATAAGACCCACCTGCATAGCGCTACCTGTGTCGTAGATCCAGGCTGGATCAAGGGTCTTGATAGGTCCGATGGTCTGAAAGACAAAGGTACCAGGGTTCTTGAATGGTATCGCTCCCCCAGTGTTCGCCTTGGTCAAATCATAGACACGCCCCGTATAAGCAGGCTCAACGGGGTTGTAATAGAAGCCACTTATATGGCCGGTGAAGTAGCGCCTCGCTATCGGCTGGGCTAGCACGATACCACCGGGATCATCGTAGTAAATCTGCTGTAGCTCATAGTACTTCGCCTGCTGCTTCACAGGATCGGTCTCTTCGAAGGCCGCCTTGATCTTGGCGTCGAGTGCAGCAGAGCCGTAGCCTTGGAAGGCAGAGAAGGCACCGATCGTGCTGTCCATAAAAGGAACGATGAAATTGTCGGGGTGGGGATAGTCGGGCAGCCAGCCTATCTGGAACATAGGCATATCCCTAGTGCCCCAGATCTTACCCAAGAAAGTGGGCCATGAGATGGGCTGGATGTTGATCTGGAATAAGGGATTGATACCCAACAGGCTCTCAGCCAGGATCTCGCAGGCGACCTTACGCGGTATGTTACCGGAGTTGTAGAGCAAGGTGAATTTGCATCCCTTCTCCCAGAGTTCGCCGTCCCAGGCCTTCTTCAGGTGTTGCTCAGCCTTTGTCAGGTCATACTCGTACATCGACGCATCAAGATTGAAGAACGGAAGACCCTCAACGACCGGTGAGCCCCTCTGCACACCCTGGCCCTGCAGGCCGTCGTTGATGTAAGTCTCATAGTCAAAGGCATAGCAGAAGCCTTTTCGGACGTCTAAGTCAGAGAAGAAGTCCGGCGGGATGCCCTCGCCGTCAAGTTGACCACTGCCGATATAGGTGCTGCATGCAGGTACCACCGGCTCCTCAGTACAGCCTGGTACTAAGACAAGAGACAGACATAACAAAGCAGCCAGGACTATCCAGCTGATTTTTGTAACTCTTCTGTTCATTACTTACCTCCTTTCTCTTTTACCTAACTTTTTTCTTTTCCTTCATCCGCACCACGTCCATTAGTTGTTATTACTTAGACTCATTTAACGCTATTTCGGTATTAAGTCGCCCTCCTTTCTATTATTCTACTTACTTTGTCTATCGCCGCCACAATTCACGCTATAAGCTTTTTTTGCCATCCTTTTACACCCTTGTTGAATTCGCCGAAAGTCTATTTCTCCAAACTCTCGTTCGATAGGCATCACCTCCCTTCCTTGGCTTTATTTTAGGTTTAAAAATATTATAATATCATAATCAATGTTAAAATCCTGTTAACAAAGTCTATAAATCGTTCTCTTGAGATTTTTTCACAATTTCATCGGCGTCGGCCAAAAAAACTAGCGAATCGGGTTGAGGAAGGCCGAGCACTGGCTCTGATACAAATCCACAATAACAACCTCACAAACGCGAACGCCCCTCTTCTTGGGGCAGATACACCGGTTGCGCTTACGCGCACGTACCTTGAAATTCTATGATAACTTGCCTTCCGAAATTTGTCAACAGGGTGTGCCAGCTGACCATGCAGGTGTCGCCGGGCAAAGCATTTCGGCAGATTCCTTTTGAATATGTGCTCCCTCCCGCTAGGGGAGGGAGAATTCGAAGAAATCTTACGGTTAACTAGAATTAGTGTAGCATGGCCACATAGCTATTTATGGACGCCGAAGACCACGCTCCTCTATCTTGAGACCATACATCTTGTCGCTTTGTTCATTTTGCCAGCGGTAACACCGGAGGCGAATGCAGAGGTACAATAGAGCCGCAGTGTGATTTGATAACCTTAATAAGCGACTTGACAATCTGAGCTCTTTGCCCTTAGGCGTCTTCTGAGCCAGATTACCAGAAGTGGAATTGAATTCACCCTTTAGCGCTCACAGCACCCATCAGAATCACAGGTCACAGACAGGTAGGAAGTGATTTGTGCCTTGACCATGCTATTAAAGTGGAGTAAATTCAATAGGTAAATCGCCCATAATAGCCATCGGATTTGCTAGCTTATGCCTACGCTCTTGTTAGATAGAAACGGCATCAGAACCCTCATGAGGATGTCAGATGTTATGAATGTGGTGGAAGATGCTTTCAGAATGTGGGGGGAAGGCAGGGGAAGCATACCGGCCAAAACATATTTATCCATTGAAAATGGTGACTTCAGGGCAATGCCAGCTGCCTTGCCGGGGTGTGCCGGCATGAAATGGGTAAGCGTACACCCTCAAAATCCGTCTCTTGGTTTACCTTCGGTTATGGCTATCCTGATTTACAATGACCCGGAAACAGGATATCCGCTAGCAATAATGGATGCTACTGAAATCACGGCCTATAGAACCGGTGCGGCAGCGGCTATTGCCTCTAAGTATCTGGCCCGACCAGATTCGCATACCATTGGAATTATCGGTGCTGGCTTTCAAGCACACACGCAGATACTAGCTCATGCCGAGCTGTTCAGCCCTATCTCAATAAACGTTTTTGATGTGTCCAAAACTGCAGTGGATAGACTAATGGATTCTTTCTCACAGTTCTCGATTAGAAATTGTTCCATTCAGGAGGCGGTGGCGTCAGATATTGTATGCACTTTGACGCCTTCTCGTAATCCTATCGTGAAGAAGGAGTGGATAGTCGCGGGGACTCACATAAATGCGGTGGGCGCCGATGCACCAGGTAAGCAAGAACTAGACCCCTCGATATTGAAGGAGGCAATTGTCGTTGTCGATGACTTGAAACAGGCAAGTACCAGTGGGGAGATTAACGTCCCTATTCAGAAAGGTATCTATAGTATTCGTAAAGTCTACGGGACACTTGCGGAACTGGTTTTGGGCAAGAAGAAAGGGAGAATGGATAATAGAGCTATCACCGTATTCGATTCGACTGGAATTGCCGTTGAGGACATAGCTGTGGCTAAGCTCCTATTTGAGAAGGCTCAACAAGTGGGTGGCTATCCGTCAATTGACTTGATAGGAACATGAGCAGCAGACAGTAGACGAGATTCTTTGGTTCCTCACATGATACTTTCCATCGTTTTACTCCCTCTGTCATTTGTTGCACCTGAGGCAGACCCGGAGGAAGCACAGGGCTGTAGCAGGCTTTGTCTGTTTGTTAAACTTTTTCCGAAGGTTTTTCGTATCGTCGATGCCAAAGAGGCCAGCGTGGTTCGATTGATTTCTCTTGCGGTTTCAATGATAATATCATGGATTTTCTTTCTGAGGTCATGGGTGATGAAAGTAATTGATTTGCGTAGCGAAACTGTTACCCATCCCACACCTGAGATGAGGCAGGCAATATTTGAGGCGGAGGTAGGTGACGATGTTTATTGTGAGGACCCCACGGTCAACCGGCTTGAGATAATGGCGGCAGCGAGAATGGGTAAAGAAGCCGCACTTTTCACTACCTCGGGCACCCAGAGTAATCTTATTGCCGTGCTCACTCATACCAATCATGGCGACGAAATCATCGTGGGAGATGAGGCACACATCCTGTGGTACGAAGTAGGTGGCGCTGCAACCCTCGGCGGTGTAATTATGCGCACCGTGCCCAATGATAGTTGTGGCCGTCTCAATCTAGATGATATTGACCGAGCAATCCGGGCCAATGATATCCACTACCCGGAGACCAGGCTCCTCTGTCTGGAGAACACACATAATCGCTGCGGTGGTGCCGTCCTTACGACAGACTATACGGACGAAGTCTGTAATCTAGCCCACACACGTGGACTAAAGGTACATCTGGATGGCGCTCGCATTTTCAATGCCGCAATTGCTCTCGGCGTACCGGCGTGCGCACTGGCCCAGAATTCGGATTCTGTAGCATTATGCCTTTCGAAAGGACTGAGTGCGCCGGTTGGATCGCTGCTGTGCGGGAGCAGGGATTTCATTGAGCGAGCCCGCAAGTTTCGTAAGATGCTGGGTGGTGGCATGCGGCAGGCGGGGATTATCGCAGCTGCGGGCATTGTGGCACTGGAAACAATGGTAGACCGCCTGGCTGAAGATCACTCCAATGCCAGACGTCTGGCACAAGGGCTCGAGAGCATCAAAGGAATAAGGCTGGCCCAAGATGAAATACCTACGAACATCGTGATGTTCAACCTCTCCCCGGAGTTATCTGTCGTCGAGTTTGTTGAAGACCTTGAGAGAGCAGGGGTAAAGGTGGGCTTACGTGACGGCCGCCCATTCCGTGCGGTTACTCACCGCATGGTCTCATCCTCAGATATTGACGAAGCACTGACACGCATCGAAGCA
>Ga0209979_1003015_pt1 | contig 15301 bp, 11 predicted proteins | sample AnhtaG_FD_183114 | JGI IMG/M metagenome (GOLD analysis project Ga0209979, IMG submission 183114) | Deep subsurface microbial communities from Anholt, Denmark to uncover new lineages of life (NeLLi) - Anholt_01485 metaG (SPAdes) (version 2) | ecosystem: Environmental > Aquatic > Marine > Oceanic...
AAGCTGTTGCCGGTGGAACCCCCTGCGGAGGCGGCCACCTGGGGGGTGGACTATATCTATGAGCCCTCGCGGGAGGAGATTATGGCCGAGCTTCTGCCTCGCTACGTCGAGCGCCAGCTCTACGAGGCGGTGCTGGAGGCGATAGCCAGCGAGCAGTCGGCGCGCATGGTGGCCATGCGCAGCGCCACCGACAACGCCAACGACATGATCCGCGAGCTTACTCTCACCTATAACAAGGCCCGCCAGGAGAGCATCACCAAGGAGCTCCTGGAGCTGACGGGCGGCGCCGAGGTGCTCAGAGAGGAACGCTAGGTTGCCGGACTGTGGAGGAAGGGTGTAATAGGGTGAGTAATTCAGGGCAGAGGTGGCAGGCCCCACAGGGCCGCAAGCTTATGAGACGGTGATGCTATGGCCAAGGGAAAGATAGTTCAAGTCATGGGCACTGTGGTGGACGGGGAGTTCCCCGTCGATGAGTTGCCGCCGGTCAACAACGCTATCGAGATAGCCATGAACGGCGACAAGCTGCTGGCCGAGGTGCAGCAGCATCTGGGCAACAACTGGGTGCGCTGCCTGTCTATGGGCAGCACCGATGGCCTCCGTCGGGGTGCCGAGGCGGTCGACCTCGGCGGCCCCATCAAGGTGCCGGTAGGGCCGGGCACCATGGGTCGTCTGTTCAATGTGTTGGGGCAGCCCATCGACAACCTGGGCGATGTTGAGGCCGCAGATTACTGGTCCATCCACCGTCCGCCGCCTTCTCTGGATGAGCAGGAGACGACGACCACGGTGCTGGAGACGGGCCTCAAGGTCATGGACCTCATCTGCCCCTTCCCCAGGGGCGGCAAGGTTGGCGCCTACGGCGGCGCCGGGGTGGGCAAGACCGTCATCATCATGGAACTCATCCGCAACATCGCTCGCGAGCACGGTGGCACCTCCGTCTTTGCCGGCGTCGGCGAGCGCTCCCGCGAGGGCAACGACCTCTGGTTCGAGATGAAGGCCTCGGGCGTCATCGACAAGACCGTCCTCGTCTTTGGCCAGATGAACGAGCCGCCGGGCGTGCGGGCTCGCGTCGGCCTCACCGGCGTCACCATGGCCGAGTACTTCCGCGACGTAGAGGGGCAGGACGTTCTCCTGTTCATCGATAACATCTATCGCTACATCCTGGCCAACATGGAGGTCTCCGCTCTGCTCGGGCGGATGCCCTCGGCGGTGGGTTATCAACCCACCCTCTCCACCGACGTCGGCGCCCTGGAGGAGCGCATCACCTCCACCAAGCGGGGCTCTATCACCTCCTTCCAGGCCATCTACGTGCCGGCCGACGATTACACCGACCCCGGAATCGTCACCACCTTCGGCCACCTGGACGCGGTCGTCGCCCTGGATCGCGCCATCTCCGAGCAGGGGATCTATCCCGCCGTCGACCCCCTCACCTCCTCCTCCCGCATCCTCGACCCTCGCGTCGTGGGGGAGGAGCACTACCAGGTGGCCCGTGGCGTGCAGGCCGTGCTCCAGCGCTATCGGGAACTCCAGGACATCATCGCTATCCTGGGCATGGAGGAGCTGTCGGAGGAGGACAAGCTGACGGTGATGCGCGCCCGCAAGATTCAGCGCTTCCTCTCCCAGCCCATGTTCGTGGCCGAGGCTTTCACCGGCCGCGCCGGCAAGTACGTACCCGTCCGCGAGACGGTGCGCGGCTTCAAGGAGATCCTAAACGGCGAGTGGGACCACCTGCCGGAGCAGGCCTTCTACATGGTGGGCACCATCGAGGAGGCGGCGGAGCAGGCCGAGCAGATGGAGAAGGAAGCGGCCGAGGCAGGGTCCAAGGGGGCATCAACCGGTGCCGAACCTGAGAGTTGACATCGTCACCGCCGAGAGGGTCGTCTTCTCCGAAGAGGACGTCGAGCGGCTGATCGTCCCCGGCATCGAGGGCGAGCTGGGGGTCCTTCCTCTGCATGCGCCCCTTTTGACCACGATCAAGCCGGGGGTGCTGCGCGTCGTTAAGGGCGGGGAAGAGACGACCATGGCTATCACAGGCGGCTTCATCGAGGTGCGGGAGAATCGGGTCACCATCCTGGCCGATGCTGCTGAGAGAGGGGAGGAGATCGACGTGGCGCAGGCGGAGGCAGCTCGCCGCCGCGCCGAGGAGCACTTGGCCTCGCGGGAGGCGACCGTCGACATGGTGCAGGCGGAAATGGCTCTCAAGCAGGCCCTCGTCCGCCTCAAGGCGGTCGAACGAATGCGGCGGCGTCGCCGCGGCGCCCCGCCGCCAGCGGGCTAGGTCTGGCGCTCTTCCTCCGGCATGGGATAGGCTCATGGCAAGCGAACGCTTCATCATCGAGGGTGGGCACAGGCTCCAAGGCACGGTGGAGGTAAGCGGCTCCAAGAACGCGGCCGTGGCTGCCATGGCTGCTTCCCTTTTGGTGACCGAGGAGTGCCATCTGGAGAACGTCCCCGCCATCGGCGACGTCAGGTTCATGGCCCAGGTGCTGGAGAGCCTGGGTGCGGAGGTCGAAAGGCCGTCGCCCTCAGCGCTGCGCCTCAGGGCCGCCCGCATCACCTCGTTCTCCCCGCCCACAGAGCAGGTGGTGAACCTGCGGGCCAGCTTCATGGTCATGGGCCCCCTGCTGGCCCGCTTCGGCCAGGCGGCTTGCAGCCCGCCTGGGGGCGATGTCATCGGCCAGAGGCCCATCGATGTCCACCTGGCAGGCTTTGCTGCCATGGGGGCGGATATTCGCCGGCAGGGGGAGAAGTTCGTGGCCCAGGCTAAGAGGCTGCGGGGCGCTCGCTTGTTCATGGACTACCCCAGCGTCCTGGGCACACAGAACCTTATGATGGCTGCCACTCTGGCCAAGGGCACCACCGTCATCGTCAACGCGGCCGCCGAGCCGGAGATCGCCAGCCTGGCAGAGATGTTGAACAAGATGGGCGCTCGGATTCGGGGAGCCGGCTCCCACACCTTGGAGATCGAGGGCGTCGACGCTCTTCATGGCACCAGTCAGCGCATAATCCCCGATCGCATCGAGGCGGGCACCTTCGCCATCGCCGCCGCCATCACTGGTGGTGACGTGCGCATCTGCGGGGCGGAATCTCAGCACCTGCACTCGCTGGTGGCCAAGCTCAGGGAGGCAGGGGTAGAGGTAGACGAGGGCGAGGATGTCCTGCACGTGCGCAATGCTGACCGACTGACGGCAGTGACTATCCAGGCGGTGCCCTATCCGGGGCTGGCCACCGACCTTCAGGCGCCTATGGCCGCGCTTCTCACCCAGGCGCAGGGCGTGAGCTACGTCCATGAGAGGGTTTTCGACAATCGTCTGTTGTATGTCAGCGAGCTGCGAAAGATGGGGGCGGAGGTGGTCTCCACCGGTACCACCGCCATCATCAGCGGGCCGACTTCGCTCATAGGCACCAGCGTTTGCGCTCTCGATATCCGGGCAGGCGCGGCGCTTGTGCTGGCGGGACTAGCCGCCCGTGGCAGGACAGTGATCTCTGATATCGATCACCTGAACCGGGGCTATCAGTGTCTCGACGGCAAGCTGCGGTCCCTGGGAGCAAACATCGAAAGCGCATAGCATTTCCGCCGTCGATCGAGTCTTGGGTTGGGGGTGGGGAGTATGTTCGGTAAGAGAATAGGGGTGGACCTGGGCACGGCCAACGTGTTGGTCTACATCAGAGGCAAGGGCATCGTCATCAAAGAGCCCTCGGTGGTAGCGGTCGCTCAGCGGGACAACAGCATCGTGGCTGTGGGAAGCGAGGCCCGCGACATGCTGGGACGCGCGCCAGGGCCTATCGCCGTGATCCGGCCCATGCGCGATGGCGTTATCGCTGACTACCTGACCACCGAGGCCATGCTGCGTTACTTCCTCGGCAAGGTGGTGGGATGGTTCCGTCTCATCAAGCCAGAGGTCATGATCTGCATACCGGCAGGGGTGACGAGTGTAGAGCAACGGGCGGTGCGTGACGCCGCCGAGGCAGCCGGCGCTCGCCGGCCGGCCAATCTGGTGCCCGAGCCCCTGGCCGCCGCCATCGGTGCTCGTATGCCCGTGGACACACCCCGGGGTCACATGGTGGTGGATGTCGGCGGCGGCCGCACCGAAGCCGCTGTGATATCCATGTACGGCATCGTCACCAGTGAATCGGTGCGAGTGGCTGGCGACCGCATGGACGACGCCGTCGCCACCTACGTCAAGCGACGCCATAATCTGATCATTGGCGACCGCACTGCCGAGGACGTCAAGATCGCCGTAGGTAGCGCTCTCCCCATGGAGGAGGAACTGACCACAGAGGTGCGCGGCCGTGACCAGATCAGTGGCCTGCCCAAGAACATCACTGTGACTTCCCAGGAGATCACCCAGGCCATTCAGGATCCCCTGGCCAGCATCCTGGGAGCCATCCGGGCGGTGTTGGAGCGGACGCCGCCGGAGCTGGCATCCGACGTCGTGGACAGAGGCATCGTCCTTACGGGGGGGGGTGCGCTCGTCCGTAACCTGGACCGCCTGATTTCCCAGGAGCTCGGCATCCCCTGCTCGCTGGCTGAGAACCCTATGGAGTGTGTGGCCGTCGGGGCCGGCATCGCCCTGGAGCACCTGGACCTCATCCGTCGTGCCCAGCCCGTCGAGGGCGATTTCCTGGCCGGATACTAGCGCCGCTTCGCTGGCTCTTTCAGGGCCTTCAGGTAGAAGGTCATGCTCTGAAGGGCCAGGACGGGGTCGATCTGGCGCAGTTCCACGTTGGGGGGCCTGTGGGGGCGAAGGGGAGCGTAATTGAGGATAGCCTTCACGCCGCAGCGAACCAGGGCGTCGACCACTGTTTGAGCTTCAACTGCAGGCACCGCCACGATGCCGATATCCACCGGGTCTTTCAGCAGCCTCTGCTCAAGCTCGCTCACGTGTCTAATTGTCACCGATACCAACTTCTGGCCCACCATCTGGTGGTCCACGTCGAAAGCCTGAACGACGTGGAAGCCCTCGCTGGCAAAGCCGTCGTACTCCAGGATGGCCCGCCCAACCTTGCCCACACCAATAAGGGCCACCCGCCAGTGGCGGTTGAGGCCAAGGATGCGCCATAGCTCCCCCAAGAGCTGGCCTACGTTGTAGCCACGCCCCTGCTTGCCAAAGCGGCCGAAATAGCTCAGGTCCTTGCGAATTTGGGCTGGCGTTACCCGCGACATACTGGCCAGCTCTGTCGAACTCACCACCTCTTGCCGTCTGGACTGTAGCAGGGCCAAGCAGCGGGCATAAAGCGGCAGGCGATCGACGACGACATCAGGGATCTTGGTGGCTCTGGCTGTCTTTCGATTGCGTGTCAACTTGTGCCTCGCCTCAACAAGCGGCTATCGTTGATAATCCCTCACCGCCCTAAAGCCAGTGGCCTTGTGCCTTTTTTCGCAATCAGTTTACACCACTAAGGCTCTGATGCGCCAACTTGGGCCCAGAAGAAATCGTTGTCTCTAGCTCGGCAAGTTGACCGCTGATAGAACTGCGGCCATCGCTTCTCGCCCCCGCCTCGGCCTGTCCTCAAGAGGCGCCTGGGAGGTGATGAGGGTGAACATCTAGCATACTACCCTCCTGCTACTGGGACACGACAGCTACAGAGGTTATAATGCACTACGAGCCTGTCGCCGTAGAGAGCAGGAGACAGCATAGCTGGTGAGGGTTCGAGGAGGCACACGTCCCGTGAAGCGAATACTGGCAGCGTTAGTGCTAGCTTTCCTCCTGGGGCTGCTGGCCGCGGCCTGCGGGGGAGGCTCCGAAAGCGGCCTTCCTACGCCTGGCCCCGCGGGCGAGACCGTGATCAGGATCGAGATGCGCGACAACTTCTTTTCCCCCAGCGCCCTCACCGTCAGGGCGGGAAGAGACTACATCCTCGAGCTGCGCAACAGCGGTGGGGAGGCTCACAATCTGCGGATAGCAGGCACCGACAACGAGTACGGGACCGACGATGACCTCGTATCTGACAACGTCGATCCCGGCAAGACCGGCACCCTGGAATTTCGAATCGACCAGCCGGGCGTCTTCGACTTTCGCTCCGACTCTCAGCCCATTGGCATGGTGGGTACCCTCACCGTATGGGAGGCCCCTCCCATCGCGACGTGGGTGCCCATCACGCCTAGCCCGACGGCAGCGGCTGAGTCGCCCACGCCCAGCCCGACGGGGGAGGCTGAGTCGCCCACGCCCAGCCCGACGGGGGAGGCCGAGTCGCCCACGCCCAGCCCGACGGGGGAGGCCGAGTCGCCCACGCCCAGCCCGACGGCAGCGGCCGAGTCGCCCACGCCCAGCCCGACGGCAGCGGCTGAGTCGCCCACCCCCAGCCCGACGGGGGAGGCCGAGTCGCCTGCACCGATGTCCACCCCCGCTGACGAGTGACCTGTTGTGGCCCCCTCCTGGGCCAGCACTGGGGCATGGGGCTGTGTGGGGAAGAAGTGATCGAATGGGTACAGGGCAAGGCGTCATAGAACTGGTGGAGCGGATGCTGGCCGGCGACACGCTGGCCTTGCCTCGTCTTATCAGCCTGGTGGAGGACGAGAGCGAGGCGGTGGCGGACATCATGCGCCGCATCGGCCCCCACACCGGCCGCGCCTACTGCATAGGGGTCACCGGGCCGCCAGGGACGGGCAAGAGCACTGTGGTGGACAAGCTCACCGCCATCATGCGTGAGAAAGAGCTGTCGGTGGGCATTGTGGCCGTCGACCCCTCCAGTCCCTTCTCCGGCGGCGCCCTCCTGGGCGACCGCATCCGCATGCAGCAGCACTATCTGGACTCGGGTGTATTCATCCGCAGCATGGCCACTCGCGGCAGCCACGGCGGCCTGCCCGTCACCGTCCAGGGGGTCATCAAGCTCCTCGATGCCAGCGGCCGCGACGTGATCCTTGTGGAGACGGTGGGCGTCGGCCAGACAGAGCTGGATGTGATCAACGCCACCGATATCGTCATTGTCGTGCTCACGCCCGAATCTGGCGACGCCGTTCAGGCTATGAAGGCGGGTCTATTCGAGATCGCCGACATCTTTGCCATCAACAAGGCCGACCGCGAGGGAGCCTCACGCATGAAGGCCGAGCTGGAGGCATTTGTGGCCATGAAGCCGGGCGAGCCCATCCCCGTCGTGCTCACCCAGGCTCACCGTGGCATCGCCATCGATGAGCTGTACGAGGAGTTGGAGCGTCGCCGCCGCATCCAGGAGGAGAACGGCGAGTTGGAGAGGCGTCGCCGCCAGCGCCGCCGCGAGGAGTTCCTGGAGATGCTTCAGCGCAAGGTGCGGGCGCGGTTCCTGGATTTCGCCGAGAAGGATGGCCAGTTGAAGGACCTCGCCGAGCGGGTGGTGGCAGGGGAACTGGACCCCTACTCAGCCTGCGCCCAGGTGCTGGACGATCGTCAGTGGCTGGGCAAGTGGCTCACCCAGGGGGAGTAGGGGAAGATAGCTCCCGTCCGCGGGCGCATCCCAGCGTCCATCCACAGCGCGGCATCCGCTTCGAGGGGGCGGGTCGGTTGAAATAAGACCCTTCGCTACGCTTAGGGTGACAACCACGGGTAGCGTCATTCTGAGCGAAGCGAAGAATCCCAGCGACGCGGCGGGCTGTGCTTCGAACGGAATAGAGGCCTATTCTATGGGGATCCCTGCCAGGTACTTGGCGATGTTCTTCTTTGCCTCTAGGTCATAGGTGCCCAGAATAGCAATCGTCTCCATCACCGGCGAGCCACCCCCGTGAAGCCCGGCTATCTGCATCAGCATCCCCTGGCCGGAGCAGATCACATCGCTCAGGGCTCGGAAGCAGCGATGTTGATTCTCCGCCGAGATTTCGGGGTTCCTCATCATGTACTTCTCTAGGAGGGGCCCTATCTGCTCGTGATAGAAGTCGCCCTCGGGGGGCAGGGTCGCCGGCAGACCCCCAGCGAGGTCGGCTACGATCTCAAACTCGTGATAGATGTTCACCCCGGCATGCCTGCGGCCCACGTTGCAGTAAACCACATCCGGGGTGTAGGTCCCTGAAGCTTGCTTCTCTGCGGTCACGGCAGCGGCGATCCCTGCCGCATATACCAGCTCGGCAACACTGATCATCTCGGCGAGCTTGTGCCTCACATGCTGGGCCTTCTCTATCCCGTTATACTCGGCCACCAAAGCGGCGAATCCCATGAGCACATCTGACGTAGCCGGCTTGCATCCGGTGTAGCTATGGCGGTGATAGAGCGCGAACAGTAGAGCCAGCATCCCTCCATAGTCCCTCTCCCCGCACATGAATACCCTCTCCCACGGAACGAAGACGTCGTCGAAGATGGTGAACGATTCCATATCGCCGAAGGTGGCTATAGGGGCATGGAGCTTCCGCCTCGGTCTGGGCAAGGACGGGCGGCACACCAGGTGAATCCCCTCCCAGTCGGCGGGCAGGGCGAAGGAGACAGCCCAATCGCTCTCCTCCGCGGTCAAGAAGCGTGTGGGCGTGACGATGATCTCATCGGCATAGGGGCCGGTGGTGTTGTGAGCCTTCGCCCCCCGGACAACGATCCCATCGCTCTTCCGCTCCACAATCCTGAGGTAGAGGTCGGGGTCGACCTGCTCATGGGGCCGCTTCTTTCTGTCCCCCTTGACGTCGGTCTGGGCGCAGTTGGCGCAGAGGTCATTCTCCTGGAAATAGGCCAGGTATTTCAGAAACCGCTGGTTATACTCCGTCCCCAGCGCTTGATCCATAGCATAGGTGATCACGGAGAGGGCATTCATGGCGTCGATTCCCATACAGCGCTGGATGCAGCCGCCGGTCTTCTGGCAGGCAAGCCGGGTCATCTTCTGCTTATTCAGCAGGTCATCAACACTCTGATGGATATGACAGAAGCGACTTATCTTCTCCCCCGTGAGGTGGGAAGTGGCTGTCATTATGCCATCGTACTGGGGGTCCTGGGCCATGTCGTAGGTCTGATTGATAACGTTGATGCCTGGGACCATCCTGGGATCGTCCCTGCCCACCAGCTCCCCGTCAATGTAGACATTGTTCCTCATCTTGAAGAGCCTATCTCGATACTCCTGCGCGGTCCTCATCGTTCCGTCCTTTCAGTCGTCATGGTAGCGCCTCGCCATCTGGGGGGAGGAAACCCGCCCCGTCCCATTATAGTCCATGCCAGGTGCAGGTCTCCTCGTCGACCTGATGGTCTGCGCTCCCATCCGCGGCCGAGTTGACGACGTGCACCAGTTCCTTGCGGCCGGGCGCTCAAAGCACAAACCCCCGCCTGGGGGCTTGTCCTTAGGGGTTCTCTAGCTATGGTTTAGTCGTCTACAGGTAGGCCCGCAGGCGCTCGACGAGGGCTTTCGCCTGCTCTTCAGGCGTTCCCGCCAGGAACTCGTGCTTTCTCTCGCTGGCCTCGGCTTGGGCCAGGCCGTCCACGATGGTCGGCGAGCCCGGGAGCCCTATCATCTCTGGATCAACGTCTATGTCTTCGGCGCTCCAGACGGTGACCGGCCCCTCGGCCTCTGCCCAGGCCTTGCGCTCCATGTCCATGAAGCGCGGCTCATTGGCCCCTATCTTCACCGAGGCCGTGCAGGGAAGCGGCACTTGGATAACCTCGTATCCGCCGGCCAGCTCTCGCTTGGCCTTCACCATCCCCGAGTCTGGCAGTAGTTCCAGGTCTTCGGCGTAGGTGATCTGGGAGGTGTTCAGCCACTCGGCGATGCCCGGGGGCACCTGGGCGGTGGCACCGTCGGAGGACTCCTCGCCGCAGAGGATGAGGTCGTAGTCGCCGATCTTGCGGATGCCTTGGGCCAAGGCGTAGGACGTGGCCAGGGTGTCGGCGCCGGCGAAGGCCCTATCGCTCAACAGGTAGGCCTCGTCGGCTCCCATCGCTAGGGCCAGGTGTAGATAGGGGTCGAACAGAGGCGGCCCCATGGCCACGACGCTAACCTTGCCGCCGTGCTGCTCTTTCAGGGTAAGGGCCATCTCCAGGACGTTCATGTCGGGGGGGTTGATCTCCGAGCGAACCTCACCCCGCTCGATAGTCATAGTCTCGGGGTTTACCTTCACCTCTTCCGGCTTAGGGACCACCTTCACACAGGCGATAATGTGCAGCGGGCGCATCGCTCTTACCTCCCACCGTTGCCGCCGCGGGCTTTCTTGACAGCCTCGATGAGGGGCGGCAGCGCGTTGAACATGTCATCGACGATGCAGTAGTCGGCTTGCTCGAAGATCGGGGCCTCTGCATCGACGTTAATGGCGACGATGGTCTCGGCCTTCTCGATACCCACGGTGAACTGGAAGGCGCCGCTGATGCCGCAGACAATGGCCAGCTTGGGACGAGTGACGTAGCCGGTCTGTCCTATCATGCAGTCACGCGACACCCAGCCCTCGTCCACGGGCACGCGCGACCACCCAACCTCGCCGCCCAGGAGGCCGGCCAGTTCATTGACGAGGGCGAAGTCGCCCTGGCAGCCCCTGCCAGCGGCCACCACCACCTGGGCCCTGGTGATGTCCACCCCGCCGCCCACAACGTGCTCCAGCACCTGAACCTTGATGTCCTTCTCGGCCAGTTTCACCGGCACGCTGACCACCTTGCCCTGGCGACTGGAGTCAGGCTCCGGCACCGCGAACACCCCAGGGCGCACGGTGTTCATCTGGGGTCGGCTGTCCGGGCACTTGATGTAGGCAAGGATGCCGCCGCCGAAGCCGGTTACCTCGCCGATCAGAAGGCCTGTTTTCTCGTCCAGCTTCAGGTCCGTGCAGTCGGCTGTGAGGCCGGTGCGCACCCGTACAGCTACGCGACCGGCCAGATCGCGACCGTTGGGGGTCGCTCCCAGGAGAAGGATGTCTGGCTTCCCCTCGAGGATAAGCTCCGTGAACACCTTTGTGTAGCCATCGGTAGTGTACTGAGCCAGGAGGGGGTGATCCGCCACTCGCACCTCGTCGGCACCGGCAGCGATGGCCTCTTGGGCTAGACCGCTCACCTGGTCGCCAAGGAGAACGCCCACAACGGGGATGCCCCGGCCGTCGGCCAGTTCGCGGGCTTTGCCCACCAGCTCCAGGGACACACCCTCCAATCGGCCCTGATCCTGTTCCAGGTACACCCAGATGCCGCTGGCTTCCTGGGCACCGTACAGTGACTTGGTCATCGTTTACGACCTCCCGGAGGCGGCGTCGCTGGCCACCGCTTCACTTTGCAGAGCCAGGTGGGCTACCTCGGCGAGCTCCATCACCCGCAGCTTCGACTTGCCAACTACGTTCAGGCTGTCCTCCAGGCAGGATAGGCAGTGAGGACAGCAGGTGACCACTACCTCTGCCCCCGTCTCTGCGGCCTCTGGGATCCTCAGGTCAGAGAAGCGCTCCCCGGCTGCCGTCTCCATCCACATCCGGCCGCCGCCACCGCCGCAGCAGAGCGTATCCTCGCGACTACGCTCCATCTCCAGCAGCTCGAGGCCGGGAATGCTCTGAAGGACTTGGCGAGGCTCGTCACATATGCCGTTGCGGCGACTCAGGTAGCAAGGGTCGTGGTAGGTCACCTTCAACGGAAGCTCGTTCTCGAACTTCAGGCGCTCGCCCTCGATCAGTTCCAGAAGGTACTGGCTGTAGTGCAGAGGGCGGAAGTCGCCGCTGAGGTTGGGGTAGCGGTTGGCGAACATGTCGTAGGAGTGGGGGGAGACGGTGACTACCGTCTTTACCCCTGCCTCCTGGAAGAGGCGGGAGTTAGCGTCGATGATCTCCGCCGCATACTCGTCGTGGCCCACGCTCCTCACGGCGTCGCCGCAACTGGGCTCACGCTCTCCCAGGGTGCCGAAAGTCACCCCTGCCGCTTCGAACAGCGACACCAGGGCGCGCGCCACCTTCTGGATGCGCCTGTCGTAGGCGGCATCGTCGCCCACGTAGAGAAGGATCTCGTCATCGGGCGAGAATTCCTTGACGGTCATCCCCTTCGTCCACAGGGGGCGCTCCGACGGCGGGCGGCCCCAGGCATTGCCGTCGAAGTAGATGTCCCAGAGCAGGGTAGGAAGACCTTCGGGGACCTCCCGCTCCTTCCAGGCCAGCCCGCGCAAGCCAAGAATGGCCTTTGTGATGTCTACTTCGTGGGGGCAGCGACTCTGGCACCACAGGCAGGTGGTGCACTCCCACAGACCATCGGCCCAGCCGGGCAATCCTAGCTGGGCCTGGCGGACTATCTTCCGAATGCTGATGGTCTCGCCCTTCACCAGGCCCAGCGGGCAGATAGCCGTGCAGACGCCGCACTGAAAGCAGGGCGCTGCCGCTCCTCCCGTGGCCTTATCGACCCGTTCCCAGGTCTCGTCTTGTAGCAGTACGCTATCAACTGACTGGCTCACCGCTGGCCACTCCTTCGGCTAGTTTCTTGGCATAGTCCTGGACAACCTCGTGCATCTCTCGCATCTTGGCAGCCCACTCCTTGCCTTCGGATGCCGAGTTCCAGTGAAGCTGTAGCCGCTCGGGCTCGATACCCTGGCGGGTGAACTTGCGATGCCAGAACCCGAATCGTTTGAACGTCTGCTGGTTGGCGTAGTTGTAGTGACAGTCGGACCCCTTCTCGGTCAGGCGACAGCCGGTGACTAGCACCGCTCCTGCTCCCTTCTCGAAGGCGCGGGCGATGAACTCCTCCTCGATGCGCGCTGAGCACATCATGCGAATGATGCGGCCCGAAGGGGGATGCTGGATCTTCTCGATGCCTGCCTGGTCAGCGCCGGGGTAGGAGCACCAGTTACAGGTGAAGATGACTACCTTCTCCTCCGGCCGTTCGGCCAGTGCGGCGTCGATCTGGGCCAGGATCTGCTCCTTGGTGAAGTAGGGCATGATGACCGCATCGTAGTTGCAGACGGCGGCGCAGTTGCCGCACCCCGTGCAGGCTGCCTCGTGGAATACAATAGTGCCTTCCTTCACCTTGCCGATGAGTTCGATGGCACCGAAGGGGCAGGCGGGAACGCAGATGCCGCACTTTATGCACTTATCCTCGACCAGACGGGCGGTAATGGGCTCCTTCTCGATGGTGTCGCGACACAAGATCAGTCCCGCCTTGGACGCCGCGGCCAGCGCCTGGGCGATGCTCTCCCGCACATCCTTGGGGTACTGGACCGTCCCCGCCAGGTAGATGCCGGGCGTGGGTGCCTCGGCGGGACCCAGCTTGGGATGGCGCTCCAGGAGAAAGCCGTCCTCGCTGCGGGACACCTTGAGCTGGTCGGCGATGTTTTCCTCCTGGGGCTGAAGCCCGACCGTCAGCACCAGCAGGTCGGTGGGGATATTCAGCTCCACGCCTGTGAGTTCATCACTTAGCGCCACGGTACCGTTGGGGTAGGTGATGACCTTGTCTGGCGTGCTGTCCGGGTCGTAGCGGAAGAACTGGACGCCCTCGCTCAGGGCCTGCTCATACATCTCCTCAGCCTCGCGGCTGAAGGTACGGATATCGCGGTAGAGGATGCGCACCTTCTTGCCCGCTCGGCGCAACTTCAGCGCCTGGCCAATCATCGCTGTACAGCCGTAGCGGCAGCAACCGGTGCTATCGGTGCGAGAGCCCACGCAACCAATGAAGGTGACATGCTCGCCTGGCACGTCAGGCATCATGCCCGCCAGGTCCAGGTTGGTGACCACGCGGGGGTCCTGGCCGTAGTTGAACTCGGTTGGTTGGTAAGGGCGGGCGCCCATGGCCAGGACTATGGCGCCTGCCTGCAACTCCTCGCCATCGGTCAGGCGAGCGCTGAAGTTGCCTACGAATCCGCTAATGACCTCGACCTCCGTGCCGAGGTGTAGGTGGACGCCGGTCTCCTCCACCTCCCTCTTCTTCTTCTCGATCAGGTCGCTCGCGTTCGGGCCGGCGGGGGAGAGCCGCCCCAACCGCCGCAGCATGCCACCCAGCTCCGGTTCCTTCTCCACAAGGTGGGTCTCGTAGTCCTGCCGGGCCAGGTTGGCAGCGGCGGTCATGCCAGCGATGCCACCGCCGATCACCAGTGCCTTCTGAACCACCGGCGCGTGGCCAATCTCTAGTGGCTGGAGCAGGCGGGCCTTGTCCACCCCCATCTTAATCATGTCGCGGCCCTTGAAGTTCGCTTCCTCCGGATAGTCCTTGTGTACCCACGAGTCCTGGTTCCTCAGGTTGACCATCTCCAGCAGGTAGGGGTTGAGGCCGGCCAGGCGGCAGGCGCGGCGGAACGTCGGTTCGTGGGTCTTGGGGGAGCAGGCCGCTATCACCGTCCGGGTGATGTTCTTCTCACGGATGGCGTTCGCGATCTCCTCCACCTGACTGCCGGCGCAGCTGAACATCTGGCTCTGAGCGTGGACGACGTCCGGCAGGGTGAGGGCGTACTCCACTGCCTTCTCCACATCGATAACGGCGGCAATGTTGGTGCCGCAGTGGCAGACGAACACGCCGATACGTGGTTCCACCACGTCCTCGATGGGTTCGCCCATCTCCGGCTCGGGCCACTCCCTATGCTCGATGTGGGTTAGGGCGGAGGTCGCTGCCCCGCTCCCTTCGGCGACGCTGTCGGGGATGTCCTTGGGTCCGCTGGCGCAGCCGGCCACGAAGATGCCCGGCCGGCTGGTGGTGATCACTCCTCCCTCGGCCTCCACCGTTTTCAGGAAGCCGTCGTCCTCCAGCTCTATCCCTAGCACCTCGGCCAGCTTCTCCAGCCCCTCGGGCGGCCGCACCGCTGTGGCCAGGACCACCATGTCGGCCTCGGCCGTCTCCAGTTGGCTGGTGTCCGTGTTCTCGTAGCGCACGATGAGGCCCTTGCCGTTGGGGCTGATATCCGCCGGGTGGCCACGAATGAACTTGGCCCCCTCCTCCCGCGTGCGGTCGAAGAATGCGTCGAAGCCCTTGCCGTAGGCCCGTACGTCCATGTAGAGGACGGTGATGTCCTTCACGCCGTGGGTGAGAGCCTGGTAGGTCTCCTTGATAGAGTACATGCAGCAGAAGCGAGAACAGTAGCGGTAGAAGTGGTGGTCGCGGGAGCCCACACAGAGCACGAAGAAGATGTTATCGGGGTGCTTGCCGTTGGATGGCTTGACGATCTCGCCGCCGGTAGGCCCCATCGGCGTGAGCATCCGCTCGAACTCCATGGAGGTGAGGACGTCGGGGTGCTTGCCGTAGCCGTAGTGGCGCAGGAGGGCCGGGTCGATGAGGTCGTAGCCAACGGCCACGATGATGGCGGACACCTCCCTGGTCAAGGACTGCTCGCGGGGCATGAAGAAGTCGATACACTTGGGCCCGCAAACCTGGATGCAGTGATCGCAGGGGAAGTAGTTGGGCGGATCGTTCAGGCAGAGGTCCAGGTCTATCAGGTAGGGCTCAGGGACGGCCTGAGCCATGGGGGTGTAGATGGCCTTGCGAGAGGCCATGCC
>Ga0209979_1003016_pt1 | contig 15300 bp, 13 predicted proteins | sample AnhtaG_FD_183114 | JGI IMG/M metagenome (GOLD analysis project Ga0209979, IMG submission 183114) | Deep subsurface microbial communities from Anholt, Denmark to uncover new lineages of life (NeLLi) - Anholt_01485 metaG (SPAdes) (version 2) | ecosystem: Environmental > Aquatic > Marine > Oceanic...
AATCTGCTGCTGTTGTTCCATCCTCAATCGGAATATCCACTCAGGATAGGCCTGCTAGTTCGAACTCAAAGCTTTCAGATATTCTCAACAGGGATTTACAGTTCATCCTGTTTGGTGGAAAGGGAGGCGTGGGCAAAAGCTCGATGGCTTCGGCTACAGCTTTGCATATAGCTAAAGAGAATCCTGAAAAGAAGGTATTGATCTTCTCCACTGATCCGGCTCATTCACTGTCCGATTCATTTGCCTGCGTAATTGGCAATAAGATAACCCCCATAAATGCCTGTGGCAATCTCTATGCATTAGAGATAGATGCTACCAAACTAGTTGAGGATTTCAAGGATGAATATCGGGAGGGGATAGAGGAGGTCTTCAGTGATTTTGTGGGTGATAAGTTAGATATAAAGTTTGATCGTGAAGTGATGAGCGAGCTTATCTCTCTCACTCCTCCGGGATTGGATGAGATCATGGCTTTAAGGAAGATTATGGAATTTAGCGAAGAGGAAGAATATGATCTGTACGTTTTAGATACCTCTCCCAGCGGGCATCTACTTCGCTTTTTGGAGCTTCCTTCACTCCTTTTGAACTGGTTAAGAACCATCTTCAAATTGTTGTTGAAATATAAGGAGGTGGTGGGGTTAGGCAAAACAGCCCAGAAGCTCCTATCGCTGTCAAGAAGTATCAAAAGAATACAGAGAACCCTTACCGACCCTGAAAAAAGTGAGTTTGTGGCCATAACCATTCCGGAGGCCATGGCTATAGCGGAGACAGGAAGGCTCCTTTCCGCTCTTGAGAGACTTGAAATTCCCTGTCGACACCTCCTCCTCAACATGGTTATTCCACCCTCCAAGTGTGGATTTTGCGCCCGCAAGAGGCAGAAACAAGAAAAGCATGTCCAGGAGGCTAGGATGAAATTCTCTGGTTATCTGATTAGTGAAATTCCGTTGTTCCCTCATGAAATCGAAGGAATTGACAGTTTAACTGAGCTCTCCGAGGTTATGTATGCGAGGAAGGTGGCAAAAGGTGTCGGGGTATTAGAATCTGTGCTGCAGAGTGCAAGACTGTCTTAGATGTAGTAGCTAAACCAGAGAAAATAAGTCCACAACGAGGAAAAAGAGAACAGAGGGGGCAAGCTCCTAGAGAATCTGGTAGAGAATCAGAAGCTGAGAACCTACGGAGATTTGGTTGTTGTATGGACAGCTAGTTAAGGATTAGTTCTTCATAAGGGAGATTTCAGATGGCCTTAGAGGCAACCAGAGAAACCAGCGGCACCTTAGTCGATGTGATAGATAGAATTTTGGATAAGGGATTGGTGATCAATGCTGATATCATGGTGTCTGTGGCTGGGGTTGAGCTTCTGGGCATTAAAATACGCGCCGCTTTGGCCTCATTTGAGACCGCCGCCAAGTATGGTTTGGAGTTTCCCTCGGGAACTAATCTGGAGACTGAAGCTTGGAAGGAAGCAATGGTGGGCAAGGAGAACTGCCCTCAGTGTGAGAAGAGGGTTAGCACCGAGGAGCTCATCACCAGCGGCTGTCCCTGGTGTGGCTGGATAAGTGCCAAGGCAAAAGCAAAGGCAACCGTATCGTGAGACGGTTGAAGCGAGAATCTCCATATACCCCTGGGAACTGAGGAAGGACGAAGCTATGGAAAAATCAAGTAAAAGGAAAAAAGTCGACCAAACGGAAAAAATAAAAGAGCTTGAAGAAAAGATAAAGAAATTAGAAGAGACTACAGGGGAAGAGACATCCGAGGGAGTGGCAGAAGGTGTGCTCAAAGGGGTCAGCCAAATCATCCCAGGGTTGGATGGTTTGATGAAAGGATTAGAGAAGTCACCGGCCTTCAAGGAAAGACTAAAGGCTATTGACCAGGAAATTGAGCGTAAGATGAAGGAAGCGCCACTAAGAAGAACCGAAGATAGAAGTCCACATATTGAAAGCAGTTTCTCCACCAGAACCCTAGCCCCGGAAGAAAAACCCTCGTCTCAAAGGAAGGTGAAAAAACCGCCGGCACCTCCTCTGACACCCAAGGAGCCGGTAGTGGATCTCTTTGATGAAGGGGACCATTTAAAAATAATTACTGAATTACCGGGAGTAGCTGAAAGGGATATAAAGACAAGTTTAGAAGAAGACACCCTTACCATCAGGATTAATAGAGCAGGTTGGAAGCCAGAGCACGAAGTTGCTTTGCCCTGTGCTCCTAAAGGTAAGCTGGAGAAATCCTTTCGAAAAGGTCTCCTGGAGATCAAAGTGGGAAAAGATTGAATTATGATAGACATAGATGCAGATAATTTGAAGCACGGCGTTTTGGGATTGGTAATTGCCTTAGTTGAAATTATAAGAGACGCCCTAAGGATTCAGGCTTTTAAGAGGATGGAGGGCGGAAGCTTAAGAGAAGAGGAGGTTGAGAGATTGGGTGAGGCCCTTATGGATTTGGATACCGCAATTGAACAGATAAAAGAAGAGCAGGGAGTCACTCAATCGGTTCAGAGTGTAAGAGAGGGGTTGGATAACGTTGTGGATGAGGTGTTGAACACGATGATAAATCCGGAAAGACAGAGAGAGAAAGCTAATGAAAAACAAGTTGTGGAGGTATAAAGGAGGCTTCAAGCATGCTGGATGACAATAAACAGGAAGTTCTTGTAGCAAATCAGATTAAAGCTGAGAGCAAAGGTGAGGGAAGGTACCTCTACTGTGTGGCAGATAGTGGTGAGAGAGCAGATTTGGGTAAGATCGGTCTGGATGGCAAGGAGGTCTACACTATACCCTTCGTCGACCTGTGCGTGGTGGTTCACAATTGTGCCGCTGAGCCATATAGATCAGACGATAACGAGGTGGTAAAAAGATGGATAATGGACCACGAGCGGGTGGTGGAGGCTGCCTGGGAGAAATTTGGTACTGTTCTTCCACTTGGTTTCGACACTATTGTCAAGGGTGAAGAGGATATCAGCCCAGACGAGAACATAAGGAAATGGCTAGAAGGAGACCATGCGAATCTTAAAGAGAGAATAGATAAAATCAGAGGTAAGGCTGAGTACGGGGTTCAAATCTTCTGGGATCCTAAGTTAATCGGGGATGAGATAGCAAAGAGAAATGAGGAGATCAAAAACCTAAATCAGGATATAAAAACGAAGCCCAAAGGAATAGCCTATATGCTTAAACAAAAATTGGAAAATCTTTTGAAGAAAGAGATGGAAAAAAAGGCAGATCTTTGTTTCAAGGACTTTTATGCCAGAATTAAGAAGTGCGTCGAGAAGGTCAGGGTAGAGAAGACTAAAAAAATAGATGAAAAAACGCAGATGCTCATGAACCTATCATGTTTAGTAGATAAAGAAAAATCGAAAGAACTGGGAGAGGAGTTAGAGAAAATAGATAAGCGGGAAGGGTTCGCGGTCCGTTTTACCGGACCGTGGCCACCTTACAGCTTTGTTGCTTTTGGCTAAGTCAAAGGGAGTATGGAAGTGGAGCCGGTTCGAGAAACACATGCAACTTTAGTCGACCTGTTAGATAGGATTCTGGACAGGGGCGTGGTAATTTACGCCGATGTTATCGTTTCGGTGGCGGGAATTCCCCTGATTGGAGTCAACCTGAGAGCAGCTTTAGCTGGTATGGAGACAATGTTGAAGTATGGTGTGATGGTGGATTGGGACGAAAGATCCAGAGCCTGGGAGCGGACAGAGAGAAAGAAAAAGGAGGTTTCACTGATTAAAGGAGAAGAGACTATTCTCAAGATGTTTGGCTCATATCTCTATAGCGAGGGGATATATACTGCCTGGAGGTCGGGTCAACTTCGTCTGACCGACAAGAGACTTCTTCTTTATCACAAAGATTTTGATGAAATATTGTTCCAAACGCCTCTGGAAGAGATTAGGGGAATGGTAATCAAAAGGGAGAAACATTTTACAAAAAAACCTGTGGAGGTGCTTTATCTTCTAGTCCAAGGTAATCGAATCGCTCAGCTCAGGAGTGCGGATACCAATAAATTGAAGGAAGCTGTGGAGGAAAGAATGAAAGTTGAAGGACTTCCCTTCCTTCCGGAATCTGACGAGAGAATCCTTAAGCTTGTGCGCGGAGAAGAGAAGGTTACTCAAAAAGGCAGAATGTGGTGTCAACCCCCCAGTCAAACACCGGGTGGAATTTTAGACAATGGCTGGAAGGCAGGGTACCTGTATTTGAGCGACGGCAAGTTGTACTGGCAGCACAATTTCGACCACAAAACAATGGTGGAGATTCCCCTGGATAAACAGACTCAGGTGAAAATTGAGTTAAGGGATTTGGGGGGAGTTCTTAAGAGAAAGAAAGTCTTGGTGGTGAGTTGCAATGGAGCAGAAACCTGCTTTTCCGGTGAGGAAGAGAAGCTTTATCAGTGGGAGAAAATACTTAATAGGATTATATCTAAGCAAACTACCCAGGTGGAGATGGAGACCTGTCCTCAATGTGGAGAAGAGGCTCCAACGGATGAATTATTAGAAAGGGGATGCGCCAACTGCGGTTGGGTCAGTCCAAAATTGAGGCAAAGAGCTGTTAAGACAATAGCTTAAGTGAAAAAATTCGAAGAATCTTAATGGTATCTAAGGAGGGTTGAGAGAAATTAGAAAAACTTACCTCGACCATATAAGAAAGACAGAAAAACTCTCTTTCGGTCCGGATGAGAGGGTTGTCTTAGAGCAGCAGGGGGGCTATGTCGACAGTTCTCGATCTGGGTGGAAACTGGGAAGGCTTTTTCTCACCATAAAGAGGCTGGTCTTTCGTGGACCGTCAGGTGATACGGCGTTTGAGACACTTTTAAGCCGGATAAGAGGAGTAAAAGTGGAGAGAAAAAGAGCCGGTCTGGGCACAAAGCCGACACTTTGTGTAGAATACGCTGGTATGAAAACTGAAAGGCTCACAAAAGTATGGTTTCTTCTGAAGGATCCAGATAGTTGGAGAAGGGAGATACACAGCATGACCTTTATGGAAATCAGTGAGAAGGAGACGAACAGGATCTTAGAAAGATTGGACCCAGCCAGTACGAAAATACTTGAATACCTCAGGCTGCAAGGACATGCCAGAATTGATGAGCTGGCGGGGCTTATCGAAGCTCCAACTCATATGGAGGTTCTGCTTAAGATAAAGAGAAACATAAATCCAACTGCCGAGCGGATAACCGGTAATCCCGTATTAGAATTTGTGAATTCGAGAACAGACGAGCTAACCGGGGAGAATGTAGTGTTCAGTTGGTGGTTTTGCGGCTACCTGATGAATAAGGAGAAGAGAAAAGAGCCGCTCTTAGATGTCTTCGATGAAAAGGATAACTTCACTGTCATTATGGAGACATCGGGTGTGGAAAAAGATGATGTCGTGTTCCCGACAGAGAAAAAAAAGCTCATCCTTTTCAGCAATCTGGTGGATGGCAGGTACAAGGCAGAAATCTCGCTTCCTCCAAAGGTAAATCGAGAGAGTTTCACCAGAAGATATAACAATAATATCCTGGAACTCAAATTCAAAAAGATGAAAGGAGGTGAAAGAAGATGGGAGAGATCGGTCAAAATGAGGCATTTAAATGCCCCACCTGTGGCGAGACACCCTAGGGGGATCTCAAATTTTGCCCCGGCTGTGGAGAAAGCCTGAACAGAGAGTGTCCGAAATGCGGAGTCACCTGGCGTCATTTCTACAACTATACTTAGTGCCCGGAATGCGGGGCAAAGACTTCTGGAGGTTTGGTGAAGGGAAAAGAGGGAGAAAAGTCGAAAAAATTCAAAGATTTCGATGATGAGACCTTGCAGGAGATTGAAAGGGAGTTGCGCGGAAGCAGAAGAGGGTAGAGACCAAAACCATTTATTGAATGGGAGGACAAGGAATGGTAACTCCTAACGAAAGAGTGGCCCTCGAAATTGTAGCTGAAGAGGGCGGAAAGGCCACTCTCTGGAAGCTAAGTTCCAGAATGGCTATGTCCACTCATATTCTCCACCTCTCAGAGAAAGGGGGATAAAGAAAGTGCCTTCTCCTAACGAAATAGAGGTTCTGAGAATAACCAGAGAAGAAATCGAAGTGAACAAGACTTTGATCGGCAGGAGAATGGGGATCAGTAGCGAGTATTCGACATGTTTGCTGGACTGCTTAGCCAGGCACGGTTTTTTAGAAGAAGTTCCTGCTGAAGGGGGAACACATAGGACCGTTCCACGATATAAACTCACCCGAAAAGGAGCATTGGCTCTTTTGGCAAGACTTTATCATATTGCGGGCCAACATGAATCGGCTGTGAGAAGGACCCTGTATCTAAAGGCTGTCGTAGACGAAAAGATAAGTGAAATGGCAGATTACGTAGAAGAAGTGTTTCCTGAAAAAAGGATGTCGGCAAAGAAAAAAGGGGAAAGTCGAGCACCAGTCTCTGTTCCTGTCAGAGTTAAGTGAACAGGGAAGATACACCGAGGAGAGAAAAATTGAAAAAGAGGGAGGTGCTGATGAGATTCTTTCTAACCATTTTCTAACCGTGAACTTCACTGAACTCGACTCAACTCGACTGTACTTGACTAAATTTGAGTGAACTCAATTTTGGATTTTACAAGAAACTAGGCCTAATTTCCTGATTGACAGAAAGTTGTCAGAATCGGCCCCCCGCGAACCCCTGTTTCCCACCAGTATCTTAATAAAGCCGGCCAACGTAAGACCATTGGCAAGCTATGCACTCGAAGAAACCAATCTAAGATCATTCTCGTGTACATCACAATGTCATAATCTGAGACGCAGAATTAGATGCGGCAAAACTGCTTCGGAAAGACGCCTATGCAAACCTTCTTGGATTCGATACCATTAGCCAGAGAGAAAATGTTGGATTCGACCTTACAGACAGAAAAACAAACCGTGGAATTGTCAGGTTAAGTAGCGACTACTACACCATTTTTCAGCTTAGACTTAGCCGGACGAAATGGATTCCTTGCCCATCTTGTTCCCTAAGAAGGGGGGTGCCGGTGGCCTGTATACTGTAGGATGACTGTAGCCGGGAGGCCTAGAGACCCGGCGGCGAAATCTAAGTGGGCTTTTGACCCTTCTTCGGTTTTCGCTGGAGGGGGGTAGGGGTGCCCCTTGGGTCTCTCTGTTGTGTGGGCCGCGATTGGCATTAAGCGCTTGTAAGGAAGGGAGTTAGGCTGCCTCCTGGGTCATAATCCAGTTGATGAATATGTCTCTTACACCCCACAGACACAGAGGTCAGACGCTAGCCGATAGGTCGGCCTTTATCCACTGCATCTGCTCCCTTGGCGGGAGACCAGAAATCCGCCTTAGCTTACGTTCGGTTATGAAAGGCCTGGGCAGGGGGTCACCCAAGGCCACAATCTTGTCCACGACCTCTGGGGATAGCTGCAAGAGCCCCAGGATTTGCGAAACCCGTGCTCTGGAGACTTCCAATTTACGTGCAAGCTCAGCTGCTGAGGAGCATTCGCGACCGTCCAAGGCCGCCTGCCACTCTCTTGCCAGAGCGATTGGGTTGCGATAAGCCCTTCTACACTTTACCTTAACTCGTTGCCGTGCTTTGCGATGCCGCAGTGAGAAGCTGAGATTGAAAGTTCTGAGTTCTGCACGATTCGGTGAGCTTTTTCAGTCTGAAGCAGAACCGAAAAGTTCTGTCTTTTGTGAGGTCAGCATCGTTGAGTGCTCATCATATTCCTGACCACCAAATTGTCCGAGCCAAAGGGATTCCTTGCTCACGTTCTCCTCTCAGAGGGGGGTACCCCCTCTGGGGCAGCAACTGCACTTCGCATCGCTACGTAGGCATCAGAATCGGGCACGAAAACTTAAATCGGCTTATCATGCACGTCATGGCTGTGCTGGGTCGGGGTGGGGGTGCCCCGGGGTGACTTCCTGCGAGCAGTTTTTTAGCTTGACTTGATGTCGAGGATTGAGGATATTGAGCTGGCGTTGGGTGGCCAATGCGCCGATGGGTATAGTTGCAGTGCCGGGACGGCCTTTCATGCGGTGTCGGCCGTGAGTCCCGACATATCGGCTGTTGCAGCGATTTCGTGTAAGGAGCTATGTCTTGCGCGGGCCTGACCAGTCGAAACCGTAGACAAGTGCAGAAGGAAGGTCTTTATTCAGGAGCGGCTTTTAGATACTCCAGCACTGGCCCAAAAGTTCTAAGATAGTCCGGTCGCCCCAGTTAGAGAAGGGTCAGACTTTTTATAGAAGGATATTGCCAGAATCCGCTATTTCTTGAAGGATCAATCCTTAGGGATTGATTTTGAATTTTAAAGATGGATTGACCCCCGTTTGAGTCTTCAGAAACGAAAGGGTAAGCTATGCCCCAGCTGAAAGATGAGATAAAGCTTCTCACTGGCTCTGCCAACCGACCTCTGGCTCAGAAGATCTCAGAGTACTTGAAGATCCCTTTGTGTGGCTGTGACACAAAACGTTTCTCCGATGGGGAGATCTCTATAAAGATCAACGAGAACATCCGGAGCAAGGACGTCTTCATCATCCAATCGACGAATTCCCCGGCAGAGAACTTGATGGAACTGCTGCTGATGATGGACGCTTGCCGTCGGGCTTCCGCCAAATGGATAACGGCGGTCATACCTTACTACGGTTACGCCCGCCAGGACCGCAAAGATCAACCCCGGGTTCCAATCTCCGCCAAGCTGGTGGCTAATCTGATAACGGCCTCGGGAGCCGACCGGGTGGTCAATATGGATTTGCACGCACCCCAGGTGCAGGGTTTTTTCGACATACCCTCCGACCACCTTTTCTCCTCTCGGATCTTCAATGAGTATTTCTCCAAATTCAAAATTCCCCGGGCGGTGGTGGTCAGCCCCGATGTTGGCTCTATCAAGATGGCCAGAGCTTTCGCCAAGAACTTAGAAACCCCCCTGGCCATAATCGACAAGCGGCGGCCGGAAGCAAACAAGGCGGAAGTGCTGAACATCATCGGGGAGGTTGAGGGAAAAAACGTCATTATCAGGGATGACATCATCGACACCGGAGGCACCTTGACAGAAGCCGCGACGGAACTGAGGAAGAAAGGAGCCTTAGAGATTTATGCCTGCTGTACCCATGCGCTCCTCTCCGGAGAGGCCGTCGAGCTAATTGAGAAATCTCCCATAAAGGAGCTTATCGTTACCGATACCGTCGACCCCCAAAGCCATCCTCATTCCGACAAGATTAAGTATGTCTCCTCTGCGGGCATATTCGGAGAAGCGATCAGTCGCATCCACGAGGGGGAGTCGATCTCAATCCTCTTTGATATTTAGGGGAGGAGAGATTAATCTTAGATCTCAAACAGGAGTGGAAATATGAAAGCAGTAAAACTTGAAGCCAAACTCCGGGAGGGCACCGGAAAAGGTTACGCCCACAAACTCCGCAGAATGGGTCTCGTGCCCGCGGTCGTTTATGGAGTAAAAGAGACATCGCTGTCTTTGGAATTGGACGCCAAGGCGATGCATCGTTTCCTTTCAACCCAGGAGGGGGAGAACGTCATCATCGATTTAGAAGTCGCAGGAGCGAAGCCATCGCTGAAGAAGGCGGTGGTCAAGGAGGTCCAACTCGACCCGGTGAGCGGCCGCATATTGCACGTTGACTTTCTACACATCTCCATGACCGAGAAGATCAAATTTCATGTCCCGGTGCACGTTTCGGGAACCTCCACCGGCGTCAAAGACCAGGGAGGGATCTTGCAGCATATCCTCCGAGAGGTGGAGGTGTCCTGTCTCCCCGCTGACATTCCGGAGGCGATCGATTTGGACATCACCGAACTGGGAATTGGGGATTCCATCCACGTCAGGGATCTTACCTTAGGCGAGGTGGAGATTCTCACCGAGCCGCAGAGAACCGTAGTCACCGTCATTCCTCCGACGGTTCATAAGGAGGAGGAACCGGTGGTGGAAGCCGAAGAGGAGCCGGAGGTGCTCGCTGAAAAGAAGGAGGAGGAGGAAGAGGAGAAACCCCCTCCAAAGGAGGAAGAGACCAAGGCTAAAAAAGAGGGGAAGAAGTAAGCAGAGATTTCCAATAGTAGTTGCGGTCGAGGTCGTCTTCTTCCCACCTCTCATTTGGAGTCCCTATGAAAGGAATAGTCTTAGCCGGAGGCCTGGGGACCAGGCTTCATCCTCTCACGAAAATCACAAACAAACACCTCTTGCCGGTCTACGACAAGCCGATGATCTATTACCCCATTCAAACCCTGGTGAATGCCGGCATCGACGATATAATGCTGGTCACCGGCGGGAACAAGGCCGGCGATTTCCTGCAACTTCTGGGAAACGGTTCCCAGTTCGGGCTCAAGCACTTAAACTACACTTATCAGGAGAGGGAGGGGGGAATAGCGGAGGCGGTGGGGCTTTGTGAAAATTTCGTTGGCATCTCCAGGATGGTCATCATCCTCGGCGATAACATCATCGAGAAGGGAATCAAATCCGCAGTGGAGGCCTTCGGGAAGCAAGAGAGAGGCGCCCGAATCCTGCTCAAGAGGGTCAAAAACCCGCGCGAATACGGAATCGCCGAGATAGAGGACAGCCGGATTGTCCGCATCGTGGAAAAGCCGAAAGAGCCGAAATCCGATCTGGCGGTCATCGGGGTCTATATGTACGACAATCGGGTCTTCGAGCTCGTCAAAGGCTTGAGCCTTTCAGCTCGCGGGGAGCTGGAGATAACCGACGTGAATAACCTCTACCTCGAAAGGGAAGAGCTCACCTACAGTATCCTCGAAGGGCATTGGGCGGATGCCGGGGAATCAATCGACGCCCTCCTTGAAACCAACGTTTTCGTAAAAGAACACGGCATCAATAAAGAGGCCTGAAAGCTCTCCTGGGCAGCATTTCTCACTCGTCCTGAAGTCTGTCCACAGTTCACAGTTCACGGTTCTCGGTTCACGGACAGAAATCATATTCCCCATCTACTGTTTGCTGTCTTTGGAAACTTCAACGCCTGCGGCGTCAGTCATACGGCCCGTATGGCCGTGACCAACAGGTGGGAGTCTTATTCACAGCAGATGCAGCAGATTAAACGGATTTTCTATCTGCTTCATCCGTTTGCCGGTCCTGATGCGAATTAAGAATATTCAAAAGAGCAGAGTTTTCCAGTTAAGCGCCGACGAGGTCGGACAAGCCCAGGATGTTGATGATTTCAGGCATGATCTCCAGCCCCAGCATCCCGCCCAATCCGCCGGAGGCACAAGCCCTCTCCCCGAATTCTGAGACGCTGTCAGTGCGAACGTCTAGGCCATAAAAGCAAATCGGCACCGGATCGGCGGAATGCTTCTTCAAGGAGCAAGGAGTGGAGTGGTCGGCGGTCACCACTAGCAGGGTGTTGTCCAGCGAGAGCAGTCTCTCCAACGATTGGTCAATCCGCTCGATGAACTGCTTTTTCCCGAGGTAGTTTCCATCCTCCCCCAGAGAATCGGCGGCCTTGACGTGGACGAAGAAGAAGTCGAATTCATCTAAATGGTCTTTGACGGTGTCGAATTTGTTGCCGATGTTGGTGTCCGGAAGGGCGGTTGCTCCCTCGACCTTGAGGATTTTCATTCCCAAATAAGCCCCGATCCCCTTATATAACCCACCTCCGGCAATGCAACATGCTTTCAGGCCGAATCTCTCAGAAAACGGGGGCACCAACTTGTAGAATCCAGCGCCTCTCACTAGAAGGTAGTTCGCGGGAAGTTTCTTTTCCTTCAGGCGTCTGTCGTTCTCGGGATGTTGAAGCAGAATCTGATGACACTTTTCCAGATACTTGTTTAACACCTCTGCAGTGCGCTTTGCCTCTCGGGAGTCATCCAAAGCTTCAACGGTGTGGACTTTCTCTCCGGTTTCGTGGGGGTCGGCATTGGAGATCTTGTTGCTCAAGTTCTCACCTCGCATGATGATGCCGACCCGATGGGCAGTTCCTGGTTTCACTAAGAACTTGACCCCATCTATCTCCAGATTATCGAGCTCTCTGACGAGTTCGGAGACGTCCCGAATCCGTCCCGCGCGCCTATCGATGATAATCAAATTCTCGTCGACGGTGCCGAGGTTTCCACGCAGAGCGACGTCCCCCTCCTCTAATTCCATTCCCAATCCGGCGACCTCAATGGTGCCTCTTCCAGAGTAATATTTGCGGTAATCGTAGCCCAGGATGTTCAGATGGGAGGTATCGCTGCCGGGCCTGAGCCCCGGGCCGAGGGTATACATTAGGCCACAAATGCCCTTCTTGGCAGCGTAATCGAGGTTGGGTGTTTCGGCGGCCTCGAGCGGGGTTCTGAAATCAAGTTCGGGGATGGGTCTATCGCCGAGACCATCACAAACTAAGAGAATCACTTTGCTCTTCATGGAACGCTAGCCTTTGAGGGTGTGGAAAGTCTCTCCAGTACTCCAATTCCTTTTCACTGTCAGTATAACTCAATCGACAATGGTGGTGTCCGTCGCTTTGAAAGGGAGCTTATCCCTCACGAAATCCAGCACCTCTTTGGCGGTGGCGATGGCCTTCTCCGCATCCGCCTGGCCGAAGAGAGTACCGGGGATGGCACTTTCAACCGGATTTGAGTGGTTGACAACGATATTGAAATAATTGAGGGCTTCGATTTCGTTTTTCAACTGCAGGAATCCCTCATCATATTCGGAGGCGATTTTGCACAGCTCTGTTATGACGTGGGTGGAGGTCTCCTCTTTTCCCTGGCAGAAAAGATAAGCCTTCAGAGCCTCTTCGGCTACCTGCTGAGAGAGGAAACAGACCAGATCGTAGCTTTCCGACTTTCTGGCAACCGATAAGAACTTGTAGTTGGATTCTGCCTGTCTGAACCAAATCCGGGCTTCGCTCAGGAGTTCAGGATCCATTGAAGACCTTTCTGGGAGAGAAGGGATTGATCAAGGTTCTGTCTCATCCAACTTCACGTTTTCCCGAACAGATAAGAGTCTTTCGCTCGCCTCCAGCTGAAAACTAACACATTCCTCAGTTTTAGCAAGGGCAAAGTTGCCCCGTCCTGCTGTTCAATCAATCTCTGTCTGCCACGGTTCAGTCTGTCTGGTGCCGAAACCGGGGCCGAGCAGGATGGCGTTTGCTAACAGCCTCCCGGAACCATGGAAGTAGGCTCTGAAGTGGGGCTCGCCGGCGAAGAGGATTATCTGTCCCTTTCCCAACCCCTCTCGGGTGAGATACGCGGTCTCTTTCCACCGTTTTCGAGCTTCCGGCCAGAGAAGTCCGCTCAACCGAAGTTTGTCCGCCTCCGACAGGCGAGCCACGGTCTCCACCGGAGAGCGAGACAAAAACGCGAAGTTGGTGTACAGAATCACCGGAACTCTGTCAGTCAGGCCGGAGGTCAGCCAGTGTTCCGAGTCGAGATTGGCGCGAAGGATGGCACCGCGGGGCATGTAGAGTTGCGAGCGTTGATCCTCAGCCTTCAGTTTCTCCAGATCACCTCTCATCTCTCCGACAGCTTCCGGCTCAGCTTTTTTCGACTTGCCAGACCTACTCTCTTTCGGCACCCCCCAGACGGCGGCGCTGTCAACGACCGGTTTCTCCGCGAGCCTCTCTAAGGTCAGCGCTTCCCGGTATTCGTCGAGCTTGTCCAGAGATTGGCGATAAAGCCTGACCGAGCTCAATTTCACGGAGCTGTCGGCGGCAAAAGCTGCGGCGGTTCCGATGGCGATGAGAGTGCCTCCATCCTGAACCCACTCTTTGAGCTTGGAGATGCCCTGTTTCCCCAAAACCTTGCTGTAGCCCAGGGGGTTTCCCCATACCTGAGGTAATATGAGGACATTGTACTTGTCGAGATCCATCCGTTCGAGACCGTTTATGTCCAGGGACGAAAACGGCACCCGGTATTCTCTGTCGAGGAGATACCAGATCGCTCCGTAGCTGGTGAAATCGAGCGGTTGACCGGCGAAGATACCGATCTTGGGGGGATATAGCAGGCGGAAGAAGCTGCCTCCCAGGTCAGGTCCTTCCTCCGCCAGAGCGGTGCTCAAAGCATGAATGGTGATGCCGGTCTTTTCCGCAACGTGGTGAACGAACTCTCCCAAAGTCTGCGCGTTCCCTTTCCTCCTCAGGACGAAGCTCCCCTTTGGAAATTCGATCCCCTCCACCTTGAAGGCTTTTTCTGAAGCACGCACTTTATAGCCGTTCTGGAGGAACATCACCAGGGCGTTTACGGAGTTATCCTCCGAGCAGCTGAAGGCGTAAGCGTAGGTCGGGTCGGGACCACTGACCTTCCCCTCCATGGGTTGGATTTCAGTAACCAGTTTGGTCTGTGCTCTGATTCGCTTCTCCGTGAAATAAGTCTCGACATCGTAAGCCAGAGGCAGCGACCAGGCGGTGACCTCATATATCTTGGTTTCCTTGAATTTTTCCAGATGGTGGCGTTCCTCTTCGAGAAAGTGAGTCTTCATCCGGGGGTCGAATTCCAGTATCGCCTTGATGAGTAAGCTCGATGGTTGATTCAAGAAGACGAGGTAGGTCCCGGCCGGAAGTCTCCTTTTCTTGAACCTCTCTCCCCAGAAGTTCTTCAAATCCCTGGCCTCGAAGTCGGCCTTTGCCACGTGAACCTCGATTCCCTGTTGCAGCAGAGTCTCAATCAAACGATTCGCCCTGGTCTGGTTTCTTGCGGGGGCGAAGATAAACGCCCCAGCATTTTCTGTCGCCTCCTTTCTCTGCTGGTGGTAATCCTCCAGGAGTTCTCTTCGGTGTTCGGCGGCGGTGGTCAAATTGGCTATGGAGCCTACGAAATGGTGGTGAAGGGATTCACGGTAGGTGAGGATCGACCCGTCACGCTGCTTCACCATTGAGGGGGCAACCCCGGCCTGTTCGTAGAGGATGGCGACGGCACCCAAGAAGGCGATCCACTCGCTTCCGTAACCGGGATACCAGCCTTTGTACCACTCCCCGGTATAGTAGCTCCAGCCGTAGCGGTCAAAGGCCTTGGCCTGATCTTGAGCAAAAACCTTCCACCACTTCTTGAGGGTCTGGGTGAGATTGGGATTGTATGGTTCGTTGGGAGGAGAGAAAAGAAAGGTATTATATGGCCCCATTTCGTGAGCATCGACCACGAGCTGGGGGTTCCACTCCAGAACCGCCTGCACCTTCCCCTTAGTTTCGGGCTGAGCCAGGAGAAACCAATCCCGGTTAAGGTCGAACAGATAGTGATTGCCACGTCCCCAGGGCCAAAAACCTCCGTGCTGGAGGCTCTGAGGGTCGTCGTTGAGCATGTTCCCCTGATTCGATTCTAACTGTGCCAGATAACGCTCTCTCCCGTCCGGATTCTGGAGGGGATCGACAATTGTCACCAGTTCCCGCCTTAGTTTTTCGGTGAGAGAATCAGTTCCGGCAACCAATTGGTATGCCACTTGAATTGCAGCGTCGGTGCCGGAGA
>Ga0209979_1003017_pt1 | contig 15299 bp, 13 predicted proteins | sample AnhtaG_FD_183114 | JGI IMG/M metagenome (GOLD analysis project Ga0209979, IMG submission 183114) | Deep subsurface microbial communities from Anholt, Denmark to uncover new lineages of life (NeLLi) - Anholt_01485 metaG (SPAdes) (version 2) | ecosystem: Environmental > Aquatic > Marine > Oceanic...
AAGAGGTTTTTAATTCATAATATAGAGCGGGTATGAAGAAAAGGATTAATAAAATACTAACCCAAATTGGGTAGAAAATTAATTCCTTTACACAAAGATAAACAATTATGAGACTAAAAAATATAGAGGAAAACAAAATTTTGTTTTCCTCACTTAATAGAGAGTTAATAGATAACTTACTCATTTTAAACATAACTGAACCCTTATTAAAATCTAACAAAAAAACCCTTTTAAATAACTAAATAGAAAGAATTTTTATTAATTTATTCTTAAATATTTTATTATACATTCTTTTAATTTCTTATGCTAATCTCCATTTCATGTGATTCTATAAACAAACTCTTTATAATTTATCTTATATTAGCATAAGTTATAATATATGTATCTTAGAGCTAACAATCTGTTGTTACTCTTTTAACATTTATAACTTCAATACAATAAGTATTTTACTTTTTGAGATACTTAGTTTATTTTGTTAGAATAATAAAGTTATTACTACTTATAATTTTTATAAAAAGAATGAATAGTTTTATAGAAATTAGTGCTAGATTCTATTTATAATCTTAAACTAATACACAATTGAGAAAATAAATGATTTATAAAAGTAATTCAAAAATAAAAAGGATATTTGAAAAGATTAAATTTTTTACACTAAAAAATAAATTAGAAATTTTCCTGTTTTTCTTTTTCATATTAATTTTTATTATCTATAGTTGGGACACAATAACTGACTCACAATGTCCTTTTCATTTTGATGCACATGAAACATGGATTTTTTCGAAAAATCTCATTCAAAATAAAAGTCTAATTTATTCAGACTCACTTTCAAAATTATTTGAACATAAAGTTTTTTACCATTTTGGCGGTTATTTATCTAATAATAAGCTTTATACAATTAGAACATATGGAATTATATTTTTAACCTCCTTTGGGTTGTTATTGGGAAACAAAGTACCGTACTATTTTGTCTCTCTATTAGGAACAATTGGAGTAACCTTTTTTTATTTATTTGCTAAAAACATATTTAATAAAAAAATTGCATTGATATCCACTATAATTTTTAGCTTATCATACCCTATGATCAATTGGAGCAATCAACTTATTAATAATGTTCCTGCCTTTTCTTTATTTATTACTGGTTTATATTTTGCATCCAATATATTAACAAATAAAAACAATAGATTATCTAACTACATTCTTTCCGCTTTGTTTTTTGCATTATCATTTTGGATGAGGTATGAATATTTGATATTTATATTATTTCTAGTTTCATGGATTTATATAACGAGAAAATCAATTAAATTAAAATATTTTATTATATCTATATTAGTGTTTATCCTTTTATTAACTCCCATATTTTTTATAAATTATTACTTACATAAATCCCCCTTTACTTTCGGATTCATAGAAGCCAGGCAAATTCCAGTAAAATTATCAGATAAAATGATTAAACATGAAACAAGTAAAAATGGGGTGCTTAATAAAATGATAAATACTTTTTTATGGATATATAACAATTTTTTATTAGTGCTAATTAGATTTGATTTTATTATATTAATAAATAACCTAAAATATTATTTATATGACATATTTCCTGGATTAATAATATTCTCTATATTAGGATATCTTGCTATTTTTAAAGAAAAAGGAAAAAACAAACTAAATTTTGCAATCTTTTCACTTATATCTTCAATATTTTGGATATTTAAATTAATTCCTAGGGAATTATTGAAACCAGAAAATATAAAAATTGATGGTCCAATTCCCAGATATTTCTTATTGATTTATTGCACTGTTACACTTATTTCAGCATCTTTTATTTTTTATCTTTCTAAAAAATTTGAAAAAATAAAAATAATACATTATTTAATTATTATATTATTAATTACCATTACAATTTTAAACACATTCTCATTATTAACAGGGAGTGGAGGTACAATTTCTGCCCATAATTTGAAGAAACAAGCACATAAAATAAACCTATACATAAAAGACTTTCCAGATAACTCAATAATTGTTGGGGACCGAAGATTCTTTTTACATGGAATAACAGAGAGAAAAACATTAGATTTATCTAAAATCGAAGTAATGGAAAAAAAAGAAAATTGTATAGTAGCTACAAATTATATAAAAACTATAATTAATTTTAATTATCCTGTTTATATTATTGAAAAAAATTATCTTAATCTAACAAATTACATACAAGAAAATGAAAAAAACTTAGCTGTTAAAAAAGTTATGTCGGAGGATTATTTTGAAATATATAAAGTCTTTTATAGAGAAAAATAGTGATAATATTGCACTGTTTCTTAAGATAAATAGATTACTATTTTTAATTTCAACTTTTGTTTATTTATTATTACTTATAATAAACCAGTTCTGGGATAAAATCTTTAAAGAATATCTAAATATAAATGCAATTTTTGTCTTATTATTAATAAGTGGTGCACTCTTTCTGATACCCATAACTAAAGAAGAGAAAAGGATTAGCCAAATAAGAAAATTAGAAAGAAAGGATATTTTTATATTCTTAATTATGGGATTAATTTGCTCAGTTTTAGTTTGGATAAAAATTAAGGATTTTGGAATAATATCATATATAATCTCAATTATTGCGGGTTTAATAATATTGGTTTTGTCAATATTAATTTTTTATGATCAATAATAGATTTTATAAAAATAGTATTTTTTAATATTATGTGTTTCTTTTATTATAGATAAATTCAAATAAAAATAGTTTTAAAAATAGTAAAATATCATAATAATATAGAATTATTTAAAAACTATTTAAATAGGTAAATATGATAGATAAAGTTAAAAAAGACATTGTTGATGTTAGTATTGTTTTAGCCACATATAATGAAGAAAAAAGTATAAAGGAAGAAATAGAAAGAATCAAAAAGGCAATGGATTCTTCGAAATATTCCTATGAAGTCATAGTGGTTGATGATGGCTCTAAAGACAAAACACCTGATATAGTTGAACAGAATTTTCCATGGGTAAAACTATATAAAAGACCTGTTAACTATGGGACAGGTACAGCAAGAAAATTTGGAACAGAGAGAGCAAAAGGGAAATATGTTGTTTGGTCTGATGTTGATTTGACTTATCCTAACTATCTAATTCCTGAATTAATTCCACATTTAGATGAATATGATCAGGTTATTGGTGCGAGAAAAACGGAAGAAGGTCAACAAAAATTATTAAGAGTGCCAACAAAATGGTTTATAAGAAAATTGGCAATATTCTTGTCTGGTAAAAATATTCCAGACTTGAACTCTGGGCTTAGAGCATTTAAAAGAGAGTCTGGGATAAGATATTTACACATGCTTCCACCAGGTTTTTCATGTGTTTCTACTATGACTTTAGCATTTTTAATAAATGGACATCCAGTAAAATTTGTACCAATAGATTACTTCAAAAGAGTAGGTAAATCAAAATTTCATCCCTTAAAAGATACCTGGGAATATCTCATCCAAGTAATCAGAATGATAATGTTTTTCAATCCCCTTAAGATTTTTTTACCAATCTCTATTTTTCTAATGATTATAGGAATTGGAAAATTTGTATACGACATAATTTTTTGGCATTTTAGTATCAAAGGTTCAACTATTGTTACTCTAATGATAGCAATCCAGGTTTTTGTTTTTGGCTTATTAGCTGAATTAATAGTAAAGATGTCAAAGAAATAAAGGTTCTGTTTATGAAGATACTTTTTATTACCAGAAAATATCCACCTAAAAAGGGGGGCATGGAAACATTTAGCTATGAACTCTCTGAAGAATTATCAAAATATGTTACCCTTTATAAAATAGTTTGGAAAAAGTCCCAGAAATGGCTTTTTTATTTCATTCCCTCTAGTATTATTAAGTCAATGTTTCTTATAAGAAAAGAAAATATTAAATTAGTTCACATAGGAGATCCTGTTTTATCTGTTGTTGGTCATACATTAAAAAAATTTTTTAAAATTCCAACAATTTGTAACATTCATGGTCTAGATATCACTTTTAATAATACTATCTATCAATGGTACTTAAAAAAATTTCTAAAATTTGATAGATATATTTGCATTAGTAATTACGTCAGAGAATTAGCAACAAGGAAAAATTTAAAGAATTTAAGCGTAATTCCATTAGCAATAGATACTCAAAAATATGAAATTAATAAAGAAAGATCCATGCTAAAAAATAAAATTTCATCCTTATTTGGAATCAATCTGAAAAATAAAAAAATATTGCTTACTGTAGGAAGATTAGTAAAAAGAAAAGGTGTGTATTGGTTTATAAATAATGTATTTACAAAACTTGAAAATAACATAGTTTATCTTATCGTTGGAAAAGGTGAGGAGGAGAAAAGAATAAAAGAGTTAATCGAAAAAACAAACCTTGAAGGTAGTATTTTTTTATTAGGAGAAGTGGATAATGACTTCCTTAAATTACTTTATAATATTGCAGATATCTTTGTTATGCCTAATATAAAGGTTAAAGGGGATGTAGAAGGATTTGGAATAGTAGCTCTTGAAGCTTCATCATGTGGTGTCCCAGTTATCGCTTCAAATATAGAAGGGATCAGTGATGCAGTAGTAGATGGAAAAAACGGTTTTTTAGTAGAAAGTAGAAATTCTGAGAAATTCCTTTTTATTCTTAATAAGTTATTAAAAGCTGATAAATTTAGAAAATTATCTGGGGATAAAGCAAAGGAATATGTAGATTTAAATTTTAATTGGGAAAGAATTATAAAAAACTATATTAAAATTTATAAAGAATTAATTTAATATGAAAATAATAGGAATTTTTACATACGATTTCTATCCAATTATTGGTGGGCAAGGAAGGCATTTAATAGAACTTTATCATAGGATCTATAATAAAAATGGTTTTTTAATATTCTCACCTAATACTAACAATTTGAAAAATCATAAAACCCTATTTAATTTCACCACAAAACTTGGTGAGAATATATTATACTCATTCTTGCTTAATTTTAAAATTAAGAGATTAATTAAAAAATATAATTTGGATATTATTCATCTTAACTGTGGACCTGGGGGTATCTTACTCTTAAAAAAACCAAAATCTAAATTCATCTGTACTGTTGTACACACATATTATCAACAACAAAAATATATTCCTTCTCAAAAATGGAAATATCTTTTATATCTACTGGAAAAAAGAATGTATAAAAATGCAGATAAGTTAATTGCAATTTCTGAAGATACTATGAAAACTTTAATTAGTAATTATGAAGTTGAGCCCTCCAAGATAGATCTTATTTATAGCGGTGTTAATATTAATAAATTTAGAAAAATTGATAATATAAAAAAAATAAAACATAGTTTACTTTTTGTAGGACGATTGGATAAAAGGAAGGGTATTAATTTCTTATTAGAAACAATACTACTTGTAAAGAAGGAAATACCAAATATTAAATTGTTTATAATAGGGTGTGGCAAAATGCGAAAAAAACTCGAAAGATTCGTTAGAGATAATGATATAGAGTCAAATGTAAAATTCTTAGGTTTTATTCCAGACTCATATCTGCTGAGATGGTATAATCGTTGCCAAATAACTATTGTGCCTTCACTTTTTGAAGGATTGGGGCTTACAGTAATTGAATCTTTAGCTTGTGGAACACCAGTTATAGCTACTAATGTTGATGGAATAAGAAGTATTATAAAACACAATGAAAATGGAATTTTAGTCGAATATAATAATAAAAAAGAGCTAGCAACTTATGTTGTTAAATTATTGAATAATCATCATTTGAGAGAAGAGCTTTCTGCACAGGGTTTAAAAACTGTTAAAGAAATATTTAATTGGGATAAAATTACCAAACAAATAATTGAATTATATAAAAAATAAAGTAATGAAAATTAAAAATATATAACTTGAGATACCTATATAATGTGAGTATTTATGAATAAAAAGACATTCGGTTATTATACATATAATAAAGATTCCAATATATACTAAAAAGATTAAACTGTCAGAGGTTGAAATTGAGCTCAAAAATAGAATTTGAATATGTAAAATGTAACATTTGTGATAAAGGTAATTCTAAACATTTATTTATGGTAGAGGATAAACAATTTGAATCTACTGAAAAATTCTCTATAGTAAAATGTAGAAATTGTGGTTTAGCTTATCTAAATCCAAGACCAGAGAAGAATGAAATTGGTAAGTTCTATCCTAAAGAATATTTTTCACTTAATGCCTTTTCAGATAGTAAATTAAGAGTGAAGTTATGGAAATTCCCTAAATTCTTTGGTGTTAGGAGTGACTTTTATACATATTCATTTATAAAAAAAAGATCAAAAGGTAAGATATTAGATGTGGAGTGTGGATGTGGAGAACTACTTAAATTACTTAAAGAAGATAAATGGGAAACTTATGGAGTAGATACAAGTATTACAGCAACTGAAAAAGCCAAGAAAGAAGGATTAGATGTATTTACAGGAGAGTTAAATGAAGCTGGGTTCAGGGATAATTATTTTGATGTTGTGATACTACATCATTCACTCGAACATATACACGATCCAACTGAAGTACTTAGAAAAATTTATAGAGCACTTAAAGATAATGGAACCTTAATAATAGGAGTGCCAAACATTAGAAGTATAAGATCTAGAATTTTTAAGAAAAATTGGTTTGCAATTAAAGCTCCAAGACATTTATATCATTTCTCTGTACATACCTTAGATTTATTATTAGATAAGACTGGATTTATTCGCCAAAAGATTTATTTTGATCCTTCAACTAAACCATTAATTACAAATGTAGTACAGCAAATAAGTAATGAATTTATAAAAATATTTATAAATCATATGAGATTTATTTTTTTTACAATACTTCACCCAATTACCTTAATTTTACCCAAATTCCATTTAGGAGATTCATTTGTAGTTATTGCTGAGAAATTCAAATCTATTTATAAAGAATAGGTAATACATGAGAAATCCAAGTGTTTCTATTATAATCTTAAATTATAATGGTGCTAGAGACACAGTAGAATGCTTAGAGTCTTTAGAGAACCAAATATATAAAAAATTCAAGGTTGTTTTGGTTGATAATGGTTCTAAAGAAGATGATTTAAATCAAATTAGAAAGTTTATAGAAAAATCCAGTTTACAAATAAACTTAATAGCTCTTAAAGATAATGAGGGATTTACAGGTGGAAATAATATAGGTGTTAAGTACTGTACTGAAGAATATATTGCATGTCTTAATAACGACACAGTTGTGGAAGATGACTGGCTTAAGAATTTATTAAAGCCATTTTTCAAAAATAATGAAAATTTGGCAGTAGTTGGTTCTTTAATAAAGGATTACTATAATCGTCAGAAGATAGCACATTATGGAGGGAGAATAAACATATTCGGACAATTTGAATTTAGTAATAATCGAAAAAGTTTACCCAAAAATAATTTTGTGGTATCAGGTGTAAGTTTTGTTATTAAGAAAGAGGTCTTAAAAGAAATAGGGACTTTATTTTGCCAAAAATTTTTTCCTGGGTATTATGAGGATGTAGACCTTTCATGGAGACTTTATAATCTTGGTTATAAAATTTCAGTAGCTCCAGACTCTATTGTATATCATAAAGTAAGTACAACTTTCAAAAGAGAAAATTTAGTAGCAAAGGGTAAAGTAAGTTACTTTAGAAACAAATACTTAACATTCTATAGAAATCTATCATTTGTTAGGTTTCTTCTGATTTTTCCTGTTCTAATTACTTGGGATTTTATATCTGTTTTAATTCTTTCAAATAGAGCTAGAATATGGATAAAAGGAATACTTGAATTCTTTAAAAATATAAGAAAAATAAAGCACATTGGAAATGGAGATTTTTCTTTTTTAGGTAAGCGAATATACTATACTAAAACCCTTAGAGACTGGACACAGTAGGTTTGTAAAATTTTAGTGCTCAGAAAAAGAGAGAATAAACTTTATAAAGAGAAAAAAATGAAAAGTTGAAGAGAAATTGGTGATTGTCTTTGAAGGAATTAAAAAGAAACAGTAAAATTGCTTTAAAAATTTTAAAGATATATGGAAATGTTAATTGCTAAAAAGAAAAAGATAAACTGGTTATATCTAATTTTTATTCTGATAATTTCGCTTGTAGGAATCCTCTATTTTGATATGATTTTCTCTCTACCTTTATTTGGTGATGCTGCCACTCACGGAGCGAAAACAAAGAATATACTTAATAAAGGGCTTTTGAATACAAGACTGTTCTATCCACCTCTTTATCATATACTCCAGGCAGTCCTATTTTCTCTATTTGGGGAAAAGGGTATGAATTCTATAGTATTTTTGGGTGTTTTACTTATCGGTTTTTCTGTTTTTTTACTGTTTAAAGAATTAACGGATAAAACATCTATAGCGCTGCTCAGTGTAATAATTGTCCTCGCTTCTCCAAAGGTTATATTTTATTCATCGAAATTGTATATGGAAATTCTCCTCTCAGGTCTTTTTGTTTTTACAATCTTTTTATTAGTAAGATTCGTTAAAACTAAATCAGCTAAAAATCTGATCTTATTAGCGATTTTTACAGCAATTTCTGCTTCCATTAAACAACAAGGTCTTTTTATCTTGTTTCCATCTATTCTATTATTTCTTTGCTGTTTTTTTATTATAGACAAAAAGAAAAAAGGTAAAGAAAAAATTCAAAATAGATTATCAATAAAACATATAGTTATTTACTTTCTTATTTTTTTATTGTCAATTTCTCCCGCATATTTTGTACAATTCCATAATTATGGAAGGATAACACCTGGCCTTGAAAGTTTTAAAATAATTAACTTAATTAATCGTATCGGACGCAAAATAAGTGGTTATAAGGAGCCAGTAGAAAATATTGAGTTTAATGAAAAGTGGGGTCAAAGATTAAAAGAAATAGAAAATGAGTATTATAGAACGGGTGCAAAAAGAGCAGAGTCAAGACACATTTGGCCATTGGACCCTTTAACATCTTGGAATGGATTTATAAAGGTAAATGGCTTATATTTAGAAAGATTTGGGGGGGGATCAACAACCAAAGGATTAACAAATCTTATGAACTTTCTGATGCTTTCTGGTCTTATTCTATTTGTGTTAAATATTATTTCTAAGAATAAGATTCTTAGGTTTAAATATAGGGATTTACAAATATATTTTCTTATCTTCTTACTAATCTTCTTAGCAATTAATTATTATCTCTTTTTAAGGACTACAGATCAAATGAGATATCATTTATTCATTCCGATTGTTTTTTCGGTATTCTCTGCACTCGGCATTTATTTTTTTATATCTCTTTTTATCCTGCGAAATAACCTTTCTATATATATAAAAATAATAGGTATCTTCTTAATTTTGGCATCATTGCTAACTCCCCTCATCATATTCGCTTATGAAGATGCTACCTCCCAAAAAGGGTGGTATAAATCTCAAATATACAGGACAAGTATAGGTGGAATTGCTTCTGTGCAAGAGGCAGGGAAATGGTTAAATAATCATACAAATGAAAATGATTTGATATGGCAGACTTGTGGTTGTGAACTACTCTATTATTCCGAAAGGAAAGTTATTGGAAATTTTTGGTTTTATTTTTTAAATGAATCTGAACTAAGGGAAATATTCAAAGACCAGAATGTAAAATACATTGTTATATTTGATAGTCAAGTAGTGCTAGATGAAGAATGGGAAAATTTCTGTTGGGTACCTGAATCATTTGCTAAAAAAATTAGAAAAATTTATCCTGAAGTATATAAGACGTCCTTTAATGATATCAGAATTTATAAAGTTTGAGTAAAAAAAGAAAATGAAGATTTTATTAATTAATGATTATTTAATTGAATTTGGTGGAGCAGAAAAAATTTTTTTTGACACAAAAAGGCTACTTGAAGAAAAATGACATATTGTAAAAATTTTAGGTTCATATAAAAAAGAAAATATCATTTCTTTTTTTAGTAGGTTGTTTAGTTTAAAGTATTACTTTAAAACAAAAAAAATAATAGAAAAATTTAGACCAGATATAGTTCATTGCCACGGTTTTTCCAGAGTTGTTTCACCGTCGCCAATCTTAGCTGCAAAGAAATGTGGTGTACCCGTCATAGTAACTCTTCATGATTTCCATATGGTTTGTCCGAAAACTTGGATGATTTATAGAGATAAAAAACCTTGTAAATATTGTTTTGGGTGGAAGTGTGTAATTTCAAATTGCTATACTCAAAAAATGGGAATTATAAATTTTCCATATCACTGGTTAAAATGGTTAAAAGTATGGTTACATAGAATAATAATAAAAAGATATGCAGATTATTTTGTTTATCCATCTAAAATTTTAACTTACTGGGCTAAAAAAAATCTAAAAACTGACAATATCAGCTATATTTCTAACTTCGTTGATATTAAAATAAATAAAAATCAAAAAATAAACAAAAGAGGTAATCAGTTTTTATTTGTTGGCCGATTAAGTAAGGAGAAAGGAATTGATATCTTAATTAAAGCTGTAAAATTAGTAAAAGAAAAATTTCCAGATATTGAAGTAAAAATAATTGGGGATGGACCAGAAAGAGAAAATTTAAAAAATTTAACTAAAATATTAAATATAGACAATAACATCAAATTTTTAGGCAGAATCCCTAAAGAAGAACTCCAAGATACTATCAGGAAAGTTTGGCTGTAGTTTCACCAAGTATTTTGATGGAAAACTGCCCCCTCGTTGCTTTGGAAGCGATGAAAAACAAAAAGCCAATTATCGCAAGTAATCTTGGAGGAATTCCAGATTTAATTAACCATGGTAAAAATGGATATTTATTTGAAATAGGTAATTATAAGAAAACAGCAAAATACATTAAAAAACTGTACAACGACCCAGAATTATCAATTAAATTAGGAGAGTACAGATTTTAAAAAATTTAAAAAAGAACTTAATAAAGAAGAATACTATAAGAAATTGATGGAGATTTATGAGAGTGTTCTTAACATTGGTTAATCTAGAGTAGCCCCAATTATTATTTCTTTAAAATAATTATCAATAATTGGACAAAAATATTCTTATTAATCTCTGTTTTAAAGTAATTTTTTTGAATGGATAATGGGCATAGATAAATTTTTTAATTTTAAAACTGTATCTTTTCAATAAACTTTTATCTTGTCTGGCAAATAAAATAAAACATGCTCAGGATTTATACTGGGATTATTTATTCTATGGATAATAATAGACATAAATTTTTATAGGCTAAAAGCGTTTGATATGATTAAAATAAATAAGCCGTTATTTTTTATATGGTTTTTGGCATTTTCTAAAAATTAACCTAGATTACTCAAATATTCTATCAACTTCCGAGCAAACACCACCTTATCTTCTCGCTATGGCTCTATCAAAAAGTCAAGAAACCGTAGTAAGAGCTTATGTTTAAACCTCCTTGCTCTTGAACATTGGGGGGATTAATCCCATCTTGATTTTGTTTATCACCTAGTTCACTTGGTTCGCCTTGTTCTCTACCTTCGGTGGCACTGTTAGACATGTCTGGAACTAGCTAGTTTATGATATAAGCATGACAACCGCTCTGAAGTATACTAATATTCTGGGAAAGGCAAATTTGTCCCTTTTTGAATTTATGGATTTTTCTCCAAATTGTGTGGGCATACTACATTATATTGCATGGTAGCAGCAATGATTAGCATATTGGTGTGAAAAAGGGGTTCCTCACCCAATGGTAGGTTTAAGCCACAACAATTTACATTCTCTTACCTCTTTATTGTCTTTGGTATATTGCTGTTTATTGCCTGCTTTAGTCACGATATTTGGGTTAAATATAACCAAGAAATGCGATATTTATCTTTCAGCCATTACTCTGGATGGTCTCGTGCTATATTACCTTTTTCACCACTGGCATAAGAAAGTAGGCATCGCTCTTATAGCTCTCCTCCTTATAACTCCAGCAACTATTGGGGTATTCAATACATTCCCTCCTCCAATAGTGAGCGTAAGCAATTCTCAGGTTACCTATATGGAAATGACCGGAATGGAATTGTTCTTAGATCATCGGAGGGATTCCCTTCTTATTGATAAATGAGGTCTGTCACAGCATCAGTTTTTGTGCACGTCCTTTACGGAATTGCAATGTGTTTATCCAACATTCGATACCAAGTCCCTTTGACAGATCACTTTGCTTATGCTGAGAATGAGGAGTATGGTGAGTCTTATGTGTAGGACAGGTATTTTGTGGAAAATAAGCTCTTTTGGATAGCTTACCCCTAAAGTATTCCTTGAATATGAGAGCTTATGGTAATTTACGCCTGAGTACTTCCATAGATTAGACAATGAGGATCTCCTTGCGAGCAAGCTCTACTCCAATGGAGAGTTCTTGGTTTACTATGTCGAAGGGTATAGACACTGTTTTTCCCTAAAAAAATTTATTTAATCGAGGTCGACACATCAATAGAGCTACCCACTCCAGGTCTACTTTTAGGTAACTGCAAGCTATCCCTATTAATGCCATGATTTTCCTGGAAAGAGTGCTCTTGTCCAAGGCTTGTCTAAAGTTTTTTCTGGCTTCTCTCCATTTACTTTGACTTAACTTTATCCTCCCTAAGGCAAAATGGGCTGAGGCAATGTTATGTTGATACCTATTTAATAACTTGTTAGTACTAATGCCTAGTGAATTCCTTAATTCCTGTGGTAAGTGCCCCACAAAGAATATTGAACATCTATTATGCGCTTTTACTATCTGCATTATTATTGCTATTGATGCTTGGTCTCTATATCGTCTCCAATACCCCAATATTTCATCAATAGGGTAAAATTCACCAATCAGACTAATCTCTAGTCAGGTGGGGAAGTCAACATAAGGTGTATACCTCGGGTTGCTTAAATCCTCCAACAGATAGTAAAGCGTCTTTGCAACACATTGCTGCGCATGCTGGAATAAAGTTATGAAAAAGTAGTTTTCTTAGTACTTCTATTCTTGTTCTATTCTTAAACCAGCTGAGGCTTTTGGAAATAATCCACAAGGTCTTACCCCTACTATTTGTAACAGCTGCTTTTCCCCAGCTTAATACTACCTCTTTTCTCTCGAAAGCAGGGAATTGTTTTTCCAACTTATCAGCTGGCCAGAAATCATTGCCCTCTAAGACAGCAATAAGCTCACCTTGAGAGATTTGCAGAGCCTTGTTATAAGTCTCGCCCAACCTCCAATGCCAACATTATCCTGCCTAATATAATTAATTCTTTCATCTTTATATTGTGTCATTATATCCCTTGTCTTATCGATGGAACCATCGTCGATGATTATCTACTCCCAATTAGGATATGTTTGTGCTAAAACACTTTCAATGCACTTTCCTATGAACTCCTCATGGTTATAGGTAGGTGTTATAATAGAAATCAAAGGCTGTTTCTTCACATTACACTACCCTCCTACATTTGTTTCTTTCGTTCTTTTTAATTTTTCACTGTCTATCCATGTCCTCTCATCCGTTCCAGGTGAGGATTGTGATTGAGACTTTAGGATTCATTTTTTCACCATATAATCTGTGATATTTCTTATTTTTAGATAAATTTTTATAACCTCATTATAAACACCCTGTCCAAAAGACGATAAAAGAACAATTAATAACAATTTAATGTTGAATGGATATGCTTTAACAGCTTTTATAAGATAAATCCTTCCTTTTTTGATATTATTATTTGAACTTAGAAGAATACCAAGTCTTAAACAATGCCCTGATAACGATTTTTTATCTTTAATGAAGTCCTCAAAATGCTTTGCCAAAATAATTTCCAACGCTTTAATATGAGCCTCACGGTCAGCAGAGATACTATTTGATGTATAATATAAATTTAGCAATGGTTCATCTATGTATTTAAAGTTGTAAAATTTCGAGACTCTTATAAATAATTCCCAATCTTGTAGCCTGGATAAATTTTCTTCAAACACTCCTGATTTTTTAAAACATTTTTTTCTTATTACTACACTCTGAGTAGTTACAAAGTTTCCTTTAAGAAGTTCTTTATGTATGTTACCTTCTTTTTGAGTAACCCAAGAAAATGGGATATGGATTTTTTTATTACCCTTTATTCTCAAGAAATCTGTATAAACCACTCCCACCTCTGGCGGTGCATTTTCAAAGACTTTCATCTGCTTTTCCAACTTTTCTGGTAACCATTCATCATCACTATCTTGGAAAGCAATATATTCACTCTTGGCTGCTTTTATTCCAATATTTCTAGCTGCTGCAGCTCCTTTGTTTTTCTCGTGCCGAATATATCCTATTCTTTTATCCTTAAAACCCCTCACAATTTCTTCTGTATCATCCGTTGAGCCATCATCCACCACAATTATTTCAAAATCCTGATAGGTTTGATTCAAAACGCTCTGAATAGCCCTTCCTATTAGATACGCCCGATTATAGGTTGGAATGATTACGCTCACAGTTGGCTTATTTTTGACTTCTACCATAATTGCCTCTGCATTTTCCTTAATATAAAAAACCTATGATAAGGATGTTCAAATATTCTATATGTTCGTTCAATATTAAATCCTTCTTTTTAATGTTGTTTGTAATTATATCTAAAGGATAGCTTTTCTTTCCCATTTCTCAGTAATGCTCTCCATGGAATTTGTGAATTTGCTTTTTTATTAATAAGAGTGTGAGCATTTTTATTCCTCCAATTTTTGGAATTTGCATACTAACAAATATCCTTTTCTATTTTTATGAAAGTAACGGTCTAACCTTACTGTAATAAAAAATATGAACGGTTTTAGAAGCGAAAAACCTTTTATACCATATGTAATATCAGTAGCAATAGAACTGAATTTCTTCAGCGCATATTCATAGTGAGTAATCTTGAAAAAGGGAGAGGTTTTCTTTTTTAGTTTGCCAACAGAATAATTCCTAAAATGTCCCATCTCTTTCATTGCATCTTCTTCAGTTGCTTCTAACCAACTCTTACCTCTAAATGACGTGTTACTGTAAAGGAAGTATGGTATTAGTTTCCTTAGGATTCTCTGTTCCCAGAATAATTTAGCACTGTTGGTAGCGCCATATGGCACAGAAAGTATCAACTTCCCAGATCTTTTTAACATTCTACCAAATTCTTGGAACACACTTTCATCATCCTTGATATGTTCTAATGTGTCCAACGAAATTATTTGGCTAAAAGTCTTATCTTCAAAGGGTGCATTGGTCAAGTCCCCTATCACAAAATCGATTTTTACTCCTTCTTCCTCTGCTTTTTTGCGCGCTAACATGATCTCTTCTTCAGATATATTAATACCTATCACTTTTACGCCTTTCTTTTTGAGTTCGATGGTT
>Ga0209979_1003018_pt1 | contig 15289 bp, 13 predicted proteins | sample AnhtaG_FD_183114 | JGI IMG/M metagenome (GOLD analysis project Ga0209979, IMG submission 183114) | Deep subsurface microbial communities from Anholt, Denmark to uncover new lineages of life (NeLLi) - Anholt_01485 metaG (SPAdes) (version 2) | ecosystem: Environmental > Aquatic > Marine > Oceanic...
ATCAGCTAAATATTAAATATATTTTACTGCACAGAAATTTTAATCCTCCAAAGATGTTAAGAAATATAATTTCAAATGATTGTGACCTAGCATATCAGGATAGATATGAATTATCTCTGTACAGAATTCGTGAAAAAGAATTGGATAACGTAATTATTAAAAGAGATTTAGATATAGCAAACCTCGAAAACATATTTGTAAATGATTCTCTTTTAAGGAATGGCTCTTTTGAAAATTGGACTAAAGGTCCATTTAAAACACCTGATTTTTTTGAAGGGGCTGACCACATTTTCAGGGAAGAGAAAGAAATAATAGTAGGTAAATATTCAGCAAAAATAATAGGGGATAATTTTAATTTCTTTCAGTATTTGCCTGATTTTGAGGATTATAGAGGAAAAAAATTTACATGCTTCGCTTGGGTTAGGGCATCCGTTCCCAATAAATACAGGATACAAATATATGATGGTATTGATTTCAGTTTTTCTCTTAAGCATTCAGGAACAAATAGTTGGGAACTACTTCAAGCAAACCATACAATCAATCCTCATGCAAAATTTGTGAAGGTGAGGGTTATTCAAGCTGCGAAAACCGGAAAAATTGATGATGTTGTCTATATAGATGGAGTTCTACTAGTAGAAGGCTACTTGAATATTTCCGATTTGTATTCATTACATAAAAAAAAAGGAAAATAATTTAACCAATTACCTTTCTCAAAATTCTTCTCTTCTATCTTAATTTTTAAGTTTTATTTTACAAATGTTTAACATTAAATTAAGTCCTTTTCTAAAAAACATTGTTACGACAACAATAACTTCTTTTATCACAATTATATCCATGATCTTTATCATGCGTTTTTTAGCTAGAGGTCTGGGTCCAGAAGAGTTTGGGGCATACTCTCTCGCGAGAAGAATTATATCAAATATCATACCTCTCGCTACTCTCTCAATAGATCTTGCTCTGGTACGTTATATTGCGATGACCAATAAGAAGAGACTTCAGGGTTCATATGTTGTTTCTTCAATTATTTCAACAGGAACAGTATTAGTTATGCTTTTAATAATTGCAGTTTCTGCAAGTAAACAACTATCTTTTTTGATATTTCATAGTAATGAATATTTAAAGTTGTACTATGCTTCCCTTTTTATGTTAGGGGGTTATGGCATTTTTATCATAGCCTATGCTTTTTTTCGAGGTATGCAAAAATTTAATGCAGCAAACTCATTACAACTGTGTTTAATAGCCGTTATACCACTAATAGTTTCATACAATTTTGCTTATAAAAAAAATTCATCACTAATTATGTTTTTAATGGGCTTAGCTCTCTACCTCTCCATTATTCCTTTAGTCCTGATAATTAAAAAAACAAAACTGCCGGGATTAAGCGATGTCATCTCATCAATAAAAACTCTCCTTAAATACAGCCTCCCTAGAGTTCCAGCCGGATTTTTCCTTGCAGGACTACTTACGCTTGGCCCTTTGCTTGCTGGACTCATTTTGGGATTGGAAGAAGCTGGATATTTTGTTGTCGGGCAATCTGTTTTTAGGATTATGGAATCTGCTATTGTGGGATTTGGGCTTGTGGCACTTCCAAAGGTTTCGCAATTATTAGCCGAAAATAATACAGAGTTTTTAAAATCGAAAATTGAAGATATATTGATTATGATCTTTCAATTAGGACTTTTTGTTACGATTCATATATTTATATGGTCAAAAGAAATTGTACTTGTATGGCTTGGCTCCGAATATATAGATGCAGTTCCTGTCATGAAAATAATAATCTTATCCCTTGGCCCATACTTGGGATATGTGATACTCCGTTCTATTGTTGATGCCATTGAGGTCAAAGCAATAAATACCTTTAATCTTTCCATATCGCTAGTAATTGCTGCTGTCACATCAATTATTTTTATTTATACTGGATTTGGAATTATTGGGCTTGCAATAGGCACTACTACAGGATTTGTAATTCTTGGTATTATGACCTGCTTTTATCTCTTGAAGCGCTATAAAATCTCGTTTGATAATTTTATGCTTCCATGGGTAATATTGTTGAACACTTTATTTGCTTGCTCTGTTATTTTAATTAAACAATTTATTGATCCATTTCTAAACCAATCTAATATATTAATTGTAGGTTTTTTCATTGAAGGTATACTTTTTTTGTGTTATTTGTACTTTTTCCATAAGAAAAAAATCCGGTGGTTTTCAGAACTGAAGAAACGAATATTTTGCTGAAACTTGATTAAAACCAATCCAGCTCGTTGTATTTATTAAAAATAATGGATCGTAGCTTAATTATAATTTTGATTAAGGACTATTTTTAAATGGTAAATTATTTAAAAGCAGTAAATAAAAATTTGTTAATAAATCTTGCTCAAAACATAAAAAAAACAAAGCAAGAAAATCTTCTAATCTGCCTATTTATTTTAGTCATTGGAATAATATTTGGAAAATTGATTGGTATTCTTTTTGCCTTTGCTTTGATTATTATTTCTTTTTGGCGACACGAGTTGGCTTTAGTCTTAATTTTTTTTAGTGGGTTTTTAAAAAGTATAGAATTTTTCCAATATCTGCCAATCGATTTTACAGTATTGGCTGTATTCTTATTATTTACAATATCTTGTACAAGGATAATTAAAAAAGAGAAATTATCAAAACTCAATTATCTGGATTACCTAATAATACTCCAAGGACTTCTGGTTCTTTTTTCAGTTGTGTTTATCTCCAGTAGGACCCGGCTGAATTGGTGGGATTCAGGAAGGTTCATCGTGTTCAATTTATCTCTTTATTTTGGTCTCTTTCTTCTTTCCGTAAAACGCAAGGAGATTATCACTATTATACATTGGATCTTATTTGGAATAATGGTTATCGCTTCTTCAGCGTTTCACAACTTAATCTTCGGTAAAATTTCCTCCTGGCACCTCACCTCTTTTGGAGAAAGCTATTCCAGCCTAGGCTTAATGATTGGTCTAGGAATCATATTCTTCTTTCACAAAATTCTCTGTTTCGACAAAAATTCTAATCAAAAAGTGTTTAAATTTATACTATTCGGGCTATTAATTTTTACTCTTGCCTTCCTTCCTTCTAGACATATTCTTTTATCATTAGCTCTCACTATCTTATCTGCTATTTTTCTAAAAAATCTCTTAAAACACCGATCGCTTTTCCTTTGTGTTTTACTCTTTTCCCTAATTTCTTATTCTATTGGAACACTTATTGCTAATTTTCAAGGCATTGATGTTAAGAGGACCTGGTCGTATAAAGGAGCGTATGCTGTAAGTTATTTCGACCGTTTAGATTACACAAAAAATACAATCGAACTCTTCAAGAAAAATCCAATCTTTGGAATCGGAATGGGTGAATTTATGTACCTTCACGGAGGAAAAGGAAATTATCCGCACAATCTCTTTTTAGAATCCTTAGTTTCATTTGGAATTTTTGGCATATTAATTTTTTGGCCAGCCTTTCTATTCTCCTTTAAGAATTCTATAAATATTTTAAGAAATCAAAATCTAAAAAACGTAGAGATTGTAGCATTATGGTTTATCTTCTTCTTCTTTGACTCTATGTTCAGTGGAAGTCTTTCTGATCTTCGAACACTATGGCTTTTCATGGGAATTCTGAGTGTTTTGTACTACTCATATCAAAGGAAGCTAAAATGACAAATAATTATAGAATTTGCAGAAGATGCATTATGGATACAACAAATCCGGATATTGAATTTGATGAAAATGGAGTATGCAATCACTGTAGAGAATATGACGAAAGAGCAAAAAAAGAATTGTATCTTAATGAAGGCGGGCAAAAAAAACTAAATCGTTTAGTTAATAAGATAAAAGAGAGCGGAAAAAATGAAAAATACGACTGTTTGATAGGACTCAGTGGCGGGACAGATAGCACAATGGCTTTGTACACAATCAAGAAACTAGGTTTGAGGCCACTAGTAGTCCACTTAGATAATGGATGGAACACTAAATTATCTGTAAGAAACATAGAGAAGGTTGTAAAAAAGTTAAATATAGATCTGTACAAATTCGTGCTTGATTGGGAAGAATTCAAGGATTTGTATTTATCATTCCTAAAATCATCTATTGCAAATGCTGAAATACCAACCGACCATGCAATAGTAGCATTTCTTTACCATACAGCTTCAGAAAAAGGAATTAAATATATCATTAGCGGAGGAAATATTGTTACCGAGGCAATAATGCCAGACAGCTGGATGTATGACTCAAAAGACTTGAGACTTATAAAAAGCATTCATAAAAAATATGGAAAAATCAAATTAAAAAGCATTCCCACTCTCACTCTTCTGGAATGGATCTACTACACTTTTGTTAGGAGAATAAATTATTTCCCAGTTTTGAACTATATTCCTTATGTTAAAAAGGATGCCATGCATTTCCTTGAAAAAGAATTTGACTGGAAACCTTATGGACATAAGCATCATGAATCAATCTACACCCGTTTCTTTCAGGGCTATATTCTCCCCAGAAAATTCAATATTGACAAAAGAAAAGCTCATCTATCCACCCTAATTTGTTCTGGTCAAATGACAAGAGAGGAGGCACTGGAAGAAATGAAACGTGATATTTATCCATCGGAAGAAATGCAGAAGGATAAAGAAGCTGTCATAAAAAAATATGGCCTTACTGAAAAAGAGTTTGAAAAAATTATGTCAGAACCAGTAAAAACCTTCAGGGATTATCCTAATAACAACTTTTTATTTGAAAAACTCAATTTTTTTGTAAAATTAGCAAGGAAAATGGCAACTCGCAATTAGGCTGATGAAGAATTTCTTGGCGATAAAATGAAAAAAGTAAACCTCCACATGTACCCGTCTAGCATAAAACACGAAACCAGGATATTAAAAGTAACAAAAAGTCTCGCTGATTCAGGAATGTTTAATAAAATATATATTGTAGGAATAGGGGAAAGTAATTTAAAGGAACATGAAAAACTGGACAGTAAGAGAGAAGTATGGAGAGTTCCTCTCAAAACGCACAATTTTTCTAACAAATCCCTTGGGAAAATTATTAAATATACTGAATGGCAGCTAAAGGTTTTTTTAAGATTTAAAAAGGAAAATATTACGTTTGTTAACTGTCATTGTTTATCGACATTACCAATAGGATTTTTTTTCAAATTGTTTGTAAAATCTAAATTAGTCTATGACACCCATGAACTTGAAACAGAAGTAATCGAGTCAGTGGGAATAAGAAAAAAGATAAATAAGGTGATTGAAAAAATATTTATACAATTTGCAGATGTTATCTTCGTTGTGAGTGATTCAATAGCTAACTGGTATAAAAATCAATACAATTTAAAGGAAGTCTATGTAATCAGAAATGTTCCCTATAGACATTCGAGTAACAGTGAAAATTCAGATGTATTCAAAGCGAATTTTAACATCCGAGACGATGAGTTGCTTTTTATCTATCAAGGTCTTCTCTCAGAGGGTCGGGGCGTTGAGATTCTCTTAAACACCTTTTCAAAAGTTGATAAAAAAAAGCATATTGTTTTTATGGGAAAGGGATTTTTAGAACACTTAATCAGAAAATATGAATATAACTTTTCAAATATACATTTTCATCCTTCTGTTATACCGGAAGACGTCATTCATTACACAAAAAGTGCCGATGTTGGAATTTCTTTAATAGAGAATGTTTGTTTAAGTTATTTTTACTCTTTGCCGAATAAAGTATTTGAATATATCTTAAGTGGATTACCTATAATTGTAAGCGACTTTCCCGATATGGGCAAGATAGTAGATGAATACAAATGCGGATGGAAGGTTCCTGTAGCTGAAAAGTCAGTCATTGATTTAATAAACGATATATCCAAAGAAGATGTTCAAGAAAAAAGGAATAATGCCCTTAATTGTATAGATAAATTCGGGTGGGATAAAGAAGAGGAGAAACTGCTAAAAGCATATAGCCATCTGCGTAACATGTAATATCTTGAATCCTATAAATCTAATAAAACTACCTGGATTCAGAAAGCAGAACTTTAAATTGAGCAGGCAAAGCTGATATGAGCAACATATATTTTGTCTCAATCATCATCCCTTGCCATAATGAAGGAGAGTTCATCAGCAGATGTCTAGACTCTATAACTGTCCAAAACTTCCCCAAGGATAAACTGGAGGTTTTGGTCGTAGATGGAATGAGCGATGATAAAACTAGGGACATTCTGAAGAACTATACCCAGAAATACTCATATATCAAGCTGTTAAATAATGAAAAGAAAATTACTCCATCTGCATTAAATATTGGAATCGAAAATTCAAAGGGAAATCTCGTCCTGTGGATGAGCGGCCATAACGAATATGAGAAAGAATATGTTTCAAAATGTGTGAAATATTTAAAGAAATTTAAAGCAGATGCTGTAGGCGGGATCATTAAGACATGCCCTAGAAAAGACAATCTCATCGAAAAGTCAATCTGCTCTGCAATATCTCATCCATTTGGTGTTGGAAAATCGATACATAAGATTGGCTCTAATAACCCGCAGTGGGCTGATACTGCTTTTGGAGTCTGCTATAAAAGGGAAATATTCAATGCAGTTGGAATTTTTAACGAAAATCTTGTTAGAGGTCAAGACATGGAGTTTAGTTTAAGGCTAAAGAAAGCCGGTCTCAGGACTTTATTAGTTCCGGATATCGTAAGTTATTATTATCCCCGTTCAAATTTTATATCCTTTATAAAACATAATTTTAAAAATGGCGTCTGGGCAATCCTTCCCTTTAAATACACTTCAATGATGCCTGTCTTATGGAGACATTTAGTACCGTTTGTATTTGTTTCAAGTTTAATAATATCTGGGGTACTATCAATTCTTTTTCAGGTTTTCTTTTGGCTTTTTTGGCTTATAATTGGATTATATTCCCTATGTAGCATCTATTCCTCTACAAAGATATCTATCAAAGAAAGAGATTTAAGATATTTATTGTTTATGCCAATAATATTTAGTTTATTACATATAGGCTATGGTCTAGGGTCATTGTTTGGAATGATGAATGTGATAGTATCAAGACAGTTTTGGATAAATCGATTTAGCAAATAAAAAACTCTCAAAGAATTCCTTTAAAGGAAGATTTGAAGTATGCTTAAACGTCTTTTTGATATCATGTTATCTAGCTTGGGCATTGTTGTTCTATCTCCGGTTTTCATACTTAGTGCCGTAGTCATCAAGTTAGATTCTAAGGGACCTGTCTTTTTTATGGGGAAGAGAGTGGGAAAATTTGGAAAACCCTTTAAGATGTATAAATTCAGGACTATGGTGAAGGAGGCAGAAAAATTAGGAGGCCCATCAACTTCAGATGACGATGCGCGTCTCACAAATATTGGAAAAATCGTCAGGAAGTATAAGCTTGATGAATTACCCCAGCTTATTAATGTTCTAAAAGGTGAGATGAGTTTTGTAGGGCCACGACCGGAAGTTCCGATGGAAGTAAAAACCTATAATGATGAAGAAAAAAGAATTTTAACTGTTAAACCAGGGATCACAGATTATGCTTCTTTAACATTTCATAATGAAGGAGAAATTTTGAAAGGGAGTGAGGATCCCCATCAGGCTTATAGAGAAAAAATCCGTCCTGAAAAACTCAGGCTCGGCTTAAAATATGTTGACAGCCAGTCTTTCCGGGTAGACATAAAAATAATTATCCAGACTCTCTCAGCTCTTATAAGGACAAGAACATAAGATGGATAATAAAAACGAAGATTATTTTATCGCTTTATCCAAAAAGGTAAGGAAAAAAACTCTTGAAATAGTCCATAAGACTAAAAGTCCACATGTTGGATCCTCCTTATCCTGCGTGGAGATCTTAGTGAGCTTATATTTTAAGGTTCTTAACGTTTCTCCCGATGACCCTGCCAATCCAAACAGAGACAGGTTTATTTTGAGTAAAGGGCATGGCTGCCCTGCCTTCTATAGTGTTTTAGCGGAAAAAGGATTCATGAACGAGGAAGACCTGCAGGGATTTGCTGTTAATGACGGAGTGCTGGAACAGCATCCAAATAGAGATATAAAAAAAGGCATAGAAATATTTGCCGGTTCGCTGGGACATGGTCTTTCAATTGGTGCAGGTATGGCGCTTGCTGCAAAAAGGGACAGAAAGGATTATGAAATTTATGTGCTTATGAGCGATGGAGAGTTGAATGAAGGCTCTGTCTGGGAAGCAGCAATGTTCGCCGCTCATCATAATCTGGACAACCTTACGGCAATTGTAGACTGCAATAAGATCCAGGCACTGGGCTGTACTAAGGATATAATCAACTTAGAACCTTTATCTTTAAGGTGGTCGTCCTTCGGTTGGGCAACAAGTGAAGTTGACGGACATGATTTCAGCCAGCTTTTTGACACATTTGAAAATATTCCTTTCTCCACAGGCAAACCAAATATTATTATTGCAAACACCGTCAAAGGGAAAGGAGTCTCCTTTATGGAAGACAAATTGCTCTGGCATTACCGCTCGCCAGATGACGAAGAATATAAAAAGGCTTTAGAGGAGCTTTCTGAGTGAGAGTAGCATTTTTTAAAGCCATAGAGCACAAAGCCAGCTCACATGATAATATTTATTTACTTACCGGGGATCTGGGTTTTAAGTTATTCGATGACTTTAGAGCGAAACATCCGGAGAGATTTATTGATGTCGGAGTAGCTGAATCAAACATGAGTGGTATTGCCGCCGGACTATCCCTCTCCGGAAAAAATGTTTACTGTTATTCGATTATCCCGTTTTTAATAATGAGGGCTTACGAACAAATCAGGAACGATATAGCGTATCAGAATTTGAATGTAAAACTAATCGGTGCCGGAGGAGGATTTACTTATGGTTTGGAAGGCTTTACACATTATGGGCTGGAGGATTTAGCCATAATGAGGATGCTGCCTAACATGTCAGTAGTTGTTCCTGCAGACCCGATAGAAGCCAGTGCTCTTGCAGAAGCTTCGGTAGAATACGAAGGACCTATTTATATAAGACTGGGAAGAACCGGAGAACCTTCCATTCATACTAAGCCTGTCGATTTTAAGATCGGGCAGCATATAATGCTGAATGAAGGAAAAGACGTTGCTATCTTTGCAACCGGCAACATGGTTTATATATCTAAGTTTGTGATAGAAAAATTAAAACAGGATGGAATTAAAACAACTCTAATAAACATGCATACAATAAAACCTCTGGATAAAGATATAATCCAGCAGGTAGCATCAACGCATAATGCTATTTTTACTGTAGAGGAACATTATGTCCACGGAGGATTGGGTTCGGCTGTGGCAGAAGTTTTAATAGAATCAGGATATAAGGGGAGATTCGAAAGAATGGGCATTCCTGAGAAACTTGAAAAATATATAGGGAAAGCAGATTTTTTGAGAAGTAAATACGGTTTATCAGAAGAAGGCATTTATGAACGCATTTTACGCGGACTAAAGGAGACATAAAATGGATGTGGAAACTAAAGATAAAAAAGCTACTCAAGTGCGTTTTGTCGACCCCGGTAAAAATTATGAAATGATAAAAAGCGAGATAGATGCAGTATTTGTTGATGTGCTCTCAAAAGGCAATTTGATCATGCGTGAGGAACTCGAAAGTTTTGAGAAAAATCTCGCTTCTTTTGTTGGCACAAAATACGCTGTTGGCCTTGGCAGCGGATATGATGCACTTCTTATATCATCAATAGCTGCAGGTGTTGGACCCGGGGATGAAGTTATTGTCCCAGCTCATACATTTGTGGCGACTGTTTCTGCGGTTGTAAATGCCGGAGGAACACCAATACTGGTGGATGTGGATAAAGACTACAACATAAACACTGGCAAGATTGAAGAAGTTATTACAGAAAAGACAAAAGCTGTTCTCCCGGTTCACCTCAACGGAAGAATGTGCGATATGAAGGCGATTGTTGCCATTGCAGAAAAACATAACCTTGCTATTATCGAGGATGCATGCCAGTCATTAGGAGCATCTTTTAAAGATAAAAAAGCAGGGTCATTTGGACTAGCCGGATGCTGGAGTTTTTACCCTTTTAAAATCCTCGGAGGTTACGGAGAAGGGGGAGCTATCACCACAGATGACCCGGAAGTTGCCAGGATAGCGAGTTTGTACAGGTACAACGGTGAAGATAAAGAAACAGGCGCATATCATTATCATGGAGCGAGCTGTCTTTTGGATAATCTTCAGGCTGCTTTCCTGGATGTAAAACTCAGGCACCTGCCGGATTGGATAAAACGGCGGCAGCAGATAGCCGGGCAGTACAGAAATGGCCTGGTTGGAATCGAAGAACTTACCCTCCCCCATTTTGAGAAAATGGAAAAAATGGGGACAGGCCCCATTTCTACATACCCCATTTCCAAAGAAGAAGTAAATCCCCCTTATTCTGAAGACAACAGGTTTGTCGATGTCTATCAGAATTATGTGATAAGAACTCAGAATAGGGATGCGCTATTCGATTATTTAAAAGAAAACGGAGTCGAACCACTTGTTCACTGGAGAATACCATATTACCGCTATAAAGAACTTAACCTGGAGGACAGAGGTTTTCCTGAGACAGAAGCCATCTGCCGGGAAGTAATATCATTACCCATGAATGTTGAAATCACAAACGAAGAAGTCGACTATGTAGTAACCTGCATCCGCAACTTTTTTAAAAAATGAAACAAATCGGAGTAAACAATATAATTAAATTGTGGACTTGATGAATCAAGCCCCTACAAAAACAATGACTATACATATTGTGAGATTGCCACACTACGTTCGCAATAAAAATAAAAAGGGGTCGCGTCTCAACATTTGACATTTCGTAAATGGGGACAGGCCCCATTTCTCCATAAATAAATGACTGTACAAATTGTGGGTTTGATGAATCAAACCCCTACAAAAACAATCAAGCCTCTGTAAATAAATGACTATACAAATTGTGGACTTGATGAATCAAACCCCTACAAAAACAATGACTTTAACCATATACTGGAGCAAAAGACATGAAAGAAAACAATAAATCTTTTGATACACTGGTAAACAACTTAGACACCTTGCTTGCTCCCTGCCTGGCACAGGATTGGCCCAACCTCTCTGTTGATCGTGCTGAAGGCTGCTATTTATACGGCCGTGATGGCCGCAAATACGTCGATTTCCTAGCCGGTTTTGGCGCCTGTAATGTCGGGCACAATCATCCCCGCGTTGTTGCCGCTGCACAAGCTCAAATGTCAAAGATGATCCATACTGCTATCGGAGTTACTAATTATGAGTCCCTTCTGTATTTAGCAGAGGAATTGGGCAAGGTTGTACCAGGAGAGTCAAACGTCTTCTTTTTTGGCAACAGCGGAGCAGAAGCAGTGGATGGCGCCATCAAACTCGCCCGCTACTATACAAGACGAAGAGGGATTATTTCTTTTATCGGAGGATTTCACGGCAGGTCTGTAGGAGGCACATCAGTAAGTACCTCAAAAGCCAAATACCGTACTGGATATGGCTCCCTCCTTCCAGATGTTTATTTTGCTCCGTTCCCTTATCCATTCCGTTCAAAAAACCCAGAAAATCCGGAAGAATGTTCTCAGGCTGCCCTTGATGAGCTTCTGAATGTATTTGAGTATATTATAGAGCCTGAGGAAGTCGCTGCGTTGTTAGTTGAGCCTGTTCAAGGTGAAGGAGGATATATTATTCCACCTCAAAGCTGGTTAGCTGAACTGCGCAAGATCTGTGACAAATACGGCATTCTGCTCGTCTTTGATGAAGTGCAAACAGGTTTCGGGCGTACCGGCGAATGGTTCGCTGCGGATACATTTAATATTCAGCCTGATATATTTGCCATAGCTAAAGCAATTGCCAATGGCCTTCCCCTGGGAGCTACTGCCGCCCGTGCTGAGATAATGAAAGCCTGGGGACCTGCATCTCATGGAACCACATGTGGCGGAAATCCTGTCTCATGTGCTGCCGCACTTGCGGTGCTCGAGATAATCCAGGAAGAAAATCTGCTGGAGAATGCACGAAAGCAAGGCGCATATTTATTAGATAAATTACAGGACTTAAAAACAAAGGCACCTATTATAGGCGATGTCCGTGGAGTAGGACTTATGACTGCTGCAGAGTTTGTAAAACCTGATACTGATAAAGAACCTAACACGGAAGCAGCCCGGCGTGTCCTGCATATCGCGCTTGATAAAGGATTATTACTCTACCCATGCGGTCACTGGAGCCAGACTATTCGTCTGATCCCTGCTCTTAACGTGACTCAAGCCCAGATCGACGAGGGATTTAAAATCTTTGCAGAAGCAGTCCTGAAAACACAGAAGGAACAGTAAATGGAAGAAGATTATTCAATTGTCACAGAACTGCCAGGCTTTAAGGGCTCAAAAGAACAATTAACAAGACTTTATCAGCGTTACCGGTTTGCTCGCGATTTCTGTAAAGATAAGGAAGTCTTAGAGGTGGCATGCGGCGGTGGAATGGGATTGGGTTATTTAGCTAAAGTGGCTAAAAAAGTCATCGGTGGAGACCTAGATAAAGAAATTTTAAAACATCCCCTTGAGCGTTATGATGGGAGAGGCAAGATAGAAATTAAAGAATTTGATGCCCAGACCCTTCCTTTTGAAGATAAAAGCTTTGATGTTGTGATCTTATACGAAGCTATATATTATCTGACTGAACCAGAAAAGTTTGTGAGTGAAGCTCACCGTGTTCTAAGAGATGACGGAGTGCTTTTAACCTGTACTGCAAACAAAGATTGGGCTGATTTTAATCCGTCGCCATACAGCACTAAATACTTTTCAGCTCAGGAATTGTATTCTTTGCTGAAACGGAAATTTACTCAAATCAAAGTCTTCGGAGCTTTCCCTGTCTCTGAGAGCGGCGTTAAAAACAAAATCGTTTCTTTAATAAAAAGGACTGCTGTTAGCCTCCATCTCATTCCAAAAACAATGAAAGGTAAAGAAATATTTAAAAGGCTCTTTTTTGGAAAACTCTTAACTTTACCTGCAGAAATAGAGGACGGGGAATTCGAATATTCTCCTCCGGAGGCAATTTCAAGTGATTCTCCCAACAGCCTTTATAAGGTCTTATTTTCTGTAGCTAATGTTTGAGTAAGTTTAGAGTTAAACTTCAAGCAGAGGATGATTTGATTTTTCAGGGCAATTCCACTAAAGTCTCTACTAAGGGAAGCAGTGAAAAAACTCGTTAATTCTATATTAAAGAAGACCTCTTTTAAGAGGCGAGTGTTCTTCTTTATATCTGACGCTATTTTTATCTCTTTTTCAATATATGCATCTTTCTGGCTGAGATATAATGGAGTATTTCCTGAAAACAGCACACAGACGTTGCTCCTTTATATCCTCCTTGCTTTGATCATTAAGCTATCTTTCCTGATCTTTTATAACCTATATGATATTTCCTGGCGTTTTGTCAGCATGGAAGATTTGGTAAAAATATTTAAGGCTCTATCCATCGCAACAATATTTCTTGGGATGACACTGTTTTTCCTGAGAGTTTACACACAATTTAAAGCTCTTCCTTTTCCCCGTTCTACTCTGCTTGTTGATTACTTAATTTCCTTCTTCTTGATAGCCTCTCTTAGAATCTCCAAGAGAGCAATACTTGAAGGAATAAAAAGTACATTTAAAAGTAAAGAAGGAAAAACTAAAGTTCTGATTTATGGTGCAGGTGGTGCAGGGGAACAGATAGTCCGGGAAATGTTAAGGAAAAAAAATTCAAACTATTTTCCGGTTGGATTTGTCGATGACAGCCCGGCTAAACAGGGAATTATCATCCATGGAATTAAAGTGTTAGGACAAAGAAAAGATATTCAAAATATCTGCAAAAATAATCAAGTAGATGAATTATTAATTGCTCTTCCCTCTGCTCATTCCAGAGAGATAAAAGAAATTACAGAAAATGTCAGAGAATCCAATTTGATAGACAAGATAAAAATATTACCAAATGTTACTGACTTAATGGACGGGAAAGTAACTCTTGCCGACATCCATGAGATTGAACTGGAAGATCTTTTGGGGAGATCGCCGGTAAAAATTGATTTTAAGGCAATAAAAGACTTTATCCAGGATAAAAGAGTATTGATAACGGGCGCAGGTGGGTCTATAGGCTCAGAACTGTCAAGGTCGATCCTTCAATTTAATCCCAGAACTCTTATTGTCTTCGATATCGACGAAACAGAAATATTCCATCTATTAAATAATCTGGAATTCTCAAAAAAAGACATCACTCCTGTAATCGGTGATATAAAAGACGAATCCAAGATGGCCTCTGTTTTTAAAAGCTTCTCACCACAAATTGTTATACACTCTGCAGCATATAAACAGGTTCCTATACTGGAGCAGTATCCGGAAGAAGCAGTAAAAACCAATATTTTTGGCACAAAAGTATTGGCTGAGCTCTCTCTAAAGCATAATGTTGAAAAATTTGTCTTTATTTCTACAGACAAAGCTATTAATCCTACCAGTGTAATGGGGGCAACAAAAAGAGTGGGGGAAGAATTATTAAAGATCTTTAACCAGAAAAATAAAACCAAGTTCATTTCAGTCAGATTCGGGAATGTGCTGGGAAGCAGAGGAAGTGTCATTCCATTATTCAAGGAACAAATAAAAAAAGGCGGACCTGTCCAGGTTACACATCCGGAAATGAAAAGATATTTTATGATCACTTCTGAAGCTGTACTTCTTGTTCTTGAAGCTTCGGCGGTTGGACAGGGAGGAGAAGTTTTTGTTCTGGATATGGGAGAGCCGATAAAAATTCTTGACCTGGCTAAAGAAATGATAAGGCTCAGCGGTTATGAACCTGATGTGGATATTCCAATTGTTTTTACAGATATTCGACCGGGAGAAAAATTATTCGAGGAAATCTTGAGTGCTGAAGAAGGAGTCGAGTCCACTGATTACGAAAAAATACTTAAAGCAAGGAGTGCTAATAAAAGAAGTTCGGAAGTTTTAATAGATAAAATAAATCTCCTTATCAAGACAAGCTCCCAGGAAAACGGAGAAGAAATCGTTAGATTATTAAAAGAAATTGTTCCCGCCTATAAACCATCAAAGTAAATAGGGGTCGCGTCTCAACATTTGACATTTCTCAAATGGGGACAGGCCCCATTTTTTTGTCATGGCGAACGCAGTGCAGCAATTACAAAACAAGTTGTGAGATTGCCGCGTCATTTCATTCCTCGCAATGGGCATAAAGGTCACAAAGTGTTGTTGGATATATTTGTATTTTTATTTAAATAAGCAACATAAGACAGATTTTAAGCATGTTTATTGAACGGATCCAACAATGATTGCAAATAAC